>Ga0334889_1003644_pt1 | contig 14832 bp, 13 predicted proteins | sample GraSluR1_MG_2_FD_207222 | JGI IMG/M metagenome (GOLD analysis project Ga0334889, IMG submission 207222) | Sludge microbial communities from methane-producing bioreactor in Wageningen University, Netherlands - Granular Sludge_8_08-R1 | ecosystem: Engineered > Bioreactor > Anaerobic > Unclassified... | reverse complement strand
GGTCAATGCCAACATCTTGCTGACCGGCAAGCGATTCACCGCTGAGCTTTAACAAAATGCGGTGGTATTTTAAACTGTCCATGGTCTCTCCTGTGCAGAACTTTTTCTGAACATTACCCGTAACATGGGTATCCATCTGGATATAAAAAAAGACCAACCATCAGGTTGGTCTTTGAAACATTATTCTTCTTCCTTGGGGAGCCCTTCACCCAACTCCCAGCGAGCAAAGCGTCGAATCACCAAATTCTCACCCATGGCAGCAACGTTCTGGTTGAAAAGTTCCTGGATGGTGATGGTGTCGTCGCGAATGTAGGTCTGGCGCATCAAAACGGTTTCGTCTTTGTATTTTTTGATGTATCCCTCAACGATGCGGGGGATGACGGCTTCAGCTTTGCCTTCTTCGCGGGCTTTGGCGGTGGCAATTTGCACTTCGCGTTCCAACTCGTCAGGATCAACATCTTCTTCTTTGATGTAAAGAGGAGCCGCAGCGGCGATTTGCAGGGCAAGTTCATGAGAAAGTTTGCGGAAAGCCTCTGAGCGAGCCACGAAATCGGTTTCGCAGTTCAATTCAACCATCACACCCACGCGGCCATTGCCATGAGAGTAGAGTTCAATTACACCATCAGAAGCCACGCGGGCAGCTCGTTTGGCAATCAGGGCAAGGCCTTTTTCACGCAGAAAATCTTTGGCTTTTTCCATGTCGCCGTCAGCGCCTTCCAGTGCTTTTCGGCAGTCCAACACACCTGCGCCAGTCATGCCGCGCAATTCTTTAATCATATCAGTGGTGATATTCATTCCGTATCCTTCAAAAAATTATATAACTTTGTTGTAAATTTTTTGCCGCAGTGAAACAGACGATGGATTATTCCTCGTCTATATCACTGAAATCATCTACCAGGGAGCGGGGAGCCATTTTTGCAAGGGTTGATTTGCCGAGCAATTCATCGTCGCCCTGTTCCAGGTCTGTGGTGATGCGGGGGCGGGCGGCTGTTTCAGCGCCTGCAGCTTCTGCTTCAGAGGGAACTTCTTCTTCAATGTCTTTGCGCATGCTCTTGCCTTCGATGACGGCGTCAGAAATTTTGGAAACCAGCAATTTGATGGCGCGGATGGCGTCGTCGTTGGAGGGGATGGGAAAATCTACCATGCGGGGGTCGCAGTTGGTGTCAACCAGCGCAACCACAGGGATTCCGCGCAGATGGGCTTCGTGGATGGCGGTTTCTTCGCGGCTGATGTCAATGACGAACAGCAATTCGGGTAGGTGTACCATTCGGCGAATACCGCTCAAACGGGATTCGAGCCGAGTGATTTCGCGCCCGATCATAAGACCTTCTTTTTTGGTCAGGCGGTTGATATCGCCGGTATCGCGCAGTTTTTCAAGACGTTCCAGTTCATGAATACGAGACTGAATGGTGACCCAGTTGGTGAGGGTGCCGCCCAGCCAGCGTTCAACCACGTAGGGGCTGCCGCTGCGGTTGGCTTCTTCAGCGATGGTTTCTTGCGCCTGGCGTTTGGTGCCGACGAATAAAACACTGCCTCCGTTGGAAACAGTATCGACCACTTTCGCATAGGCGTCATTGAGGGATTTAACAGTTTGTTGCAGATCGATGATGTGGATGCCATTACGCTCGGTGAAGATGTAAGGCCTCATTGCGGGGTGCCACTTGTTGGTGCGGTGACCGAAATGTACGCCGCTTTCCAGCAGGGCTTTCATGGAAATTACACTAGCCATTTGGGAATTCTCCTTTTTGCGTTTTTGCCTCCGCCTCTGTCATCTCTTCCTCAAGCTGCGCACGGGCAGCACGCAAAGGAAGATCGAGAGACGTGTGAGATGGAATTTAAGCGGGCAAAGTATATCATATTAACCCGTAGGATGACAGGGCGAATTTGATCTTCTTTAAGATTCCAGACAGGGTTTATCCTATGACAGAAGACTGCCTGATGGGTTTGATGAATTCATCCATCGCTTCCAGCAGAGTCTCCAGGTCGTTCATTTGCGTTTCGCCCATGGTGGCAATTCGGAAATATTTGTCTTTCAACTTGCCATAGCCGTTGGCAATGCGCATGTTGCGCGTGAGCAGGAACTTGTTTAGATCGTCCATCACCAACCCATGGCTGTTGCGGATGCAGGAGATGGTTTTGGAACGGCTTCGGGTCGTTCCCATCACTTCCATGCCCTGCGCTTCGGCCCAGCTTTGCACTCGTTTGGCAAGAGCGGCGTGCCGGGCATAGCGGTTCTCGAGCCCTTCGGTTAAGATGCGATCCAGTTGCACATCCAGCGCATAGAACAAAGAAATGGGAACACTCATGGGGATGGATCGTTTGAGGCGAATTCTTTCCCAGTTTCCAAAATCAAAATACCAGCCGCGGTTTTTCACGGTCTCGATTTTTTGCATGGCGCGCTCTGAAACCGCCGCCAGCGCCACGCCGGGCGGCAGCGCCAGGCAATGTTGTGAGGTGGTGAACAGAAAATCGATATCCCACGCATCCATTTCAATTTTAACGCCCCCCAGAGATGAAATGGCATCCACCAGGATCAGCGTATCAGGGCTGATTTGCCTGATGAACTGGGTCAGTTCTTTCAGGGGGTTTTCAATGCCAGAGCTGGTTTCGTTGTGCACAATGGTGATGGCTTCGTAGGTGCGATATTGCAATGCGTCTTTCAGCAAGTCGGGAGTGATGGTTTCTCCACATTCCACCTCAAGCCTGGCAGCCTGTTTGCCATTGGCAATGGCCACATCGCGCCAGCGCGCTGAAAATGCGCCGTTGATGCAGCACAAAACATTGTCCTGCACCAGGCTGTCTTGCACCAGGTTGCGCATGGCCGCTTCATACATGCCTGAACCGCTGCTGGGAAGCAGGAATATTCGATTTTGGGTGTGGAACACTCGTTGAAGCTTGTCAATGACGTGTTGGTACAGATCGGTGAATTCTTCGCTGTACTGCGGAACCATTGGCCTGGCCTGGGCAGCCAGCACTTCAGGTGCAACATCAACCGGACCTGGGACGAATAAGGGGCTCATGGGAATCTCCACACTGATGGTGAAATGGATGGATGAATAGGGTTGAGATCATACCGGAAAATTATGGGTGGAGTAAAAAAGGGAAAAGCGTTGAAAAAGGATGGGAAAGCCAGGGACGGTAACAGCCCCTGGCATGGTTTTAAATGGGTGATGAATTTAATTCAAGAAGAATGACAGCGCCACCAGAATAACAAAGAACGACAACGCCATGATTCCAATACGCTTGAGGTCTTGTTTGATGTAGGTGTAATCGGGGTTGAATTCCCGGCTGGCGGCAGCCTGGGCTGCCGGGCGGGCGGCTGCGCTTTCAAGCGCGGCTGCCGTTGTGCTCACCTGGCTGGTGGATACCTGTCTTTTTTGCTTTTTGGACATATTCTTTCTCCTGAGAAACGATTTACTTTCTTGTCGCCTGCGGTTATTCAGCTTCAAGGTGAGCGGTAACCACAATGCGTTGATTGTCAACCAAGTATGGATAACAGGATATCAGGGTGACTATCGGGTTTGGCGTGGGAGCCATCACCTCAACCTGGGTTGGCTCTACGATTCTAACGCTATCTACGATATACGTGTAGGTTCTTTGACTGGTAAATAACAGGACTTTGTCACCATTTTCCATTTGATCAAGGTGCCGGAAAATTTCTCCGAACACGTCGTTGTGCGCTGAAAGGATGATATTGCCGTCTTGCCCGGGGTTGGGGGTGCCGATGTGCTGCCCCACACCCTTTTTGAGCTGCTCCCAGCCGTCGCCCTGTACCACGGGATGGTCAACCTGGATGCGCGGAATTTGAATGCGCACGGCCTGCTGCGGGCTGGCGGTGGGCACGGGGATTTCAGCCAGCGACTGCACCAGCGGGCGCAAATGCTCGGGAATTTCTGCCGTGTTGGGCTGCGCGCCGCCGGGGGCGTTGGGCGGGGTGTGACCCGAGGGCAGCACCACCGCCGAGATGAGCGGCGTGGCGGTGAGGGTGGGCTGCTGCATGGCCAGGGCTGTTTCGCGGTTCAGGTCGCGCAAAAGCCCCAGCCCGGTGATGAGCACCAGGATGAAGCCGGCCAGGGCGGCAATTTCAACCCCCAACAAAACGCGCTGCATTTTGCTGCGCCGGGCGGTGTGCTGCGGCGCGGCGGAAAAGCCGGGGTGTTCAACGGGAGCCGTGTGCTGCGCGGGCAAGGCGCTTTCGCCCGGAGGCGCCTGCACCAGCAGCACGCGCCCGTTGTTTTTAAAGCGTTCCAGGCGCTGGCGGCGTTCGGCGGCGCGCTTTTCCAGCAGCAGGCGGCGCAGTTCACCGGTGGACAGGTCTTCGGGTGATTTCTTTCGGGCCATGATGGATGAGATTATAAGCGCGGGCGGGAGGGGCGTCAACACAGAGTGCAATCCAACTGGCAAAGAGAAACGCTCTCTGTGGACTTGCCACAGAGAGCGTTTTTGTTTGGTAAGCTGGCAGGTTTACCGGTTTAATAAACCAGGTCGCCTCCAACATTACCAGAGCTGGTAGTGCCTGACAACGAAGCAGGTTTTTCAGATGCATTGATACCTGCGCCGGTGTTCGTGTTGAAGGCGCTGTTGCGAACGTAGATATAGTAGAAGATGTTGTTGTCTTCGTCATCTTCGGGAACAGAAAGGACTGCGCCATCGCCAGCATTGGCCATCGAAATGATGTTTTCGAGGATCAGGTTGCCACTGGCGCTGGCTGAAATGCCGTTCGCGCCATTCTGATAAAGGCGTGCACTCTTGATGGTGATGACTCCCGGGCCAGCGTCTGTAACGGAACTGGCGGAAATTCCATTGCCGCCATTACCAACTGCTTGAATACCAGATAGTGAAATCGCCCGTTCTGAAGAGATGGAAATGCCGTCGCCCGTATTATTTGAGAATACATTGCTGCCGCTGAGTGTGACATTGTAATTCCCATAACTAACAACGGATGCACCACCGCCAGTATTGCTGATGGCTCTCAGGCTGGACATGATCACAGGCCCATACGCTGAGACATTCAGACCCTCGCCGCCGTTATTCAAGGTGCGAATGGCTGTCAGGTTGACCGCAAAGGGTTTTTCTGTAAAGTTGAAAGTGTTGTCCAATGAAACACCACCGCCTTCATTACTGGAAGCTTCCACGTAGGTAACATTGATGGCGCCAGAGGTGACTGCATTCAACCCCAACGAGCCATTATTGGAGTAATAACCGTAATTGGAAGCGGTGTTGACGATGGAAATGCCATTATTGAATTCGGAGCCGGTATTGTCAAGGTTGGCGCCGTAACCGGTGTTGTTACGCGCGTCGCTGTAATTCAGGGTGATGGCGCCAGTAGAAGCTGCGTACAATCCGTCGTAAACATCTCCATCTGTTCCATTATTATCGAAGAAGCTGGAGGAGATACTGATGGATTTGGGGAAAGCTGAATCTGTGCCGCTGTTGTCCAGATTCGCGCCATAGGTACCGTTATCGCTGGCGTTGATGTTGCTGACGCTGATATTGCCAAAAGATGTCACCAAGAGGCCGCCGCCGCCATTTAAACCCAGGTAAGAGCGGCTGGAAATGCCGCTGATGGTGACGGAACCTGGTTTTTCGAGGTCAAAATTATTTGTCAATGTTACGCCGTCGCTGCCGTTTTGCTCGGCGCCCGAACTGTTGAACGTGATGGAACCTTTGCTGAGGGCTTCAATGCCCTTGCCAGAGTTGCCGTCAAAACTGCCCTTAGAGATGCTGATGCCGGGATTGATCAAACTGGTTGAACTGGTGTTGTTCAACAAAGCGCCGTAGCCATTCGAATTTTCCTCAGCGGTAACGCTGCCCAGGGAGATGGCGCCGGACGAAAGAACATTCAGCCCATAACCATAGTTTTCGTCAAAATGGCTGCTGCTGATGGATACGGTTCTGGAACCACCTTCGCCTGAAGTTCGATTGTCGAAAGAGGCGCCATAAGCCGGAATCGTGTCATCTCCATTGCCGGTGATGTTGAGGGATGAAGCGCTGATGTTGCCGGCGCTTTCCACAAGCAAACCAAAAACATAATTGTCAAAAGCTTTTAAGCCGCTCAGGGTGACGTTGCCTTTTCCCAGGCCAGCCTGCTTGTTGTTAATATCGTAGCCGCCTTTTTTGTTCGCTTCTGCCAGGCTCGATTTAACCGTAACAGCGCCTTTTGAATCCACTTCCAGGCCTTTGCCCAGGTTGTTGCGGAAGTAACTGGAGGTGACTGTCACAGCAGGCGGTGCGATGGCCGTGGAGAAGGCATTATTTAACCAGGCGCCGTACGCCAGGGCAGCATCAACCGCGGCGCGGGTGTTTTTATCAGCATAGGAGCTGGTGAAGGTGATGGCGCCTTTTGAGTCGACGCGCACGCCATAGCCAAAGTTCTCGTCAAAATGACTGCTGCTGATGCTGACCGATTTTGCGGTTTCGGCTGTGGAGTTGTTAAAATAAGCGCCATTGCCAACGGTTGAGCCAGCCGAACTGCCGTTTTTATTGGCATTCATGCTTTTTACACTGATATTGCCATCGGAAACAACATATACCCCATATAGACCAGTATTGTTGGTTGCGGTCAGACCTGTCAATGTGACATTGCCAGCGCCTGTTCCAATGGTGTTATCAATTTCAAAACCGTGACTTTGATTGTTGTTGGCTTTGGTGCTGCTGACAGTTACATTGCCCTTGGAGAGTATGTAAACAGCGCTCAGGGCATTATTCTCAAAAACGCCGCCGGTGAGCGAGATGTTTTTGGGGAGGGCTGCGCCGGAATTATCCAGGTTTACGCCGTGACCGGTGTTGCCGGATACATTGTAACTGCCCAGTTTGGCGCTGATGACACCGAAAGAAAGCATTTCAATGCCGTCTTCGCTGTTACCGTTGAATTTCCCGTAATTTAACGTGATGTTTTTTCCGCCGGTGCCATCCGGTGATTCGCTGCGATTGTTAATATTGGCGCCATCGCCGTTGTTGCCCCCGGCCTGAATGTAATTAAGGCTGACTGTTCCCCAGGTTGTGATGAGCAAGCCAGTATTGTCATTGTTGTCAAAGATGTTCCATGATCCGGAAGAGTTGGACAATGTGACCGATGGACGCAAGAGGCTATCGAAATTATTGGTGATGGATGCGCCGTAACCGCCGTTGGCGTTGTTGGACATTTCAGCGTCTTTGAGGGTGACCGCGCCGTAGCTGGTGACGGTGAGACCATTGCCGTTGTTGCCTGAAGCGCTGACATTGGTGAGCGAAACGGCCTTGGTGTTCCATGTATAGACCAGATTGAGCGAGTCAGTCAGGTTTTGGTATTTGTTGTATAGCAGGATACCCTGACCGGCAGCCTCATCACCGCCTTCTTCAACAGAGAAGCCGTTTTTATCGGCGTCCACATTTTTCAGGGTGATGCCGGCGCCAGAGTGTGCAACCAGACCATACGCATCTCCCGCCCCGGAGTTATTATTGAAAGCGCTGTCTGAAATGCTGATGTTGTAAGCTTTCGGGTAACGGCAAACAGTGCTGCCTTCACTGGCATTGCAGTTATCCAGGAAAGCGCCGTTAGCGCCGTTGCCCGAGGCGCGCACCTGGCTTAAAGTGATGGTGCCGTAATCCAGGATGTGGATGCCGTTGCTGCCGTTGTTGTTGGCCAGCACGTTGCTCAACGACACATTGCCCTGGATGGCTTTGGCGGCAGTGCCGTCGTTGCTGAATGATTCAAAATACAGACCGTCGGTAGTGTTATTGTTGAAAACGCTATTTTTTACAGTTACCCCCTTGGCGGTGATGACTGCACCATTTTCACCGTTGTTGCTGGCAGATGTACCGTTGATGGTAACTGAACCAGCTGTGTAAATGTTGATGCCACTCATGGTATTGCTTGCAGCGGAACTATTGTTGATGGAAATCGCGCCGGAGCCGTATTGATTGTAAACATAAATCCCATCGCCGCCGCTGTTGCTGACAGACACTTTTTTTATGGTGAGTGCTCCGGCATGGTTTCTCACAAATATACCATCGCCCGAACAATTAGCGCAATCAATACTCAGGTCGTTTAATGTGATGGTGCCGGATGTATTTTGTATTGAGATTGCATTCAACGCATCGTCGGGATTAATGGTGAAGCCGGAGAGGGTGAAGCCTGAGACCCCATTGATATTAACGCTACCGGTTAATGTCACCAGGGTTGAACCGGCGCCCAGCAATTGTTTGACACCTTTACTACTATCTATCGAAATGTTGTCGATATATCCATCCCCTGAACTTGCAAGAACCCGGATAATGCCGTCAGATGGCGGCGCGATTTTCTTTGTGCCCGAGTAAGTGTAGTAGTTTATGTAATTCAGCGCGGTCTGAATGGGATTTTCCAGGCCATCAAAACAAGTAACTCCTCTGCTTGCTGAAGAACATACTTCATCTCCTTCCTCTCCCTTATAGAATCGGAATGTGATGGTTCTATTCTTGAAATAGACCCCATCAAAGTTTGGATCACCGTCCAGTGCGCTGACGGTCTCGTCAGCCGCCATGGAAAGCACTTCGCCGTTTTCATCGGCCAGGGCCAGCCCCAGCGAATCCAGGCTTTCAACCACATCCTGGATGGTCTCAGCAGGGGCTTCAACCGCGGGCTGCCCGGTTTCGTCAGAGGCTTCCCCAACCGGGGCCGCATCGTCGCCGGGTTCGGCTGTGGATGGGATGATCTCTTCTTCTGTCGGTGTGGTCTCACCGGTTGGCGCAATGGCATCTTCCGGGGTTTCACCTGTTTCGCCAGAAGAAGAAGAGCCGTCTTCGTCACCGGTCGGACTTTCGTCTGAAGGAGTCTGATCCATTTCACCGCCATCGGTGGTTTCACCTGTGGGGGTTGAATCACCTGTTTCAGAGGATGAGCCAGAATCACCTGTGGATGAGGTTTCAGCAGCGGTGTCGGGAGGCGCAACATCGTCTCCGTCGGCTGCATAGGCTGGAACAACCGATGCCATGGTGAGAACCGCCACCAGCATCGCCGTCAACAGCCAGTTAATTTTTTTTGTCCGTACCATTTTTGAACACCTCCTTGGTATTCTTGTTGTCGAAGTTCATGGTTTTCAATCGGAGATTCCTGTTTAACAGAATCTCCCGGCCAGTGAGGATGAAAAAGCCGGATGAGAAAGAAAAGGGGAAAACCGGTTCGCAGTACACCGGTTGGTTAAACAATTGAGAGGTGAAAACATGCTATTTGTCTATATCGTTGAAGCCTTGATGACGGCCGGTTTCGCCTCTTGCTACCCGGACACCATGCCACCAAAATTGGGCAGGCGACCAAAAGAATGCCGGGTCAATGCTCCGTCAAAAAAAGTTTGAAAATGGTTTTAGCTTTGGCATGATAACACGGATTTTCAGAATTCACAACCAGAGGAATCTGAGAGAAAGATGTGAAATCCCATCTTATGAACAAGTGGTTTTTGCGAAAAACCGGTCCAGTTTTTTCTTCTTTCATATTCGAGGTAGCAGCCAGAGCGCAATGACCAAATTGACCGAAATTGCAAGAATGTGGAGTGTTGCCTGCTGCTGGTTACGGATGGCGCTGATTTCTTCGATAAACAACAATCCGCGCGAGGCGGTGAATGCAATTAAAAACAACAAACTTGCGGCCATGTATTCCACTCCAGCGATAAACAGATTGGAAGTGTGAATGGGTGTGGTGGCCGCTGTCCAGTCCCACAGGCTGGTGAAGGCTACTGCGCTGTAGGCCAGCAGCAGAAGATCGGACACAGCGGGTTGCAGTGGATGGGATGGCGGGAGGATTGTGGTGTTGGCTTGTGCGTCACCCAGGTTAAGCCACCAAAACAGGACGCCCAATTCCTTGAAAATCACCAATGTGAAGCCGATCATCAGGGCGGTTTGGACAGATGAATTGGTTTCAGCCTGGGCAATGGGAATGCCCAGCGCCTGCATGGCGGTCATCAACAGGATTACGTTGAGGGTGATGTGCACAATCCAGATCAAGAAGCTCCATCCCCGTGTTGAAGCAGCCTTGCCGCGCAGATCGGGAGCTTTCAATGCCATTCCCGCCAGCTCGATCAACTGCACACCCATCAGCAAAACAGCCAGCGGCCAGTCGGTTCGGTGGCGGGTAATCACACCACTCAGGCGGCGCAGCAGCAGCGGCTGAAGGAAAAGCAGGTACAGTGCAAACAGCAGGTTTAACACAACCCAGCGGTAATTGAGCAGCTTTTGCCAGGAGTAAGGAATCTGGTCAGAGGGGTTTGGGTCGTGGAGCGGCATTTGCATCATTATTCGAGTTGGAAAAACGGGATGGATTAATTTTAATCGCGAATCAGGATTATTAATCGATACTGCGATGATCTTTATCTTACAATTGACAGCCAAAATATTGTCCGATATACTGGACAATAGTCCAAAGGAGTGTATCGATGCAGCTTCAAGACAACCTGGTTCCAACTGCTGAAAAAACCCTGCGCTTCATTGAATTGTTGCTGGATGAACCGGAAGGATTAACCCCGCAAGAACTGCTCGCCGAGCTGGATATGCCGCGCAGTTCATTTTACCTGCTGCTGCGCAGCCTGAAAAACCTGGGATATGTTGAACAATATGAATCGCGCGGACGTTACCGGGCGGGAGTCCGCCTGGATGCCTGGCGCGGGGGACAATCGCAAGGATCGCGCGAATTGCTGGCGGCTTTTTACCAGGAAGCCGGACGGCGAAAGTGGCCGGAAACCGTGGGGCTGATCAGCGCGGCGGGTGATCTGCTGCAGGTGCTGGCGCAGGTTGAAGGCGAGTGCACCGTGCGCAGTGTGCTGCAGGTTGGGCAGCTTACCCGCGATTTTCAGGCAGCCTGGCGGATATTGCAAGCCAATCCTGATGTGGACGTGCGCGATCAGGGCTATTGCCTGCAAAACAGCAACGAGCGCATTGATCTGGCTTTGCCGGTTTGCCGCGACGGCAGTCATCCCGACGCGGCGTTGATCATAAGCGCACCTGCGTTTCGTTACACTTCTAATGGCTTCCTGGATGAGTATCTAAATGAAATGCGCGAGATGGCGGCGCGTTTATCCTATCAATTGGGCGCCAAAGCCTACACCCCTTACCGAAAAGAAGACGATACCTGGCGCAATCCGCAAATTCCCCTGCCGGTTGAACAGATCAGTGCTTTTCTCAACGGCCCCTGGTCAGCCCGCCTGGCCTGCCTTCGACCAGACGGCACCCCTCATGTGATCCCGGTGTGGCAAGAGTGGGACGGGAAGGCTTTTTCAATCATCGCCTGGCAGGGTTCGCAATGGGCTGATTATGTGCAGCATAACCCGAATGTATCGCTGACGGTGGATGAACCCTGGCAGCCGCTGCGGCGGGTGGTGGCGCGCGGCAACGCCGAACGGGTTGTGGGGAACCCGGCTGATCTGGCGGCATTGATTGCCCGCCTGACGCGCCGATATCTGGGGCGGGAAAGCGCTGAATTGAATGCGCAAATTGCCTGTGCGTTTCGCATTGTCCCGCTCAGCATGAGCGGCTGGCAGGGGCTGCCCGGGCAGGAGGCGGCGGCATGAGCCTTCCAATCAGGATGCGCGCTCTGAATCACAACTTTGTCAATCACAGGGTTAAACCTGCGTTGAAAGAAATTAACTTGCAAATTGAAGCCGGGCAGTTTGTGGCGCTGGTGGGGCCCAGCGGCTGCGGAAAATCAACCCTGTTGCGATTAACCGCCGGGTTGTTGAATCCATCACAGGGAGAAATTCATCTCGGCACGTTAACCCCTGCCCAGGCGGTTAGCCAACAACGCCTTGCCTGGATGGCGCAAAGCCCGGCGCTGCTGCCCTGGCTGACCGTGGAAGCCAACGTTGCCCTGCCGCAGCGATTTAATCATCGCGCGCTCACGCAGCGGCTTTCGCCGCAAGAGGCGCTTGAACGGGTGGGTTTGCTGGATGCCGCCCGCGAATATCCACGCACCCTGTCGGGCGGGATGCAGCAGCGCCTGGCGCTGGCGCGCACCCTGACCCAGGATTATGACGTGTGGTTGATGGATGAACCCTATGCCGCCCTGGATGAATTGACCCGCGCGCACCTGAGCAGTGAAATTTTGCAGCACTGGGAACCCATTCGTCCCACGGTGGTGTGGGTGACGCATCATTTATATGAAGCTGTGCACCTGGCTGACCGGGTGCTGGTGATGAGCCCTGCGCCCGGACAAATCATCCTCGATGTGGATGTCAACCTGCCGCGCCCCCGGCGCGAAGATTCATCCGAATTTCAGGCTGTGGTTGCCCAACTTCGACAGGCGCTGCAGCAGGGTGAGGCGGCAGGATGAACGGTGAACGTCAAACCAGCTCAACCATGATTGCTGCGGCGATCTTGTTGTTTTTTTTCATTGTCTGGGAACTGGCAGTGTTTTCCAGCGGGATTCAACCCTACCTGCTGCCCTCTCCCTCGCATATTCTAAAAACACTGTTTGCGAACCCGGAGCTTTATGTGCGGGCAACCTGGTTCACGCTGGGCGAAGCGTTGGCGGGGTTGACGCTGGGCGTGCTGGCCGGGGTGCTTTTGGCCAGTTTGCTCAGCCTTGCGCCCAGGTTGGAAGGCGGCGTGATGACCCTGGCCATCTTGATTAAATCAACACCCATGGTGGCAGTGGCGCCGCTGTTGACGCTGTGGCTGGGCTTTGGCGTGCTGCCCAAAATCATCATCACAGCGCTGCTCACCTTCTTCCCGGTGCTGGTCAATATGTTGAGCGGTTTGCACAGCACTGATGCGGCGCTGGTCGATCTGTTCCGCTCCTGGCACACCGGGCGCTGGGAAACCTATTTCCATTTGCGGCTGCCCTACGCGCTGCCCTACCTGTTCGCGGCGTTGAAAATCAGCGCACCGCTGGCTTTAATCGGCGCGGTGGTGGCTGAATGGACGGGGGCCTCCGGCGGGCTGGGGCGCACCATGTGGCTGGCTTACACCAATCTGAATTTGCCCTACCTGTTTGCCGCCATTTTCATCCTGGCCGCCGCCGGCATGCTGGCCTACTGGGGATTGGCCGGGTTGGAACAGCGCTGTGTGTTTTGGAAGGGTACATCGCAAGATGAGTTTTAGACAGTTTTTTATGAATGTGACCACAGATGAACACGGATAAACACAGTTGATGATTGGATACATGGAAAGATGCACGAGAGACAAATGATTAAATCCCGATTGCTATTTTTTGCATTGTTCTTATCCTTGTTGAGTGCATGTCAGCCGGCCGCGCCGAAAGCTCTGGATGAAATGGTGTTCATGCCCGGTTATAAACCCCAGGCAAATTTGCCGTTTGTAGGCGCCTATGTGGCGCAGGAAAAAGGTTTTTTTAAGGATGAGGGTTTGAATGTGACCATTGAGCATTCTCCTGGCCAGGGTCAGCACCTGCAACTGCTGACTGCCGGGAAAGTCCAGGTGACCACGCAAGATGCCGCCGTGATGTTGCAGCGCCGCGCCGACCCGGGTTTGCCGCTGGTTTCCATCGCACTCATCGGTCAGCGCGGGCAGCAGGCCTATGCCGCCCTGTCCACTTCCGGGATTAAAAGCCTCAAAGACTGGGAGGGGTGCACGGTGGGATATAAGGGGACACCGCCGCCAGACCTGGCAGCTTTAATGAAAGCAGCCGGGGTGGACGAGAGCAAAGTGCAGCTGGTGAATGTGGGCTTCGACCCGCGTCTGCTGACCGAAGGCAAGGTAGACGTGTACCCGGTGTTCAAATCCAATGAACCCTATTTAATTCAATCCTGGGGATATGAATTGAACCTGTGGGAAGCCGACGATTTTGGCGTTCCTTCCCTGGGATTGGCTTATGTGACCAGCGATGAGACATTGAAAACCAAACCAGATGTTTTGGCTCGCTTTTTGCGGGCTGCGCTGAAGGGCATTGCCTACGCCGCGGAGAATCGCGATGAAGCCGTGCAAATTGTGTTGAAATATGCCGGCCCCGAAACCGACGCAGCCCACATGCGTTTTATGCTCGACAGCGAGCTGCTGGATGCTGAGAGTAAAGTGACCCAACAGCACGGCGTGGGTTGGCAGACGCGTGAGCAGTGGCAGGCGCTGGCAACCATGCTGCAAGAATATGAAGCCATGCCAGAAGTTGACGTGGATGCAATTTTTACCACCAGCATCCTGGAGGCGGCAAAGCAGCCTTGAGGGCAGTTTCCGTCGCTGCGAGGAGGGCGCGAGCCCGACGCGGCAGTCTCAATGTGAAAAATTGAGTTAGCCACGCCCCGAAAAAATATCGGGGCTCACAAAGACGCATGGAGAGCAACCTGAGCTACTGATTTATTAGCAATTGATATACATAAATCCCATGCCGGCTGCTGCCGATATAAATCAGGTCATCCACGAAATCGAAGCTCCAGGTTTCAAAAACAATATCTTTTTCTGGTGAAGCAGAGGCAAGCATGACAGGCGCCTGTTCGATGGAGGTCACATCGTAAACCTGGAGCGCACCGGCCGCCAGCCGGTTGCCTTCCACGTCGAATTTTCCGCTGCTGGTCTGATAAACGGTGTGAGTACCGGTGTCCACCGGGGCTGCGGGGTTGGAAATATCAAAGACCTTAAGCTCCATGGGCGGCATGCTCACGAATAAGCGCTCGCCGTCTGCCCGTAGGTCCCATCCGCCCAGGCCAATCATGGAATTTCGCCCTAGCGGAATGACTGCTCCTGCCACGGGGTTGCGTGGATTGGTAATGTCGATTACGCGCAGAGAAAGCGGTTCGGTAATTTCAGAGACTCCGACCATCATATCCAGTGCATATAAGGTATTTCCTGAAATGGATAATTGCCAGCCTCCATTGGGCAGTTCGAGAAATTTCACAGGTTGGGGGTCGTTGCGATTGGAAATGTCAATCACCCACA
>Ga0334889_1003639_pt1 | contig 14859 bp, 12 predicted proteins | sample GraSluR1_MG_2_FD_207222 | JGI IMG/M metagenome (GOLD analysis project Ga0334889, IMG submission 207222) | Sludge microbial communities from methane-producing bioreactor in Wageningen University, Netherlands - Granular Sludge_8_08-R1 | ecosystem: Engineered > Bioreactor > Anaerobic > Unclassified... | reverse complement strand
GCAGAAACGAAACCCGAATAAGCCTAAAAGAGCTTTAGGGCGGCGAATTGCCGCCTTTTTCTCATTTGTGACGTAATTAACGTGAAAAGAGCTCAGTTAAAATGAAAACACAAAGGCTTTCAGAAAATCTGCCCTGAGTAATAACAGGAAGGAAGGCTTGAATTGAAAAAGGATTTGATACGGGATTTAATATATAGATATTTTCCTGATGGCAGAATAGAGGGATTTGAAGACGTAATGATAGTCGAGGAAGCCTTCGATATTTTTTTAGATGGCAAATACTATAAAAGCATAGCTTGTACTCCTTCCTTTGTTGATGAATTACTAATTGGGCATCTGGCTCAGGATGGGAAGATTAACGGCATTGAAGATCTTGGCGGTATAGAATTGAATGATAATGAAGTTTATATTGAGCTTTGCAGAAACGAATCTGCCTGGAAGCAGGAAGATGGGAAAATAAAAGATATCAGCTGTCCTGCCGGTGATATTGTTGATCTAATGCAGATTCACCTGAAAAGCTCTGATTTGCACAGGTTAACCGGCGGAGTTCATGTGATGAGCCTGGCTTATGAAGGACAGTTAATAATCAGTCGTGAAGACATAGGAAGGCATAATGCAGTGGACAAAGTATTTGGCTATTGCCTGAAAAACAAAATAGACTGCCAGGACAAAATATTTTTTAGCAGTGGAAGGCTTACCTATGATATTATTCTGAAGATTATAAATATGGGAGTAAAGATAGTGGTTTCCAGGGCTGCGGTCAGCAGCAAGGCCAGGGAGCTTGCTCTTCAATCTGGTATTACTGCTATCGGTTTTGCCAGGGGTGATAGATTCAATATCTATTCATGCCCGCAAAGAATCATTACAGGGAACAGCAGGTGACATAATGCCCGAAAAAGTAAAAATTGATTTGCTATGGCCAGATGGAAAAGAATATACTTGCTGGACTTATACCGGGAAAAACCTATGGGAAATTATTACCCTGAATGGGATAGACTTCGGGTCTTCATGTGGAGGCAAAGGCACTTGCGGTAAATGTAAAGTAAGGATAGAAGGAGATTCAAGTGAACCTGCTGCAGGCGAGCGAGAGTATCTTTTGCCTGAAGAGCTCAAAAACAATTACCGGCTGGCATGTTATTACACTATTAAGGGGCCGTTAAGAGTGTTTTTGGACTTCGACAGCTCAGCATCTGCCGCCAAAAGCAGCCTTTATCGGGATGTACCCGCTCTTGCAGAGAGGACACCGGTGCATAGCAGACAAATATTCATACCCGGGATTGACAGTTACAGTCCCATTCCTATTCACAGGCGTTTGGCCCATGCTTTAGCTGCTTACCGGCTGGATCTCAGTATAAGCAATCTTAACGAATTATCTCGCCTTGACAGGGCTGGCCGGCCATCAATTGAACTGTATGCGCTGATCTTCGACAATCAAACGGTCAAATATATAGGAAGAAAGAAGGCCGGGGCTTATGGGGTGGCGCTGGATTTGGGCACTACCAGTCTTTTTGCTGCCTTGATCGATCTGGAAAGCGGGAAAAGCCTGGCTTTTTCTTCAAAAGGCAATATGCAAAGAGTTTATGGAGCGGATCTTATATCGCGGGTAAACTATTGCCTGGAAAATCCTGATGGACTGTTAAAGCTGCAGCAGATACTGCTGAACAATATTAACAGTATGATAGAAGAAATGATTGAAGAAACAGGGATTGCTGCCGGGAACATCTACCGCTTTTCTGCAGTTGCCAATCCTGTTATATTACATCTCTTTATGGGCTTGAACCCCGGAGGCTTTGCTGAAGCACCTTATGCGGGCCTTTTTGCTGATGAGATACAATATCCGGCAGCAGAGCTGGGTCTGGAGGCCAATAGAGATGCCCAACTTTATATTCTTCCCCAGGTTGCTGGTTTTGTTGGTGCTGATACTATTGCCTGTCTTTTAAATCTTCCCGTGGATAATTCAGAATGCTATTTGCTCATTGATATCGGAACCAATGGAGAAATAGTGCTGAACAAAAGCGGCAAAATGTGGGCTGCCTCAGCTGCAGCTGGTCCGGCGTTTGAAGGCGGAGGGATAAGCAGCGGTATGAGGGCAGGCTATGGCGCCATTGATAAGGTGTTTTTAGGTGACGATGGCAAACTGGGATTTAATGTTCTGGGCCAAAGACCGGCAAAGGGCATATGCGGTTCAGCAATAATAGATATTACTGCCAGTCTGTTAAAGGCAAAGTATATGGACAGCAATGGCACCCTCGATACAGAAGCCGGTGATATTCTTCAGCTTCGGCAGGGAGAACGCGGTATGGAAATAGTTCTTTCTGAAGAACAGGAATATGCCAATATTTCTCCAGTGGTATTTAATCAGGAAGATATCAGACAGGTGCAGCTGGCCAAAGGCGCTATTCGAACGGCTATAGATATTCTTTTGCAGGAAGCTGATATGGAATTCAAGGATCTCAGGAAGGTATTCCTGGCTGGAGCCTTCGGAAACTACCTTGATCCGGATAACTCCATGGCAATCGGACTGCTTCCGGCAGTTGACAGGGATATCGTTAGAAATATAGGAAATGCGGCCGGACAGGGTGCTATATCTGCGCTGCTCTCAGAAGACAAACGCCGCGAAGCCAGGGCATTGAAAGAGAAAATAACTCACATTGAACTCGCTCAACATCCCAATTTCCAGGACATTTTCCTGAAAAACCTGAATTTTTAATGACATAACTTAAATTTGCGGTAGGAGTTTTTTTAGACACAGGCTCGCTACGCTCGCACACGGATTTAACAGATTTACACTGATTTTTTCTTTAATTTTTCTATATTTATTGGAGTTCTACAATCTAAACTTATGGTTAATAAATTGCTTTTATTTAGATTTTCAGGATAACGGAAGCTATAGCTTCCGTTATTCCCAAGAGGTTGACAACCCCGTCCATTGTCAACCGGTCAGATTCTACGAAGTGAAGAATCTTAATGCTTCGTAGGGGCACCCGCAAGGGGTGCCCCTACATATAACAAAAGAATCCGTGTTAATCTGCGTCCTCAGGATCTGTGTGCGAGCGTAGCGAGCCTGTGTCAAAAAATTCTCCTTGCTGCGCAGTCTCTGGCAAATGGCAACATAATGTCCGCGCAGGAAGGAAATTTGTTTATATATGAAGAAAAATATGGATATAGATATAGAATGGCTTTGATAGTCAAAAGGGGGTTGGTAAATTGGAATTTAAGGATCTGTTGCTGGAGAAAGAAGGTAGTATTGCCTGTGTAACGCTAAACCGTCCGGATAGAATGAATGCGCTTAGCATGGAAATGTTGGAAGAAATTCTCCGGGCTTTCAAAGAACTGGAAAAGGACGAAGAGATAAATGCTGTAGTACTGACGGGTAATGACAAAGCCTTTTCTGCAGGTTTTGACATGGATAGCGTAATGAATCTGGGAAAAACCAAGATGAGGAGTATGGAAATAGTAGAAGAGTCTTTCTTGGGAATTTTAAAATTTCCTATGCCGGTGATAGCTGCTGTAAGCGGTCCAGCCCTGGCTGCTGGCTTTGACCTTATGGTAATGGCTGATATTAGAGTTATGTCTGAAAAGGTTAAGGTAGGCCAGCCGGAAATACTTTGGGCTTTAACCCCGTTGACCGATCCTTTGTGGAAGATAATTGGTATGGGAAGGGCCAAGGAAGTAACCATGACCGGAAGAATTTATGGAGCCCAGGAAGCAAAGGAAATGGGTCTCGCCAATTATGTTTACCCAGTGGACAGCTATCTGGAGGAAGCCAAAAACCTGGCCAGAAAGATTGCCGCCTTTGACCGGAATGCTTTAAAAGCCAACAAAGAACAGACGCATCGTATTCCAGGAATGGAAGTGGAGGCAGCCATACGGACCCAGATATGGACCTTCCGCAATTTTGTCGGCAGTGAGGATATGAGCAAAAGGATGACTGCCTTTTTGGAGTCTAACAGGAAAAAATAAATGATAGCGAGAACTATATAGAGGCAAAAAAGGGGGGGGAAAATAATGAGACTGAAAGGTAAGTTTGCGGTAATAACCGGTGGTGGGACTGGGATAGGAGCTGAGGCGGCCATCGCTGTGGCTGCTGAAGGTGCTAAGGTTATGGTTATGGGAAGACGACCTGCTCCGCTGAATGAGACCGTTGCCAGGATTAGAGAGGCAGGGGGGGAAGCACTTGCCTGCCCTACAGATGTAACCAGCATTAAAGAAATAGAGAGAGCACGGGATATGGTCAAAAAAGAATTTGGATGTCTGGACATACTGATAAACAATGCAGGTTCTGCACTGTTCAAATCTTTTATGAGGACCAGCATAGAAGAATTTGACAGAATATACCAGGTTGATTTGCGCAGTGTTTTTGCAGTTTCTCAGCTGATGTTGCCTTTGATGCAGGCAAATGGCGGAGCCAGTATAATTAATATTTCATCAATATTAGGAGTACTGGGCGGAATAAATTCCAGTGCTTATTGTGCCATGAAAGGCGGAGTCGTGCAGCTTACCCGGGCTATGGCGGCAGAACTTGGACCGGCCGTACGGGTGAATTGCCTCTGCCCTTCCCATATAGCAACTCCAATGATGGAGGATGAACTTGCCAGGATTAAAGAAAAAGGCAGGATGGATAAACTGAATAGCCTTTTTCCTATGAAAAGAATCGGTTATCCTCAGGATGTGAATGGCGCTATTATCTTTTTTGCATCTGAGGACTCTTCATGGCTGACCGGAAATATCTTTATGGTGGACGGGGGCCTATCCTGTTATGTTTGAAATATGTAAATAAGAGACAGGGGGACAAATTTATGCCCCCCTGTCTCTTATTTTATTGCTATTTGTTATTTAATTTATTAATAATCAGCCCGGTTATCAGTTTGGGATAGAAATAAGTTGATTTTTGCGGCATTTTGTCTCCTGCTTCGGCAACTTCGACTATTTCCTCCACCCTGGTGGGGTTTAATATAAATCCTACCTGAAAATTACGATTATCAACCTGCTCGATAAGCCATTCTTCACTGCGTGTATAAGCCAGATTATCCTGGCTGCGGCGTTTTTGTTCATTGATTCCCAGCATCTGATCCAGAATTATGTTGTCCAGAAGTGCCACATCGAGTTTTTCCCAGGCATCAGATTTATTCTCAGGCAGAAGCTTGTTGGCTTGTTCAAAATCTTTAAGAACGAGAAGGTAGAGCTTTCCCGATACATACATACCAAAAGCATGCTGGTTTTTCCCGCGGGTTTCCAGATCATGCAGAAAAGCTTTTGAATCATCTTTGTTGCCGAAACATTCTATTTCAAAAATAATATTCAGCTTATCCAAAAAACTATCCAGTTTAAAATCAGGCATATTGCCTACTACACGATGAGTTGGCAGTACTACCAGCCCTTTATCGTATAGGTTTACCAGCGTTGTTAACACATAATCATATCCGCTGTATCCCTGTTCTTTCATTTCTTTATAGTATTCCAGGGCTGTTTCATAACGGTGATGACCATCTGCAATATAGATTTTCTTTTTCAACATGGCTTTTACCACTTTATTTACAGTATCTGCTTTATCTATGACCCAGATCCTGTGAATCTCGTCATCTTCATCAACAATATTTATATCGGGTAATTTGCCGCTTAGTTCTTCAAGCAAAGTATTGTCGATATATTTTTCTTCATCGGAATAAAGGCCAAAAATAGAACTGAAGTTTGAAGCTGTAGCCCTCATTAATTGCAGCCGGTCTGCTTTGGGTTTGGACAGGGTTTCCTCATGTGGAAGCACATTGCCGTTTTCGTAATCTTCCACTTTAAGGCCGCAGATAAAACCGCTACGAATAACCTTCTCTCCCCTGAACAAAAATTCCTGTTGATAAAGATATAGAGCTGCATTTTCCTCATGGACAAGAGTTTCGTCTTCAATCCATTTTTCCAGGTATTGTGCAGCTCTGGTGTAACGATTGTTGGTGCTGGTATCTTCGGGAAATGTTAATCCTAATTCGAGCCGGATTATATTTGCCGGGTTTTCTGCATAGTATCTGGCCTGGGCAGAATCATCTATTACATCATATGGCGGTGTAAGCACTGAAGCCAGATTACTTATCTTTTCCTGATTATATCGAAGTCCTTTTAAGGGAATAATGGTAGCCATGTCTCAAGTATACCCTCCTTGCATATAGTCTGTTGACTCTTACGATTTTAGTACATGCGCAGGCTTATTGCAATTGTTTTTTGGTCTTCCTTTTCTTGATTTTTACATTCAATAGTGTTTAAATAGATTACTGGAAGTCTTAACCTGCAGGAGGATTCAAGGAATGTTGGATTATCATGTTCATGCTGTTGCCCATGGCGAATACAGGTATACCATGGAATGGATATCTCAATTCCTGCATAGAGCCCGGCAGAAGGGCCTTAAGGAAATTGGATTTTCAGAGCACGATGAGTTTTCTGCGCTGATAGACTATGAGCTTATAGAAAAAATGCGCAGGGAATCCTCTATTCAAATAAGAATGGGATTGGAAATTGATTATATCCCCGGTCGCGAATCCATAATAAAGGAAATAACAGCCGGATATAACTATGACTATTTGATAGGTTCAGTACATTTTATAGGAACATGGGGATTTGATCATCCCGATTTCAAACAGGATTTTGATTACCGGGATATCGATGAAATTTACCGGGATTATTTTTCTCTGGTAAAGGATGCCGTTGAGACTGGTCTCTTTGATGTAGTGGGACATATCGACTTGATTAAAGTTTGGGGGCATCGGCCAAAAGAAAACAATATTCTTTATTATGTGGAACCTGTATTAAAAAGTGTTAAAGAAGCAGGAATGGTAATAGAGATTAATAGTAGCGGCCTGAGAAAAACTGTAGCTGAAATATATCCTTCCCAGGATATTTTGCAGATGATGCATGAGATGGATATCCCTATAACACTGGGCTCAGATGCTCATCATCCCACACAGCTGGGTGAAGGTCTGATAAATGCAGTCAAGATGGCTCGTGATACCGGGTTTACTCAGGTAGTCAGATTCGAAGGGCGTGAGAAAAAGTATATACCGTTATGCTTATAGACTTTTTCAATTGCACATAATTGGACTGTAGTATATAGATATGTCAAAGGAGTGGAAAAGTGAATAGTGTAGCCTTACTTGTAATCAGCCTGGGAATAATCCTGGCAGGGGCTGAAGTATTTGTCAATGGAATTGAATGGCTGGGAAAAAAACTGAATCTTTCAGAAGGAGCCGTGGGAAGCGTATTGGCAGCAGTAGGCACTGCCTTGCCCGAAACCCTGGTGCCTATCATAGCAATAGTCTTTGCTCATGGTCCCGAAGGCCATGATATTGGGATTGGGGCAATACTGGGGGCGCCGCTGATGTTATCGACTCTGGCCATGTTTGTGACTGGGATGGCTGTATTAATATTCAGACGCAGAAGAAGTCATGGAACCAAGGTGATAGCTGATTACTCCAGTATGTCCAGGGATCTGGGCTTTTTCATCATAGTATTTGCCGCTGCCATAATAACCGGAACCATGCCGCCGGAGATGAGAAACTGGCAGATTACCATTGCGTGTTTTATGGTGTTTTCCTATTTATGGTATCTGTATATTATGTTAAACGAAGAACGGGATATTAATTCAGATCATAACTTGCCGGCCTTGTATTTTGGGAGAAAACAGGAATCACCGGCTCTCTTATTGATTATATGCCAGGTGCTCTTTGCCCTTTTCCTGATAATCGTAGGGGCTGATCTTTTTGTGAGCTCAACCAAAGAAGTGGCACTTGCCTATGGTATTCCTGTCTTTGTTCTGGCTCTGATTATAACCCCTATCGCCACCGAATTGCCGGAGAAATTCAATAGTGTAATATGGATTTCCCGGGAAAAGGATACTCTGGCTCTGGGAAATATAACCGGGGCGATGGTTTTTCAGAGCTCCTTGATACCGGCGCTGGGAATTTTTCTTACCGACTGGCAGCTTACTGTGGGAGCAATGGTATCCGCTATACTGGCTTTGATCTCCGCCAGCATAATATACTTGGAATTAAGGAGGAAAAAGCATGTAAGTGCGGCAACCTTATTGCTGGGAGGGATTTTCTACGGTATATTCCTGCTGGCGGTTATTGATGGAATAATACGTTAAAATATTCCTGGCAAAGCAGTCTATGACAGATAATCGTGATAAAATGCGCGTTTCTTGACTGGAGCCCATTTTATTGTTAGTTTTATAAAGTGGAGAAAATAATATACTGAGGAAGTGAAAACATGGTAGAAGCTGCCAACCCTTATGACAAGGCACACGAACTGGCTCAGGCCATAAAAGCCAGTAATGTTTATCTGGATTATCTTGCGGCAAAAAGGGAATTGGAAAAAGACCAGGAATTAAAAGAAAAGTTACTTGAATTTCGCACCCGGCAAATGGAGATAAACCGGACACAAATGCTCGGCGGAGAGGTGCCGGATGGCAATATCAATGAAATAACCCTTGAGTTTGCCAAGATGAACCAAAAAAAGGAATTTGCCGATTTTTTCAATGCTGAAGGACAATTTATTCAGATGTTCAATGATATTCAAGAGATTATGCAAAAAGCGATTGAATCCGGTTTTGAAGAGTAAAGAACACAAGGGGAACAGGAACACAAGGGGGAACACAAGGGGGAACACAAGGGGACGGTTCTTCTGTGTCCCCCTCGGGGGACACAGAAGAACCGTCCCCTTGTGTTCCCCCCTTGTGTTCCCTGTTCCCTGTTCCGCCCTTATGTGTTCCGCCCTTGTGTGTTCCTATTCAAGTATACAATATAATTCGGCCAGAACTGTTTACAAAATCCTCGGTCTTTAATAAATTCATTAATAGACTGATAAGGAGTGTTGCTCATGAACTGTTGCTACAATAGTGAGAAGCCAGTTGAGGATCTGGATAAGTTTGATTTTTCTTTACTGGAAGAAATTATTAAAAAATATAAAGATGAAGCAGGCAGCCTGATTTCTGTCTTGCAGGAAGCCCAGGACATTTACTCTTACCTTTCTTTACCCTTGTTAAAATATATAGCCGCAGAGTTGCATATTAAACCGGCTCGTGTTTATGGAGTTGCCACTTTTTACACTCAGTTCAGGATGAAACCTGTTGGCAAATATCACATATTGCTCTGTAAGGGTACTGCCTGCCATGTAAATGGTTCTGGAAGGATAGAGACCGCTCTCTGCGAAGAACTTAAAATAGAAACAGGAGAGACTACCCAGGACGGGTTGTTTACCCTGGACAGCGCAGCCTGCCTGGGGTGTTGCAGTCTGGCCCCGGTGATGATGATTAATGGACAGGCATACGGACCGCTCTCTGCTGAAAAAGCCAGGAAAATAATACGAGACCTTTATGCAGCGGAAAAACAGGCTCTTGGGGATGGTGAATAATATGAAATTAAGAGTGGGTCTGGGCAGTTGCGGTATAGCCGCCGGAGCTCTGGATATATGGGAAAAAATAAAGGGTGAATGTGCAGCCCGGGGTTTGAATATAGAATTACAGCCCACTGGCTGTATTGGTATGTGCCATCATGAACCCTTGATGGATATTATTGATGATGAAGGCAAGATTTTTACTTACGGAAACCTGAGTACCGAGAATGCCCTGGAGATATTCGAACATCATTTATCAGGGCAGGGGCCTCTGGCACAGTATTTGCTTTCTTCAGAAGGCACGCAGAAGGATTTCATGGAGAGTCAATGGCGTATAGTTCTCCGCAATTGTGGCAGCATTAATCCCGAATCAATAGATGATTATCGAAAAGAGGGGGGATATACTGCTCTGGAAAAAGTATTGAACTCGATGAGCCCGGAAAGAGTAATTGAAGAATTAAAGATTTCCGGTTTGCGCGGGCGTGGAGGAGCAGGTTTTCCTACCTGGTTTAAATGGGAGGCGGCTTACAAGGAAAAAGGCCAGGGAAAATATCTAATATGCAACGCCGATGAAGGTGATCCCGGTGCCTTTATGGACAGGAGTGTTCTGGAGGGCGATCCCCATGCGGTTCTGGAAGGAATGGCAATAGCAGCCTATGTCATAGGTGCAGCTACCGGTATAATTTATGTACGTGCGGAATATCCCCTGGCCGTTAAACGGCTTCAAATAGCTATTGAGCAGGCCAGGGATAACGGATTTTTGGGGAAAAATATTCTCGGCAAGGGATTCTTGTTTGATATTAAGATTAAACAGGGAGCAGGTGCCTTCGTGTGTGGAGAAGAGACAGCGCTTATTGCTTCCCTTGAAGGTGAACGGGGTATGCCCCGCCTGAAACCACCGTTTCCTGCACAGAAGGGTTATTGGGGGAAACCCAGCAATATCAATAATGTAGAGACTTTTGCCAATATACCGTGGATTATAAATAAAGGAGGACAGGCATTTGCAGCTCTGGGTACTCCTGACAGCAAAGGAACCAAGGTCTTTGCCCTGGCCGGTAAAATTAAACGCGGCGGATTGGTTGAAGTACCTATGGGGATAAGCTTGAGAGATATTATATTCAAAATCGGCGGGGGAATCAAGGATAATAAAAAGATCAAGGCTGTGCAACTCGGAGGCCCTTCTGGCGGCTGCATTCCTGAAGAATTGCTGGATATCCCGGTGGATTATCAGTCCATCAACAATACCGGAGCCATAATGGGGTCCGGGGGTATGATTGTAGTTGATGAAAGTACCTGTATGGTTGATATGGCCAGGTTTTTCCTGGAATTCACCCAGAAGGAATCATGCGGTAAATGTGTGGCGTGCAGGATAGGAACCAAACGTATGCTGGAGATATTGGAGAGGATTAGTTCAGGTAAAGGAAAAGAAGGAGATATTGAACTGCTGGAAGAACTGGCCGGGGAGATAAAGGCTGCTTCTTTATGCGGACTGGGCCAGAGCGCTCCTAATCCGGTTTTGACTACCATCCGGTATTTTCGCGATGAATATGAAGCCCACATTAAGGAAAAGAAATGCCCGGCCAAACAGTGTAAAGCTCTTATTACCTATATTATTGATCCTGAACTTTGCAAAGGCTGCGGAATATGTGCCCGCAAATGCCCGGTTAATTGTATCAAAGGTGAAAAAAAAGAACCCTATGTTATTGAACAGGATAAATGTATCAAGTGCGGGACTTGTTTGGAGGCTTGCCCGAGCAAATTTGCTGCGGTGGTAGTGGAATAAAAGGGAGGTAAAGAAGTGATTTCATTATATATTGACGGCAAAGAATTGAAGGCTTCGGCTGCTGATACAATTCTTGATGTAGCGATAAAAAATGGTATTGAAATACCTACCCTTTGTCATGACCAGAGGGTAAAGGCCTATGGCTCCTGTGGACTCTGTGTTGTTGAAATAGAGGGAAGAAACAATCTCTTTCGTTCCTGTGCCACTGGAGTTGAAGATGGGATGAAGGTTTTAACCGACACCCCTCGAATCAGAAAGTCGAGGAAAATGACGTTGGAGTTGCTTCTGTCTGATCATATCGGTGACTGTCGCCCTCCCTGTTTTAAAGCCTGTCCTGCAGGAACCGACTGCCAGGGATATCTGGGATTAATCGCCAATGGTCTCCATAAGGAAGCTGTAGCCCTTATAAAAGAGACAATTCCTCTGCCAGCGAGTATAGGTCTGATATGTCCACATCCCTGTGAAGATGCCTGCCGTCGTAATTATATAGATGAACCATTAGCTATTGCTGATCTTAAAGCATTTGCAGCCTGTAAAGACCTGGGCAGTCCTGAACCTTATATACCCGTCTTAAAGAAGGCCAGCGGACTGAAGGTGGCTGTAGTAGGTTCCGGGCCTGCAGGTTTGACGGCTGCATATTTTCTGGCCAGGGAAGGTCATGATATTACAATATATGAGGCTATGCCTGAAGCAGGAGGCATGTTGAGATATGGTATTCCTGAATACAGGCTGCCCAAAGAAATACTGGACAAGGAGATAGAGTTTATACTGCGCATGGGAATCAATATCATTTACAATACCAGAATAAATGTGGATATCAGCCTGGAATATTTAAAAGAGAACTACCACAGTGTATTTATGGGAATAGGAGCCTGGAGTTCCTCCAGATTGAATTGTCCAGGAGAAGAAAGCAGAGGGGTACTGGGGGGGATAGATTTTCTCCGGGAAGTGGCGATGAATAAAGAGAGCGGATTAGGTAAAAAGGTGGCCATTGTCGGCGGGGGAAACACTGCTATGGATGCGGCCAGAACTGCAATAAGACTGGGCGCAGAGGAAGTGACCGTAATGTACCGCCGCAGCCGGGCGGAAATGCCTGCAGAAGATATTGAAATTACCGAAGCCGCTGAAGAAGGAGTAAAATTTAAGTTTCTGGTAGCGCCTGAAGAAATACTCGCCAAAGATGGTGCAGTCTCTGCCATACGCTTGCAGAAAATGCGCCTGGGAGAACCCGATGCTTCAGGTAGAAGAAGACCGGAAGCAATTGCCGGAGAACTGGAACTAATACCTGTAGATACCGTCATAGCTGCGATAGGACAGGAAGTTAATACTGAGGGTTTTAAAGATATTCAAGTAAACAGATGGGGAACAATTGAGGTAAACGATGATTCCTGTATGACCAGTATAGAGGGGGTATTTGCAGCGGGAGATGGTGTCAGCGGCCCCGGTATTGCTATTGAGGCCATAGCCCAGGGAAAGGCTGCAGCTGAAGAAATGAATGCCTACATGAAGGGTGAAAAAATTAAACCGGTCAGAAGATTCCTGATGGAAAAAGAGGTTTGTGCTGATGACTTTGCGGCTTATAAAAAGGAAGCACGGCTCAGTCCTGGACATGCACTGGTTGAAGAAAGAAGAAAAAGTTTTGCTCCGGTGAAGCAGATTTTTTCTGAAGATGATGCTGAAAAGGAAGCCGCTCGCTGCCTGGAGTGTGGGTGTGCAGATTATTTTGAATGTAAACTGATAAAATATGCCAATGAATATCAGGTAGAGCCCCAGCGTTTGGCCGGAGAGATTCATGTATTTCCTTCCAGTGAAGAGCATCCATTTATTATTAGAGATGCCGGGAAGTGTATTCTCTGTGGTTTATGTGTACGCATATGTGATGAAGTAATGGGGGTAAATGCCCTGGGATTGGTAAACCGGGGGTTTGATTCGGTGGTAGAGCCTGAATTTGGCCTGCCTCTCAGGGAGAGCGCTTGTATTTCCTGTGGACAGTGTGCAGCTGTCTGTCCAACCGGGGCAATAATGGAATATAATCCAGTGAAAAAGAATGTGCCGCTTGATTTGCAAAAAACACCCAGTATATGTTTCGGCTGTGGCCTGAATTGTGAGCAGGTAGTTGAAAGCTGCGGTGATATCATATTCAAAACGCTACCGGCAAAAGGACAATTGCTCTGTTTACGGGGACGCTTTGGCTGGGAAGCCTATAATGGACCGCGTCTCACGAAGCCATTGATAAGGAAAGCCGGTAAACTCCAGGAAGCAAGCTGGGAAGAAGCTTTGCGATTAATTATTGAATGCGGAAGTGATATCAAGAATAGATACGGTAGAGAGTCGAGTGCTGTTTTTGCGAGTGCGACGTACACTGTCGAGGAAGCTATCGCGGCAGCTCATCTGGCCAAAAAAGCCCTGGGTACTCAGAAACTCAGCAGCTTTACGCCTAATTCGGGGGAAGGAATGGCTGCGGTTTTCGGAGATAATCTCTCAAGCAACAGGATTGAAGAACTATTGGGTACTGATTTGATTATTATGCTGGGCTCCTTTACAAAATGCCAGATAGCTATGGTGAAAGCCAGACAGGCGGCTAAAAACAGTTCTGAACTGATTCATATTGGACAGGGAGCTGCCCTCGCTGATGATCTGGCCATGATTAAGCACTGTCCCCAGGAGAACCATACTGGAATATTAAAAGAGATACTGGCGGCGCTTATTGAAGAAAAGGCCGGGGAAGAAACTCCAGCCACATATAGTAAGGGATTTCACGAGCTTAAGGCTGGACTTAAAGAATTAAAAATTTGCCAGGAAGCACGTGCAATAGCCAGAGCTTATGCAGCAGCTCCGAAAGCTATGATAGTGATAGATGCTCATACTGTCAGTTCTGAGGCAGTTCAGCTAATGGCAGATATGGCAGTAATAAGTGGTCACATTGGTCATTTGCATAAAGGTATCATAGTGATCAGCCCCGGAGCTAACGCTATTGGAGTATGGCAGGCAGGTTTTAAAAGCAACAGGGAAAGTATAATCCGGGAATTGGAGGCAGACCGGATAAAGGCGCTTTATATCCTGGGGGAAGACCCGCTGGGAGGTGCCGCAGCAGATGAGTCCACTCTGAAAAAGGCGGATTTTATAGTTCTGGTTACAGCGTTCATGAGTCCGACAGCCGAAATTGCCGATGTGGTTTTACCAGGATCAAGTCCTTTGGAGACTACAGGAACCTATATTAGCTCAGATGGCAGTCTCAAGATCCTGCAGACAATAAAAAAGCCTCCTGCAGCCAAGGAAAACCTGGAAATTTTTGAGGAATTAAATATGGCAATAACTCAAGGACGTGAACATAAACTAAAGGTGCTTCCGGGTGATAAATGGTCAAAGTCAGTGCACTATGAGGATGGATTCAGCTTCACCAATGGCCAGGCACACCTGCAATTGCCAGAGGATACTGTTCTGTTTAAAGAAGCAGAGGTAAGCGATTACGCCCTGCATTGTTTTGATGAAAAGATATCAAAAAACTAAAATAGAACTGTTATAAAAACTTTATAATCAACGGCAGACCAGGGGGGCAGACCAGGGGGACGGTTCGAAACCACTGAAAAACGTTTATTAAAAAATGGTTAAAAATACAATAAATAGTCGTCGAATCGATGAATAAAACCCCTTTGTATGCTATAATTAAAGTACCGCAAACGCTATATCTAAGGGGGATT
>Ga0334889_1003631_pt1 | contig 14902 bp, 15 predicted proteins | sample GraSluR1_MG_2_FD_207222 | JGI IMG/M metagenome (GOLD analysis project Ga0334889, IMG submission 207222) | Sludge microbial communities from methane-producing bioreactor in Wageningen University, Netherlands - Granular Sludge_8_08-R1 | ecosystem: Engineered > Bioreactor > Anaerobic > Unclassified... | reverse complement strand
TGTAACAAGGGGTGTAGCCAATGCGGGCAGATTGGGAACTTCGGAGCTTCATCGCCCGTTTGGGGCGATTTCGTCGTGCGACGAAATCGAAACTCGCGCTCCCGCACTCGCCACACCCCCAGCCGTTGGCAACAAGTGTAAAAAGACGACACCACAGACTGATACGATATTGACAAAATAAAAAATAGGAAAGAATTTAGCTTTTGACAGGACAGTGCAAATTTGATGGAATTTATTTTGTTTTTTTCTTTCTCCCCGCAAAAAAAAGTCAAACCCCAACCCACATTGCAGCACATTTCCAAGCCCCCACGAGCCTACGCTCTGCCCAAAGGCTTGTAAAAGAGCTACAAACTTCCCGCCACACTACTGCTACAATAATACATTTGTTAATTTATGCTAAAAGAAATTGAATAAATTTTGATATAAAAAAAATTCATTTATCTTTGTACCATAAAACAATTATAGTACAATTAGAATATGAGCATAGATTCTACTAAAGATTCAATATTGCGAGTTGCAAATCAACTGTTTAGCCGGTTCGGGTTTCACAAAACCTCTATGGACGAAATCGCAAAGGTTGCACGCAAAGCTAAAGGCTCTTTATACTACCATTTCGTTAGTAAAGAGGATTTATTCAGGGAGGTTATTTTAAAGGAAATTACTAATCTTAAAAGCCAGCTGGGAGTTATTACTAACAATTCTGATTTGGATGCTTCTCAAAAGCTGCATAGCTATCTTTTAAAAAGAATGGAAATCCTTAATTCAACAGCAAGTTACCACGAAACGATAAGGGCCGATTTTTTTGAGCACTTCCACTTTATTGACGACCTTAGAACTGATTTAGATACGTGGGAAAAAGAAAATCTGAGGAAAATCATTCTTCAAGGTGTTAATACAGGCGAGTTTACTTTAGTTACAGAAATTGACGTTTTGCTGGATATGTTCTTAATGGTCTTGAAAGGTCTTGAAATACCATTCTTTCTACAAAATAAGTACGAGAAATACTCACCCTATTTTGATGGGTTAATAAACATATTGAATAAGGGTTTAGCCACCTGATTTTTTTTAACCAAAACTGACTATAAAACGATATTAGTATAGATAATAACAAATAAAAATATGAACAGATTTGTAAAATCAATAATCAGACTAAAATGGCTAATAGTTTTAGTTGTTTTGGCATTAACCATTTTTTTTGGTTATCAATCTAAGTTTTTGACTATCAATTCAGATATTCTGAGTTCTTTGCCCGATGACGACCCCGCTGCGTCATTATATAAAGAAATTGGGACTCAATTTGGCGGAAATGACATGGGGATGATTGTGTTGGAATCTGACAATGTTTTTAAAGCTGAAATATTACAGCATATTAAACAAATTACCGATAGCCTGAGATATACTGATGGGATTTCAACGGTTACGAGTTTAACCAATATTCTGGATATAAAAAGTTCTGAGTGGGGAATTGAAATCGGAAAATTGGTGGATGAGTACAACCTGCCTGATAAACAATCACAATTAGACAGTTTGAAAAATTATGTCTTCTCGAAAGAGATGTACAAAGGGGCAATTGTATCCGAGGACGGCACTGCTTCGGTTGTGATGTTTACATTACTACCCGATGCTGATAAACAGGCTGTTGCAAAGGAGATTAAGAGTAAGGTTGAAAACCTGAATTTGCCCGAAACGCTTTACTTCGGCGGTCTGCCGATGATGATGAACGACATTAACGAATTGATTATAGCCGATATCGTGTGGCTTTTACCCATCGTTTTTGTGATTATTGCATTTATTTTACTGCTTAGTTTCAAGTCGTTTCGCGGTGTTTTATTGCCCTTGCTTACTGCCGGTATTGCCGTAATTTGGACTATTGGGTTAATGGTGGTTACGGGTTATGAGCTTACTATAATTTCCAATATAATACCTGTTGTTCTACTTGCTGTGGGCAGCGCCTATGCTATACATGTACTAAACAGCATCAACCACACCCATGGAAAAGACAGAAAACAGGCATTGATAAAAGCTCTTGCTTATATAATGGTTCCGGTAATTCTTGCGGCTGTTACCACAGCTATGGGTTTCATGTCATTTGTTTTTGGCGCTTATCTTACCATGATTAAAGACTTCGGTATTTTTACAGCCGTGGGTACATTAATTGCTTTGCTGTTGTCCATATTCTTTGTCCCTGCTCTTATTTCAGCATTTTCGATGTACCGCAAGAAAGTTGTAACAGACCAACCAGAAAATGAAAATATATTAACCTATAAAATACTTCAACCATTAGTTACACTTCTTTTCAAACACCCCAGATATTCATTAGCCACATGGGGGGGGGTACTTCTATTGAGCATAGGCGGTATGTTTTTTATTAAGACAAGCGTAAATATGGCTGATTACTTTAAGAAGGATAACCCAACAAGGGTTTCTGAAGATGTGATGCAGAAAAAATTCGGAGGGTCATTACCCGTATTTGTTGTATTTGAAGGAGATTTGCAAAGCCCTGAGGTTCTGAAAATGATGATAAAAACGGAGCATTTTATGAAAGATGACCCGAATATCGATATGACGCAATCTGTAGCCGACCTTGTGGAACAAATGAACGATGCCATGGGCGAAGGCAAAATGATACCCGACGATAAAGCTAAAATTGAACAATTATGGTTTCTGCTCGATGGTCAGGAGGTCATGACACAGCTTGTGTCGGAAGACTTGGACAAAGGAATCATCCAATCAAGATTTGCCTCTGTTGACAGTAAAAACATCAATGAGTTCACATCAAAGATGAACAAATACATTCAGGAAAACAATAGTGAAGATATAAAAATTGAGCTGACAGGTATGCCGTCTGTATATGTTAAATTAAATAATAGCCTTATCCAGAGTCAAATTAGCAGCCTGATACTTGCAATTGTTATGGTTCTTTTGATTGTGGGACTTATGTTGCGGTCAATATCAAAAGGGGTTTATGCTATAATTCCAATTATTGCTACAATTTTGATATTATTCGGCTTTATGGGCATAACAGGCATTCCTTTAGATATAGCCACAGCACTTGTAGGTAGCATTGCTATGGGTATCGGTATTGACTACTCCATTCATATTATCACAGGTTTTAATTTTCATCTGAAAGAAACCGGAGATGCTGAAGAAGCGATTAAAAAAACTATTTTAAGTAGTGGGAAAGCCATAGTTATAAATGTATTATCGGTTTCAGCAGGATTTTTAGTTCTAATATTTTCACAAATAGTTCCATTGCAAAATTTCGGTATTCTGGTTGCCATAAGTATGTTCGGCTCAGGTATCGGGGCTATAACCCTATTGCCAGTCATATTGATTTTGGCGAACAGAAATCGCAAAATAGCAGCAAACATTCATTAACAATAAAACTTAACACAGATGAAAAAGATGAAAATTCAATTAGTGGTTTTAACCGCTTTAATCGTAGCAGGAAGTATGTTTTCTGCCAATGCGCAAGACGCAGGTACCATTCTAAAGAAAATGGACGATGTTATGTATTCACCCAAAGACATGACAGGGAAGAATAGAATTGTTTTAATTGACAAGAACGGGAAACAGGAAATTCGCGAAGCAACTATACAGCAAAAAGGAACCGATAAACGAATATTTCGGTTTACTGCTCCTGCTTCGCAGTCGGGTATTTCTGTGTTGTCATTACCTAATGATGTGATGTATTTGTATTTACCGGCATTTGGCAAAGAAAGACGAATTGCAACCAGCGCCAAAAACCAAAACTTTGCAGGTACCGATTTTTCTTATGATGACATGGAGTCTGTGCTATTCTCGGTAAAGTACACCCCAAAATTGGTGAAAACAGAAAGCAATGTATATGTATTGGAATTAACTCCTATCGGGGGTAAATCGGATTATTCAAAAGTAATGGTACAGGTAAATGAAACAGATTATTATCCTGAATTAATGGAGTATTACGACAAAGGCAATACAAAAGTAAAGGAAGCCAAATATACTTTCAAAAAGATTGGCAACTATTGGAATGCCGCTGAAATTGAAATGACTGATTTAAAGAAAAATCACAAAACCAAAATGCAGATGTCGGATGTGAAATACGATACTGGTTTAGTAGATGACGATTTTACGGTAAGGAAATTAAAACAGTAAAACAATTAATTAAATACATATTTTAGAATGAACTCTCAGGAAATAGAAAAAAAAGTAATCGAATTACTAATAGATAAATTAGAAATTTCTAGTACACAGATTACAATCGATTCCAGTTTTAAAGACCTTGGAGCCGATAGCCTTGACCAAGTAGAAATTATAATGGAACTTGAAGAAATTTTTGGCATTACTTTTCCCGATGATATTCACTCAGAAGATTTAAACCTTAAGAGTCTTTGTCGGTATATTGAAAAGAATACCTAACTATATTCGAAGTCGAATTACTACGAATACAAATGCTTAACCGAATGTCGATTGAATCTGAATTATGTCGCTCAAAAACCTGATTAATAAAGAAAAAGTACCTACCCATGTTGCCATCATTATGGATGGGAATGGTAGGTGGGCAAAAAATAAAGGCAAAGACAGAACAATTGGACATAAAAAAGGAGTCCAATCTGTTAAAAAAGCTGTTAAAGCTGCGGTAGAAATAGGCGTTAACTACCTTACCCTGTATTCCTTTTCGACTGAGAACTGGAATCGACCAAAACCTGAGATACAAGCGTTAATGTCCCTTCTAGTCACTTTCATCAATTCAGAAATTGATACATTAAAGGAAAACAATATACGCTTTATAACAATTGGCGATAAAACTTCATTACCAGTTAAGGTTCAAAAAAAAGTTAATTATGCCATTGAAACCACTTCAAATAACACAGGGCTCTCTCTTATTTTAGCATTAAGTTATGGTGCTAAGCAAGATATAACAAATGCTGTACGAATTATTTGCAAGAAAATTGAAAATGGAGAGTTATCATCGATTGATATCTCTGAAGAGTTTTTTAGCAAGTACCTTTCCACTGCTAATTTTCCTAATCCTGAGTTACTTATAAGAACAAGTGGGGAGTGTCGATTAAGTAACTTTTTACTTTGGGAAATTGCTTATACTGAGTTGTATTTCACTGAAACACTATGGCCTGATTTTGATAAAGAAGATTTTTATAAAGCTATTATTGATTTTCAGAGCAGAGAAATGAGACATGGAAAAATCAGTGAACAACTAGCAAAAAAAGGAGATACGCTATGATAATAAATCTTGTGACGAATTATTTACCAAATGTAGTAATACCAAACGATTACTTTTTCGAGAATTATGGTATTACCAATGAGGAAATAATTGCTAAAAGTGGAATTAAGCAGAGAAGACGCACTCTACCGAGCGAGAACACCAACACTATGGCAATTGAAGCCGTAAAAAAGGCTTTACTTATTTTTCCGTTTCCAATAAATGAAATTGATTTAATTATTGGTGCAACCTACACACCTTACGACACAGTAGGTACTTTGGCTCATGCAGTACAAAATCAATTCAATATTGCTAATGCTAAATGTTTTACTGTTGATTCTGCATGTTCTTCATTTATAAATGCACTTGAAATAGTTGATTGTTATTTTGTAAATAGAAAAGCATGTAAAGCACTGGTTGTAATTTCTGAAAACAATAGTGCATATAGCGATGATTCTGACATGAATTCGGGCTTTTTATGGGGAGATGGAGCAGCAGCAGTAGTTTTATCCAACGAAAGATATTCGGATGAAGATATTGAAGTGATTGATATAAATACCACTGGCTTAGGCACAATTGGAAAAAGTATTGATGGCATTTTTTTAAAGCCAAGTAATGGTGGTTTAAAAATGCCTTTTGGAAAAGACGTTTTTCAATATGCTTGTACTTATATGATACAGGAAACAGAACAAATTTTACACAAAAACGGTATTCCTATCAACCAATTGAACTACTTAATTCCACACCAAGCAAACGCTAGAATTATAGATTATGTTGCAAGAAAATTAAATTTAGAAAAATCACAAATACTTACAAATATTGAATGTTTTGGAAATACAGGTTCGGCAAGTACAGCGATTGTATTAGCTGATAATTGGGGTAAATTTATGAAAAACGACACTATTGTTATTCCTGTTTTTGGTGGCGGTTATTCAAGTGGAGCCATTTTGGCAAAAAAAAATTAATACTACAATGAAAGAAAAACTAAAAAATATTTTTTTTAAGTTTTGGTACTGGTATGTAAGTATCGTTGATAAAAACTCTGAGGTTATTTTCATGAATTATGGTTACTCGAAAGATAACCAGAAAATTGCGATTGATGAAAATGATGAAAAGAATAGATACTCAATACAACTTTACCATTTAGTTACAGCAGGCGCAGATATTTCGGGGAAAGATATTTTAGAAATAGGTTGCGGCCGGGGTGGTGGCTTATCGTATATTAATCGTCACTTTAAGCCAAACTCAGCAATTGGCATTGATTTGAATAAAAAAGCGATAGCTTTTTGTGTTAAAAAATATTCAGATGAAAAAATTAATTTTTTTCAAGGAGACTCACAAAAATTAAATTTTGAAGACAATGCTTTTGATGTGGTAATTAACATTGAGTCATCTCACCGCTACCCAAATGTGGGTTTATTCTTAAGTGAAGTATATCGTGTTTTAAAACCTGGGGGTGTTTTACTCTTTGCGGATTTTGGAAGTCAGTATGATTTAAGAAAGCTAAATCGGCAATTTCAAAACCTGAATTTCAAACGTTTGAAAAATAATGTAATTACAGAGAATGTCTTAGAGGCGTTAAAATTATCAACACCAAACAGGGAAGAGTTAGTGAGAAAACTACTGCCAAAATTCCTTCAGAATTTGGGTAGAAATTTTGCGGCAACTGAAGGGACAACAACATACAATAAATTTTTGACAGGAGAATTTGAATATGTTTTTTATGCACTGATGAAGTGATTTTTTACTGCAACCTGACTATAAAACGATATTAGACCAATAAGATTGACGAAATGGGGTTAATAATCAAAGCAATATCAACAAAGAAAGAGCTAAAAGAATTTATCAAGTTTCCTGATAGATTGTACTCTGGTAATAAGTTATATGTACCTGCAATACATTCAAATGAGCTATTAACATTATCCTTTGATAAAAATCCTGCTTTTGAGTTTTGTAGAGCAAAATATTGGTTAGCATATGACAACGGGGAAATTGTTGGAAGAATTGCTGGAATTATAAATGACAGGTACAACGAAAAGCACAACATAAAATATGCAAGGTTTGGTTGGCTAGACTTTGTTAATGATAAAAAGGTACTAATGCTATTGTTTCAAGCAGCCAGACAGTGGGCATTAAGTGAAAATATGGAATACCTACATGGCCCTCTCGGATTCTCTTCTTTTGATGCTTCGGGAATTCTAATTGGGGGATTTGATGAAATGTCTACTTCTTTTGCTCACTACAATTTTCCGTACTATTCGAAATTAATTGAAGAATTTGGGTATAAAAAGGACGTAGATTGGGTTGAGTATAATATTAAAGTTCCCGAGTATGTACCCGAAAAATTTGTAGTAGGTGCGGAATTAATAAAAAAACGATACAATCTCCATAGTGCTTCGCTTAAAAACAAAAAGGATATTCTAAAATATTCTGATGATATATTCAAACTCATAAATGATGAATACAAAGACATTTATGCATTTTCGCAATTGTCAAAAAAGCAAATTATGGCACTTAAAAAGCAGTTTGCATTATTTCTCAAACCTGAATATACATCAATTGTTCTGAACTCAACAAATGAAGTAGTTGCGTTCGGAATTACCATGCCATCTCTTGCCCAAGCGCAGCAAAAAGCAAAAGGCAAACTGTTCCCATTTGGTTTTATCCATATTATGAATGCTTTAAAGAAAAACAATACAGTTGAAGCATTACTAATTGCTGTAAAAAAGGACTATCAGAACAAGGGCGTTAATGGAATTATTTTTTCTGATATTATGAGTGCTTACATTAAAAATGGAATTAACAACTTCGAGTCAACACGAGAAATGGAAAATAATGTAAAAATTAATAACCTGTGGAATAAGTTTGAATACAGATTGCATAAACGAACCAGATGCTATATCAAACAATTGTAAAAATGGCTAGTAACTTACATAGGTTCAACGGTAAAGTTGTTATTATAACTGGAGCGTCTTCTGGAATAGGAAAAGCTTGTGCTTTTGAATTTGCTCATAACGGAGCAACAGTTGTTCTTGCAGCTAGACAAGAAAATGAGTTGAAAAAAATAGAAGAAGAAATAAAAATGCAGGGGGGTGATGCAATGTCGGTAAAAACGGATGTTAAGAATATTGAAGACTGCAAAATGTTAATTACTAAAACCCTTGAGAAATATAAAAAAATAGATGTACTTATCAACAATGCGGGTATTTCAATGAGAGCAAGTTTTGATGACTTAGATTTGAGTGTTATTAAAGAATTAATGGACACGAATTTTTATGGCGCTGTTTACTGTACAAAGTTTGCTTTACCATATTTGCTTGAACAAAAAGGAACTATAATTGGCATTTCATCCATTTCGGGACAAACACCCTTGCCGGGGAGAACTGGCTACTGCGCATCAAAATATGCAATAGATGGCTTTTTTAACACCTTACGTCTTGAAAATATCAAGAAAGGATTGAATGTTTTGGTCGTTCATCCGGGTTTTACATCATCCAACATAAGGAAAGCTGCTTTAAACAAACTCGGAGTGCCACAAAATGAAACTCCAAGAGATGAAAGTAAAATGATGCATCCGAAAGAAGTGGCGAGAATTATCGTGAAAGCAACTTTAAACCGAAGGAGAGATTTGACATTAACCCTACAGGGAAAACTAACCGTTTGGTTATATAGGAATTTCCCAAGATTAACCGACCGGATAATAATACATGTAATGGCAAAAGAACCCAACTCTCCCTTTTAAAATTTTTAAACAAATAAATACTCCTGTATGACAACAATTTACAGATATATTTTAGTTAACCTGCTGGGATGGAAAATAAAAGGCGAGTTTCCAAACATAAAGAAATCTATAATAATATTTGCCCCACACACAAGCTACTGGGATGGATTGTATGGAAAACTATATTTAATGCAGTTAGGTATAAATTACAAATTTCTATCAAAAAAAGAATTTTTCAAATTCCCATTAAACTATTTCTTTAAGTTTTATGGTTCAATACCCGTGAGTAAAACCAAGGAGTACATTGATTATGTTGTTGAATTAATTAATATTAGTCAGGAACTTCATATCGTATTATCTCCGGAAGGGCAATTGGCAAAAACAATACGATGGAAAAAAGGGTATTACTATATGGCTGTACGAGCAAATGTTCCCATTGTAGTTGGCTTTATTGATTACAAGAGAAAAGAAATCGGAATTAAAGGAGTAATCGATAACTTAAATAGTATTGTGTCAGTTAGACAAGAAGTTGCTGTATTATATTCTGATGTATCAGCAAAATATCCTGAAATGTTTTCACTTGAAATAAAAATATAAATCATGAAAAAATCAGTAGCATTGGTATTATCGAGCGGAGGCTCAAGGGGGCTTGCCCATATCGGGGTTATTAATGAGTTAAGTAAACAGGGTTTTCAAATATCATCTGTTTCAGGGTCTTCAATTGGTGCTGTTATTGGTGGTCTTTATGCCATTGGCAAACTCCCGGAATATACTACTTGGGCAAAAACATTAAACCGAAAAGCCATTTGGGGACTTATGGACTTTACACTTACAACAAATGGATTACTTAAGGGGGATAAAGTTTTTGAAAAAATGAAAACATTTATTCCTGATATGAATATTGAAAAAATGAACATTCCGTTTGTTGCTGTTGCAACAGATATTTTGAATGAAGAAGAGGTCGCATTTCGTTCAGGTAGCTTTTATGAGGCTATTCGCGCATCGACAGCCATTCCAACTATTATTACACCTGCTAAATATAACGATACAATCCTGCTCGATGGTGGTGTTCTAAACCCTATTCCCATTGAGCATGTAGTCCGTAATGGCAACGATATTCTTGTGGTTGTGAATTTATACGGGGATAAAAGAAATGAACTTGAAATTTCAACTTCGTTAAGTAAAAATCAGAACCCTAGTAAGCTGGATAGTTTATTGAATACCATTTCTAAGCTAATTATTACTGGCGATAAACGAAGTTTAGGGTATCTATCTCTTTTATCAGCTACCACATCGGCCATGATTCATAAAATAGCAAAACAAAATATTGAGATACACAAACCCGATATTCTCATTAATATTCCTTGCGACACAGGAGATACCTTCGATTTTCACAAAGCCGATGAACTAATAAAATTAGGCGAAATGGCTGCAAGGGAGGCAATTGACAAGTATATGATGAATTAATAAAGGATTATGGTTATGGAATACATTAATATTAACAAGCAAATTAAGGAGAGCAGTTCAAAGTTCTTGAAGAAGTTGCCCTGTTTTTTTGTTAATTGGATAAAAATAATTATTCGGCAAGATGAGTTGAATTTTATTCTTGCCAAATATTCTAAATATGAGGGGGTAAGGTTTTTAGCAAAAATAGTTAAGGAGCTAAACATAAAGGTAGAAATTGAAGGTATTGAGAATTTGCCCGATAACGGCAGGTGCTTTTTTGTGGCAAACCATCCCTTTGGATTTGTTGATGGCTTAATTCTAACAAGTACAGTTGCTAACAAATACGGTGATTTTAAGGCTATCGGCAACAACGTATTTATGCTTATACCCCATTTAAAAGGGAATATTGCGGCTGTAAATGTATTTGGAACTAATTCAAGAGAGTATGTTTTAGAGCTGGATAGAGTATTTAATTCTGATATCCCCATAACTCATTTCCCCGCTGGCCTTGTTTCGAGGATTAAAAAAGGAAAAGTTGAGGATAGAGACTGGCAAAAAGCGTTTATTAAGAAAGCGGTTGCGAATCAGCGTAACGTTGTTCCATTTTATTTCTACGGGCGAAATTCACTTCTTTTTTATTTTATATACATCGCCCGAAAAACTTTTGGAATAAGTAAAACCTTGGAATTAGTTCTATTGCCTCATGAACTATTTAACAAACGAAATAAAACCATAAGGGTTAAAATAGGCAAGCCAATTTCATACAGTACCTTCGATATGTCAAGGACTCACTACGATTGGGCACAATTTGTAAAAAAACAGGTGTATAACTTAAAAAATGCAATATGAAAAAGGTATCGGCAATAATATGTGCATATAACGAAGAGAAAACGCTAAAAGATGTCATCCTTTCAGTCTCAAAATCTTTAATTGTTAGTGAAATTATTGTAGTTAATGATGGATCTTCGGACAATACTAAGAATATAATTGAGGAGTTGCAGAAAGAAATTGAAATAACAGCAATTCATTTAGAAGAAAACAAAGGGAAAGGCTACGCAATGGCGGTGGGAGTTGAAAATGCATTCTTTGATATTATGCTATTTGTTGATGCCGACCAGTCGAACATTATTCATGGTTACATTAATCAATTAACCAATCCTTTATTAAAAGAAGAATCGGACATGGTTTTAGGCTATTCTACAGTCAATATTTTAAATCAGGATGTAAATCCTTTAAAAATATTAACAGGTGAAAGAGCTTTATACAAAGAAGATATTAAACCAATTCTTGATAAAATGAAGGAATCACGATTTGGTGTTGAAACCCTACTGTATTTTTATTACATATCGATTGGTAAATCCATAAAATTTATCAGATTAGAAGGGATGACGCATAAAGATAAGTACAAGAAAATGAGCAGATTTAAAGCCACTGCAAACTATATAAACGAGGGTTGGGAAATTGCCTATACGGCCATGGAAAATTATGATTTAATGCTAAAAACCTTTAAAAGACAAGTAATGAAAGGGCTTAAATTAGAGATATTTCAGCAATATTTTGTGCGTATTACGAGGAGAAATCAATCAAAGAAGGATGCACTTCCAATTTTGAAAGAAATGTAAACTTCAACATTAGGTATGGTAATTTTAATTTAGTAACAAAAATCGCAAAAATCAAATAAATAAATTTCAGGGTATGAATACAAAGAATATTTTTTTAATGCTGCTGCTTGTTACAGCTTCAATCGTAACCAATGCGCAAGAGGAAAACAACCTCAAACTGTCAGGCGAACTTTTAACCGATGATCGTTTTTTACTTAAATCACCCAACGATTGGGCTTGGAACGAAAACCGTCTGACTTTAAGACTTGACAAAAGAACAGACAACGCTAAATTTTACAGCGAAGTCTGGTTGCGTAATATTGGCCTGCCCGGCATTTCGCAATCAAGTGATTTGTACAACAAAGGAATTGTTGACCCCTATAATTTGGAAATCAGGGAAGCGTATGTTCAGCTATACGGTTTTCTTACTAAAAATTTAGATGTTACCATTGGTCGTCAGCGCATTGTATGGGGAACTGCCGATAAATTAAATCCAACCGACAATCTTAATCCGTTGGATTTGGAAGATATTTTAGATTTTGGTCGCCGTCGTGGTTCCGATGCCATTAACCTAAATTACTACTTAAACAATGACTTCTCGCTTCAAGGAATTTTTATTCCTTTTTTTCAACCTGCGAATATGCCGGTTGGTATTTTTGCAAATGCACTCTCCCCTAATTTAGAATTACCGCAAGGCATGGTGTTAAAAGATTTATCTGATACTTTAATGATGCCTCGATATAATTTGGGAGAAAGTTCAACTGCGGGTTTAAAATTTAAAGGTTTTGCTAAGGGTGTTGACTTTTCTCTGAGTTATGTTTGGGGACGTGATGGATTACCTTTCGCCACAAGAAATACTTTTACTCCTGTTGATGTGTTTGGCGGAACTAATATAAATTCTCAACTTTCGTTTGCAAGAACGCATATTATTGGTGCAGATTTGGCTACAAGCATTGCAGGTATTGGTTTTTGGGCCGAGGCAGCAGCATTTATTCCCGATGAAAACATAATCATGACCAATGACCTGTCTGCTTTTTATCCGCTGTCACCCGTTCCCGTAACCCAGGATTCATTAATTTTAGATAAAACAAAGCCTTACATTAAATTTGTTGTTGGTGGCGATTACAATTTTTCGGATGGTTCGTATCTTAATCTTCAGTATATGCACGGATTTATTCACGAACGAGGAGCCGAAAACCTTAATGACTATTTCTTTTTACGGTACGAAAAGAAATTTTTCAATGAAAAGTTAAAAGTAGCTCCTATTGGTGGTGGTTTCATTGTTACCGACTGGAATAATATAAAAGACAATTATGCCCTTGTTTATATGCCGGAAGTTTCGTACAAAGCCACTGATAATGCAGAAATAACCTTATCAACTGTAATTTTTGACGGGAAAGGAGACAACTTATTTGCTAATCTGAAAGACTATAATATGTTAATGTTTAAAATGAAATATAGTTTTTAGTGTCCTTTGTCATTATAACAATCCATCGCACAGTCGAAAGCACATTTGCAAGCCCCCACGAGCCAACCCTCAAACCAAAGCCTTGCAAAAGAGCTTTCGCCTTTCCAGCCCGCGTAACCGCCTTTCAGGACGGTTTTAGGATTGCCCACGCTCAAAAAAACAAAATAAATATGTGCTTCGTGGATAGGTTTGGTGTAGTTTGACAATGACAAGAAAATAAAACTAAATAAATGACAAACAGATAGATATGTATGAACACCAGTTGCCAACAAGGGGTTAATAAAATGCAGGTTTCTAGCGGATTAGGAAACTTTCTCGCTTATTCGTAGCTTCGTAGCGGGGGACAATGAACCGCTTCAATCTCCTGCACTTTACCAACCCCCAACCGTTATGGCGCATTTTAAAACAACAGACAATGAGATATTTAGGTTTTATTTTAATGATTTTACTGATTAGTTGCGCAAGTCGGACTGATTCTCCAAAAGTTGATTCTAACACAAATGGGAAAGAGGCAATAATCGAGAATAATTCTCAACCCGATTCGACTTTTAATGACTTCATTCTACAATTTGGTTATAATCCAGATTTTCAAAAATTAAGGATTAGATTTCCACTTGAATTTGTCAATTTGGAGACAAAATCTGTAATTACAGAAAATTCATGGATTAATGACAGACTATATGTTGATTTAGAGGCTATTACTGATGTTTCCAATGGATTAAAGGTTAATGACAAATCGAATGAGAGAGTATTTTCATGGATTAAAACGCAATCAGGGACAAGCAAGAACTATTACTTCAAAAAAGATAAAGACCAATGGTTTTTATTAAAAATTGAGATTAGTAAGGATTTAGTTGACCAAAATAAGGAGGATTTCTATTCATTTCTTGGTAAATTTTGTAAAGATTCGGTATTTCAAAAGCAAAGAATTCATTTTCCTTTAGACATGAATTATCTCGATGATGATTTTAATGAAGTAAAGGAAAACTGGACTCAAGAAAAATGGAAATTTTCTAGATTTTATTATGACTGTGACAGCATTGCAACTCTATTTTACGACTTTCAACGGACTTTCAAAGATACAGACCTGAGGATTTTGATAATACAAGGGTTTAATAATGGGATAAATGCGCAATTCACATTTGAGCGTATTAATGACATATGGGTAATGACTAAATATGAAGATTACTCGACCTAATAGAATAAAAAACGCGCCATAACACGCGGTATAAAAAATTGCCGGGTCAGTAGGTTATTCGAGGGTTGTAGCCCGCTTCAACTTTTGTGTAGTTGGATAGGAAATCGCACGCAATCGGCAACTTTTCATACCGCCACCGTTATGGGCAATATTATGAATTCGCAGACAAACAAACAGATACGACATTGAAATGAAAAAATACCTAATAATACAAATTGTAATTTTTATAATTTTCGGAACAATGAGTTGTCAAAACAGTAGAGAT
>Ga0334889_1003627_pt1 | contig 14914 bp, 14 predicted proteins | sample GraSluR1_MG_2_FD_207222 | JGI IMG/M metagenome (GOLD analysis project Ga0334889, IMG submission 207222) | Sludge microbial communities from methane-producing bioreactor in Wageningen University, Netherlands - Granular Sludge_8_08-R1 | ecosystem: Engineered > Bioreactor > Anaerobic > Unclassified... | reverse complement strand
CTGGTAGCCAGCAGGTCTACGTCGAACCTAACGACGAGACCGATTACGTCAACTTCACAAACCAGAACGTCACCTGCATCGACGGTTTCAAGCTGGACACCTTCGACAACGTCCTTGAAGGCTGGACTATCTTCATCGACGAGAACGATAACGGAGTCCTCGATTCTGGCGAGCTGAACGACACGACTGACGCTGCCGGTTACTGGCGTATCTGCGGCATTGATGCCGGGGTCACGGTCGACGTGACCGAGATCCTCCAGACAGGCTGGACCGCCTCCAACCCGGCTTCTGGTAGCCAGCAGGTCTACGTCGAACCTAACGACGAGACCGATTACGTCAACTTCACTAACCAGAACGTCACCTGCATCGACGGTTTCAAGCTGGACACCTTCGGTAACGTGCTTGAAGGCTGGACGATCTTCATCGACGAGAACGATAACGGAGTCCTCGATTCTGGCGAGCTGAACGACACGACTGACGCTGCCGGTTACTGGCGTATCTGCGGCATTGATGCCGGGGTCACGGTCGACGTGACCGAGATCCTCCAGACAGGCTGGACCGCCTCCAACCCGGCTTCTGGTAGCCAGCAGGTCTACGTCGAACCTAACGACGAGACCGATTACGTCAACTTCACAAACCAGAACGTCACCTGCATCGACGGTTTCAAGCTGGACACCTTCGACAACGTCCTTGAAGGCTGGACGATCTTCATCGACGAGAACGATAACGGAGTCCTCGATTCTGGCGAGCTGAACGACACGACTGACGCTGCCGGTTACTGGCGTATCTGCGGCATTGATGCCGGGGTCACGGTCGACGTGACCGAGATCCTCCAGACAGGCTGGACCGCCTCCAACCCGGCTTCTGGTAGCCAGTCGATAACGGTCGGGTCGAACAACGAGACGGGTTACGTCAACTTCACCAACAGCTACATCGCCGTATGCATCGACGGTCACAAGTACGACTACTCGAACGGCAAGCCTCTCAAAGACTGGAATATAACAGCCGTGAACTCCACCGGCTTGGTGGTCGGTAAAGCCACTACCGACGAGAATGGTTACTGGCAGATCTGTGATCTTGTCCCAGACGAAAATCACACAGTCTGCGAAGAGCAGCAGGAAGGCTGGGTCCCGATCGATCCCCCAGACGGCTGTTACTACAACGTCATCCCAAGTCAGAATTTGACCTGGGACTTCTACAACGACCCGCGGAACATCACCATAACCAAGGAGGCGGACAAGCTCTCAGTCAAGCGGGGCGACGAGGTGACTTACACCATCACCGTCTGCAACAACGGCGGAACCGCCGTTGACAACGTCACCGTCTGGGACGTCTTCAACAGGAATGATGTGGTTATCCTCTCCATAACGCCTGCCCCCGACCCCGACGGCAAATGGCGCTTCGGCACGATACCACCGAAAACTCTTGCGAATGATGATAATTGTAGGACTATCATCATCAAGATCCGGGTCCCCGAGCGGCAGGACTTCGAGTTCGGGATGGAGCAGGGTGTATCCGGAGAAGGGTTCGTCAACGTCGCGAACGACTACAGCACCACCTTCGAGGAGTACCTCCTCAAGAACTGCGCCTACGCAACCAGCGACTGGAACCCCAAGGATCCGATCTCCGATTGCGTGACCGTGACCGTCGGCAAAGAGCTTGGAACCGAGCTCTCGACCAGACAGTACGGTAGCGGCCTCTTCGACGTCGAAGAGCGGGTGACGATATACACCGAGAACAAGTCGATCGAGTGGGAGGAGGACCTATCGGCCGCCTACAAGCCGACCTCGATCGTCCTCTACCACAACAGGACCGTCGACTACGACGCCGCCTGGGTCAAGAAGTCCCGGGCCAAGAACCGTGTGACCGGCACCACCATGACGGAGACCTACCACGACGCCGTCCGCCTCGACCGCGAGTCGAGGATGTTCCTCGACGAAAACGAGTCGGTGATGGAGGTGAACAGCGACTTCGACGGCCGGGGCCACATAGGCTTCCTCAAGATGCCTTCGGGGGCCTCGTCGCCCCGGGCGACCCCGATCTTCGAGGCGAGGGAGGACTACGTCGGAAGCTTCAAAGTTCTGGAGCGGATCGACGAGTACGGGTCGAGTGTTACCTCGGATAAGGCGGCGGCAGGTCAGGGTCTCGTCATCGTCGATAAGAGGGTCGGCTCGGTCCAGAGGACCTACGAGTCGGGTACCGGGACCTACGACTCCGAGGAGCTGATCCGGACCTCGACCAACTACATCGCCAAAGACATCTCCCTCGTCCACAGCCCCATGAGCCAGAGGCTGACCGACTCCACCTCCATCGACGCCTCGATGAAGTGGAAGGAGGGGATTTACTCGGCGAACCCAAGGACGAGCTACATCGGCGAGGAGTACACCTCCATCACCAGGCTCGACAAGGAGACGGTCGCAAGGGGCCTAAACGAGATGGATACGGATGCGGAGTTCTCCGGCCAGGCGAGGTTCCGGGCGATCCTGGACAGGAGTCAGGGCGGGCGCGATCCCGAGGTGGACTTCGACGAGCAGTACGCCGGCGACTATTCGATCGAGAGGAGGGTCCACTTAACTGGGGTCTCGAAGTACGACAGGCCTCACCTCAACGTCACCAAGACCCTCAACCGGATATATGTAGAGACGCTCCCATGGGATCGCGGCGAGCCCCATCTCGAGGGCGCCATTAAGACGAGAAGGGTTGCAGACTATACCATCAGGATCGAGAACGATGGCAACAGGGTGCTCCAGCCGGTATACGTGCAGGATCGGTTCCCACCAGGAGCGACCTTCATAGAGCCCTCGTCGATCCGGCCTTCTGAACTCACCGACTCTTACGCCAACTGGACCCTGACCCACCTATCGATCGGCGGAGCGGTCAATATCAGCCTATCGCTGGACGTAAGCAAATGCTATTCGGCCGGCTATCCGCCAGAGATGGTGAACAGGGTCGAAGCATGCGGCGTCTACGACGATGAACAGGTCTGCGCATCCAACTTCTCCGCCCTGGAGATCAAGTGGCTCACCTGCTGCCTCGACGAGCCTGTAGCGGTCGCCAAGACCGCCGAGATCGATCCCGCAAACCCCAGGGTCGTTCGGTACAGGATCGATGTGTCCAACCTCGACGACGCAACCAGGGTCGCCACGGTCACCGACCGGCTCCCCGCGGGGATGAGCCTCATCGAAGCGTCCATACCCTTCGCATCTTATGAGGATGGGGTCGTGGTATGGAACATCCTCGAGATCGGGCCTTTCGAGACGGTGACAGTCGAGTTCTCGGCCCTCGCCTCTGCTGACGGCAGGTTCACCAACGTCGTCGAGGTCGATCCGCGGTCCGTCGACGGGGACGTCGTCGGGCCTGTCAGAGCGACATGCGTCATAGACGTCGGAGTCGTCGAAGGTGAATGCGATCCCATCGGTTGCGGGATATGGCAGCCGCCGAACTGGCAGTTCCAGCACGCAGGATACGAGCCGGACGTAATGAACTGCGAGCTTTTGACCTGCACTGGCTGCGGCAGTACTGGCACTTGCCTTGCGCCCTGAAGGTGGGGGGGGGCGCAAGGCTCCCCCTCCCTTCACACCGTCTACTTTTCATCTGTTTAACCGAGACACTGACCGGACTTTTTATAGGCCTCTGATAATAAAAAAAATTCCGTCGGATAGATAGTAATTTAAACGATTGATGTTATAATAACAGCAAGAACAGATCGCTCAAGAAGGTGAGGCTTTTGAAACGAATTTTGATTTTTGGGATCTCGATGGCGATAGCCGTCGTCATGATCTCGGGAACGGCCTTGGGATCACAGTTGAACGTAGAAGGAGGGGCAAGCCCCATAAACGCGGCTCCCGGAAACAGCAACAGCGCCGCTTTGGTCATATCAGTCGTTGACGAGAACGGAAACGCTGTAAGAGGCCTGGGACCGTCCAACTTCAGGGTTGATGCGACGATAGTGGCCCCTGGAGGCGCCCTGGTGGACATCACAAGGGCGACCGAAGCGTCCAGGGCACCGGGCTTCTACATAGTTGAAATAGTTCCCACCACTTACCAGGGAACTCAATACACCTGGAAAGCGGGGTTCTATCTGTTTTCTGTGACCGTAGAGCGGGAGCAGGGAGCTGCTCGGGGACAGACCGTCGTTTCGATGGATCTCTGTAATCTCTGCACAGTCTCAGGAGCGGGGAGGGTCTCTGACGTTGTGGAGGCGACGGCTCCAGGCCTGGCGCTCCCATCGGCGGATATCGTTGGGACGTTGACCCCCGCGGCGCGTCTTCCGGACCTCATCGTCACCGAGGTCGTCCCTGGCACCCCTTCCTTCGAGGAGGACGGCAGAGTGGCAAACCTGCCCCTCAAAGTCACCATCAAAAACGTTGGAGGAGCGACTGATAAGGACTTCAAGACGAGCGTTGACGTCATAGTCGGCAGCGGCGCAAGGTATGTCAGACCCTTTACAGTCCCCGGCCAGACCGACATCTGGTACCCCTGGAAGGAAGGGCTGGGAGCGGGAGAAGAAGCGACCTTCAGCGGGAACCTTTACATAGGCATCCCCTCAGGTGAGGTGCTTTACAACCAGGAGGCGAAGATCATGGTCTTCGTCGACAGCTGCTCAGGCGACGAGTTCATGCCCGAATACTGCAGGGTGAGAGAGAGCAACGAGATCAACAACGAAAAGGAGGTTTCAGTCCGGCTGACCCATACGATCCAGGCGATCAGAGGGGTGCAGCTTCAGCCCGTTTTGACCATCCCAACGGCCAAAGTCGTCTGAACGCCAAAAAATTTTTAAAAATCGAAGAGCGACCTCTGATCGTCGCTCCTCCTCTCTTTTGGAACGTTTCGGATCGTAACGCTTCCGTACTTTCCCCCACCCCCAGGCTCCACCACCAGATCTTTCGACCGAAAGGCCCGGATGGCGTCAACGACCCTATCTTCGCCTTGGATCTCCGAGAGGTCCGTCTCCACCAGAACTTCGATCTCGCTCTTCCCACGGATCAGCTCGTTCCAGACCTTCTGGACCCGCGAAGAATAGATCCCCTTCACCTCGAGAGCCATGGCGATGATCTCGGCGAGGGGTATCAGATGGAGGTATGGCGGCCTGTGAGGAGGATGGACCGGTTCTTGCCGATCCGCCAGGATATCCACCCTATCTTTGACCCCCACCTTTATCAGCCCCCCGCATTCGCACCTCCCCCTCCTATCCTTCATCTCTTCGAGAGAGTGGTGCCTGTAGCATCGAGTGCAGGCGGTTAGATTGTACTTTCCCTCCTCTGGGGGAAAGCCGACGTTCAGGATGGGGCGGCATCCTCCCTCTCGCAGGATTGCCCTTCTCAGATCTTCAAAGGCCAGCTCCCCCATCTCCATCTGGTTGAACTCCCTTCCCAGCTTGTTCGGCCAGGGGGAGTGGGCGTCGGAGTTCGATAGAAACGTCCTCTGTTCCAGCTCCGATATCCTGTCGGCGTAGTCGGAGTCGGCGGAGAGGCCCAGCTCTACGTATCGGATCTGAGAAGACCGATCCTGGTAGCACTCATCGAGGGATCGGTAATGGGCGTATAGACCTGTCCAGGGGGTGAAGGCGTGGCTCGGCCCCATCATGCAGTCCGCCTCCAGGGCGGCGTCGGCGATCTCTGGCGGGGCCATCCGGAGGGCTGGCCTGCCTTCGGAGTCGAGGCTTGAGGTCCTTGCCGAGAAGGCCTCTCGAAGCTCCGAGGCCTTGGAGGGGTCGGGGACGATGATCAGGTGATGGACCTTTGAAGAGTCCTCCACCTCCGTCGTCAGAACGAAGGCGGTATCCCCCTCCCAGAAGAGGCCGTCCCTCTCGGGGAGGGCGACGACCTCCTCCATCCATCGAGGGTGGAGACAGTCGCCGGTGGCCACCATCCTGATCCCCTTCTTCGCAGCCTCTCTTGCGATGGTGGCAAGATCCATCTTTCCCGAGGTGGCGGAGGAGTACTTTGAATGGATGTGAAGATCCAGGTTAACTTTCATCAGAAGCTCCAAGGGGCGGGGGGGATAAACCATTTATCCTCCCGAATAATAGATCTCGTCGGTGAAGTCGAAGGTCAAAGATATCCTGGAGAGGTTCGCCGGAGGCGAGATCTCCCTGGAGGGGGCGGTCCGGGAGATGGACCTCCTCTCCTATCGGGAGGTGGGAGATATGGCGAAGCTCGATCCGTGCAGGATCGATAGGATCGGGATCCCGGAGGCGGTCCTGGCGGAGGGAAAGACCCCGTCGGACCTGGTGGAGATCGCCCTCTCATTCCTCGCGGCGTCGAAGGAGGTCCTCATCACCAGGGTTTCGCCGGAACAGCTGGAGGCCCTGAGAGAAGCCCCCCTCCCCGAAGGTTCTGACCTTGTATGGGAAGACCGGGCGAGGGCGGTGGTCATATCGGAGGACTCTATCAAGAAATTTTCTGGAGGAAAGGTCGGCGTCCTCACCGCGGGGACCGCCGACGTCCCCGTCGCCGAGGAGGCGAGGGTCACCGCAGAGCTGATGGGATGCGAGACGATATCGGAGTACGACGTCGGAGTCGCGGGGATCCACAGGCTCTTTCCATCCCTGGAGAAGATGATGGACAGAGACGCCCTGGTGGTGGCTGCGGGTCGGGAGGGGACGCTGCCGGCGGTGGTGGCGGGGCTGGTCGAAGCTCCTGTTGTGGGGCTTCCGGTCTCCACCGGCTACGGCGCGGGGGGCAAGGGCGAGGCCGCCCTCCTATCGATGCTCCAATCCTGTTCTGTGATGGTTGTAGTCAACATCGACGCCGGGTTTGTGGCTGGCGCTTTTGCTGCTAAGATAGCCAACAGGGCTGCACAATGGAGAAATATTTAATGATTGCTATCAATTTTGTATCAGAAAACTATTTATACAATCGCACGGAGGTATAACCACGAGCGGGTAAACTAATTTTCACTAACCCCCACTCCCCTACCCGCTCACACCTAATTATGTATCGACGGTTTCATCAGTGCTCAGATAGAAGGTAGACAGAGGGCTCTGGGGGGGTGTGTGTCATCGTCCTCAGGCGCTCTTGCTGGCGTCGGCTTGAATCTCCTCTGGTAATTTAGCTCTCCCCTGGGAGTTTTCATCGATGACGACGACACCGATCTTCATGCCGCTCTGGCTTGCGTAATCTTCTATCCTTCTTCGGGCGTGCTCCACCATCCCGCCGTTGGTGAGGATGAGGACCTCCTCTCCGCAGAGAGCCCGGAGTATCGTCCTGTCTATGACGTTCGAGGATATGTCGGCGGTGATCCCATTCCGCTCGGCGAAGGCCCTGCTCCTGGTCCCCATCACCCCCACGAGATCTATCTTCCACTCATCTTTCATCCTCTTCAGATCTTCACCGTCCATCAGGTCTGTATCGGAGATGACTACGACCCCTATCCTGATCGTCCTCTCAAGGGTCTCCACCACGGCCAGACCCCCTTCCTGGAGGTGGACCACCCTCACCCCCTCTGGCCGGGCAGGATCGGGGATTTTTGCCTTCGTGCCGTCTGGTGGTATGGTCTCACCCACCTTCGTCCCGGAAGGGACCTTCATCCACCGGAGGTCCGGAGGGGTGAGGTGGCAGACGAGCTCCGGCACGCTCCTCGGAGTTCTTCCGGGGGCCGCTAGATCCCTTTTTGAGATCTCGTCGTACACCTCCATAATGAGAGGCTGCCGGAGCCCGGAGCTGGATAGGAGCCTCGCGTCCCCGAAGATCTCTTCCGGCCTCCCCTGGTATGCGATCCTCCCGTCGGCGAGGAGGTAGACCCGGTCCGACCAACGGTATGCCAGGTCGACGTCGTGGGTGGATATTATTATCGTCGTCCCCCTATCGTTGAGCTCATCGAGGAGGCCCATCACCTCCTCGGAGCCTGCGGGGTCGAGGTTTGATAGCGGCTCGTCCAGGATCATCACCTCGGGTTCCATGGCCATCACCCCCCCGATCGCCGCCCTCTTCTTCTGGCCGCCGCTGAGGTGGTGGGGGGGGCGATCTTTAAGCCCCTCGATCCCGACGTACTGGAGGGCCTTCTCGACCCTCTCTTCGACCTCTCCCCTGGATAGCCCCAGGTTCGTGGGGCCGAACCCCACGTCCTGGCGGACTGTGGGGGCGAAGAGCTGATCGTCGGAGTTCTGGAAGACTATACCCACTCGCCTCCTCGTATCCCGGAGGGATCGGCTGTCGTATCTGATGGGACTGCCGCAGATGAGGACCTCCCCTTTGGATGGGCGGAGCGTCCCGTTCAAAAGGAGAAATAGGGTGGACTTCCCCGAGCCGTTGGGTCCGACGAAGGCTATCTTCTCTCCCTTCTCGATCCTGAGGTCGACCCCCCTGATGGCAGCGGTTCCGTCGGGATATGAGTAACTGAGGTTTTTCGTCTCCAGAAGGTTCATCTTTTCCGCCTCAGAATATTGAAGATCCTCGAGAGAGGTAGGAGAGGGCGGCTATGAAGGTGACGTAGGTCGAGGCTGCCAGGAGTTCTTGGACCTTGATCGGCCGTTTATCCTCGAAGAGGGAGAGCTTTCCGTCGTAACATCTTGAGTCCATGGCGGTGTAAAGCTTTTCGCCCTGATCCATGGTTCTGAGAAATAGGGTTCCTGCCATCATCGAGAAGGACCGGACCGATGACCTGAACCCGTCGCATCCGAGCCTCATGACCTGGGCTTGCCTCATCTTGATCGCACCATCGAGGAAGACGAAGATGTACCGATAGATCATCATCGACAGCTCGACGAAGGTGTCGGGGAGCCTCAACGCTTTCAGGAGGGCGAAGAGCTCCACCATCGGGGTCGTCGTCGCCAGGAAGAAGAGGCAGCATATCCCGCTGATGGTCCTCGACACGACGAGGACCGCCATCTCCGCCCCTTCGGCGCTCGCCCCGATCCTCCGGCCGAAGAGCTCCAGGGAGAATATCTCGGGTCCGGAGCCGAAGAAGAAGAGGATGATCACCGCCCCGAAGAGGGCGAAGCTGAGGGGGGCGGCCGCCATCACCAGATAGAACCGGGCGGGAACTTTTCCCAGGAGGATCGCGGCTAAGCTCATGGTGAGGGCGATGAAGAGGGGGGCCACCGGCGAGGTGGACGAGACGCCGACGAGGAGGGCGGCCGCTACAAGAGCCAGCTTAAGCTTGTTGTTCTTCTTGCGAAGGGGACTTCTTAGAGCGTAGTCGTCCAGGAGGGCGTGATCCAAGGCCATTACCTCAGGCGGACCTTCTACCCCGGTAGTACCCGAAGAAGTATCCTATGATTATGGCACCGATCGCCGCCTGGAGGCTGAATAGGAGGCTCTCTATCTCGCCGCTGGGCGGCTCCCAGATCGGCGAAAACCATGGCTCGTAGGTGCCGCAGGTCAGCTCTTCTATGACCCCCTCCGCCTCACCGTCGGCCCCACCCCATTCCGCTCCGCCGTCACTCCAGGCGACGTATAAGAATAGGGCAAATAGGAGGACGATGGCGGCTCCAGCCAGAATTTCGCCTTTCATGCCGAGATCATCTCCTTTAGCTTTCCCAGCCTCTTATCGTCGATCACCTTAAGCCTCACCATGACATCCCCCTTCACCTGGATTATGTACTTGAATATCAGGGCGGTGATGACCCCCTCCACGATGGCGAGGGGCACCTGGGTCAGGGCGAAGACCGTCCCGAAGGCGCCCAGGGACCCGAGGACTCCGCCGGTCGCCGACGGGAAGGCGAGGGCGAGCTGGAGGGATGTGACCAGGTATGTGGCCAGGTCCGCAAGAGACGCAGCAAAGAAGATCGAGACGTAGAAGTTAATGTTCGACCTCATGCAACCTCGATAGACGAGATAGGCGACGGCGGGCCCCGCGATCCCCATGGAGAAGAGGTTGGCGCCCAGGGTCGTGATCCCGCCGTGGGCTAGGAATAGGGCCTGATAGACCAATACTATCAGGCAGAGGACCGCCGTTATGGCGGGGCCGAATAGGATGGCGCCCATCCCCGCCCCCGTCGGGTGGGAGCAGGACCCCGTCACCGAGGGGAGCTTCAGGGACGAGAGGACGAAGATGAAGGCCCCGGCGAGGGCCAGGAGGGGCAAAGTCTCCCTCCTCTCCTTTGACAGCTGGTTTATCTTGTAGATCCCATAGACAACGACGGGGAGGGAGAGGGCGTACCAGACCTCCCACCAGGGATGGGGCAGGAAACCTTCCATGATGTGCAGATTATCACTTCCTATTAGAGGCTCGGGTTCTCTGCCGAGGCTCAGCCATCATGCCATATAAAGTTTGCTTGAGATGGCATCAATAAACTTTATTTAGGGCTGAAGAGGTCGACGGTAACCTCCCCCGTCACCTCCAACCAGTCGTCTTTATACCGGGCGGCGATGGCGATCGCCTCCACCCCTCCGGCCGCAGCCTCCCGGACGGCGGTCCCGAAGGCTGGATCGGTCTCGTCGTTGGGGGCGAACGCTGCGGCGTCCATCCTCATGATGACGAAGAGGACGCAAGGCCCGATATCCCTCATTGCGGGCCCTCAAGAGCTCCTGAAGGTGGCGGCGCCCCCTCTTGGTGGGGGCGTCGGGGAAGAGGGCAACGCCGTCTCTCACCAGGGTGCAGCTCTTCACCTCCACGATGGCGGGCCTATCCCCGGCCAGGTGGATGTCGAGCCTGCTCCTCCCAAAAGGTGGCTCGATTTTGATGAGGTTGTAGCCGGAGAACTTCGGGAGCTCTCCTGAGGCGAAGCCCTCTTTTGCGATCATGTTTGGGGCTCGCGAGTCCACCACCACAGTTTTCCCTTCGGTCACAACGGCGAAGACGTCGAACTTCGTCTTCCGCCTTTCTGGATCATCGGCGGGCCGCAGGATGAGGGAAGCTTTGGGGACGAGGAGCTCCGCGAGCCTTCCGGTGTTGGGGAGGTGGCAGTCGACCACCTTTCCCTCGCCTCCCCTCTATCCCCAGCTCCGCCAGGATCGAGAACCTGCTCGTCCTCGATAGAAATCTCCCCGGAGCCATATCCCCTTCGATCTTAAGCCTAGCCGCCATTTCTTTCGGCCTGCGCCGCGAGCCCTTAAATATGGTGGCGGTCTCATTTGATGGCGATTGAACCGAATATTCAGCGTCAGCGAGCTGAACCAGAGGATCAGGGAGAGGCTCACATCAGACTTGCGACTCTCGAACCTCTGGGCCCGGGGGGAGCTCTCGAACGTCGTACACCACCGTTCAGGCCACCGGTACTTCACCCTAAAAGATGGGGACTCCCAGATCTCCTGTGTCCTCTTCCGGGGCAACAGCGGCGGCCTCGACTTCGATCTTGCGGACGGGCAGAACGTCATGGTCTTCGGGGACGTGGAGTTCTACCGACCCCAGGGAAGGGTCCAGATCCTGGTGAAGGCCGCTCGGCGCGATTCCGGCTTTGGCGGAAAACACCTGGAGCTGGAGCGTCTGAAGGAGAGGCTCGCGGCCGAGGGGCTCTTCGATGCCGAGAGGAAGAGGCCGATCCCAAAATATCCTGCCAGCATCGGAGTCGTCACATCCCCCGACGGGGCCGCCCTCCGGGACGTTCTGAGGGTCCTGGGGTCCTGCCCCGCCAGGATATTGATATCCCCCGCCGCGGTACAGGGGGAGTCGGCACCTGGGTCCATCGCTTCGGCGATCGCCGCCCTTCAGGGGATCGCCGACGTGATCATAGTGGGGCGGGGAGGCGGATCGGCGGAGGACCTTTCCCCCTTCAACTCGGAGGTGGTGGCGAGGGCGATCTCTTCGTCCATCAGCCCCGTCGTCTCTGCCGTCGGCCACGAGACAGACGTTACGATAGCAGACTTCGCCGCCGATGTGAGGGCTCCGACGCCGTCGGCGGCGGCGGAGATGGTGAGGCCCGACGTCGAGGGGCTGAGGGAGGAGCTTTCGGGGACGGAGGCGAGGATGGTCAGGTCCCTCTCGGCATCCGTCGACCGTCGACGGGCGCGGCTTGGAGGCCTCGGAAGGTCTCTATCCGGAAGGAGGATGCGGGGGGTCGTCTTCGAGGAGAGGCAGAACCTCGACAGGATCGCGGACCGGCTCGTCTCGGCGGAGGATATGTTGATCGATCGCCTCTCCGGAAGGCTGGAGGTGGCAGAAGGAAAGCTCGAATCCCTCAGCCCCCTATCGACCCTCAAGAGGGGCTACTGCATCGCGGTCACCGATGGGGGCATCGCAAGGCGCGCGTCGGATCTAAACGCTGGCGAGCTCTTCGAGCTGCTCTTCGCCGACGGGGGGCTCCTCTGCCGATCGGTGGGGGATAGGTTGGATAGGAGGTGACGGAGTTGAAGAATTTTACGGACTCGAAGGAGGTGACGGGTGTGACGGAGATTGCGGGTTCGTCCGACTCGATGGATGGGGCTTGCGACGATCTCAGCCTCGAGGTGTCCCTCGCGGAGCTGGAGGGGATCGTCCGGGGGCTCGAGGAGGGGGATCTGACCCTGGAGGAGAGCCTGAAGGCCTTCGAGAGGGGAGTCTCCCTCGTCAGGAGGTGTAACGCCCTCCTGGATGGGGCGGAGCAGAGGATAGAGATCCTCACCGGGGACCTCCCCGAGGATCTGGCGAGGTGAGGATCCAGAAATGAGCGGGACGAGGGAACCGGACCGAAGGTCCCCGGAGAGGACCGTCTCCCTCCTGGAGGCGGGGGAGCGGGTGAAGATAGTCGTCTTCGGCGATTCCATCACCGCGGGCTTCGCCGTCCGGAAGGGCTTCGACGCCTTCTGGCTATCGATGCTGAAGGATAAGTACACGAAAGCCCAGGTCGCCATAATAAATGAGGGGGCGTGCGGCGCCACGAGCTTCGACGGCCTCGCCCGGCTCGACTGGTCTGTCATCGCCCACAGCCCGGACCTCGTCACCGTCAACTTCGGGATAAACGACATGTATATGGGGATCCGCCTCGGCGAGTTCAAGAGCAACCTCATCGAGATCGTCGAGAGGATCCTCGCTGGCTCTGGGTCTGGAGCGGGGGCTGAGGTACTCCTCATGAGCTCTGAGCCCCTCACCACACCCAGGTTCGATCGAATAGTCCTCAGCTACTACCAGATACTCGAAGACGTCGCCGAGGAGATGGGGGTCGGCTTCGTCGACGTCTACGGCGCCTGGATGGAGCGGGTCGCCGAGGGCGTTCCTCTGGAGAGCCTGATCCTCCCGGGGCTCGACCACCCGAACGAGCTCGGGTATAAGATCATCGCCGAGGAGCTGATGCGCTTCTTATCCGGAGAAGATGGAGGGTTCAGAGCCGCCCGTACATCTTCTGCGCCTTCTCAATGATGGTGACTGCGAGGATCCGAACTACCTTCTCGTCATCAGATATCCGATAGAAGACGGCGTAGGACCTTCCAAGATGGAGGCGATAGAGCTTCTTATAGCCAGAGAGATGGAGCGCCTCCCGGTCGCCGCTGCCGCTTCCTGGGAAGGGATCGTCTGCGAGAGAAAGACATCGATCAGCAACAAGCCGCCTGCTCTTCTCGGGGAGGGGTCGGAGAAACTCCAGGGCCTTCTCCTCGATCAGCAGCTGGTATGTCAAATCCGAAGCTCGACGAAGCTGCCCTCCCTCTCGATCCTCTCCATATCGAGGAAGAGCCGCCGTTCCTTCTCATGCTCGATCATCTCAGCGAGGAGGTTTGCGAAAGTCTCTCCAGGCCTCTTGAGGTCTGATAGATCCTCCCAGACCTTGCGGGTCACCGGTATCCTCTTATCGGCCGCTTCGCCCATGTAAATGCTGTAAGGGCTGTAAGGGCTTATAGGTTGCGGGTCGAGGGGCGCGGCCAGGCGGGCTCCATTCGGGGTATTGCGTTTCGTAAAAGGAGAGGGGGGGTTCATATGTGGGCGTTATTCTCCAAATCGGGGGAAGTCCGCGAGGGCGGAGCCTTCTGCACGGGGTACGCGTAGTTTTTTGTCGCTCAAGCACAGAGGCAGCTGGCTTTCGATGTGGACATCTTGAGCCAGCTCTTCATATGAATTAATACTATTATATATTTATATTTTAAAACTCTGCTACGGCAGGAGATAGATATCTCCCAGGCAAATTTTTAATAAATTCTTCATCTGATAAATTCTGTGATGATGTCTTAGTTACGTCTTCTCTGCTTGCTCGAATCATACCAAAATAGTTATCTTTTCCATTTTCTTTTCGGAAAAATGAAAGACTATAATGCCGGACTTCCGTTTTCGAATTAGATAACGTTACAAGTATGCTTCGTGACCACCTGTAAATAAAAGCTCTTGTCAGAGCATCAGAATCTATATATGGAATAATAATATTAAAATGGCAACTTCCGGATTCTTTAACCCAAGGTGCGCTTTTTAATACTGGTTTATCGTTTAAATCCCTAGATGTCCAAGAACTTTTTAATAATAGATCTTCAGATCGGTCCAACGAAACAACACCAATGCTTTCTAGTCTTTCAATGATTATCATAGTTTCCATTTTCAGTTTTTGTTCGCTCCAAATTACAGTTTTCTCTTCAATTTTCGTTGCTCTATCTTCATTTTCGCTCATCAATTTGCTCTCAATTTGTTTTCGAACATCAAATGCCAGTGTGAGAAGCGATTTAATTTGTAATAAGGCTACTACGGATGATGTACAAATAAATACAATCGCGCTATTCTCAGTTAATATCCAAAATCGTGTATTAGATCCGAAGCTAAGCAATATCGGATAACAGATAATAACGAGGAATAACATCGATACCCTAACCCATCCTTCAAATCCAGCATTTCTTATTTTTCTTAGGCTCTGCCTAAACGCACCATAATTTTTTGGAATATATTTGGCGGAGAAAATAGTCGCAATGTAACCTTGTTCAGCAGTAGCTCTTAGAAGATCTACCAAAAATACAAGTAACTATTCAGCCACCATGGCCATATAACGCAATTCCTTCAGAGACGCCCTCACAATAGGGTTCGGTTAAGTGGCAGCTGAAGGAGGAACATAGGGCTTTCCCTCAAACGCACCTTGAATTGC
>Ga0334889_1003619_pt1 | contig 14935 bp, 10 predicted proteins | sample GraSluR1_MG_2_FD_207222 | JGI IMG/M metagenome (GOLD analysis project Ga0334889, IMG submission 207222) | Sludge microbial communities from methane-producing bioreactor in Wageningen University, Netherlands - Granular Sludge_8_08-R1 | ecosystem: Engineered > Bioreactor > Anaerobic > Unclassified... | reverse complement strand
GGGTCAATCCCCAGATCTGCCAGGTTGATCAGGCGCGTCTTCTGCATGGGCACAAAATCGAGCGGTGCATCCGTGTCTGTGTTCCACAGCGCATCCATGCTGGAGACATCCGTGGCACCCACCGTACGCGTGCGATACAACTGGATGGTGTTGCCAAAACCGGCAACATACGAACGTTCCAGCGCAAGGTAATTGCCGGCATTGTCAAGGGCAATCAATTCCACCAGCCCGTTATCATCGGAACGGGAAGCATTCGCCACCGGCACCGTTCCAACCACATACACATATTCGGCCAGCGGTTGTCCTGTGACGAGATCGAAGAGGAGCAGCCGCGCGAGGCTTTCGTCTTCTACGGAGGCAATCGGCCCATCCTGCACCAGCGCGTTTTCCACGGCGGTGGTAAGCGTATTGCCATCCGGCGAGAGCGTCAGGGCCTCAAACGCTTTGTTGCCGCGAACGCCGTACTTGCCGAATCCGTCCGGCAGGAATTTCTCAGGGATGGTCAGTTGCTCGATCCATTCTCCGCTGCGCGTGAACAACTGCACCGAGGGCGGCAGCGGCGGGTACATCTCGGCTTCGCCTTCTGAGGCCATGAACAGGGTTTCCCCCGACCATGCGATCCCTTCGGGATCAATCTGTCCCCTTTTGAAAGGATTGCCTTCTGCGTTCAACAAGAAGGTCACGTCGGTGAAAGTGACCTCACTGCCGTCCGGGGCAATGCTCACGGTGTAGAAGCGCGGGTTGTCGGGCTGGCCGCGGTCATCCGAAAGCACCAGGTAGACATCGTTTTGTTCGTCATAGGTGATGCTGGAGAGGCCGCCGATCTCTGTATCGGCATAGCGCGCGCCGGTATCAAACGTGACCAGACCGAGCAATTCTACCGATGATGTTCCGTCTTGAATTTGTTCATTCTCCTGAGGTTGCGCGCCAGCCTCCGTCACCAGCGTAGGTTGCTGCTTGCATCCCGCCAGCAGGAGGGTCCAGAGGATCATGATTGCGCCAAATCTTCGTCTCATGTTTCACTCGCTCGTGTTGAAATCCACTACCTGTAATCTTAACATATCTCATGAAACCGAAAATGAAATACATCGATTTGATCTCATTTCTCCTTTACAATTATCCCTGAACACCCCCGGAGCAAAAAGGAGAACGATTAATCATGGCACAACGACCCAATCTTGTCATTCTCAACCCCGACCAGTGGCGTGCGGATGTGATGGGGCATTTTGGCAACCCCGCTGCCCAAACCCCCTACCTTGACGCGCTGGTGGAAAACGAAGCGGTCTCGTTCCGGCGCGCTTTCTGCCAGAACACGGTCTGCACGCCCTCACGCTGTTCGTTCATGACCGGCCTCTACCCGCATGTGCACGGCCACCGCACCATGTACCACATGCTGCATGAAGAAGCCGGGCAGCGCCACCTGTTCAACGTACTCGAAGAGCAAGGGTATCATCTGTGGTGGGGCGGTAAGAACGACCTCTTCCCCGGGCAGGATGGCTGGGGGCGCTATGTGGACGAATTATTCACCCCCACCGCCGAAGATTTCGCACGCTGGGGCATGAGCGAACGGGAAGGCACCCATGGCGGCACGCTGGATTGGCGCGGTGAACCCGATGGCGACAATTTCTATTCCTTCTACAAGGGCAGGCTCGATAAGGGCGATGACGAGATTTATCTCGACCATGACTGGATCAATGTAATGGGCGCCATCGACTTCATCCGCGAGTACGACGGCGAGCAGCCCTTCTGCCTGTATATCCCCATCTCTTTTCCGCACCCGCCCTACTGCGTGGAGGAGCCGTATTATTCCATGATCGACCGATCTGCCATCCCTGACCCTTATCCTGCACCGCCGGATTGGCAGGGCAAGCCCGCCCTGCTCAAGGGCATCGCCGAACGCCAGCACCTGCAGGGCTGGACGGAGGAACACTGGCGCGAATTACGCGCCGTGTATTATGGCATGTGCGCGCGCGTCGATCACCAGGCGGGCATGATCCTCTCCGCGCTGCGTGAAGCCGGGCTGTATGACGACACCGCCTTCTTCCTGTTCTCTGACCACGGCGATTTCACCGGTGATTATGGGCTGGTGGAGAAGACCCAGAACACCTTCGAGGACTGCCTCAGCAATGTGCCGCTGATTATCAAACCGCCCAGGGGCATTGACCTGCTGCCGGGCATTTGTGAAGATGCGCTGGTCGAGTTGGTTGATTTTTCTGCCACCGTGTATGACCTGCTGGGGATCGACCCCGGTTACGACCACTTCGGGCGCAGCCTGCTGCCGCTGCTGGCAAACGAACAGGCGCACCGCGACGCCGTGTTCTGCGAGGGCGGGCGGCGCTATGGCGAAACGCAGGCGATGGAACTGGAATCCACCAGCATGCTCAACCCCGAGGGGCTGTATTACCCGCGTGTGGGCTTGCAGGCACAGGATGACGCCCCCTACCACACCAAAGCCGCCATGTGCCGTACGCAGGATTTCAAATTCACCATGCGCCTGTATGAGCAGGATGAGCTGTATGACCTGCGCAACGACCCCGGCGAGACCGTCAATGTGCTTGATGATCCCGCCTACACCGAGATCGCGCGCCAGTTGCGCGAGCGCCTGCTAACCTGGTATATGGAAACCTGCGACGTGGTGCCGCGCCAGACCGATCTGCGTGGTTTTGTGGGCAAGGAACCCGCCGCCTGAAAGACATAAACGACTATTGACAGCACGCCAGCGAAAAAGTGAAAATGCTCACCTTTCGCTGGCGTGTTTCGTCGGTATAATCAAGCCAGAAATCATCTCTCTATCCCAAAAGGAGCCTCCCCATGATCAAAATCGCCATCATCGGCGCCGGCAGCCTGACCTTCTGTCAGCGCGTGGTCGCAGACCTGCTGAGTGTGTCTGATTTGCAGGATACCGAGTTCCGCTTTATGGACATTGACCCGCAAGGGCTGGAAATGGCGGCCAATGTCGCCAACAAATTCATCTCTGACAACGGCCTGCCTGCCAGCGTGGTCGCCACCCTCGACCAGCGCGAAGCCATCACCGGTGCCGATTACATCCTGTGCCTGGTACGCGTCGGCGGGCTGGGCGCTTTCGCCAAAGACATCGAAATCCCGCTGAAATACGGCGTGGATCAATGCGTGGGTGACACGCTTGCGCCGGGCGGCATCTTCTACGCCCTGCGCACCATACCCGTGCTGCTGGATATCGCCAAAGACATCCGCGAGGTCGCCAAACCAAACGCTATCCTGATCAACTATTCCAACCCGATGGCGATGAACACCTGGGCGCTGAACCGCGCCGGCGGGGTGCAGACCATCGGGTTGTGCCACGGCGTGGAGGGGGGCCATCACCAGATCGCCGCTGCCTTGGGCCTGCCCGCCGCCGAAGTGGATTTCAACTGCGTGGGCATCAACCACCAGACCTGGTACACGCAGGTCAGCTACCAGGGCATGGATATGCTGCCTTATATTCTGGAAGCCTTTGAAAAACACGAGCGCTTCTCACAGGAAGAAAAGGTGCGCATCGATATCCTCAAACGCTTCGGCTACTACTCAACCGAATCCAACGGCCATCTCAGCGAATATGTCGCCTGGTATCGCAAACGCCCGGAAGAGATCGATGAATGGATCAATTACAATCACTGGATTCACGGCGAAACCGGGGGGTATCTGCGTGTATGCCGCGAAGAACGCAACGAGTTCGTTGAAAATTATCCCAAACTGATGAACGGTGAAATCCCGCTGATCCAGCTGGGCAGCCGCTCCAGCGAACACGCTTCTTACATCATCGAAGCGCTCGAAACCGGACGCACCTATCGCGGGCATTTCAACCTGCGCAACACCGGCTTGATCAGCAACCTGCTGGAAGGCTGCACGGTGGAACTGCCCTGTTATGTTGACCGCACCGGCGTGCATCCGGCGTGGATGGGCGACCTGCCCCTGCAGTGTGCCACCACCTGCAACGCCTCCATCCGCGTGCAGGAAATGACCGTGCAGGCCGCCCTCACCGGCGACCGTGAGCTGGTCAAACTGGCGTTGATGCACGATCCATTGACCGGCGCGGTACTCAACCCGCCCGAGATCTACCAGATGGCGGACGAAATGTTTGACGCGCTGGCAGCATGGATGCCGCAGTTCAACGGCGAGGGGCGTACCTGGAGCGACCTGCCGCTGCCTAATGGCGGACGCATCACGCGTATCACCAGCGCTGGCGACTGGAAACCGCCCAGCCTGGCGTAATCTACCCCAACCAAACCCCGATCGGAACCCGTATGACCCCCAAAACCCGCCGCATTCAAGTCATCTTCTACGCCCTGGCTGTGTTCGCCTACTGGGCTTCGCTGTATTTCTATGTGCCCACCCTGTCGGTGTATGCCGAAGAGATCACCCGCGACCTGGCCATCGTCGGCACGGTGATCTCCATGTACGGCCTGTGGCAGGCGGTGGCGCGTTTCCCATTGGGGATTCTGTCTGACAGCGTCGGGCGGCGCAAACCCTTCATCATCCTTGGCTTCATGATGAGCGCGCTGGGCGCCTTCATCATGATGAACGCCAAAGGCGCTCCCGGCCTGATCATCGGGCGCGGCGTGACCGGTCTCTCGGCGGCGGTGTGGGTGCTGATCATGGTCGGCTTCGCCAGTTTGTTCCCGCCTGACCAGGCTGTCAAGCTGGCGGCAGTGCTCAACATCATCAATGCTGTCGGTCGCACCATGGCAACCGGCGTTAACGGTTTGTTGAACCAGTGGGGCGGCTATGACCTTGCTTTCAAAGTCGGCATCGGCTTCTCAATACTGGCGATCCTGCTGTTCCTGCCGGTGAAAGATGTGGTGCGCCAGCGTCACCGCCCGGTGGCAAAAGATATCGCGCGCCTGGCCACTCGTCAGGATGTACTGGTGCCGGCCTTGCTGGCGGCTCTGATCCAGTTCGTATCCACCGCGGCGGTGTTCTCCTTCATCCCCATCATCGCACGCAACTTCGGCGCCACCGACAACCACATCAGCCTGCTCACCATGGGCAACATCGTCACCGGTGTGGTCGGCAACCTGCTCATATCAATGCTGACCGCCAAAGTCGGCATCCGCCCGGTGCTGGTGTCGGGTTTCGCCATCTCGGCGGTGGGCGTGATGATGGTGGCTACCAGCACCAACTACCCCATCCTGTTCCCTGCCATGTTCATCCTTGGGTTGGGCTGGTCAACGATCTCGATCCTGATGGGGTTGTCTATCCGCTATGTGCGCGAAGAAGAACGTTCCACCGCCATGGGCCTGCACCAATCCGTGTACGGTTTCGGCATGTTCTTCGGACCCTACCTGAGCGGTTACATCGCGCGTGCCATCGGTGTGCATGAACTGTTCTGGGTGCTGCTGGCAGTGATCATCTTCAGCGGTTTCGCCGGGTCGATCGCCATCAAGCGCATCGAGCAAAAGATGGCGGTACAGAACACGCCTGACCTGGCTGCTGCAACCGCCGGGAAATGATAGTCCTGTAAGTGGATGATGTCGTATAATGAAGGTAATTAACCGAAACGGGAAGGGAGTCATCATGAACGATATCCTCCAAAAATTTAATGTCATCCAAACCATCCGCCGCAACCATGCGCTGGAGCATGCCACCATCACCATCCTGCGCCGCAAAGGCGAACTTGGCGCGCTGGGCGGCATCAGCGGCCTGAAAGGTTTCTGGCTGCTGGGTGATATCGATCCGACCACCCTGCAGGAAGCTGTCGAAGAAGCCTTGCAGCGTTTGAAAGCCGGCGAAAAGCACCTCGCTATCCAGCAGCAATGCGGATCCAACTACGCCATTCCGGGTATGCTGGCGGGTTTTGCCGCCTGGTTGATCATGCTCATGCCGGGCAAGAAGAATTTGAAGAACCAGTTCAACCGTCTGACCATGGTCATGCTGGCAGTCACCATGGTGACCATCTTTGCTGCTCCGTTGGGGCCGATTGCACAGCAGTTGTTCCTGACCGACGCCGATATGGGTGATCTGCGCGTGGCTGGCATCATGCTGTATGACCGCCACGGCCACCAATTCCAACACATCATCACCCAGCAATAAGACCAAGTGATGGCAGACGCAAAAGATTTTCGCCTGGCGATCCTCTATGGTGATGACCGCTTCAGCATGGAGCAGAACATCCGTGGCTTAAGCGCGCGCATCACCAGGCAATTTGACGACCCCCAATCAGCGGATATGAACATCATCACACTGGATGCCGGCAGAGCCAGCCTGACGGAGATCGAGAGTGCGGTCATGGTGATCTCATTCTTTTCGCAGGGCGACCGTCTCGTGGTGCTTGACCACCTTAACCAGCACCGCCAGTTCAAGGACAAGGATTTCCAGGAGCGGATACTGCGTCTGTTTGGCGGCATCCCCCCCACCACGCAGGTGGTGGTCATGCTTGAGGATGAGTTTATCAGCAAAAGCCGCGGTTGGAAGGTCTTTGGCCAGAAAAATTTCCTGCGCAAGTGGGCGGAAGGTGATGGCAAAAACGACACGTTCGTCAAGCTGTGCCAGGTGCCGACTTCACGCGAGATGCAGCGCTGGATACAGAACCACGCCAGAGAGCTGAAGGGCAAGTTTGACCCGCGGGCCGCCGCAGCCCTGGCTGAGCTGGTCGGCAGTGACACCGCCATTGCCCACCAGGAGATCCTCAAATGCCTGATCTATGTCGATTACGTCCGCCCGGTGGAAGAGATGGACGTGCACGCCCTGGTCAGTTACGGCGGGGTCAGCAACATCTTTGACATGGTGGACGCCATGGCGTTGGGACAGACCCGTGAGACGCAGAAACACTATCATCTGCTGCTGGAAGAATCGCTGCCGATGGAAATCTTCGCCATGATCCTGCGCCAGTTCCGTTTGTTGATCCAGGCGCGCGAAATCATTAACCAGGGCGGCGGGCAGCGCGAAATTGCTGCACGCACCCACCAGCATCCCTATGTGGTCGGCAAACTGGAAACCCAGGCGCGCCGTTTTTCCATCGACCAGTTAGAAGCCGTCTACCGCCAGCTGCTGGCGATGGATCTGGCCGCCAAGAGCGGCGGCATGCCGCTTGAAACCAGTATTGATGTGCTGCTGTTCGGCCTGCCGCAGCAATAAGCAATTCTCGAACCCCTAACTCTGTCTGGTTCAGGCGCGCTCGTAATGCACGTAGGCACCCTTGTTGAAGCGCCTGAGCAGCCCCTCTTTGGTCATGCTGGTCAGGGCTTGCTTGACGGGCTTTTGGCCGTGCTGGCGGAACTTGCCGAGGATCTTGGCTTCCGTGCGCGCCTGCTCGCAATAAGCGAGGATGTCGGCTTGCAGCGCATCCGCGGCGGTCGGCAGCGGCTGCAGCGGGGTCACATAGGTCGCACCGGGGTTGCCCAAATAGTTTTCACCCTTACGATACAGCAGCTTTTTGGCATGCTGGTCGAGGTATTTGCGCAGCCGTTTGCGGATCAAGCCGCCTTCGCCAGAAGACCCGTAGCCATGCACCACCTCGAACTCACCACGTTTGCCTGCTTCCAACCGTGAATTATAGAAACGGGTGAATTCCTCCAGCGCTTCTTTGACCGTTTGGCCATGCAGATCGATCTTTTCCATGGTTCTATTGTACCGCATGCCTCCCCGCAGCGCCGTCAGGCTGGTATAATCTCCATGGACGGTCAGAACCTGCCCGTTCGAGAGGATTCCGCCCATGCCGCATTACTGGCAGTTTGAACATACACCACGCGGTGCGCAGATCACCCATCACAGTCAGTCCTACAAACTGGCGGATTTTGTTTTGCGTGTCAATTACCGCAATGAATACCGCATGCGCAGCGAAGAACTGGCGCTGATGCCTGACCTGGCCAACTGCAATGAAAAAGAAGCGGTGTTCACCGCCGCCAGCCAGAAATTTCACCTGAACTTGCGCTTCAACTTGAAATCTCAGGCGCTGAAAGTAAGTGCCTCCTTCACCGCCCAACAGACGCGCGTGGTAGAGTCGGTGGAATTGCTGATCAAACAGGTGATGGTGGGCGCGCACGGCCACAACCTGCGCGTGTTCAAGAATGGTTTCCAATCCTGGTCAGAAACGCGCTCATTCGACATCGATGAACGCGAGCAGCGCGTCATCATGCGCTGGTTCGATGTGCTGCAAGCCAATGGTAGCAACCGACCCAGCGGTAAACGCGGTGAATTCACCTCTGAAACCTTCACTTTGGTGCGCAACAAAGACCAGCGCGTGACGTTGTTGATCGGCCAGCAACCGCCGTTTCACCAGTTCTTCAGTCTGCGTACGCACTTCCCCGTGGAAAATATCGCCCGCAATGTTTTCTCCGTCTTGCTGCGCTGGGAGATGAATGGCAGGCGATGTCAGGCGCAAACCCCGCTCAAACTGGATACGGTTTCCTTCCAGGCCGGGCGCGATGCCAATCAACTGCTTGATCAATACTTGATACACCTTGCGCTGCCTGTCCAGCGTCAGCATGCACTGCCTTCGGGTTGGTGTTCGTGGTACTACTATTATGAACGGGTCACACAGGAAGACATCCTCAACAACGCCCGGCTCGCTGCTGAACATGAGGTGGATTGGCAGTTCTTTGTGCTGGATGATGGCTACCAGCGCGCCATCGGCGATTGGCTCAGCCTGAATGACAAATTCAGCGGCGGCTTGAAACCGCTGGCAGAGCGCATCAGAGAAAACGGCATGCAGCCCGGTATCTGGACGGCACCCTTCATCACCATGAAAGATTCGCGCCTGATGAGCGACCACCCTGATTGGGTGCTGACCCAGCCTTTCAACGACCGCCCGGTATTGGCAGGCTGGAACCCCAGTTGGAGCAACGGTTTTTCGTTTTACGCGCTGGATGTCACCCATCCGGGGGTGCAGGCATATTTGAAAGAGGTCTTCACCACCCTTGTGCATACCTTCGGTTATGAATTCCTCAAGCTGGATTTTGTCTATGCCGCCAGCCTGCCCGGCAAACCGCATGACCCCTCCCTCAGCGGGGCGGAACGCCTGAACCTCGGCTACCGCCTGATTCGCGAAGCCGCCGGACGCGACACCTTTCTGCTGGGCTGCGGTTCGCCGCTCACACCGGCAGTCGGCTGGGTGGATGCCATGCGTATCGGGCCGGATGTGGCACCCTATTGGGATGATTGGCTGCGCCAGACTTTGCTGAACGACAGCAACGCCCTCAGCACACGGGTCGCCATCCGTTCGATCCTCAACCGCTGCCAGATGCACCGTCGTTTGTGGATCAATGACCCCGACTGTTTGATGCTGCGTGACAGCGAGACCAAATTGAGCCAGGCCGAACGCTTCAGCCTGATCAATGCCGCCATCATCACCGCCGGCATGGGTGTATTCTCCGATGACCTGGCCAGGTTGCCGCAAGACGCCTGGCAGACGATCGAACAGATCAAGCGGCTAAGCCTGGTTTGCGACAGCGGACGGCCCTACGCCCTCGATTTTATGGAGCGCGAGATACCCGAACTGGTGTATAACGATGCCGGCTATCTGGCGGTGTTCAACTTTAGCGATTACCGCAGGCAGAAAAATCTGCCGCTCAAAGGCAAATTGCGTGACATTCTGCAAAATGGCAAAACCCTGGTGGATGTGTGGAATGGTGATACCATCCCCGTGCAGGGCGAAGCGTTGTCACTGGGCATGTTCGCCAGGCACGCCTCACGCCTGTTTGAGATTGTGTAGCCGATTATTCGCCGCACACCCCTTCAAAGAAGCCATACCCGCCCTTGCCGCTGTTCTTCACCCGGTACATGGCGCGGTCGGCACAGCGGATCAGGTCTTCCGCTGAGAGGTTGTCTATCACCGGACAGGCAATGGTGCAGGCGATTCCCACACTGAAACGGCAAATCACTGAATGTTCCATGGTTTCAAAAGGCCGCTCGAACTGGCGGCACAATTTTTGCACCGCAGTTTCGGCATCGGTTCGTGATAAAACACTGTTCAACACCACGATAAACTCATCGCCGCCCAGCCTGCCGATCAGGTCATCTTTGCGCAAAGCAAATTCCATGCGGCGCGCCACTTGCTTCAACAATTCATCACCGAACACATGCCCATATTCGTCATTGAATTGTTTGAAATCATCCATGTCAATGAAGAGGACTGCCACATGCTGCTGAGTACGCACCGCCTGTCGCAATTTGGCAGTGATGGCGGTGCGGTTCAGTAACCCGGTCAGTGGATCGTGCGTGGCGGAATGGGTCAATTCCTCCTGCAAACGGGCGATCTCGTTGAATTCGCTGGTGATGCCGAACAAACCGACCACCTGTCCGTTGCGGCGCACCGGCACCTTGGTTGTCAATGAATAGACCAGTTCACCGGTTTCATCGATGCGCTGTTCCACCAGTCCTGATTGCGGGACGCCGCTGTGCATGATCTCTTTTTCGCGGCGCATGGTGCGTTCACCGAATGCTTGCCCAAAGAAATCTACATCGGTATGTCCAAGGATCTGGTCAAGCGGGCGCTTTAAGTCAGCGTAGAAATGGTCACTGCCCAGCAGAATGCGATGCTGGCTGTCCTTCAGGTAGATGCTGTCGATGGTGTCATGCAACGCGGCATCAAGGAACAACTGACGGACATCTTCTTCATGGAGCTTGTGCTGTTGAGCGGCACGGGCACGCAGCCACAACACCAGCAGCACGCCGCTGATAAAAAGCAATCCCCCGGTGACTGAGTAAAATAAAAGCGATGAGATCATGGCAGGGTATTCCTTGTCTAACATCAGTATAGCAAAGAAAAGCGGATTTGCCACCCAGAAATGAGAAAACCCTATGGGAATTTCATACTGAGGGCGGTGGAGAGCGAACGATGTTCGCGCACGAAGGTATCTTTCCGACCGACCGCAGGGAGCGGAGGAATCAATATGATTGTGTATGATGAGTGGCGGAGGTTTTCGCCGCTCATCTCCTACCCTTACCCCTTTCAGGTTTATAGTGGGACTTGTCATGGAATTGTGTCCACAATTTGCCAAGGTCGCAAAAACTGTACCAATCATAGGTATACATTTTCAAGTGCCAGCCGCCAGCACATATTCATAGAGTGTCAGATTTCCCAGGTCTTCATGTGTCCGAACACCTGTTATCCATATCACCGGTCTATACAGCAAAATACAGGGAGGACAGGATTCAGATGAGGTTTTGTTTCTGGATTCAGGATGAGCATGACTTCATAACCAGATTTTTTCATTATTACTTGAATTGGAACGAATCGTATTGCAAACCCAGTTGTTGATGATGCTTATAACGGCAGATTTTCGAGTAGAATGAAGCGCGTACAACCAACCCTGGGAGAAGAGTATGAAAGATTTTTTCGCGCTGACCACGCGTGGCAAGGTCAACCGCATGCGCCCAGCTATGTGGAAAGCGTTAGCGCACTATGACATCCAACCCACCGGCCTGCGCCTGTTGGGCACGGATACCAACATCATCCTGCGCGTCGATACCGCCAGCGGTGTGCCCTATCTGCTGCGTCTGGCGATTCCCGATTGGCGCAGCGATCTTGATAACCTCTCTGAAATGGTCTGGCTAAATGCCCTGCAGGCGACAACTATCGGCGCGCCGCGTCCCATAGCCACACCCGAAGGCGAATGGGTGGTGTTCGAGACCGCCCCCAACCTGCCCCGCACCTACCGTTTCTGCCTGCAGAGCTGGGTGTATGGCCGTCCGCTGGAGGAAGCACTCACCCCTGAGAACCTCTACAAAATGGGCGTGCTGTTCGCGCGCCTGCACCAATTCTCGGCAGAATTCACCCCGCCGGGTGAATTCACCACCCGCCGAATGTCCCATTACCTTTCGCGTGACGAACCGGATGTGCTGTTCTCTCCAGAACTGCGTGCCAAGTACCCGCAGGCGGATTGGAGCTTGCTGGTTGCCGCCAATCAGCGTGTGCTGGCCGGTTTTGCCCGTCGCTATGCCGACCCTGACAGCCTGCGCGTGATTCACAACGACCTGTGGCACGGCAACATACAAGTCTACCACGGGCGCCTGCTGCCCTTCGACTTCGAAGACACGTTGTGGGGTTATCCGGTGCAGGATATCGCCATGGCGATTCACGACCTGGACGATGAGGGACCGCGCGATCAGTTTGACAATCTTCTGGCGCAATTCCAGCGCGGTTACACCAGCCTGGCGCCATGGCCTGAACAGTACGAAGGCGAAATGGACCTGTTTCGCGCGGGACGCCTGCTGTGGGTTGTCAACTGGGTGGCGCAGCATCAAGAACAATATCTTGTGCCGCACCTGGAAAGCATCCGCCCGATGCTGACAGAATTCATCGCATCGGGCAGACTTCGTTTTCCGTTATCGAGTTAAGGCCGGTAGAAGATCAATCCAAACGTTCTTCCATCCACGCCAACATATCGCCCATCACCTGCTCTTTTTCAGGTTCATTGACCAGCTCGTGATACAGGCCTTCATATTCCTTAAACTGCTTGTCTTTTGAAGCAGCACCGGCGTATAACAGGCGGCTGCCTTCGATATCCGCCAGGCGGTCCTCGCCGCCATGCATGATTAACACCGGCAGGCTGAACTGGTCAAAGTGCGCCTGACAGTGCTGAATGGCCTGGTTCATGGCCGCCGCCGTGCAGGCAGGGATGCCGCCGCGGTAATTGAGCGGATCGGCGTCATAACGTTCCACCACGCTGGGGTCACGCGAGACCGCGCTGCCGTCCAACTTGATGGTTTTCATTTTGGGGGCGATTTTGGCAAGCAAACCGGATACTTTTATCAGCAGCGGTGAAATTTCATCGCTGATCTTGAGCGCTGCACCGCTCAGCAGCACCCCCTTGAGCTGCGGCTGGCGCTGGATGACATAATACGCCGCGATCAGCCCGCCCATGCTGTGACCGAACAGGAACAGCGGAACGTCCGGCACCCGTTCGCGCAGCGAAGCCGCATAGCGGTCCAGGTCATCGATGACATCCTCCATATTGGTGATCTCGCTGTCGACCCCCACTGACTGGCCGTGTCCGCGATGATCGAGTGCGCCGACCACGAAACCGCGTTCAGCAAACCACTTGCCCACATGCGCATAGCGCCCGCTGTGTTCTGCCAGCCCATGCACCACCAGCAGCACCGCGCGCGGCGTTACGCCTTCTGCCGGCATCCAGCATTGTTCGAAAATGCGTGCACCGTCTTTACCCGCCAAAAAAGAATCCACGTGTTGAATCGTCATCTCAGTCTCCTTCACGGTTTATAATAACCTTACCCATTACTCAGTGAGAGTTAACTCGACAATAGCACAAATCAAGCCAAATGACAATTCGAAACCAAAACCAATGACCAAACTGCTTACCACCGCCCAGGAACAACTGTTAAACCAGCCCCTACAGCAGCGCATCTTCCTGCAAGGGGCGGCTGGCTGCGGCAAGACCACCATCGGGGTGCAGCGCGCCCTGCAATGGCTGGAGGCCGGCATCCCTGCTGATCAGATCCTGGTGCTGGTGCCGCAGCGTTCGCTGGCCATGCCCTATAATGATGCCCTGCGCGCGCCTGACCTGCCGCCCGGCAGCCTGGTGGACATCCTCACCCTGGGCGGGCTTGGACAGCGTATGATCTCCCTGTTCTGGCCGATGATCGCCAGCCAGGTCGGTTTCCGCCGTGACGACCAGCCGCCCTCTTTTTTGACCCTCGAAACCGCCCAATATGTCATGCATGGCATTGTCCAGCCGATGATCGCCGAGGACCGTTTTCTGGCAGTCAATCTGGACCCCAACCGCCTGCTCAGCCAGATTCTCGACAACCTTAACAAAGCTGCCGCCATCGGCATCCGTCACACCGAGGTGGGCGACCGCCTCGGCGCCGCCTGGATCGGCGATAAGGCCGACCAGGTGCGCCTGTATCAAGCCGCGCAGGACTGCGCCAACCAGTTCCGCCAGTTCTGCTATGACAACAACCTGCTGGATTTCTCGCTGCAGATGGAAGTCTTCACCCGCCATCTGTGGCACAGCGACGCTTGCCGCCGCTTCCTCACACGCCAATACCGTTATCTGATCTATGACAATGTCGAAGAAGATGTGCCCGCCGCACACGATATCCTGCTGGAATGGCTGCCCGCCTTTGAAGGCGCGCTGCTGATCTATGACCAGGACGCCGGGTTCCGCGTCTTTCTGGGCGCCGACCCTCTCTCCGGCATGCGTTTACGCGAAGTTTGCGATGATGACATCCACCTGACCGATTCACTGGTGCCTGACCCTGTGCTGGAAGAATTCGCCGCGCAATTAACCGCCAGCATCGCCCAGCCGCAGAGAGAACCGCTGGAAGCCTATCTGGAAGGTGCCTTCGAGATCAATACCGACAGCCGCTTCTACCCGCAGATGATCGAAGCCGTGGCAGAGCAGGCAGTTGCACTGGTGCAAGAGGGCGTGGCGCCTGCCGACATCGTGATCATGCCGCCATTTCTGTCCGACTCGCTGCGTTTTTCGCTGGAACGTGCCCTGACTGCGCACGGACTCAGCCCTTACACCACACGTCCTTCACGCTCGTTGGCGGATGAACCTGTCACACGCTGCCTGTTCACCTGGGCGCGCCTTGCCAACCCCGCCTGGGGCGCTTCGCCGCAGCCGTCAGACGTCAATACCGCCCTGATGCAATCCATCCAGGGGTTGGACTGGGTGCGCGCTGACCTGCTTCGCACCATCGTCTATCATCCTGCCAAAGAACCCGACCAGCGCCTGACCGCCTTCCATGCCATCAACGCCGATGTGCAGGAGCGCATCTCCTACCAGTTCGGCGAACGCTTTGATTACCTTCGAAACTGGCTGCTGGAAGTGCTGGCGCAGGCGGAAAAACCCGAGTTGGATGTGTTCCTATCGCGCATCTTTGGCGAGGTGCTTTCCCAGCCCGGTTTTGTCTTCCATGATGACTTTGCCGCTGCCGCACTCACCAGCCGCCTGATCGAATCGGTGCGAAAATTCCGCCGCGGTGTGCACAGCCTGATCGGACAGAACGAAGC
>Ga0334889_1003616_pt1 | contig 14965 bp, 12 predicted proteins | sample GraSluR1_MG_2_FD_207222 | JGI IMG/M metagenome (GOLD analysis project Ga0334889, IMG submission 207222) | Sludge microbial communities from methane-producing bioreactor in Wageningen University, Netherlands - Granular Sludge_8_08-R1 | ecosystem: Engineered > Bioreactor > Anaerobic > Unclassified... | reverse complement strand
TATGTCGGCGCGATCGCGCCGATGGGCAACGTGACCCAGGAAGACATCGGCGACGCGGCCCGCTTCTTGCTCAGCGATTGGGCGTCCCGCATCACCGGCGAGGTTCTCTACGTTGACGGCGGCTACAACATCATGGGCGCGCCAGACCCGGATAAGATGGAATAGACAAATACGGCAGGATTGGGCAGGCCGGGAAGCAATGCTTGTCGCCGGCCTGCCCAGTGTTAAGCTAGATCACGCCCGGCGCCGCATAGCCCGCCGCGGCGGCGTCCAATACCAGCACCCAGTCGTGCCACTCCAGCGGCGTGACAAACTCGCGTGGATTCTTGTCGCTGAACAGCCCCGCTTCCTGCGCCAATCCCGTATGCGGATCGTAGAACCACGCCCGCACCTCAGAACCGCTCACCTTCCCCAAGTCAATCGTTGCTGACCGCACTGCGTCGGGGAAGTAGACCATGGCGTATCGCCCTTGTGCGCTGCGCGTGGCGCACAGGTGAAGCCGGCCCTCGCCATTCTCCGAGACAATCAGGCTGTCGTCCGGGATCCGCTCAAAGTAGGGCCTACTCTCCATCAGCCGCCGCAGATAGATCATGTGCGACGCCCCAGGCCGGTCAATCGCCTCCCACCAGTAGCGGTCGGGATGGTTTACCGGCGCATGGCGCAGCCCGCAGAACTGCCACACTGAGTGATGGCCGTAAGTAACGCCGCACCCGCCGGCGAAGACCGAACGATAACACTGCCGCCGCACGTCATCATCCCGGTAATACCCGTCTGCGGGATTCCAGTCCGGCCAAGGGTTCACCGGGTGGTCTTCGTAATTCGGCTCTGCATCTACCGTAGGCTTCACCGGATCCAACGCATAGTCGCGTGCAATCGCTTCCCACACCGGCGTATCATGGCCCGAACCATGCCCCGACTGGATCATGTTGAAGTCGAGCCACTCCTCGTTGTGCAGATGGACCGACGTCGATCGGTCGTTCCCCCCCGGCGGGTGGTAGGTGATCACGCACGGGCCGCCAACGCCGGCGCGGATGCCTGCGGCCATCTCTCTCCACACGGGCCGCCAGTCCTGCCCCTCATGCACAGGCGGGCGATCCCCGCCGATGATCCAGATGATGTTGGTATACTGGGCGTAGCGCCTGCCCAGCCACTCGCCATAGGCGCGCGCCGTTTGCTCGTCGAAGATGACCGGGCCTGCACCCCACATCGGCGTCACCTTGTCGCCCCACGTCGGCAGCAGCCCCACGTACAAGTCATATTCCCCGGCCATGCCCACCAACTCATCTACGTACGAAAAATACGCCTCGTTCGGTCGCGCCGGATCGGCGTCGATAAACGGAACCGCTCCATAAGCATTGGGCGTGCGCAGACCGTCGAATTCAGCAAGGACAACGGCCTGAATCACGGTGAATCCCTTCTGACTCCGGTTCGCCAAGTAGCGGCGCGCCTCGTCTCGGTCGAGTCGATGGAACAGCTCCCAGCCGGTATCCGCCAGCCAGAAAAACGGTTTCCCGTCAGAAGTCATTAGAAAACGCCCGCCATCGTGCACCCGCACGCGCGGCAGATGAGCGCTAGGTTGCCCAGTCATAGATACTCCCTTTCGTTAGTTGCGTGATTATTCCTTCAGCGCGCCGGCTGTGAGTCCGGCTACCATATAGCGTTGTAGGAAGACATAGAGAAGTATGATCGGCAGAATCGAGATCACCACGCCCGCCATCATCTCGGTATACCGGGACGAAAACTGTCCCTGGAATTGCAGCAACCCGACCGGTACCGTGCGCCATTCCGTCGAGCTGATGAGTACGAGGGCCATCAGCAATTCGTTCCAAGTCGCTAACGCATCAATAATGAATAGCGTTGCTAGCGCCGGCGTGGACAACGGCATCAGTATCCGCCAAAAGATGCCCCATTCACTTGCCCCGTCTAAGCGGGCCGCTTCCATCAGTTCAGATGGCACCGTCCGAAAGAAGCCGCGCATCACGAAAATCTGAAACGGAATGCCGAAGACGACATACGGCGGTATCAGCGCAGCCAGATGACCGGCAATGCCCAGTTGCTTCATCATCACGAGCAGCGGCGTTAGCGTCACATGGATGGGAATGGCAAGCCCTAGCAGAAAGAAGATGAATATGATTCCACGGAAGCGGAAATCCATCTTCGCCAAGGGGTAGGCCGCCAGCGCCGAGATTACGATGCCTAACGGCACCTTCACAATGATCAAGATTAGGCTGTTGCGAAAATAGATCGAAAAGTTGCCGATGCCCCACGCCCGCGCAAAGTTGGCCCACTGAATCTGTTCCGGCCACGCAAAGACGCCGTTGCTGATCAGATCACCCTGGCTGCGCAGCGAGGTCAGCACGATAATAACAACAGGCACGAGCCACACGATTGCCATCGCGGTAAGGATGACATAGAGAATGGCGTGATTCAGTCGAGTCTGAGCCTTTAGGCTAGGTGAAGTCGAAAACATAGATTGGTTCCTATATGGCTGCTGCAAGAGCCCCTTTTTCCGGCGACTCTCAGTCGCGCGACATGCGCTGAATGTAGGGAATCGCCATAACGAGCGTGATCAGAGCGATCACCCAGGCGAGCGCGGCCCCATAGCCGGCATGGTAGTACTGAAATGCGTGGAAGTACATCCATGTGCCCAGCACCTGTGTGATCCGTCCGGGGCCGCCATAGGTCATCGTGTAGATCAGATCGAACGTCTTGAACGAGTTGATTACCGCCAGCGAAAAAACGATCACATGCGCTTCTCGCAGCCAGGGCAGAGTGATCTGGAAAAACAACTGTCTGCCGTTGGCGCCGTCGATTCGCGCCGCCTCGAATTGTTCAGAGGGTATAGCCTGCAATGCCGCCAAATATAGCACCATCGGAAAGCCCACCCCGCCCCAAATCTGCGTCACAAAGACCGCCGGCAGCGCCGTCTCAAAGGTCGATAACCAGCCGCGCGCCAAATGACCTAAGCCAATTGCTTGCAACACGTAGTTGACAAAGCCGAACTGCGGATTGTACATCCATGCCCAGATCATGCCGGCCGCCACCATCGGCAGCACGGCGGGCCCATAGAATATCGAACGATAAATCGTCCGCCCGCGCAGATTTCGGTCCAGCGCGACGGCCAGGAGCAAGCCAATTACGGTGGGAATCAGCAGGACGCCAATCGTCCACAAAATATTGTTGCCCAAGGCGCGCCGCGCCGTTTGGTCTTCAAAAAAGATGCGGCGATAGTTGTCCAGCCCGACGTAGCGGATGTTGGGGGAAAGCCCATCCCAGTCCATAAAGCTAATCATCAGCGACTGGTACATCGGGTAGACGAGGAATATCAGATACCATATCAGAGCAGGCGCCAAGAAGAGATACGGAGCTAACCGAAAGCGTCTTTTACGCTTACCGGGCGCTGAGCGCGAACTCTCCGGCACAATCTCGGTCACAGTTGTCATAACTTGTTTGCTTCTCCCTAGCTATCGCATTGCTGCCCTATCCTCCGCTCCGGTTAAGCCGAATCGGAGGATAGGGCAGGTCTGGTCAAGATGCCGCTCTACTACCGGGAGGCGCGCTCCCGGCAGGCGGCGCTAACTACTTACTGCGTCGCCAGGTATTCCTCGACGCGCTGTTGCATCAACGCTGCGCCCTCTTGCGGCGTTAGCCTCTTCGCCACGATGGCGTCTTGCACCTCGAAGAACCCATCCATCAATTCCTTGACGAAGGCCTGATCCGTGGGCGGATACGCTGCCTCGGCGCTGAGGATTATATCGCGCCAGCGGCAGGTGAACGGCCACTCGCCGCAGTCAGGATTCACGCCGATTGTCGCAGAATTAGCGAAGTCATTGATGGCGATCTCAGTCTGCATCGCCGCATCGGTGATGAAGTCTATGAATAGCGCCGCCTCATCCGGGTTAGCGGCGCCTGCCGGGATCATCCACTGCTCGGGAAAAGCCGAGAAGCGTACAGGCTCATGGTCCGTCGGCGGCAGGTAGAAATCATAGTTGTCCATGTCCTGCTCGTCGTTCTTCAGCGTACCTTCGTACCACACGCCTTCAAGGATGATAGCGGCATCTCCCTGATACCACGGGAAGCGCGAATCGTCCGGCGACACCGTTAGGAAGTCCGGCACCACCCAGCCATTATCGATCCAGCGCTGGAACGTCTCATACGAGTCGATCACGCATTGCTGGTTCCAGCTTGTCTCCAGCTGGTTGAGCTGGTCGTGGACGTCCGGCCCGCAGTGATACTCGATGAAATAGTCCAGCACGCGCATCGTGTGCCAGCCGAACTTGCCGCCCATGGTCACGCAGTAGATGTCGTTCTCCTTAAGCGTGGCGCAGACCTCTTCTTGCTCCGCAAAGGTTGTGGGAACCTCGATGCCGAGGTCATTGAAGATGTCCTTGCGGTACCAGAAACCCATGCCCATAGCGTGGAAAGGTACGCCGTACGGCACGCCGTCTATGGTGATCCGGTCAATTACCCAGGGAGCGAACTTCTCATTCCACCCGTACATTTCGTAGTACGGGCTGAGGTCTAGCGTCTGCCCGGCATCGATAAACGGCTGGGCAATCGAGCCGCCCCACATGAAGAACAAATCCGGCGGGTTGCCAGAAGCCATTGAGGTCTTCAGCACATCGGGGTATACGGCTGCGCCGCTGCCCGCCGTCGATTCGCTGGAGACTGTGATGTGCGGGTACTTCTCTTCGAAGGCGTTGACCACCTCTTGCCACTGCTCCATGCCCGTGGCGTCGATGATATTCGCCCAGCGCAGCGTGACCGGCTGTTGAACGGCCGCCTCCTCAGCCGCAGGAGCAGCCTCGCCTGCAGGCGCCGCAGCAGGCGGCGTCGCCACACAACCCGCCAACATGGCCGCTATCATCAGAATCGACAAGAAACTCAGTGCCATTCGCTTAGTAGACATCTAGTATCCTCCGTGTAAAAGATTGTGCTATTCGACCTGCTCCTAAACAATTTCTTCTTGACCTCAAACCATACACAGTTGCTCCTTCCCATTCACAGCCGAAAAACCAAGACAGGGTAGTGAACCCGGTTCTTTTATAGCGTGACGGACGGGCGCACGCCATACCCCGCAGTGCGCCGCCCGGAACACCCATACTACAGAGCGTGTAGCGTATCAGCCAACAGCGGGTACAGCTGCCGGTACAGTGCGTATCGCTGGTCATACGCAGCCGAGCTGTCCGCATCCGGCTCCACCTGCACCCGCCACGCCACGGCGGCGTTCACCGCGGCGTGCGCATCTGTATAGACGCCCGCGCCCACGCCTGCCAGCAACGCCGCGCCCAAACAGGCGGCCTCTGTCACCTTTGGCGTCTGCAATGGCGTGCGGCAGATGTCCGCCTTTAGTTGCAGCCACAATGGGCTGCGGGCGCCGCCGCCCACAGCGTGAAGCGTGCCGATCTCGACGCCTGCGCTGCGCAGCAAGTCTAGGTTGATGCGCAGTTCAAACGTTAACCCTTCCAGGATCGCCTTCGCCAGCGTCGCACGATCTGTACCGAAGGTCATCCCCAATACCGCACCCTTCGACTTGGTGTCCAACCACGGCGTGCCGCTGCCCGAAAAGTGCGGCAGAACCATCAGCGGTGTAGGGCCGGCAGGCGCGCCGGCCAGGATCAGATCATAGGCGTCTTGCCCGGAAGCCTCCGCCTGTGCCATCTCCGTCTGACAGAAAGTATCGCGGTACCAGCGCAGAAGAAGACCGCCGCTGTGATTCAACGTCATCGCCAAGAACAAGCCCGGCGCCGTGTGCCGATAGACGGAAATATTGCCCTTACGCAGCGTCTCGTCCAGCGCCGGCGAATCCATTGCCACCTCGACCACCTCGGCCGTACCCGTCGAGACCATCGCCAGGCCGGGCTCGATCACGCCGCTGCCGAACGCCGCGCAGGCCTGATCATGCCCGCCGGCGACCAAGAGCACCTCCCCATCAACGCCGAGTTCTTCAGCGAGTTCTGGACGCATGACGCCTACGACGCCCCCATCCAGCGGCGCAGGAACCGACAAACGCTCAGGATCTATATTGCATCCGGCCAACAGATCGCCCGCCCACTCTCCGGTCCGCAGGTCCATCATCTGCGTGCGCGAGGCCAGACAGGCGCTGATCACGGCTTTCCCGCCCAAGCGGCGCAGGAAGAAGTCCTCATAAAGCACGAACTTGTGCGCCGTGCGCCATATCTCCGGCTCATGGCGTTGCAGCCACATCATTTTAGGAAGCGTATTAATCGTGTGCACGGGCATCCCGGTTCGCTCAAACAGGTTGTCCGCGCCGAACCGCCGCACCAGCCACTCGTTCTCGGCAACGGTGCGCGTGTCCATGCCCAGGATCGCGTGGCGAAGTGCGACGCCGTTTTCGTCCACGGGCATCACCGACTCACCCTGGCACGAGATAGCAAGCGCGACCGGCCGGTCATCTCCCGCGCCGGCAACGGCCTGGCGCAGCACATCCCATGCTAGCCGCCATACCCGCTCCGGGTCCTGTTCGGCCCACCCAGGCTGCGGCGAACTGATGCCGTATTCACGCCGCGCCTCGCCCAGGACGCGCCCGTCAACGCTAAACACAATCGCCTTACAGCCGGTCGTGCCGATATCCAGTCCAATCAACGACATGGAATGTCCTGTCTTTTTGCCTGGCGACGGTGCAGCCCGTCGCGACATTGGTCAGAGATTGCGGGCCATGCCTGCCGCGCCCAATAGCGTCAGAAGATCCTTGGTCTTGGCATAGAACCCGTCTATGCTCGCCGAGATGATGCGGTGATAAACAAGACCTTCCTCTGGCGCGGCCGCCAGCATATCGCGCAGATCGCGACTAACCGCCTGCGCCATGGCCGTGTAGTAATTCACCTTGCTGATGCCGCTGCAGATGATAGGCGGATACTGGTCGTCTTTCAAGCCCGACGCGCCGTGCATCGCCAGCGGCACATCCACCAGTGCGGTGATGGCGCGCACCCGCTCAAGGTCCAGCCGCGGTTCCCCGCGATACACCCCATGTGCATTGCCGAACGAGACGGCGAGGACATCCACGCCCGTGCGCGCCACGAACTCCACAGCCAAACTAGGGTCGGTCAATGAGCTAGCCGGTGCGTCGCTCGCCCCCAGTTCCACCGACGAGCCGCCGACCGCGCCCAACTCACCCTCTGCCGAGACGCCGGCCGCGTGCGCCAGGCGAGCCGCCTCTGCCGTCGCTTGCACATTCTCCTCGAAAGGCAGCGCCGAGCCGTCGAACATCACCGAAGACGAGCCTAGCGCAATGGCTTCTTTCACCTCGTCTAGCGTCCGGCCGTGATCCAAAATCGTCGCCACGGGTGTACGCGTCTGCCGGGCTGCATTCACGATAGCGGGCATCGCCAGCGCCATCGATACTTGCGGCGTGACGCCGCTGTTATAGGCCAGGATCAACGGCGCGTTCAGTTCCTCCGCCGCCTGAATCTGGCCGATCGCCATCTCCAGATTTCCTGCCAACAGACACGGAATGCCATAGCCGCGCCGCTGCGCGTCCGCCAGGATCATGTGCGCCGGTACAAGAGCCATCGTTCGCGCTCCATCTCTCTGCGACTAGCCGCGATCCCGGATTGCCGCCAGCGCTGCGAAGTCTTCCTTCACATGCTCATACAGGCGCTTGTACAGGCCGAAATGCTCCATGTAACGCTCATGGTTTTCTTCGTCCGGCTCCATTCGCGCGACATATTCGGCCCATTGCTTGGCGACCGAAAAGTCCGGGAAGGCCCCGCACGCCACGCCCGCCAGCACGGCATCGCCAAAGGGAGCGCCTGTACGCCTCTTCGCCAGCACAGTCGGCGCGTTAAACACGTCGGTAATGATCTGCCGCCATAGCTTGCTTACCGCGCCGCCTTCGTTGAGCACAATGGGATAGTTGATGGGCAGCCCAGACGTGACGAGCAGTTGGTATGAGTCGTAGAGCGCGTAGGCCACCGCCTCCATCATAGCGCGCACCACATGCCCTTTGCCGTGGTTGAGCGACAGCCCGAAAATGACGCCCCTGGCGTTCGTGTCCCAGATCGGCGTGCGTTCGCCCATTAAGTAGGGCAGGATGATGAGACCGTCGCTGCCAGGCGGCGCCTTCTCCGCCTGCAAGTTGAGCAGGTCATACGAACTGACGCCGAGCGCGCGCTCAGTCTCTACCTCCAACTGCGAGAAGTTGTCACGCAGGTAGCGAATCGACTGGCCGCCTGTCGTAGTCGACGGAATCGTGATGTAGGTGTTGGCCGAGTCGATGGTAAAAGCCAGGTTGATCATCGACAGACCGACAGGCGAAAAGTTGAACTCGCGGCTCTTGTGGATGACGCCGAAATTACCTACTGTGCCCAAGTTGCTCATGATATCGCCTGGTTCGGTGATGCCCGCAGCGATGCATGAGGCGTTGAAGTCCACCTGGCCTGCTGCCACCGGCGTACCCGCGGCCAGCCCCGTCTCCGCCGCGGCCTGCGACGTCACCTCGCCGACGATCTCCTCGCAGCGCGCCATCGGCGGCAGGATGGCCGGGTCAATGCCGATCTCCTCGAGCATCTTCTCGTCGAAGCGCTCGTTCAGAAGGTCGTGGACCACGCCGTAGAATGGCCCGGCAGAGTAGCTCATCACCGCGCGGCCGGTCAGCTTCAGCGTGATGAAGCCGTCGATTGTCAGCGCCTTCCAGACGCGCGCAAAGGACTCCGGACGGTGTCGCTTCTCCCACAGCAAGTTCACCAGCGAGGGATGATCCTCGATGCGGTTGCCCGTGAGCGCTTTGATCCGCTCCTCGCCTATCTCCTGCTTCAGCCACGCCACCTCTTGTTTTGCGCGGCGATCCATCAGGTTGTATGCCCGCTGGATCGGCTGATGCTGCTTATCGACCATCACCATTGACGGCAGCGCCGAAGACACGGCGACACAGCGGATATCAGCCGGATTGGCCCGCGCCTGCGATAGACAGTCGTGGATCATGTGGCACGCCACCGTCCAGTAGTTGGCGGCGTCGTGCTCAGACCAGCCCGGCTTCTCGTGATAGAACGGGTACTCTTGGAAAGCGAACCCGAGGACGTTGCCCTCCGTGTCGATGATGCACGCCTTAGCCCCGCCGGTTCCGTAGTCAATCCCCAGCAGCAGATCCGCCATGTCGGCCCTCCTATTTCTTGCGCACCAATTCCGCAGTCGCCCCGGACGGGTGCGTCTGCGCCAGCGTAGACAGATCAAAGCCCCGCAGTTGTTTCACCATCTGACACAGCGCGTCGCTGACGGCGCCGGCGGCAAGCGTGCTGCCGAAGGGCAGAATGCCCTCGCCCTCGGCGCGCTCGCCCGAATGAACGACCAGTGTTATGTCACTCAGTTTGCCCAATTCGGATTCGGGCTCCCACGTTAGGGATATAACCTGGCCGCCTCTTTCCTGGGCAACTTTTGCGAAGTGGTTGATCTCCGCGCTCTTGCCCGCTTTGGAATAGGCGATGAGGATATCTCCTTCTCGCACGCCTGCCGAAGGCCCGTGCAGCGCATCAGCCGGATGAACAAAGCTGGCGTGCATTCCCGTCGTTGCCAGCATATGCGCCAGTCGCCGCGCAATCGTCCCCGACGTGCCGGAACCCGTCGTCATGACCACGCCAGGGCAGGCTGCCACCAGACGCACGGCCTCTACGAACGGCTCGCCCAGCAGATCGGTCATAGCAATGACCGCTTCACCCTCGGCCCGGATCATCTCTCGGGATCGCTCTAGGATTTCGTTGTTGTCCATTGCGCAATGTCACTCCATCTCGTAACAATTGGGCCGTCCCGCTTCTATCAGCATCCTGAATCCGCGGGCTGCGTCATGCGTCGATCATTTGGCAGCGGGCAGCGCGTACCCGTTCGGGAACTCCGGCTGCAACTGGTATTCCGCAATACGTTCCATGAACTTCAAATACTCGATGCCATCCTTCGCCGCTGTGTCCGCGTCCGGGATCATCGGCGCGCTCTCGATTGTGCAGTATCCGCCGTAGCCCACTCGCTTGACCGCACGCATCACCGCCTTGAAATCGACTGTCCCATACCCCGGCGTCAGCGAGTTCGAGTCGCGGAAATGCATGTGCCACAGCAGCGGGTGCGCATCCATCACCGCCTCATATGGGTTCAACTCCTCAAAGTTGGCGTGGAACCAATCAATCTGGATGCCGATATTGTCACGCCCGGTCATTTCGATCATGCGCTTGTGATTCAGTACGGTGTTAACAAACTTGCCCATCTCCAGGTGATTAGTCGCCTCGAAGACCAAGCGCACCCCCTTCGACTTGGCATAATCCGCTGCTCGTTGCAAGGCGTCGACCGCGACCGCCGCAGCTTCGTTCACATTGTCGGCCGTAATATCATCGTGGATCGCCACGGCGATCGTCACACAGGGCGCACCTAACTCAGCCGCGAAATCGACCGAGGACATCGTCTCGCGCACGGCAAGGTCGGCCGTCTTGGGTTCCGTCAACGTCTTATACGTCGGCGAAAACGGGTCCCATTCTTCTCCCCAGCACTCGTTGATGCACGATACGGCAAGCCCATAGTCCGCCTTCAATTGGCGGTGCGTCTCGAGATACGCCTCCATCTTGACGCCCATGCCGTACCGGCCCTTGGGCGGCGTGATCTCGATGGCGTCGTATCCACATCGCTTTAAGCGCTCGTATGTCTTCTCCGGATGCAGATAGGCCTCTTCCTGACCAAAGGTTAATTGAAAAAAGCTGTACTTCAAGGGTGTCACGATAAGCTCCTTGACATTATTTGGCCCAGCCCGAACCGTTGGGCAGGAACATCGCTTTTAGATCGCGCTTCTCCCGAAGATTTGTAAATGCCGTCTCCCAGTCTTCCAACGCGTAGTGTCCGGTTATCATCGGCGCGAAGTCGAACAGCCCGCGGTCGAGAAGGTCCACGGCATGCTCCCACGTCTCGCGCCCGTTCCAACTCCAACTCCCGCGAATGTCCAACTGGCCCAGACTCACCTGATCCAGATTCACCCTCAATTGCCGTCCCCACAGGCTGATGAAGACGACCACGCCCTTACCGCCCGGTCCTTCATAGGCCTTGCGCGCGCAGTCAATCGCATGCTGCACGCCAAGCTCGCTGGCGCTGCATTCGAGCACGAACTCGGCGCCCTTGCCGCCTGTGATCTCCATCACCGCCGGAGCCGGATCGTCCTCCGAGTAGAGCGTGACATCTGCGCCGACTTGCCGGCCAATTGCCAGTCGCATCTCGTCGCTCTTCAATCCGATCAGGATCACGCGTCGCGCTCCACAGATCTTGGCGTACTGTGTAGCGACGATGCCCATTGGCCCCGGCCCCACAATCACGACGTCATCGCCAACCCGCACTTGGGCGCGCTCCTGTATGAGGTGGTGCGTCGCCGCGATCAGTTCGCCCATCGCCGCGTGCTCGATCGGCACATGATCCGGCACGCGATAGATTACGTTCTCCGGCACGCGCATGTACGGCGCAAACGCGCCGTCAACCGTCACGCCCAGCCATTCGCCCTTGCTGCACTCGATGTCGGCGATAAACTTGTCGCCCTCTTTCACACGCGTGATATTTTTCCCGACTTTGTAGGCAATGCCGGAAAACTCGTGCCCCTGCGTCACTGGCGCTCGATAAAAGTGGCGATCTTCCTGGATCAATAGATCGCTGCCGCAGATGCCCGCGGCATACACCTTCATCAACACATCATTCGGCCCTATCTCAGGAACCGGCGTCTCGCAGAAATCCACGTTTCCTGGTCCGGCCTTCATTTTGCGCACAGCAGGCATCATAGAAGCCATCACCTCGCCTTGTCCTTTCATGATTGCGAATCGGACGTCTCTGCAACGATGACGCGCCCATCTTCCAGACCGATAAGCAATGAAGCGCCAGTCGCCAAGCCTTGGGGCGCGCAGATGTATGTAGGCGCAGCATCTGGGAGATCGGTGATGGGCAGGTTGGCCCAACGCGTTCCGCCGTCCGTCGAGTGACGTACGCTCGAGCCGGTCAAGGCAACGATCCCCCAACCGCCTGCGCCGCTCTCTGCGATCAGCAGTTGGTTAACCGGCGCCCCTCCTTCCCAGCCGCGAACCGCAACCCAGCTTGCGCCGCGGTCATCAGACCGGAAAAGACCGCTTGATTCGGTTCCCGCAAAGAGAACGCCGTCGGTCGAAAATACGGGTGAGATCGCCAACGACAACACCGGAGCAGCCTCCATCGGAAAAGGGACTTCCCGCCACGCCCGCCCGCCGTTTGTGCTGCAGAAGATGCCGCTCTCCGTACCGGCGTAGAGCATTTGATCGCGCCCAAAGTGCGGAGAAATCTCCAGCGCATAGACGTTTAGGTCCAGCAATCCGAAGTTCCACGCCGCCCAACTCGCCCCACGGTCCCACGACCTGAATACGCCATCCTCGATTGTGGCGGCGAATACGAGGCCATCCTGTTCGAAATCAGGCGAAACAGCTATTGCGATCACATAGGGCGGCGGCGAAGGGAGCGTAGCCGTCGTCCAGCGTTCGCCGCTATCCGCCGAACGCAGGATGCCGCCCAACACGCCGGCAAACACCGTCTGCTCGCCGCCTGTCTGTGGCGCCAACGCCACGGCAGCCGTCGTCAACGGCGTCTTGAGCGCCAAGCTGCGATAGGCATCGCGCCACGAGCGACCGCCATCCGCCGATACATACAGCCCCGAAGCGCGCGCCGCGTAACAGCGCCCCCCTTCCAGAAAATCAGGCGTTGCGGCCAAGCCATAGACCGAATCCCTCTCTGCGTGGTTCTCCGCCATCGGCGCTACAGTCGCTTTCTCTTGCTTGGCGGACGCACTGACGCATGGGCGGGTTGCCCAGAGCGGTGCACCAATACGTCGATAGTCAACGCCAACGCCGCACTCGCTATGCCCGTCACCGCGGCCGCCTTCTGAACGCTGGCTGGGTCAAGAATGCCCGCTGCAGCCATACGTACGGCCTCGCCGCCTAAGACGTCGAAGCCGAAACCCGGCCCGCCCTCCTCCGCCTTACCCACCGCGGTGGCAGGGTCGTAGCCCGCGTTTGCAGCCAGTGCAGCCATCGGCTCCGCAACCGCGTCGATCAGGATCCGGTACGCCGCTGCCTCTTCATCATCTGCGGCGCGTCGCAACCGAGCACGCAACGCCGGACGGCAGGCCAGCAGTGCGGCCCCGCCGCCTGGCAGCACGCCTTCGCGCAACGCCCCGCGCAAGGCGCGCGCAGTCCGTTCGGCGCGCGCCTTGCGCTCCTCGATCTCGTGCTCGCTCACGCCGCCGATGCGCAATGTCGCAGACCCGCCAAGTAACTTGCCGATGCGCTTTTCCAGTTTTGATCGGTACACCACGTCGAGGCTGCCCTCAAATGTCTGGCGCAGTTCGGCGATATGGTTGCGGAGAAGCCGCGGGGCGCCCCGCCCGCCGATGATGCCGAAGTTCTCGCGGCCGGCCCACACACGGCGCGCTTGGCCAAAATGCTCAGGGCGCAGACCGCGTGGGTGATCGCCCGCCTCACGTACGTACGGACGCCCTCCGCACAACATAGCCGCATCCGTCAAGAACCACGCCTGCTCTTCTACTCCGTATCCGGGCGTACGCACGGCCAACGCCTGGAACTCGTCGGGCTTGCGGTTGTTCGCCAATAATAACGACATAGCGCTGTCAGAAATCTCGTTCGCAATGATCAAAAGGCGACGCTGTTCGTTTTGCAGAGCGCACACCAAAATGGGCAACAAATCCTCTGGCTCGCGCAGATTCAGGTCGGAAATGAATACAGCGGCATTCTCCAGTTCGCTGCGGACGTGCGTCCAGTCGCGAATGAGTTCACGCGAGAGCAACCCTTTCTCCCAATACATGCCCTCTACATATTCACGTTCGAGTTCGCGACCGCTGCCTTCGCGTATTTCAAGCCGGCCATATTCGCCCATGATGTCGAAGATTTCGCCCAGCAGTTCGCTCAATTCGGCGTCGTGGCAGACAGTATTTGCGACCTGGGCCAATTGCCTCTTGCCGCCCACAGAGGCCGTCATGCGCGTCAGTTCCTCAAGGATGACGCGCATCGCTTCTTCCAGTCGCATTTGCAGACGGCGAGCATTGTATCCGGCGGCAACGTGACGCACTCCTTGGTTGAATACGCTTTGAAACAACACTGCCGCAGTCGCCGTCCCGTCGCCCTCCTGTTCCTGAAGCTGCCACAGGGATTCCCGTACAAACATCGCGCCCACATCTGCGTGCATGTCGCGCACCTGGATGATGCGTTTGGCAATCGTGCCGCCGTTGTCCAGCAGCTCCGGCATGCGCGCATCCAGTATGCGGTCGATCGCAACCACGCGCGGCAACGGCCCTAGTGTTGGCCGGATGGCATTGACGATTTGGTTGGCGCCGGATTGCAGGCTCGCATAGCTGCCGGGCTGGAAGACCAGCCGGCGGCTGTTCGTAGGGCGCATAAACGTCCTATCCCTTTATGGCGCCGGACATGACGCCTTCAATGAAGAAGCGACGGAACATCAGGTACACGGCCACCAAAGGCAGCACCGACGCCAAGATCGCTGAATAGATCAACTGGAAGTTCGTCGAGAACTGGCCCACCGCGCTCTGGGTGAAAGGCAACAAGGTGGTGTTAGCCGGATCGAGGTAGACGTACGGCTCAAGGAATTGATTGTAGATCAACGGCAACATGATCACAATGATGCTGACGATCGGCACGCGGAGTAGAGGAATGAGGATATAGCGCACATACTGCCAGCTCCCTGCGCCATCGATCTGCGCGGAGTCTTCCAACTCCTTCGGAATCGACGAGATGGCCGCGGTGAACACCATGGTCGAGAGCGCCGTGCCCTTGATGTTGATGAGCACGATGGAGAGCAGTTGCAAACCCCACCGCAACGGCCCCGGCTCGCTATACCCCGGAAAGAGCCTGAACACCCATTGGATGATCAGGAACTGGGGCAGCAAAATCAACATCGCCGGAATAACCATCTGCAAAAGGTAGAGATTGTAGACAAA
>Ga0334889_1003610_pt1 | contig 14981 bp, 11 predicted proteins | sample GraSluR1_MG_2_FD_207222 | JGI IMG/M metagenome (GOLD analysis project Ga0334889, IMG submission 207222) | Sludge microbial communities from methane-producing bioreactor in Wageningen University, Netherlands - Granular Sludge_8_08-R1 | ecosystem: Engineered > Bioreactor > Anaerobic > Unclassified... | reverse complement strand
CTTAAATGTGAACGCCTTGTTGCCGGTAACCAGCATCAGGGAGTTGGCGAGGATGATGATCAGGCGGCCTTCGGTGGGCCCGAGACCTCCGTAAGAAAGCTGGAAGGTTTTATTGACAGCCGTATCGAGATAGACAAATATGGATAGCAGCATATAAGCAACCAGGGCCAGCAAGGCAATATTGAATTGTACGTAGGGGGAAATTCCTATGCCGATGATGATCAGGATCATGCTGACCGAGTCCACCAGATGGTCCAGGAAATACCCGTATCGCGGGCGTTCAATATGACGGAAGCGGGCCATATTACCGTCTGTGCTGTCACCAAACCAGTTGATTACCAGGCCGATGCTGGCCAGCCATAAAAAGCGGGCATCGATCAGGGTCAGGCAATAACCGATAAAGGTCAGCAGTGTGCCTGCAAATCCAATTGCGGTAAGGATATCAGGGGTAACCCAGTCCGGTGCACGGGATACAAACCAATGAATAAAGACCATTTCGGGCTTGCTGAGCAGGCTGGTATTGATACGGGTATGGGATTGAGTTTCATTTTCTGAAAGGGAATTTGTGGTCATCTTTTCCTTTATTTTATGAAGAAGAAAAATCACGAAAGCGTTTAGCGATATGAGTGTGGTTCAAGGGTTTCTGGCCAGACAGGGTAGAACATGAACCACTGGTCAGGGGCGTTGAGGATCAGATTTTCTGCTGCCTTGAGGACGACCTCTGCATTATGGATGATTTCGATGTCGTGGCTGGCATTGGTTTGCATGTGGATTGGTTTTGAAGCTTCAAAGCGATACGAACCATCATCCTGGTGGAGAACGGCCATGACGATCACCGGGACCTCCGCTTTGAGGGCAAGGCGGATGTGAACATCCGGCAGAGCGGCCGGGAGGCCAAAAAAACGTGGGGTGTAGCGGGCATCGGGAAAAGGCCGCTCAATGCCGGTGATGACAGGTTTACCAGCCCGGAGGCGGTGCATAGCTTCGCTCAATGCGTTGATTGAAGCGGGGGTTACATCGATGCCGGCCTGCGCGCGGTATTTATTTTCCAGTTGATAGATGAGGGGTGGATTGGCGACCGAAATGGTTTGGACGTGAGGGATCATTTTTGCGATTGTCCAGCCCATCAGGTCAAAATTCCCCAAATGGGGTCCGACCAGCATGGCAGCATAGGGATCGTTGAAATATTCTGCCGCGTTTGGGCTGAGTGTGACCTGGTCATATAGATGCTGAAAAGAATGCAGATGGTGATAGAGTTCATACTGGAAGTACACGCGGTTGATGAGGGTGCGGCGGACAATCCTTTTGAGTTCCTGTGGCGAGAGCTTTCCTTGATGGATGATCTTTTGATTGGCGGTCATGGCCTTGATGTGGTCGGATTGACGATGACGCAGCATGCTGAAATCAGCAAACCGATGAATCATCCAGCTCGCCAATCGCGGCGGGGTGATTTGCGCTGCTTTGAGCATTATATTGAAAATAAAGGAAGTTTTTATATTGTCCTGTGCAACCATAGTATCCATTTTTATTGTACCTTAGATGTCACCGTCGCTGCGCCGGACGATCGGGGCGCGGGCAGAGATGTTGTAGAAGGGCAGCTGCACGGTTTTTTCTTCGCCCGTGATGATTTTGCCGTTTTTGATGCCTTTTTCGATACAGGTGGTTTTCATATCAGTCTCCGTTGTGTAGGTGATCTGAAGTACATACTGGCTATGACGACTAAAGTCGTCACTACAATTATGTTTATGGCACTTCCAGATGGCGGAAGCCGTCGGACAGGGCGGGGCCGCGGGTGGCGGTGAGGGGGTCAGCGCCGGGCACGCAGGGGAAGCTTTCATAGCCGCATACGCCGAACTGCTCGGCGCACCACACGCGGGTGTTGTGCAGCTCACAGGGGGCGGTGGGCAGGTTGACATAATCAGCGGGCTGGATGATGCGATTTGTCAGGGTGGCGGGATCAAAGGATCGTACCAGCAGGCTGCCCTGAAAGGCGATCAGCCCCACGAACAGCATGAGGGGGATGCGCAGGTTTTGCAGGCGTTTTGTGCCGACGAGTTGAATGAGGGGCAGCAGCCACAGCAGCAGGGCGGGGATGAGGAAGGCGTAACCGAAGCGGAAGAAGGGGGCTTTGAAGAACCAGAAGACGATGCCGGCATAGGCGGCCAGCAGGGGCAGAATTAGCGATTTCAGGGTTTTCCAGGTTTGGCGGAACATGTCCCGTTTGATCAAGGCAAGCAGCCCGAGCAGGAGGGCGTATCCGAAGGGGGCGGCGATAATAGACTGCATGATGAGCTGGCGGTTGCGGGTCTGGTTGTGATACCAGGCATCAACCCATTCCGGCAGGGACATGGCGAGCACGTCCTGGATTTTGCCGGGGGAGAAACGCGCCCAGGCGGTGATGACGGCGCTTTCGCGGCGCACGGCTTCGGCGGGGATGCGCCAGTCGAAATGGAAGGGGTCGAGGGTCAGGCCGGGGTAGATGAGGTAGCCGGAGAGGATCAGGTTACGGATGGCCCAGGGAAGAAAGAGAATAGCTGCGAGGGTGAGGAGTTGGAGGGCAGGAGAGACACCCCCTCCAACCTCCCCCAAAAAAACAACATTTTTAGGGGAGACCAGTGGCGATTTATCATCACGGAGATACTTCCACCAGAGGAAAAGGGCAGCGATGAGGAGGGGGACGGTGGAAAGTTTGATGGTGATGGCCCACAGGATAAGGAAAATAAGGATTACCGGCAGGAGTGGGGCGCTATCTTGTTCTGCGATCAGGGTCAGCCATTCACTGAACACCAGCCAGGAGAGCATCACGGCGGGCAGGTCGGTTCCGGGTGAGGAGAGTTCGCTGGCGAGGAGGAAGAAGGCCAGCGGAATGAAGAGCAGGCGGAGGTAACCCCCTCCCGTCCGGAGGGCGTCCCCCAAAAACAAGTTTTTAGGGGAGACCATTGGTGAGTTTTCGTCAGGGGAGGTTGACTCGCCTGTACCCTGAGCCTGTCGAAGGGTGTCGCCTGGATGCAATAAAATCAGGCCGCGGTGGAGGAATTGATAGCATACAACGAGGACGATCAGACCAGGCAGGGGGTGGTAAGACTGCCCGCCGAGGAAGGCAAAGCTGAAGAGGGCATTCAGGGTCAGCCAGCTTGAGTTATAGGCCAGGCGGGAGTGCAGGTTGCCGAGGCCAGGCACGGCGGGGAAGGTCTCGATCCAGCGAATGGTCTGGGCGTGGTAAAGGCCGGTGTCGGGGTTGCCGGGGGTGTGGGTGCTGATCTCCAGTACGGTGAGCAGGATGAGCGCGCCGAGGAGAATACCCAGGGGAGGCCATTTCGGCAAGGTAAGGTTGAGGCGGCGGGTGCGCCATAACCAGATGAAGATAAACAGCCCGCCAGCGAGGGTGATGAGCTGGGCGGCCAGAGCGAGTTTGATGAAGAACGAAAGGAAGGTCGCCAGGGTGGAAATGGCAGCCATACCGGTCAGCCAGGTGAGGGCGAAGGATGGCGTTTGATCATCCAGCCTGAAGCTTTTCACCAGCAGGTACAGGGTGAAGCGGCCGTAGAGCCAGCCCAGGGGGAGGAGATAAGTCCAAAGGAGGAGGGTGATCAACATGACGATTTACGGCTCCCAGTGGCAGATCTGCTGGAGGGGGTGCTATCCAGGGTGATTTCATGGACAGGCTTGAGATTCTGGACGCATTTTTCGGCGACGCTATTGTAGAAACCAGAGTGGGTGATGAAGAGGATGTAATTCGCGCGGCCAGGTTGTTTCATCAGGTGCTGTTCCCCATTGGGGATGAACTGGATGTCCGGGCTCAGATGGAGGGGCGTCTGCATTTGTGCCAGCCATTCGGCCACAGGTACGTTGACGGCGTCGTCTGGTGCGGCGTTCTCGCTGTTCCACTGCAAACCCTGGTGGCTGTGGCGTTCCAACCAGTGGCGCCGACGGTGAAGGCGGAAAATGTCTGTGCAGGTTGAGAATTGGGCATGCAGTAACGCCTTTTCCAAGAGTGAGGGGTGCGTTAAGTATAACAAAGATCACGGGCTGCAACAAAAATGCTGTAAGGGGAGAAATTGGGTAACCCATCCAGGGGGTGACCCTTTCCTTCCATAGGTTGCGAAGGATTAACGGGATTGATTTCATGGATACGATGGCGTCTTCACAGCAGGTTTAAGCACCATCCCGTGTGGGAGGGTTGAACAGGCGGCGGACAGGTCACGCGCAGCGCCTGTCCCTGCGGCAGAAGGGATGAATTTGGATGGAAAAGGGGAAATTTTAGCGGGTATTGTTTTTCAGGTTGGCAATCAACCGCAATCCGACATATACAATCAGCACAGCCAGGATGAGGATGACGGCGATGGGGCGGGCGGCAGACAGACCGAAGCCCTGGAAGCGTTCAAAGACGAGGACGGGGACGATTTTGGGATGGTAGGCGAGGATGGCGACGGCGCCAAATTCGCTGATGCCGCGCGCCCACATCATCATTGCACCGGCGGTGACGCCGCGCCAGGATTGGGGCAGGGTGACGTGAAGGAAGATTTGCCAGGCGTTGGCGCCGTCGATCATGGCAGCCTTTTCCATTTCGATATCCACGGCGGCGATGGCTTCGCGGCTGCCGGTGATGAGGAAGGGCAGGCCGACGAAGAGCATGGCGACGACTACCCCGGCGATGCGGTCAACGAAGAAGATGCCGAGGTGCTGCAAGGGAGCACCGAGAACGCCGCGGCTCCCAAAGACCATCAGCAGGGCGATGCCGGCGGCGGTGTGGGGGATGATGATGGGCAGGGTGACGATGCCTTCGACGAGGCCTTTGCCGGGAAAGGCGCGGCGGGCCAGCACCCAGGCAAGGGGTACGCCGAGGAGGAAGCCAAGAGTGGTGGCGATGGTGCCAGCCAGGAAGGTGGTGCCGATGGAGCGCAAGACTTCCCTGTCGTTGAGGGCCAGCCAGATCTCGGACGGGCTGGTGGCAAGCGCGGTGACGGCCAGGGGCAGGATAATGAAGACCAGCGCCAAACTGGCGAGGAAGGTGAGCAGGATGGTGAACCACTGCCGGCGGCTGGTCAGGGTTATTCTCCGGGTCGGGCCAGGGTTTGCAGGGCTGCGGGCACATTCGCATAGCCGTCCGCGCTGTAGCTTTTCAGCAGGGGGTGGTGATTGGCCTCCATGATAGCGCGCCCTTCTTCACTGAGCAGGAACTGGATGTACGCTTCGGCCAGGTCGGGCTGGAGGGCGTTGGCGGGGATGGTCAGTCCGTAGCCGATCAGTTCGCCGGTGAATTCGGGCTTGACGGTGGCGAAGCGCTGGAAGTCGAGCAGGACTTTAACGTGCTGGTAGTCCGCTTCGTGGGCGGCGCTGCCCATGTTGATCTCGTCCGGCAGGCTGACCGCACGCAGATTGTGCTGAGCGACGACGCTTTCGTATTCGAGGGCATAGTCGATGTCACCCGATTCGAGCAGGCTGAGCAGCTGGATGCTGGAGCCGCGCAGGAGGACACGCGAGCCGGAGCGGGTGTCGAGAATCTCGGGTACAAGGATGGTGATGCCTTCCTCGCGGTCAAGGTCGCGGATGGGGGTGGTGAACTGGCCGCTGAAGACGTTCGAGAAGATGCCTTCCTGCTGGTAGTACCCTTCAGCCAGTTTCATCAGCATGAGGGTGCGGTAGCCGGCGGCGTCAAAACGGGGGTCGGCCAGGCCGATGCGCACGTCCTCGCGGCTGAGGATCTCGTACCAGTTGTCTTCATGGATCTCGTCAGCGTATCTACTGTTTTCGGTGTAGGCCAGGGCCAGGCGGTTGCCCGCGAATTTGAGATACCAGTCGGCGTAGGGAATATCCGTGTCGGGCATGGTGGCGTTGTACATGAGCATGGGAATGAGGGCGTGGTCGGCGCTGATCACGACGTCGATCGGTTCGTGCAGTTCGGCGTTATGGCGCAGCACCTGGATGCTGCCGTGGAATTCGGTGTAGACATCCACATCGGGATGGGCTTTTTCGAAGGCGGCTTCGATTTCGTACAGGGGCACGATCAGGCTGCCTGCGGCGAAGACGGTCAGCGGGGTTTTGGTCTGCGGGGCGCAGCCGGTCAGGGAGGCGATCAGGAGGAGGATCAGGGGGATGAGGGGGAGTTTTTTGAGGGTTGGGTTCATAGTTTTAAGGTAGGCTGAGCTTGCCGAAGCTGGAGCCCGCGGTCCCTGAGGGAACGCGGTTTTCGGACAGGTTAGAAACCTGTCCCTACAAAATGAGGAAACCTCCCGCAGGGCAGGAACCAGGTGACCCTGCGGGAAGGGGGATCGGGTTTACTTGACTTCGATGGCAACTACGTCCTTGACCCAGAACATGCCTTCCATGCCGGGCATGACGGTTTTCACGGTGCCGTCATCTTCAAAGGCGATCAGGCAGTCTTTGCAGGTGAGGACGTCAGCCAGGGGAGCTTCAATGGCATACCCATCGCTGGAAATAAACTTGACCGTTTTGGCGCCAGCCTGGGGTTTTGCCATGGCGAGCAGGTCATTGAGGCGCACGCCTTCGTAATCAACCAGGGTTTCCTTCTTGGGGTGCATGGTGTTGATGGTGATCACGTCCATATCCCGCAGTTCATCGATCATGAAAGGCATTACGAAATCGACCTTGCCGGAAATGACCAGGTCGCCTTCCATGTCGCGATCACCGGCTGCGTCAACGGCTTCTGTATCTGTATCGGCTTTGGGTTCGGGAATTTTTTCCAGATCGAGGGTGATGGAGGCGATCGCGCCGACCATTTCTTTTTTCGTGAGACCTTCGCCAACCAGGCGCAGGGGGTAGTTCTTGTCGGAGAGCGGTTCGCCATTGACCTGGAAGGCCACGATCCACTCATTATTGAAGGAGGCATCCTGGCTGGCGAGTTCTACGCTGTAGCCATCCGCAGCGGTGATGGTGATCGTGTATCCGGCTTCGGCCAGGCGATCGTCAAAGGCGCGGCCTTCATGGCGGACTTCATCGTCCACACGGCCGAGCAGGTACCACAGGGGCATGCCCAGCCACTCGTCGCCGTTTTCATCTGTCCATGTTTCGAGGTGGCAGTGAGGGGAAGAACCGGACTCGAAGGTGGCGCGGTCCATATTTTCACTGACGGCGCCTTCAAGCTGCAGGTACCATACGGCGGCGACTTCTCTCAGCTCCAGTTTGGCAACCCATTTTACCGTCCAGTGACCGTCAATGAGGTTATCGCCTTGCGCGCTGACGGCAACCATGCGCAACTGGCCGTCCCGCACGGGGTCCATCACTTCGCCCTCGCGTTCGTAAGCCACAATGGGGATCAGCGGACCTTCCACTTCGATTTCGCGGCCATTGGAGGGATCATAGGTGATGAAATCACCGGACATGACCTGGTCGTAAGAGAAGGTGATGCCGTAGCCGTCTTCTGCTTCCATGTAGAGCCCCTGGGTTTCATCCATGCCGCCGACCTGGTCGACCAGGTCTTTGAGGGAGACGCCCTTGTGGGGGACAGGTTTGGAGATGGCACCGGTGCTGCTGACCATGCCGGCCATGCCTTCGGTGGCGGGCATGGCTTGCAGCTCTGCCAGGGTGAAGGAGACAGTCTGACCGTTGCCGATCACTTCGAGGATCGGTTCGGCGGCAGGGGCTTCCTCTTCAACGACTGCTTCAACTGCGGCAGGTGCTTCCTCCACAACGGGGGCGGCGGCTGGTGCGCCGCAGGCGCTCAGCACGAGGGCAAACAGGACAAGCAATGAGAAAAGGGTGAGGCTGTGTTTCTTTTGGAACATATTGATCTCCTTAAAGTATGATGTGATGCGGTCTGGCGTACCAAAACAAAAGCGCCTTCTCGGGAAGAGGAGGCGCACAGGCACAAAGACGCGGCGGGCGGTCTTTGATCTCCTTTCCAAGTTACCGGGAGGCATGGCGGTTTCCTGCCATACCCTGTCGACTGCTTGCCGTGGGGGTATCCCTTTAGGCGGCACAGTTCGGAGAAGTATTTTTGATTTTGTCTTGCTTATTATAGCATGGAGTGGGGAGGAATACGTTCATAAATCCGCTGGGACACATTTAAATGTTGCAGGGAATGGATAACCATAGGATCCTGGGTAGTTCCGCAAGCCCGTACCCTGAGCTTGTCGAAGGGTACGGCTCACTCAGCAGCGGGAGCAACCGCAGGCTGAGCTTGTCGAGGCCGGAGGGGTCCCTGAATGTGAAGTTCTTGATGATGACATCTCTGCAAACTTTTAGTGCTCCCGATTCGGTTCGGGTTCAGTACGGTGATGAAGAAGGTGGCGGACAGGGCGAAGGAGGAGCAGTAGGCCCTCTCTCTAAATCTATCCCTGCGGGATACTGCGCTGCCTCCCGGCAAGAAGCAGGCAGATTTTAAGTCCCGTTCGCTCTTGGTTTTTGAATGGCTGCTGTGTGGATATCTGTGAGCGTATTCCTAAAACGAAGCATCAGAGTGAACGTGGGGGGCGGGCACACGCCGTGTTCCCCTTCGTTGGCGGGAGAGGGTTTATGTTGATTTTGTATGGCGGTTGAGGTTATTTGACTTCCAATTTTGAACCTGCTCCCTGTACTTCGGGAGCAGGCATCTTTGTGATGGTATTGTACAAGCTGTCCGGGCGCATATTTACAGTGCGGTTCTTCGCAGTAATTGGGCGTTGATGGCGACAATCACGGTGCTGATCGACATCAATACTGCACCGACGGCCGGGGAGAGCAGGAAGCCTACCGGTGCGAGCACGCCGGCGGCCAATGGTAAAGCGATTACGTTATAGCCGGCCGCCCATATCAGGTTTTGGATCATTTTTCGGTAGCTGGCCCGGCTGAGTGAGATGATCTTGACCACATCCAGTGGATTGCTGCGTACCAGGATGATGCCCGCGGATTCAACGGCGACATCGGTGCCGCTGCCGATGGCAATGCCTACATCGGCCCGGGTCAGTGCAGGGGCATCGTTGATCCCGTCTCCGACCATCGCCACACGTTTCCCCTGGCTTTGCAGTTCGCTTATTTTTGCGTCCTTGTTTTCCGGCAGTACTTCAGCAAAATAGGTATCAATGTCCAATTCACGGGCGACCGCTTCGGCAACCGCCTGGCTGTCACCGGTCAACATGGCTACCTGGATATTCATTTTATGCAGTTTTTGGACAGCTTCATGACTTTCGGGTCGGATCACATCCGCCAGGGCAAAAGAGGCCACCGCTTTGGGTTGGCTGCCATCCAGGTTGGATTGGATCAGGTGGACAGCACTTTGGCCTTTTTCGCTGGTCTGAAGCTCAAAAGTTTTTAAGGTTTCTGGCAGATGGATGTCCAGCATTTCCAACAAGCGTGGGCCGCCGACATAAAAGCGGTTGCGGTCAATATTGGCTCTGGCGCCGCGGCCTTGAATCGCCTCAAAATCGCTTGCTTCGGGTAAAGTCAGTTCGCGTTCTTCGGCGCTGGTCCGAATACCCTGGGCAATGGTGTGTTCTGAGTCGCCTTCCACTGCTGCGGCCAAGGCCAGAGCTTCATCTGCCCCCAAATTGTCGGTGGTGGTCATCGCCGCTACGCCAAAACGGCCTTCCGTCAAGGTGCCGGTTTTGTCAAATATGACAGTGTCCACCAGGCGCATTCTTTCAAGCGCTAACCGGTCACGGACCAGAATACCGGAAGACGCGCCGATGGAGGTGGTGATGGCTACGACCAGTGGAATCGCCAGTCCTAATGCGTGGGGGCAGGCGATGACCAGCACGGTTGCCACCCGCTCGATGACGCCAATGTTGAAACCGGTACCGATCGTCCAGGCAATGGCGGTGATCACTGCCACGCCCAGCGCAATGTAGAACAACCATCCCGCGGCGCGGTCGGCCAAAAGCTGGGTGCGGCTTTTTGATTGCTGTGCCTGATCTACCAGCCGCATGATGCCCGCCAGCGCGGTCTCGTCTCCGGTAGCGGTTACCTGCACGCGCAGGCTGCCATCCCCGTTGATGGCGCCGCCAATGACCTGTGCGCCAGGCTGTTTGTTGACCGGTTTCGATTCACCGGTGATCATTGCCTCGTTGACCGAAGACTCACCTTCGATGACCGTGCCATCGGCGGGGATGCTCGCCCCCGGCCGTACCAGAACGCGGTCATCGCTGCGCAGTTGGCTGGCTGATACGGTTTCGGTGCTGCCGTCCGGGAGGATGCGTTCCGCCGTGTCTGGCATCAATTTCGCCAGTGCATTCAATGCGCCAGAAGCCTGCCGCACGCTGCGCATTTCAATCCAGTGACCAAGCAGCATGATGTCGATCAGTGTCGCCAGTTCCCAGAAGAAATCCTGCTGGTCGGGCAGGAAAAGTGTGGCCATACTGTAAATCAGGGCTACCAAAATTGCCAGCGAGATCAGCGTCATCATCCCGGGTTGACGGTTTTTTATTTCAGGTACAGCCATCTTTAAAAATGGGATGCCACCATAGATGAAAACAATCACCGCAAAAATGGGTGCGATCCAGCGGCTGCCCGGAAAATCGGGCAGGGAAAAGCCGACCATCATTTGCAGGCCGCGGCTGAACAGCAGCACCGGGATGGAGAGGATCAATGATCCCCAGAATTTTTTTCGGAATAGCTGTTCGTGGCCGGTGTGGTCGGTATGTGCCGCACTGTGTCCATCATGTTCGTCTGAAGAGGCAGCATGGTTTGGATGGTGCTGGTGTTCACGACTGTCTGTGATACTGTTGTTTGCAGGGTTTTCCTGATGTTTGTGTTTTTCATTCATTTTACGATCTCCTTTCGACCAGTTTTGACGTAGTGAGATGAGTTTGTGTTGTAAAGTGAGGTTGATTGTGACCTGACTATTTACAAAACTCGACTTGTGTATCCGATAAATATTGTCCCATATTCATCATAGCATAACAGGAAAATAAATTAAAGTGTTTTAAGGAGGTGAGTTTGTACTTCATGCAGTCAGGCATACGCTGTTCAACAAAGTGCCTGGAGGCCGCGCACTATGCCCCCAATAGACGCTGGAATGGCGGGTGATTAAATGATCTTCCCGTTCTCAAGCCGCAGGTGGTGGGTGATGGCAGCGGGGAGTTCGTCGGCGTAGTGGGTGACGTAGATCAGGCTGAGGGGGGTGGCGGCGCACAGTTGGTCGAGCAGGTCGAGGAAGACGCGGCGGTGGGTTTCGTCGAGGCCCTGGCAGGGTTCATCGAGGATGAGGAGGGGGGGATTGTTGACGAGAGCGCGGGCGAGGAGGATCAGGCGCTGCTGCCCTGCGGAAAGGGATTTGAAGGGCACCTTCGCCAGATGGGCCATGTCGAGGATGTCCAGCCAGTTGCGCGCGGCGGCGGTCTGGTCGGGGGTAGGGCGCTGGTAGAGGCCGTTGGAGTCGAAAAAGCCGCTGCACACGGCGTCCAGGCAGGTGACCGTTTTGCGGAAGTAGATGTGCAGTTCGGGGGAGACGCTGCCGATGCGGCGTTTGATCTCCCAGATGCTTTCACCGGAGCCGCGGCGCTGGCCGAAGATGCTGACGGGATTGGCGTAGGCCTGGGGGTTGTCGGCCAGGATCAGGCTGAGCAGGGTGGATTTGCCAGCGCCGTTGTGGCCGAGGAGTGCCCAGCGTTCGCCCTGACGCACTGTCCAGTGGATGTCGTGCAGGATGTCGGTTTGGCCGTAACGCACGGTGACGTGCTGCATGTCTACCAGGGTCGAGGGGGCAATGTCATTCGTGTAGCCGGAGACCATCGTGTCAAAGGCAGGATTGCCCTGGTAGGTTCGCTGTGGTGCGGGTGGCGGCGAGATGAGGTCTTGCAGGGCGGGGTCATGGAGGAGTTGGGCGCGGTCACCCTGGGCGGCGATGCGGCAGTCCTGCATGATGAGCAGGTTGTGGACGTCGGGGGGGATTTCGTCGGCGCGGGTGGTGATGAAGAGCACCTGCACGGTCTGCTGGCGAATGAGGTTGGTGATGCCGGCGGCCAGGGTGGCACGGGACTGGACGTCCAGCCCGACGAGGGGGTCATCGAGGATGAGGAGCTGCGGGGATTGCAGCAGCAGGCGGGCGATGAAGACTTTGCGCGATTCGCCGTGCGAAAGCAGGTGGATGTGTTTATCCAGCAGGGGGTTCAGCTTGAGCAGGTCGGTGACTTCGGCCAGCTTATCAGCAAAACGCTGGGGGTCGGGCTGGGGCGGGTTGACTTCGTAGGGAGAAACCTGGACGATGCTGCGGGCGGTGAGCAGGTCAGCCACCAGGGGAGATTCGTCACGCTCCATGCTCTGCCAGCGGGCCTGGTGATAGGTGGAAAAACGCCCCATAAATTCCTGGTGGGTGTGGTTGGAGAGGGTCAGGATGGGCTGGGTACGTCCGAAGGCAGGGTCACGCGGGGGAAAGTAGTGCTGGATGCGGCCTTTGAGGAGGGGAATCTGATGGCAGAGGGTGCGGGCGAGCAGGGTTTTGCCGGAACCAGTGGGGCCGATGATGGCCCAGTTCTGGCCTTTTTCGATGGTCCAGTTGGTGTTTTCCAGCAGGTGCTGGCCGTTGATGTGCAGGGTGATGTTTTCGAGGGAGATGAGCATGCCCTATTGTATAATGGAATGGGGATTTTGCGGGTGGCGGTGTGTTTGGGGTGATGGTGATATCTATCCAATCCCCTCTGTCACTTCGTGACAGCTCCTCTTCCCCCTTCGGGGACGATGTAGCAAGGGGAGCTTGGCTTGGAGTTACTGGTGAAAAAGTGGCAATGACAGATGAAGTGGAGGTATTACAATGCGGGCAGTGGTGCAGAGAGTGAAGAATGGCAGTGTGACGATTGAGGGAAAGCGGGTGGCAGAGATTGGGCAGGGGATGGTGATCCTGCTGGGGGTGGGGCCGGAGGACGGCGAGGTCCAGGCCGAAGCGCTGGCGCGCAAGATTGCCAAACTGCGCATTTTCAGCGACGCGGAGGACAAGATGAATCTGTCGCTGCTGGATATTGCGGGCGAGGCGATCGTGGTGTCGCAGTTCACCCTGTATGCCAACACGCGCAAGGGCAACCGTCCGTCGTTTGTGGATGCTGCCCCGCCGGAGATCGCCAGCCCGCTGGTGGAGCGGTTTGTGGAGCTGCTGCGCGCAGAAGGGGTGCCGGTACAGACCGGCGAGTTTGGCGCAGATATGCTGGTAGAGATTGCCAATGACGGGCCAGTGACGATCCTGCTGGAGATGTGACCCTTCTAACTCCCCCAAATTGCAATAAGATTGCAATTTGGGGGAGCATTTGTTGAGTTTGTTTGCGGTGAGAATTTGTAAAAGATCAGTTGTGTGATGTGGCGGAGGCGGACAGGTTAAAAACCTGTCCCTACAATTGGTCTTCGTTTGTCAAGGGACTTCCAAAAGCTATCCGTTTATATAAATTTCAAATATTTTCGTGGTATATATAATATACTGGGAAATTTTTCCCAGGCTGGAGGCGCTTTGTCACGCCAGGAGCGGCCACCGCTGTGAACCATATTTTATTGAGCATTCGCGGCGTGTAACCAAGGGAATGTAGAGCAAGAAGATTTAGAGCAGGAATTTGTCGTCGTTATTGGTGCGCCGATTTTGCTGTCGGCTTTGGATGTTCTTTAGATTATCAGGAGTTTTTAGATGAATATTGCCAGATTGTTTTCAGCGGTTACCTTGTTTGCATGGGTTGCTTTTTTCCTTGTATTGGCTTTTGTTGTGTTACAGGCCTCTCGCAAGACGCCGATCAAGCGAGCCAGTACGCTGGTTTTGATCGTGGGTGTGATTGCGATTGTGATCAGCACGGTCAGTGCGGGATTGGTGTTCATTGAACCGCAGGATCGCGGTGTGGTCATTTCGGCGATTGATCCGAAGGGCTACCGCGAGCAGGCTCTGGAGCCTGGTTTGCATTGGGTGATCCCGTTTGCAGAATCGGTTGTCCAGTATCCGATTTCGCGCCGGACGTATACCATGTCGATCATGCCTACGGAAGGTGAGTTGGTGGGCGATGATTCGATTGAGGCGCGCACTTCGGATGGACAGAAGGTGCTGGTTGATGCCTCGATCATTTATGCCGTTGATCCGACCGAGGTGGTGAATGTGCATATCACCTGGCAGAATCGCTATGACCGCGATCTGGTACGGGCACAGGCGCGCGGCGTCATCCGCGATGCGGTTTCGCAGTTTGGGATTGAAGAAGTGTACAGCTCCAAGCGCTTTGAACTGGTCGATATGGTGAGTGCGGAATTGATCAATAAATTTGATGAAAATGGCTTGATCATGATCGACTTCGTGCTGCGTAATATTTCCTTCTCGGATGAATATGCCGCTTCGGTGGAGCAGAAACAGATTGCCGAGCAGTTGGCGCAGCAGGGCAAGTTTGTGGTTGAGCAGAAGAAACAGGAAGCCGAACAGGCCCGCCAGTCTGCTGAAGGCCGTGCTGATGCGGCAGTGATTGAAGCGCAGGGCCGCGCCGATGCGCGCCTGATTGAGGCCGAGGCCGAGGCCAAAGCATTGCTGTTGGTGGCAGACGCGATCAAGGGTAATCCTGATTTGCTGACCTACCAGTACATTAACCAGATCACGCCCAATATTGATGTGATGCTGCTGCCGAACAATGCGCCGTTCCTGTTCCCGCTGCCGGAAATGGGACCTGCGGCCCCGGTGACGGTGGTGCCGGGCGAGTAGACGAATAGCTTGCTTGCACCCTTCGAAAGACTCAGGGTGCGGCATTTGAGACCGGCGCGGGTGATGATCCCGTACCGGTCTTTTTTTGGCTGCGAAGTGAAGATGGCAGGACAGGAAATACCCCGACCTGCTTCCCGCTGCACCGGGACTTCGCCAATGGTGGTGGTTTTGAAACAGTGGCGGCGGACAGGTCGGGAGACCAGCCCCCGCAAAAGAAAACTCTAATGAAATTTTAGTATTCTGGCGTGTAGTGAGTTGCAAGTTGCTTATATAACTGATGTTACGCAAAAGAGGCAAAAATCGGGTAATCTTAAGGCATGGACAAAGAAAACTTGGAACTGTACACAGATTATTTGATAAGCACCTTTGGATACGCAACAGCAACAGGGTTATCGAA
>Ga0334889_1003606_pt1 | contig 14993 bp, 14 predicted proteins | sample GraSluR1_MG_2_FD_207222 | JGI IMG/M metagenome (GOLD analysis project Ga0334889, IMG submission 207222) | Sludge microbial communities from methane-producing bioreactor in Wageningen University, Netherlands - Granular Sludge_8_08-R1 | ecosystem: Engineered > Bioreactor > Anaerobic > Unclassified... | reverse complement strand
CGAGGCTGGCGAGGATCTCGAAGGTCGTCTTGCCCCGTTGGGTCTTGTTCCCGCAGGAGAGCTTGCGGGCGATGATCGGCGGGCGCAGTGCCCGCTCCGCGCGGTTGTTGGTGGCCTCCAACGCCGGAAGGTGGGGGCACTGGCCGGTCGGCTGAAGCCGACCCACTCCGTGCCCTGCCGCGCCGGAATCAAGAGCAACCACCCCTCCACCTCTTCCGCAAAAAGAACCTATCCGTCCGCTTCCATCTGCCGAACGATGCCGGCCAGCAACTCGATGAATTTCGGATGCACGCCCACCGTTCCCGCCCGGGCAAAAGTCATTCCGCATTCCCGGGCCACGCCGGCCGCCTCGATGTCCAGATCGTAGAGCACTTCCACGTGATCGCACACAAACCCCGGGCACGCGATCATCACGCTTCGGTGCCCCTGCCGGGCCAGCTCCCGAATCACCGAGCAGACGTCCGGCTCCAGCCACGGCTCGTCCGGCCGGCCGGTCCGACTCTGATACACCACCTGCCAGTGCCGCCATCCGAGCCGGTCGGCCACACGCTGGGCCGTCGCGCGAACGGCCGCAACATGGTCCTGCACGCCCGGCGCCTTCAGCGGAAGGCTGTGGATGCTGAACAACAACGGCGTGACCGCGCGATCGATCCCCTTCGCGACCTCCGCCGCCGCATTCACACGGTCCGCCACCGCTTCCGTATACAAGGAATGGTCGTGCCAGGCGGGAACTTCCTGAAACTCGATGTCCGCCGCCGCCGCATCCTGCGTGGCTCGGGTCAGACTCGCCTGGTATTGACTTGCGGTAAAGGCATCGCGGAACGCACTCAGCAGAATCGTCGCGACGCGCTTCGCACGGCGGGCAACCAGTTCCCGTACCGCGTCCGCCAGCCACGGCGACCAGCACCGCATCCCCACCACCACCGGCACCGCCGGCCCTTCCACGGCCAGCCGATCCTCCAACGCACGAGCCTGCGCGCGCGTCCACTCCGTCAGCGGCGACCGGCCGCCCACCGCCTCGTAGTGCCCCACAACCTCGTCGATACGGTGGGGTGGAACAGGCCGACCGCCCAGCACGCTCTGAATGAACGGCCGGACCTCATCCATCGCTCCCGGCCCGCCCAGAGCCATCAGCAGTACCGCGTCAATCGCCAAGGAATCTCTCCTGCCCGCGCCAGGCATGCGCGGGCGATCCGGTCACCACGTGCCGACGCCGCGCGCAGCACAGCAGCAGGGAGATGGTAGTCGTTTTCGCTTTGGGTTTCAGCCGGTCAGACTGGAAATGACCGGATGGAGGCCTTACTTCTTCTTCCCCTTGCCTTTGTCCCCCGGGCCGGCCTGCTCCACCGCCACGGGCTTGTCCGTCTTGCCGCCGGTCGTCCCCGTGGCGGGAACGGACAGCGTGATTCCGCATTGACCGCACCGCACTCGCTTGCCGCGGCATGCGTCGGGCACTTGCAGAATCGCTCGGCAACGCAGGTTCGGACACAGTAGTGTGATGGGCATAGGATCGCTCTAGGGGGCGCCGTCGGTCCGCTGTCGCCGGCCGACTCCACAGCTCCGATTCACCAGTGGAGGTATCGTCACCCGGGGAAGACGGCTTGATTTGGTGTTGCCCGAGACGGCCCGAGAACATCTGTGCCCGGCGAGCCCTGACGCGGACAGCGGAATATTTCGTGGTTATGCGGACTCGCGCCGACGCCGAGGACGCGTCTCGAACAGCCGGACCTGGCCGTTGACCACCTCGTCCGTCACGACCCACCGACCGCTGTCTTTGCGCTCCGGCAGCTCGTACATGGACTCCAGCATGATCTCTTCGGTTACCGCACGCAGGGCACGGGCCCCGGTGTTCCGCTCCAGCGCCCGGCCGGCCAGGGCCTTGAGGGCCTCTTGCGTGAACTCCAGCTCGCACCCCTCGAACTCGAAGAACTTCTGATACTGCCGGATCAGGGCGTCCTTCGGTTCGGTCATGATGCGGACCATGGCCTCCAGATCCAGCGGGTCCAGCGTCGCCGCCACGGGAAGCCGACCGATCAGCTCGGGTATCATGCCGAACTCGACCAGGTCGTCCGGAATCACATGCTGCAGGGCCACACCCACGTCGTCCAGGTCGGCCCCGTCCTTCGCCCTGGACGAATGGAACCCCATGTTGCCGCCCAGCCGCTTGCGGATGATGTTCTCCAGCCCGACGAACGTGCCGCCGCAGATGAACAGGATGTTGGACGTGTCCATCTGGATGTACTGCTGTTCCGGATGCTTGCGGCCGCCCTGGGGCGGAATGTTGGAAATCGTGCCCTCCAGCATCTTCAGCAACGCCTGCTGCACACCTTCGCCCGACACGTCGCGGGTAATGCTGACGTTCGAGGTCGTCCGGCCGATCTTGTCGATCTCGTCGATGTAGACGATGCCCCGCTGGGCCGCCTCCAGGTCGTAGTCCGCGTTCTGAAGAAGCCGCAGGAGAATGTTCTCCACGTCCTCGCCGACGTACCCCGCCTCCGTCAGCGTCGTCGCGTCACCGATGGCAAACGGCACGTGCAGAATGCGGGCCAGCGTCCGGGCGATCAGCGTCTTGCCCGAGCCCGTCGGGCCGATCAGCAGAACATTGGATTTGTCCAGCTCCACGTCGCCCTTGACCAGCGTGTCCAGGTGGGCCAGCCGGCGATAGTGGTTGTAGACGGCCACGGAGATCGCCTTCTTGGCGCGCATCTGGCCGATGATGTACTCGTCCAGGAACTCCTTGATTTCCCGAGGCTTGGGGATGGTCCCCAGCATCGCCCGCGTCGTGGCAGACTTGCGGACCTCCTGCCGGATGATGTTGTGGCAGAGCTCCACGCACGACTTGCAGATGTACACGTCCCGCGGCCCCTCCACCATCGGGCCGGTCTCGCGCTGCGTCTTGCCGCAGAAGCTGCAGACCGCCTCGCGCCGCTTCCGTCCGCCACCACTGCTTCCGCCACGATCCTGGGGCATTGGACCTATGCTCCTGCCTCTGCCTGTACGCGGGGCTCATCACGGCCCGCTGTGGTCTCGTATCGACCGCCCTCCAGGCAACCGAACACCGAATTTCCCACTTGCCCCCTCCGAGACGCCACCGGCAAAGGGCCGCAACCGCCTGTCAGGGCTGAGAACCGCCCCCCGTCTCCTCGCGCACCTCTGCCACCATCGTCGCCCGCAGGCGTTCGTACTCTACCGGCGTCAACTGGCCCCGATCCCGCAACGCACGCAGATCGGCCAGCGTGAACGTCGGCCCGGACTCCTCCGGCCTCCGTGCCCGCGCCCGATACCAATGCGCCACAAACACGATGAGCAGCACGGCCCCGAGTACGACAGCACCATAGATAGCCACGTCCCAGAGACTCGACTTGTCCCTCTGCGTGGCCGCCAGCAGCGGGCTCCAAACCGCGATCACGGTCATGCCGAGCACCGTTTTCTCACACCGCCGATCTTCGTTCAATCGTAGCGGCCGGTTTCCGGACGATCAACGACCCGCATCACCTGACAGGAAGACGCGTCGTCGCAACGCGAATCATAACTTACTACGTGGTGGCCGGTTACAGAACAGGCCCTCGGTCTATCCGTCGCCAAAGTTCACGCGTCGGGCAATCCGGTACGGCCGCTCACCGGTGATCAGGTAACGATTCCGAACCACCAGTTCGGCCACCAACCCCACGGACAGCACCACCACTGCCCCCATCCCCAGAAGGATGGCCGGGACGAACCAGCTTCCCAGCCAGTGGGCGAAGGGATACACCCACGCGTCGAAAAGGCCCAGAGCGAACATCACCCCGCCCACCATCACCAGCCATTGGGCGATCTTCGCGAACAAGTGCGACGGGCGGGTGGAATACTTCAGCAGGATCCGCAGCAGCAGCACATCCGTGACCACGCGGGCCGTCCGGTTCAGCCCGTACTTGCTGGTTCCGGCCGTCCGCGGGTGGTGCTTCACAACCATCTCCGCCACCGGGCCCCGGGCCGCCGCCAGGATCGCGAGGAACCGGTGCATCTCCCCAAACAGCTCCCGCGGCTCCAGCGCATCGGGCCGGTACGCCTTGAGCGTGCAGCCCAGATCATGCACCGGCGACCGGGCGATCTTCCGGATCAAGCCGTTGGCCGCCCGGGACACCATCCTTCGTAACCCGCTGTCCTGGCGATCCTTACGCCAGCCGCTGACGCATACGAAGCCCTGTTCCAGCCGTTCCAGCAGCGGGCCCATGTCGCTGGGGTCGTTCTGCCGGTCCCCGTCCAGCGTCACCCACCGCCGGCCGCTCGCCGCCTCCAGGCCGGCCCGGATGGCGAGGGTCTGTCCGCGGTTGGCCGCGAAATGGATGACCTTCACCTGGGGGCGACCCTCCGCCGCGCGGTCCAGGGCGGCCTCGGAGCCGTCCGTGCTCCCGTCGTTGACCAGGATCACCTCGTACGTGTAGCCCAGCCGGTCCGCCTCGCGAACAATGTCGTCCACCAGCGGCTGGACGTTCTGGGCCTCATTGAACACCGGGACAACGATGGACAGCCAGAGATCGGGGGCAGGACTGCTTGGTTTCGTGCTCACGGCTGCTCCCTACGGGTCCAGCGGGTCGAGGTCGGGGCCGCCTCCGTTGCGGCCCGACCGGTCTGCCTGGCGGCTGCGATACTCAGCCGACCGCCGGCGGATGAGCACCAGGTTCCGCACGTAGATCAGACATCCCAGTCCCTGCCCCAACGCGAACACCGGGTCAAAGCGACTGACGGCATAGATGAACAGCGTAACACCGCCGGCCAGCGAGAACCACCAGAACGACACCGGAATGTGCGACCGCTTCCGCTTTTCGCTGGCGATCCACTGGATCACGAAACGCATGAAGAACATCGCCTGGGCGCCGAAGCCGAACAGCACCCAGGGATTCGTCAGCGTTTTGCGCACCCGATGCAGGAACATCCGCGGGTCATCGCGAATCTCACGCATGACTTGTGTGAGCGTCGGACGCCGGTTGATCTCCTCCTTCAACGCGTCGTCCCGGCGGATCAGGTCCATGGCCACCGGGTCGCGCTTGACCAGGTCCACCAGTTCCCGACCCGACGGCGGTTCGGCCGCCTGCCCCACCGCCGGCAGTGGAAGCATCAGCCAGCACACGGCCAGCCAGCACACCGTTCGATTGTGCCACGTCACAACCACGCTCACGTTCGCTCCAGAAACCGTACGGCAACCGGTTGGGTGATTATGTTCGTCGCCCACGGCCGACGCAAGCGAAACCGCTCGTGCTGGACACGATCCCCAGGCACGTTACGTTGGACGGGCGTTTGTCGATTGCCGGCCGCGGCTCGGAGGGATTCCGGTGGAGTTGCCTGCGCCACTGCACGATTGGGACCTCACGCCCAAAGAGGCCGTTGCACTGCAGCGCGCGATGGCAGGCCGGGTCATTGTGCGGCGATCACGCTTGCGCATTCGCCGAGTGGCCGGTGCGGACATGGCTTTCACGCCGGACAAACGGTACTGCGTAGCGGGTGTGGTGGTGTGGGACGTGGATGCGAAGGCCGTCGTCGAGGAGCGGACCGCGCGGAATCGCGTGTGCTTCCCCTACGTGCCCGGCCTGCTGTCGTTCCGAGAGGCACCGGCCGTCCTGGCCGCCATCGCAAAGCTGGAGACGGAACCGGACGCCTTCATGTTCGACGGGCAGGGTTACGCGCATCCGCGCCGGTTCGGCCTGGCGTGTCACGTGGGGCTCTGGCTGGACCGCCCCAGCCTCGGCTGCGCGAAGAGCCGCCTGACCGGCACGCACGACGAGCCCGCGTCGCAGCGCGGCGCCGCCGCCCCGCTGTGGGACGCAAACGAGCAGATCGGCCTGGTGTTGCGAACGCGCGACCGCGTGAAGCCCGTCTATGTCAGCGTCGGCCACCGCATCGACCTGACCACTGCCGCCAACCTTGTGCTGGCCTGTACCACCCGCTACCGCCTCCCCGAACCCACCCGCCTGGCCGACCAACTTGTCCGCCGCGCCTCCATGAAAGCGTGACCCGGGTGAGGGGGCTATCCCTTCACTCCCGTGCCCGCCACGGACTGGACGATCCAGCGCTGCCCGAGGGCGAACACCAGCATGACGGGAAGCGTGGCGAGCGTTGCATACGCCAGGATCGCGCCCCAGGAGATGGGAGGCTCGGTGAAGAAGTTGCCCAGGGCCAGTTGCACCGTTCGGGTGTCCTGGCCTGTGCAGACCACCAGTGGCCAGAGAAAGTCGTTCCAGTGCACGACGAAATCCAGCAGCACGACGGTGACCACGGCGGGCACGGCGTTGGGCAGGGCGATCCGCCAGAACACGCGCCACCAGCCCGCCCCGTCCAGAAAGGCCGCCTCCTCGAGCGACCGCGGCAACGACAGGAAATACTGCCGCAGCAGAAAGATGTTGAACGCCTTGGCCATGAAGGGCACGCTCAGTGCGCTGAGGGCGAACAGGCGGTCGCCCACCAGGTCCACCGCGCCGCTGAAGCCCGCCACCGTCATGAACAGCGGAATGACGATCACCTCCAACGGCAAAATGATGCTGACCACCAGCAGCAGGAACAGCACATCGCGGCCGGGAAATCGCATTCGGGCGAAGGCGTACGCGGCCGGCCCGTTGATCAGGATGCCTCCGATTGCGATTGCCGCGACCACGAGAAACGTGTTGACCAGCACGGTGACCAGATTCGTCCGCTGCGGCACCGCCGCGTAGTTATCGAGAGTGGCCGGTGCCGGGAGGAAGCTTCGCAGGGACGAGACGTCGCGGTGGATCTCGGACTCCGGCTTGAACGAAGCGGCGATCATCCAGAGGACCGGGGCGAGAAACAGCAGGCCCACCACCGCCGCGGCCACGGCGCCGGGCAGCGTGCGGCGCAGTCGACTCGTGCCGGTCCCGCGGTTCACGTCAGGGCCTCCGCCGACCGGAACAAACGCCGCTGCACGCCGGCGACCACCGCCACCGCAACGAAGAACAGCACCCCCGCCGCGCACGCCAACCCCAGGTCTCGCCGCGAGAACGCCGCCTCAAACATGTACTGCACGACGGATCGCGTTGCGCCCTGCGGGCCCCCGCCCGTCATGAGGTAGGGCTGCACGAACAGTTTCAGGGCAAAGATGGTGGTGATCATCAGCACGAGGGCCAGCGTGGGAGCGATGCCCGGCAGCGTGACGTGGACGAACCGGCCCCAGCGCCGAGCTCCGTCCAGCGCCGCCGCTTCATACAACTCGCCCGAGACGGACTGAAGCCCCGCCAGGAGAATCATCATCTGGAAGCCCACGCCCTGCCAGATGCTCATTGCGGCCAGGCACGGCATGGCCTGCGCCGGGCTGGTCAGGAATGGCTGGCCGGGCAGGCCCAGCGCGCCCAGCAGCCCGTTGAACAGGCCCGACCCGCTCGCCTGCGCGGGTTCATAGAGCAGGTCCCACAGAACGGCCACCACCGTCAGAGACAGCGTTGTCGGAAGAAACAGCGCCAGCCGCAGTCCGCGGGTCCAGCGGCCGGGCGCGTTGACCCAGACTGCCAGCGCCAAGGCCAGCGCCGTCTGCAGCGGCACCACCAGCACCGCGAAGTAGGCCGTGTTTCGGGCCGCCGTGCGGAAATCCGGGTCGTCCCAGACCGCCCGGAAGTTCTCGCCGCCGCAGAACGGACCGGTCTGTGCATCCGTGAGTCGCTGCTGGTGGAGGCTGGTGCGTGCCATGGACACGGTTGGCCAGAACACAAAGAGCCCGATGAGCAGCACGGCGGGCAAAACGAAGAGCAGCGCGATGAGCCTCTCGCGAGCGATCACGACAGACCTGCCTCACAGCGTTTGCAGCACGGGCGTCCGCCCGCGCACCCGAAGGATTACATCCGGTCCAACGCGCGTTGTACGCTCTGGGCCGCTTTCGTCAAGGTTTCCGGCACGTCGTGCCCCAGCGCGATGTCGCGCAGTGCACGTGCGAACTCGACACTGAGCGTCGGATAGACGCCCGTCCTCGGTCGAGGGTGGGCGGCGGTTTCCAGTTGCTCGCGAAACAGCCGCCGCGGCATATGCTCGTACTCGGGGAACCACGCGAACGCACTGCGCCGGGCGGGAACGGCGCCGTTGGCCAGCACGATCGGCTCCACCCCGTGCTCCGGGTCCACCAGCCAGGCGACCACCTTCCACGCGTCTTGCGGGCGCCGGCATTCCCGTGACAACCCCCAGCACCAACTGCCCGAAGCCGCCGCAGGCCGCCCGCCCATCCGCGGCAGCGGCATCGCCCCGAACCGGATGCCGGAAGCCTCGAAGCTCGGCAGCATCCAGTGCCCCGTCCAGTCAAACGCGGCCAGGCCTGCCGCGAACGGGTTCGGGTTTGTCGTGGTGGCCTCCGCCAGACCCTCCGAAAAGAGCGCTTGCCAGCGCGACATCGCCTCCACGTTGTTCGGCCCGTCCAGCACGCCCGCCACCTGATTCTGCGCCGTGTCGATCAGCGCGCCGCCGTTGGACCAGATCAGCGGGCTGAACGCGTACGTGAACCACTCCGTGCCCTGCTCGTCCATGTGCAGGGACAGCGGCACGGCGGCGTGCGGCCGGACGCGCCGAAGGGCCTCGACAAAGGTCTGCCAATCCCAGGCGTCGGCCACGGATTCGGGCGGGTGCAGGCCGGCCTTCTCCGTCAGGTCGCGGTTGAAGTACACCACCAGGGCCGAATCGAACGCGCCGAGCGCGTAGAGCGTTTCGTCAAACGTGCCCTGTGCGAGGATGGAGGGCAGGAAGTCCGCGCGAAGCTCGCTCGTCACAAACGGGTCCAGCGGACGAAGCAGTCCCTCGGCCGCCCACGGCCCGACCCACGGCCCGTCCATCTCCAGCACGTCCGGCAGCCGGCGCGTGGCGGAGGCGATGGACACCTTGTCGGCGTACTGCCGATCCGGGAAGAACTCGATCGACACGCGGAGGCCCTCGGTGCGATGGGCCTCGTTGAACGCAGCGATGATCCGCTTCATGGCCTGCCGTTCGGCCGGCTGGCCGTGGTGCGCCCAGACGGTGACCACTCGCGTGCCGGTCTCGGGCTGCGCTCGTCGGCAGCCCGGCCCGCTGGCCAGCATCGCCGCCATCAGGCCGACAACTGCGATTGGTCGTGCGCTCGAGAGCACGCGAACACCTCCACCCAATGCCGGTGCACCGAAGGGCCATCCTCGAAGGATCGGCAAACCCGGTCTGGTGTCAAGGAATAATCGTTTTTCTGCCCACCATTGCCTGGTCGACGATCGTGCTGCAGTGGGACCATCCGCCCGCGGAGGTTGAGCGAGGCTCGTTTTCTTCTTTGGGACCGGCCTTCTCTTTGTGGGACCGGCTTTCCAGCCGGTCTCCGCAGGCGACTCGCCGTGGCGAGAAAGCTGGTCCCACACAAGAGGCCGGTCCCGCAAACGCTGGAGAACTGGAAACTCGATACTGGCAACTGGAGATTGGAACCAGGGCGGAGCGGTGGGACGAACAGGAGCCCATGGGTCTTCAGGTCCGCTCCGCGTCGCCGGCCGTGATTTCGCCCAGCGTTTCGATGCCGGCCGGATTGACAGGCGAACCGCACTCGGGACAACAGTCGGACGGGCAGAGGCGCAGCGAGTATCCGCAGCTTTCGCACTGCCCGCGCATCATCCGGACGGCGCGGCGCATCGGCCCCCGGATGACACAGACGACCGGCCACAACGCCAGAATTGCGTAGACCAGCCAGAGCGGCATCGAGACGGCAAACTGACGAAACTGAGGGGAATTCGGGATCGTAAGGCCAGTGGTCTGCGAAAACCTTGCGCGTCGCTGGTGTTCGACGCCGGGATCGCACCGGAACAGCTCTTCGAGTGCGGGGCCTGCATCCGGGTGAAGATGAACAACGCGCGGCCCGTATCAAGATACGTGCACAGCGCCACGGCGACGCCCCCCAGTACGAAGGCGATGAGCATGCAGAGCGAACGGACGAGCCGGCGTCGGCCCGTCTGTCGCGTGCGCGGATGCGTACGTGTGATGGGTCGCAGGCCGTGGCCGGATTCACTGCTGAAGAACGAAACGAGATCGGTCTGTGCCATCGGGCACCCCCTGGCCGGAATCAGTCCGTTGGCCGCCCTTCATCATACCCTGCCGGCCACCGTCGGGAGGCAAGAAACCGGGGAGTGGGACGGATGGTCCGCACGGCGGACCCTACACCGCTGCGGGCGGACGAACCCCGGGGAGTTCCCGTGTGGCCGGGGCGCTACGGTTGTTGCGCGGGGGCTGCGGTGGGCGGGGCGGGTGACGCGGGTGTCGGCGCCGTGGTGGGGGCGGGTTTGGCCGGTTTGTACGTGGTGACCTGGCGCACGGTCCAGGCCTGGCCGTCGAAGGTGGTGGCCGACGCGGAAGAACTCAAGAAGTCGATCTGGGCGAGGGCGGGACCCAGCTTCATGGCGGCGTTGAGGAGCGCCTTGACGGGGCGGGCGCCCGGGTCGTCCGGCATGCCCATGCTGGCGAACCCCAGAACGCCGAACAGTTGGGCCAGCTCCTGTCCCAGCCCGCTGAGGTCCTGGAAGGACACGGAGGTCACCGCGCCGGTCGGCTGGACGCCTTCGGCGAGAAAGCGCGGGTTTTCCAGGATGGACTTTCCCTTGCCGGCCGCGCAGTCGAGGCACTTGTTCACCGCGCGGTCCGAGGAGCCGATAATGAGCCATCCGTCATGCACGCCGACCACCAGGCGCACCAGCAGCGCCAGCGCCGGGTGCGTCACGGACCGGAACCCTTCCGCCTGAACATTTTCCGCCGGCGTGATCAGCAGAGGTTGCCCGATGATCTGCTGAAGGATCTCGTTGCCCCGATCCATGGCGCTGAACGCCTTCTGCCTGGCCAGGGCCGGGTCCTTCGTGCGGATGAACCAGACATTCTCCGACGTGGCGCCGAACGGGCTGACAAACGACGCCGGCATCTGGACGGAGATGAACTCCTGGTCCAGCCAGCTCAGCACGTCGGCTTCCACGTTGAACCCGATGCTCTTCTGGAAGTCATCCCACCGCGCAAGCAGCCCCGCGCCGCCGGGGATCGTTGACTTCACAAACTCGCGCGCTTCGCGGTAGGCCAGGGCCCAGTCCGGCCCACTGAACACGCTGAACGCCGTCGCGTCCGCCGGGATGTAACGATCGAAATGCTCGATTCGCTTCTGCGACGCGAGGATCCGACCCAGCGGCCGGTCGCGATACTCCGCCTGGAGGCGAACCACGCTGTGTGTGATCTGCTGCAGTCCGTCCGTCTGCTGGGCGCCGATGATGTAGTCAAAGACATCGCCGGCCTGCAGGAGCTTCACGACGGTCTGGACCGCGTGGTCGTCCGCCGGTTTCGTCGTGCCGGGGTGAGCGGTCGCCATGGCCTCCGGCGCCGGGAATGCGCCGGGGACAAGCTGCCGGCAGCCGTCCTGGATGTCGCACATCAGTCGGCGAACGTCGAACCAGGTCACGATGTCCTCCGGCGGCGGCACCTCGGCCAGGGCCTTCCGGAAGCGCGGGCACGCCGCGATCGGCGCGGGACCCTTGCCGCCGGTCAGCAGGCTCAGCACCTCCTGGACGGCCCGGGGGCCCATGACCACGCCCACAACGTCATCCTTGCGAAACACATGCACCGTGACGGGCGCATTGCGAATGCTCATGGAACGTACGGGCACGCCATGCACGGTCTGATCGGCGACGGTCACGCTTTCGCTGAGACCTTGCAGGCTGTCCAGAATGGCGACGAGCCCGCGATGGTTCTCTTCCAGCGTTTCCGCGTTCGGGCGCGACAGGAAGATGAAATCCGGCAACAGCATGGGACCGGACATGCGCTCGGCGAAGACGAACTCGCGGCCCAGCAGATCGCCCCATTTCACGGCGGAGACGAGCTCCCCCGTCCGCGACCAGATCGCATGGAACGACTCCCGCTCCGTGCCGTTGGGCAGCTCGTTGACGAACACATCTTTCAGGGCCCGGCCGAAGCCGGAGTCGCGGACCGCGACGAGCACGCGCGCCCAATGTTCGTCGATGAACCGGGCCTCCGGGTTGTCCACGCCGTGAACGTAGAGCCAGCAATCGCCGGGAACGTACCGGCCGAGGGTGAAGCTGTCCGGCAGAGACGTCGCAGGCGCCGGGGCCGACAGGCCGAAGAGCACGACGGTCAGCACAATGGCTCTGAGGATTTTCATGGCGCGGGTTCCTGTAAAGCACGAACGCGGCCAGCGCCCCGGCGTGGATCTCGGCCGCAGACATGGGCGTGTCCGAGTCCGCCGGGCGCATCGCCGCGCATCCAACTGGAGCATATCGAACGCATCGGCGGCGAACCAGTCCCGCCGTGTGCGTAGTTGTGGGAAGTTGTACACGGGAGGCAGGGGAGCGTGCGAAGCTCAGTTCCCCTCGGGGATACGCCCCCGCTCTGCATGCGCGAGCCGTTCGGGCGGCGCCGTCGGTTCCATCGCATACTCCACGGCGATGCCACCCAACTGCGGCGAGGGAAGCACGCGCTCGAGATGAATCCGCAGGCGGGCCCAGGCTTCGGGGATCGCGGCGGGATGGGAAGCCGTCCGGCGGACGGGGGAAAGCGGACGAACCAGGTCATACTGCCGGACTTCGTCAAACGGCCATATCCAGGCCCATCCGCGGAACCGTTCGATGCGGCGAACCTCGCCAAGGTCGCGGGCGAGCCAGATGTATTCGGTCAGTTCAATCCAGGGACCGAGGAAGAGGCGGATGCGGGTCACGCAGCGCAGTCGTGCGCAATCCGCCGGCGCGCGTCCGTCCAGTTCCACGCGTTCGAACCCTTCCCACGCCACGACGCGATCGACCGTTCCGCGGAAGCGTTCGCGGCCCCTGGCGTCGTGGACGCGGGCGTTCGCCTGCATGCGTGCAGGCTCCACTGCATCGATGGCCGCCGGGATGCGGGGCAACGGAGGGTCCAGCGAAATCGCAAAGACCGCCCCGTCCCGCGGTTGCTCCGCCGAGCGTGCCAGATCCTCGTTCGCTCCGGCGGTCCCACCCGGCCAGGCGAAACTTCCTTCCACGATCCCGTCGCGCCGCACGATCTGCACGTAGTCCGTCAGGCTCACGGTCGGGCGTTTGAGGTCGCGACGGGCGAATACGCGGGGTCCCGGTGTCGGCGAAGGCAGGTACGGTCGCAGGTCGACGCTGATCGCCATCTCGGCGACGGGCCGCGGTTCCACCGGAGGCCGCCAGGCGGGCGCGCAGCCGACCGTCCCCGCGCATGCGGACAGCAGAAGGAATGAAAGCATCCCGCGCGATCTCATGGCGCCGGAATTCTACGCCCGCCGCCCCGGCGGGGCCAATTCCACGTCTCTCGCTGCACTTTGGACTTGACGGCCGAGCCCGGGTCCGATAGGAGAGTGCAAAAGGGTCCCCGCTGAAAGGCAGCCCGCATGACATTGTTGCCGCGCGATCCACGTTTCGTGGACGGTTCCGAGTTTTCCCGAGGCATCACATTTGATGACGTGCTGCTCGTTCCGCAGTACTCGTCCGTTCTGCCGGAAGAGGCGGACGTCAGCACGCAGCTCACGCCGCGCATCCGGCTGAACATGCCGCTGCTGTCCGCGCCGATGGACACGGTCACCGAATCCGCGCTGGCCATCGCGCTGGCCCAGGAGGGCGGCATCGGCATCATCCACAAGAACATGGCCGTCGACGTGCAGTGCCGTGAGGTCCGCAAGGTCAAGCGGTCGGAGAGCGGCGTGATTCTCGACCCGGTCACGCTCCGCCCGGAAGACCCCGTCGCCCGCGCTCGTGAGGTGATGAGCCTGCACAACATTTCCGGGGTGCCCGTCGTGGAGGAGAGCGGGCGGATCGTGGGCATTCTCACCCGCCGCGACCTGAAGTTCCTGGAGCGGGAAGACCTGAAAATCCGCGACGTCATGACCAGCGACAACCTGGTCACCGGCCCGCCGGGCACCACCCTGGATGAAGCGGAGCGGATGCTCAACCGGGCCCGCGTGGAGAAGCTCCTGCTGGTCGACAAGCAGGACCGGCTGGCCGGTCTGATCACCATGCGCGACATCGATCGCAGCCGCGACTACCAGCAGAGCTGCAAGGACGATCGTGGCCGGCTCCGGGTGGGCGCGGCCGTGGGCGTTCGGGATTTCGAGCGGGTGGAGGCGCTCATTCAGCACGGCGTGGACGTGATCGTGGTGGACACCGCGCACGGGCACAGCGAGAACGTCATCGCCACGGTGCAGGAGTTGAAGAGGCGGCACGACATTGACGTGATTGCCGGCAACGTGGCGACGGCCGACGCGACCGAGGCCCTGATCGAGGCGGGCGCGGACGCGGTGAAGGTGGGGATCGGACCCGGCAGCATCTGCACCACGCGCGTCGTGTCGGGCGTGGGGGTGCCCCAGCTCACCGCCGTTCTGAACTGCTGCCACGTCGCGACGCCCCGGGGCATCCCGGTCATCGCGGACGGCGGCATCCGGCGGTCGGGCGATGTCGTCAAGGCGCTGGCGGCCGGGGCCTCCAGCGTCATGATGGGGTCTCTGTTCGCCGGGCTGGAGGAGGCCCCGGGCGAGTCGATCACCTGGCGAGGCCGGCGATTCAAGGAATACCGCGGCATGGGGTCGCTGGGGGCCATGGTGAAGGGCTCTGCCGACCGATACGGCCAGAAGGCCGGCTCCCCACGGGGGAAGCTGGTTCCGGAGGGGGTGGAGGCCCGGATTCCCTACCGCGGCCCTCTGTCCGATTTCGTGTACCAGTTGGTGGGCGGATTGCGGGCGGGAATGGGCTATTGCGGGGCCGCCACAATTGACGAACTGCAAAAGAAGGCTACCTTCTGCCGGGTGACGTCCGCCGGCGTGGTGGAATCGCACCCCCATGACGTGATCATAACGAAAGAGTCGCCGAACTATGAGATCGATTATACGACTGAGCCATAGCCGGCTGTGTGCGGTTGCTCTGGCGGTTCTGCCGGCGGTGGGCTGTTCCGGGATGATCAACCCCTGGCGGGACGACACGCCGCGGGCCGCGGACGTGTCCACGCCCTCGACGCGGGGCGTGGAGGCATCCGGCGTGCCGGCC
>Ga0334889_1003603_pt1 | contig 14995 bp, 16 predicted proteins | sample GraSluR1_MG_2_FD_207222 | JGI IMG/M metagenome (GOLD analysis project Ga0334889, IMG submission 207222) | Sludge microbial communities from methane-producing bioreactor in Wageningen University, Netherlands - Granular Sludge_8_08-R1 | ecosystem: Engineered > Bioreactor > Anaerobic > Unclassified... | reverse complement strand
ACCTACCCTCAGTGCATATGCAATCTGAAATACTCAATTATCTTATTTCATTTTAATTTATCTAACTGCACACTAAAAAATATAATGATCAAAATACAATATAATAATCTAAATGGGAAAATAAGGCGTTAGAAGACGCATTCGTGATGGACATGAATGTGAATAGGGTAATGTTTAGGCACTTCGGAAGACGATTCTCTATAATAGCCGGTTTCATAATAGGATTGATTATGATAGGGCTATTCAATTTAATTGGGGAAAACACCCATTTATTTGTAACATCCATGCATAACACCAGCTTCTTCACTCAAACCAGCGGGGTTAAATCCATTGTTTCTCTCTTTATATTCGTTTTACCCCTCCTTATTTCCGGAATGTTAACCACTTTCCTACTCACAGAAGAGAAAAGGAGTTACATATTTGGGGGATTGGCTGGAATCCTAGTGGTATTGGTAACTATGATTTACTGTTACCTCACTGGAGTAATAATATTACCTGCTTCATCCGTGTATGTATCACAGTTTGGACCTGCCGGCATACTTCTGGATTTTATCATCAACGCGGTGCCCATTTCCATGGTTGGTTTCATTTTCGGTTACTTGGGCGGGTTTTTGATTGAAAATGTCTTAAAGTTTTCCAGTTCCACATAATCTTTGTTATCCTTTAGGAGGGTTTTTCTGGATCCACTGCACTATTTCACGAGAAACGTCAGCGTAATGGGCTTATTCTACCTGCTGGTTTCACTCAGCCCGATTATTCTATTACCATTCCTGACCCATAACTTAACCACTGAAAATTTTGGTGTGTGGGTGCAGTTTACAATAACGGTAACCATAGTACCTGCTATAGCAATCCTCGGTCTTCCTTATTCCTTCGTCAGGTACATGTCCACTTCCAAAAGCCGGGAAGAGATACAGGAATCCTTCTATACCATAAGTTTTGTTATAGCCCTGGTAAGTATGGGGCTGAGTCTGCTGTTGTTTCTATTTGCAGAACCCATCTCCAGAGCCCTCTTTAACGATAACCTTCCTGTGGCTTTGATACTTCCAGTGAGCATATTTTTCGCGGCCAATATACTGGTATTTTTTGATTTCTTCCGGACGTTACAGAAAACCAGGCTTTATAACTTTTTTTACCTGTTGCAGGCTTATTTGATGGTGATATTAACCGCGGTGCTGGTGGTAAATGGATTCGGCATCCTGGGGGCAGTTGTTGGGTTCTTAATAAGCCAGTTAATTATTTTCGGCATGATGCTGGGAATAATAATAAAGAATATAGGGTTTATCCTTCCCAGGTTCATCAATTTACGGGAATACTTACATTTCAGTGTTCCCATCGTCCCCACCCACATATCCACCTGGATACTGGATGCCAGTGACCGCTACGTAATCGGGTTTTTAATAAGTCTTACTGCCGTTGGATTTTACTCGGGAGGATATACCGTGGGTAGTCTAATAATGGTGCTCTTATCCCCCTTTTATACCTTGCTTCTGCCCATTTTATCCAAGTATTATCTAGAAAATGATCTGCATAGTATCAAACGTTTCCTAAACCATTCCCTGAAACTTTTCTTGGCGGTGGCTATCCCTTTCACCTTCATCTTAACGTTCCTATCGGAACCTCTGTTACTGCTCCTGTCCACTCCTGAAATAGCTGCCAACAGCTTCTTTTTGGTCCCGGTGGTGGCTGTGGGTGGTATCTTTTATGGATTATTTGGAATCGTGACTCAGATCATAATACTGATTAAGAGGACCAAGTTAACCGGTAATATCTGGATGATCATAATCATACTGAATCTGGTTCTGGATATTCTTCTGGGTTACAGGTTCGGAATATTTGGTGTGGCCTTTACCAGCCTGGTCATGTTCATCATAGCATTTGCTGCAACCAGTCATTTTGCCTTTAAGGTTATTAACTGTAATTTCTACCCTACATTCATCATAAAATCCATATTTTCATCCTCAATCATAGGACTTATCTTATGGTTGGTAAATCCCCATGGGATTTTAGATGTTGTTTTCGCCTTAATTTACTGCCCAATTCTGTATATGATACTGATGTTAGTATTAAGAGGTATAAGAACTTATGAAATCCTCATTTTAGTGAATATATTTAAGGATCTGATTTTCTACGATAAATTAAAGGATTTAGTAAGGAATTAACTGCTGCCCCGTGGACATCATTACCACACCAGAATAACAGTTGATTATTTATGTTCTGAAAACATAACTATAAGGTGAAATAGGCCGAAATAAGATGTATTTTAGAAATTTGAAAATTAACGGGGGAAATAGACAGGTAATAAAACGAAAATTAAGGGAGATTTCAACCAGGATAAAGTAGAAAATAAGTCTAAAGACAATTTAAACTCATAACAATCAATATCAAAGTTGAAAACCAATTATGAGGAGGTGATATAGTGGCAGTTACCGCTGCAGATGTAGAACGCGCCATTCGAGGCATAGATTTTCCAGCAGACAGGAATGATTTAATACAACAGGCCCAGAACAACAAAGCCGATTCTAACGTCATCGACATCTTAAAAAACCTTCCAGGAAACCAATTCAATTCACCTATAGATGTGAGTAAAGCCTTCGGTAAAGAAAGGAGAATGCACAGAGGATAAAAACTCACATACCTTTTTATTTTAATCCAACTATATCCATCCATCTAATCATTTTTCCATATTTTACCTTATATTTAACGGTAATTTTTTTTAAAGGGTATGGGAAAATAATTCTTAAGATTGATAAATGTTATTATTTTATAGATGAAAACTAAATATTTACAGTGTTTAAAAAAAGCTTAATTAGAGGTGAATATATGGCCGCTGTTTTAGAACCAATAACCTTCACCCATAGTATAGATGGTGATATGAAGGATTTAATAATACCTAAAGAATTTATAAGAGACATAGAAAAGTATGGTAAACATTTAATGATCTACATACGGGTTACCGGACCAGACACTTGGAAAGTCTCTGAATTTTTCGAGGATAGGGAAGGTAAAATCTTCACCATCGATACCACGGAAAATCAGGGGGAGAAGATCTCCCATGACTTCCTTTTAACCTCGGTTTATATCGATGACGGACCACCCCTCTCCGTGGATATAGATATAGAACCCCCCATGATCCGGGCAATTCTTGATTTTGCTGAAAAATAATTTATTTCTTTCTTTTAAATAATCTAAGTCCTTTTCTTGGGAAGGAATATACTGGTTATAAATCCTAAAAACAGTATCAGCGCCAATACATTAAAGGCCATTTTCATTGAAGAACTAATCGTTAAATCTATTATTTGAGTTGCTTGCGGCACCAGTTCAGGAGCAATATTGGGTGTACCGGTTTGCATCTTTTCCACGTAGTTGAAAAGACCATCCTGTATTTGCTGTTTGGTCATATTACCAGCCAGACCTGACTCTTCTATACCCGAAGTAAGGCCTCCAAATATCCCTACTAATAATAAAACACCTATTAAAGCAGTTCCTATAGAATATCCTAAATTTTTAAAGGAATTGTATAATCCTGAAGCATCGGTTTCCTGGTCTTCACGAGCAGCAGACATGGTGAGATTGGTTAACTGTGATAGTAAAAAGCCCACACCCACACCAAATACAATCGTGCTAGGAATTATATCCATCATTTGAGTATTCACATTGAATACCCCCCCTAATATATAGGAACCTACAGCAGAGATAACAAAACCAATCATCAGTATATATTTGGCTTCTATATGAGAGGCCAATCTCGCTCCAAGTATAGAGAATATAAGAATAACTACAGAAGCAGGTAAAAGTGTTAAACCTGTGTCAAATGCGTTCAATTTAGTTACCTGTTGAAGAAATACTGGTATGATGAAAAGGAAACCAGCCAGGGGGATTTGTTGAATAATTGAATTGATGTTACCCAGACCAAATAATCTATTTTTCAGGAGAGATATATCAGTTAAAGGCTCTAAACCTCTGTTGATTCTTCTTCTCTGCCATAATAGGAAGACTATAAACAGGATTGAACCCAGAGATATCAAAATCACCACATATCCCCAGAATTCTGGCCGGGTAAGAAATAGGATACCTAAAACAATTAAAACTAAAGAAACAATGGAAAGAACCGCACCAAAAACATCTAAGTCTTTCCACTTTAAGGTTGGTTTACTTTCGGTTAAATAGTGTCTGAATATGAGTATTAAAGCTACAAAAACGAGTTCTGACCCAAATACCAGTCGCCAGGTTAAATAGGTGGTGAATATACCCCCTACTATGGGTCCAATAGCAGCTCCCATTGCTGCAATGCCTCCCCATATTCCGAAAGCAGTGATTTTATCTTTACCTTCATAACTGGATCCTACCAGGGTGGTGGTCGCCGGGAACATCATGGCCGCGCCGATTCCCTCTAAAACAGCCCATCCAAGGAGAAGCATACCTGCATTCAGACTCAAAGTAGCTATAGTTGTTCCGGAACCATAAATGAGTAATCCCAATAGAAATGTTCTTTTTCTACCTAAAATATCCTGTAGCTTACTACCCAGCAGCATAAATGAAGCTATGATCAATGCATATAAGGCGATTATTGCTTGAATTATAGACAAAGTGGTGTTTAACTCCACTACCAAAGTGGTTATTGCCACGTTCATAGCAGATGAATCTAAGACAATAATGAAAATTGCCATACAGGCTACTAACACAGTGCCCCATTTATATTGACTACCAGCCATTTGTAGAACTCCTATATTTATCTAAATAGATATTAATTTAAATTCTATTAACATTTTCCATTAGAAATCAATAAACATTGAAGTTAAGAAGGGAGGCCTACTTATCCATCATCGATTGTCCTTCGTTTCTTATCGATACAAGGCGGGGATGGTCCTATTATTACCCATATCCTTTATTTATCTAAATTAAATAAACTGAAAGTATATTCATTAGAATTAACATATCTAATCATAAGGGTTTGTTTGAAAAATTAGTAGGAGGGAATATTATGGCAGGAAGTAACGTTTTAACAGGTATTTTAGCAATAATCCTCGGTATATTAATTATAGCGTTCCCATTGTTTAGCGTTTTTACCCTTAGTGTCCTGACTGGATTCGGACTAATACTAATTGGTATCTGGTTATTTACAATGAGCTTTGAAACATGGAGCGGTAATAAAGGATTGAGTATATTAGCTTTGATACTGGGAATACTAGGTATAATCGTAGGAATTGGACTGTTCGGAAGTATACTAGCATTCAGCATATTAGCTGGTATGGTAATTTACATTGGCGGATTTTTCCTAATAATAGCAGGCATAGTAGCTTTAATTTCAGGAAAAGGTGCTGGTAGATGGAGTGGGCTTTTAGGTATAATACTAGGTATAATATACTTAATAATAGGAATATATGCCTTAAATCCATTGTACCTGGCAGGGTTAATTGGAATCTTCCTCATACTTAGTGGGATATTCCAAATTTTCTTACCAACCCCAGAAGAATAAATTTTTTCTATCAAACAAACCCTTATATTTTCAAAAGAATTTATTATGATATAAGTTGAAATTCATTGATATTTAAAGGATTACAGGTGAGATCAGATGCTGGTATTAACATCACCAACTATTCAGGGAAAAGAAATAACCAAATATTACGGTTTAGTAGCAGGAGACGCCCTACTAGGTGCCAATCTATATAAAGACTTGTTTTCAGGTGTGAGAGACGTGGTAGGGGGTAGAACATCTAAATACGAGGAGGAACTGACCGCTGCCCGTAACCTGGCCATGGAAAGTATGATTGAAGAGGCGGGAAAATTAGGTGCCAATGCAATAATAGGCACCCGGATAGCCTACAATAACCTGGGAGGCACCATGGGAAACACCATAATGGTCACCGTGGTGGGAACAGCAGTTTCATACCAAGAATAAATTCAGATCTAAAGATGTGAGAATTTGATGTCATCCCTCAACAATAACTCATGGTATGTAAAACGCTGGGCACTGATAGCCATATTAATCGGGACAGTGGCAGGTTTAGGATCTGCAGTTCTCTGCGTAGTCTGGAATCTGGTTATATTCGGTTTCAACATCATGTACATTATTTCTCCCTTGATAGCCGGGTTCGCTGAAACCTTCATGGCCCGCAGAAAATATGGTAAAAGTACCGGTGCCATCAGCGCCCTCATTACATTTATTCTGATCAACGCCTATGGATGGTTAGCTCCTGGTTGGTTTCACCCAAAAGAACCCGTTTCACTGAGTATCATCACCATCATAGCCATTGGACTCATGATCCAGGCAGCCTTCCCCATCCTGATTAATTACATCCTCTTCGTGGTGGTGGTGGGAATATTCATCCGAATGATAGCTTTACCCGCTAAAATATTAGGAAGAGCTCAAAAAGTCGAAGGTGGAATGGCCATATCACAATCAGATAAAATTTCCGTCCCTGGATTAGAGGAGCCCCTGGTATCTGTCCCTGATCCAGATGGGAAGAAGATAAAAAGATATGTGGGCCTGGTTACTGGAGAAGCTGTTGCCAAGGAAAAAGAAATAAAAGGCAGGTTCAACAAGATCTTGAAGATGATCCAGCCCAGAAAACTGGACGACCTCCACTTAATCGACGCCCGGGAAACGGCAGTCTCCCGGATGCTGGAAAACGCCCGAAACCTCGGCGCGGATAGTGTAGTTGAAATATTAATCGACCATGTTTCCATAGGCGGATTGCAAGGATTCGCCACCATAGTAACCGCCACCGGGACAGCGGTGGTGTACGAGTAAAGAAAGGATTCTATATATTCATTTTCCTCATACTGATCGTAAAAATAATCATCCCACTTCTTATATAGAAACGAACCTGTAATCGATTTCCCGAAAAAATCAGCCAGAACCCGAAGGTAGCTGATTTCCTAGTAAAGTTTTAACTACACCTCTTCAGATCCCTTACGTGATAATTTTTTCATCCACTATTCCATGCATTCTTTTTTTACTATATCATTAAATGGATAATTTACCCCAAACGGCTTTAATAGAAAATTGTTTCCATACCAGTGGCGAAGTACTACTTGATGAGTATCTATGATATAGCCGTGATTGGTGCCGGGCCGGCCGGATGCATGGCGGCCATCCAGGGGGCACAGCAGGGTAAAAAGGTGGTATTACTGGAGAGAAATAACAGGATAGGCCGTAAACTTCTTATAACTGGTAACGGCCGTTGTAACTTCACCAATACGGCTTCCCTGGAGGTTTTCCTGGAAAAGTTTGGTAAAAACGGCTCTTTCTACCGTGATGTTTTCAGTGAATTTTCAAACCACCATTTGATGAACTTCTTCCAGGATAATGGCCTGGACTTTATAGAAGAGGAAGGTGGACGGGTATTTCCCAGTACAGAAAAAGCCAAATCAGTAGTTGATATATTAAATAATGTTTTAGATGAGTATAAGGTGGAATTAATCTACAATTACCGCCTGGAGCACCTTCAAAAGCATTCTAAGGTATTCAAGCTTATCTCCACTGGAAACCAGTTAATTACCGCATACAACGTCGTCCTGGCCACCGGGGGTGTGACCTATAAAGGGACCGGGTCTTCTGGAGATGGTTTAAATATCGCAGAAGCACTAGGACACAGTATTACTGGGATTAAACCGGGAGGAGTTCCATTAACTGTTAGGGAAGAATGGATCCCTGATTTGAAAGGGATAACCCTGGAGGATGTTGGTTTATCTTTACGAAGTGGGGGAAAGATTATACCGTTGCCCCGGGGAAATCTTCTCTTTACACATTTCGGTGTCTCCGGACCGGTTATCCTGGATATGAGCCATGAAATCGTGGAAATTATGGACAAATATGGTGATGTGAAGCTCTACATAGACTTCAAACCGGATGTTACAGATCAGGATTTAGAATTCCGGTTCATCGAGGATTTCCAGAAGTACAGTAAAAGGAGTTTGAAAAATTACCTGAAATATTACCTTCCCCAGAATATGGTGGGGCCTGTTTTAAAGGCTTTTTCCCTGGATCCAGATAAAAAATTGAATCAGATCACCAGAGCAGAAAGGATACAGTTACAGAGGATGGTGATAGCCCTACCTGTAACTATCAACGGCCATCTACCCCTAGATAAGGCCATGGTTACCTGTGGCGGAGTGTCAAAGAAAGAGATAAACCCCAGAACTATGGAATCTAAACTGGTACCAGGTTTATACTTCGCCGGGGAGATCATAGACGGATGTGGCCGCAGGGGAGGTTTTAACCTGCAGCAGGCCTTTTCAACTGGTTATGTTGCTGGAGACAGTGCCTCGGCATTAAAAAGTTAATATATAATGTTTATTTTACGAAGGTATCGTTTTGAATGTCTTCCAGTGCCTGCTGTATCTCCTCATTGGTGTTCATAACGAAGGGCCCGTACCGGGCTATGGGTTCGTTTAATGGTTTTCCTGACATTAAAAGCAACCTGGCCGGATTTTGATCGGTTTTTACCCTTACCAGATCTCCATCACCAAATACTACCAGACGTGTTGCCTGGACAGTGGTTCTTTTTTCCAGAGAGTTTGGTTGGGAGTCTCCAAATATTGCTTCACCTTCAAACAGGTAGGCGAAGGCGGTGTGGCCACGGGTGATTGGTTGTTCAAGTGATGCTCCTGCCGGGAGGGAAACATCTAGATATTCGGGATCGGCATATACCTCAGTGATTGCCCCTTTAACACCTTCAAACTCACCAGCTACGACTCTGACTACCAACCCATCGTCATGTCTGACTTCTGGAATTTTTGAAGATTTAATTTCCTGGTAACGGGGCTCTGTCATCTTCAATTTGGCTGGTAGATTTACCCAGAGCTGAAATCCTTCCATCATTCCTTCTTCAGGTTCTTTGGGCATTTCCTCGTGGATGATTCCACTGCCAGAGGTCATCCACTGGCAATCACCCCTGCCTATGGTTCCGGCGTTGCCCATGCTGTCCTTGTGTTCGACGAATCCATCTAACATGTAGGTCACGGTTTCGATGCCCCGGTGGGGATGCATGGGGAAACCTGCCAGGTAGTCCTGTGGGTTTCTGGATCCGAAGTGATCGAAAAGTAGGAATGGATCGAGATAGTCCAGTCTCTGGGTGGCTATGCTCCTGCGCAGTAGAACACCAGCACCCTCCATCACATAGATAGGTTCAATAATATCAGTTACTTCCCTTACTGTTGCCATATAAATAACCCCCTGTTAAATTTACTTACTAGATGAAGTTTACTCGCATTTGGAAATATTCCCCTTATAACACTCAACTGGTATATTATTATATGGTTTGCTCTTTATCTAATTTTTCAAACCCTTTTTCTAATTTATGGGGAAGTTAGGGGTTATAAGAGTTTCAGGACTTACCCTAAATAATCAATGGTGTTTGTGACTTATCCCAAGTAATCAACAGGCATTAGGACCCTATCCCAGATAATCAACCGGTTCTCGGTCTTATCCTAGATAATCAGCTGGTAATCCTTGTTCTAGGCATTTTTCCAGGATATTTTTAATCTTCTTCTGGTGTGGAGGCCAGGCCATGTATAAGAAGCCCTTCAACTTTAGTAGGGGTGATGGTTCCTGTGGTTTTAAGAGTTTCCTCATCTCCGGCGTATCTGGCATCCCTGCCAGGTGGAGGACGTTGGGGTGTGAGTCGGCGTAGTAGACTGACTCTGCAAATCCCTTGCCCATGAATTTACCATCTGGATCTCGGATATTCACTCCACCCTCAGAGTACTGGGATCCACCGGCGTTGTAGCCGGTCTGACCTGTCTCCACGATAGGTGTCAATGTAAAGTGCCGGATATCTTCAGGAACCATATCCTCGAACCTGAACTCCCAGTGGTCCGGGTACCAGGTGTTGGTTATGAGGTAAAGTTCAGGGTTGGATGACTTCACACTCTTAACCCATTTATCGATGGTTAAAATACCTTTCATATCGGTTACCTTGTTTTCCGGGTCGATGTACTGTCCCTTCACCGCTACTTCCATGGGTCCTGGTGGTTCCTCCTCTGTCCGCTCGTAGAAGTCCAGGTTTTTATCGGTGTGGGGTGCGTACATGGTCATCTCCCTTTCACCACTAAACTGGGCCATGAACCAGTCCCATCCCCTGGACTGGGATGGTTTGCTCAGGGTGCCTGCTGCCCGGACCACCTCACACCGGCTGTTGCCCATGGGCTCCAGGGCGTTGCCCCACTGGTGGTCGAACCAGAACTGGCCCTGGTTAAGCATGATCTCCTCACCGTCAAGTATTAAAAGACTGCCCGGCTCCAGGGACAGGTTGGTGGCAGAGTAGTAGAGGGTACCTATACTACAACAGCAGGGGAGGCATCCCTTATTCCCTTGAAGAAGGAATTCCTTGTTGGATGTTAAATTCAGGTCCACCTCCATCTCCACATCCTCTTCACCGCCCTGGTTAACTCCCCAGGCCTGCACCCTGAGTGGGAATAGTTCGTCCTCCTTTTCTGAGACCATCCTGTTATTTCCCGCCTCGTAATGGAAGGGTTCAAGGGAGCATTTTAAAAGCCCCGTGGTCCCGGCTATGGCGAAGGGCCTGGTCTGCAGGTGTTCTTCCCCTGCACGGGCTACCGCCAGCTGCATCTCAAATATCTGGTTATCCCAGTCAGACAGGCCAAAGCTTTGGGCTATCCATGGGGGTAAGAGTGAATAGCGGTAGAATGATACCAGTATCCCATATTCCCGTCTTCTGGTGTCGCGGCAGTTTCCCACTATGAAGTGCCAGCCCACCTGAAAACCTAGTTGAGGGGCGAAATCCCGTGGAAACTCAATATTAGATTCATCCGGGATGTCCTGGTAGCCACGGCTGCTGTCCATTCCCAGGAGCTGGTTCATTGCATAGGCCTGCATTGGTGTGAGCGAATCACAGTACTCCAGGAGCATCTTGTACCTCTTCTTATAGCTGGGGGTGTATGAATCAGGGTTACCCAGTAATTCCTGGATACGGAACTGCATCCTCTCCCCAAAGGCTTCTGGACTGTTTTTATTACTTAATAAACGTTTTTTTACACCCGCAGGTATTTTCCTGGCATTGAATTCCTTCATCCACAATGCCAGTGCAATGTTTTCCTTGGTTAACTCATCTATATCATCTAATTTGGCTTTTGCCATAATAATCATCTTCCCCTTATCCTAGTTTTTATGTATCCACCTATCCATCCGCAGACAGCACCATTGATTACTCCTAATATGGTGTAAAGTATTAAAAGGAGAAATGAACCGGTAAACAGGCTTCCCAAAAAGAAGGAGATGGCACCAGTAATCACCGCATTTTTGGTTCCAATTACCATGTCATCAAAAAGGTAACCAACACCCACCAGCAGTATGAATGTTAATAGGTAAAAAATACCCTGTGTAAATGCCAGTATCACCGTTATTGCTGCCGCTACAGGGATTACCAGAACCCATCGAATGTTACGGAAGTTAAGCTCACGCATTACAGAATTTACAAAATCAGGCCCCATACCATATTGCGTACCATAAGGCGTTCCATGGGGAGTTCTATGAACTCTGTCCCGATTTCTGATGTTATACAATAAGCTACCGAAGTGTTTTTGGAAAAACTGGTTTAACCGGTTTTTTATATCCCCTGGGATGGAGGACAGGCTCCGTGTCTTGTCTTTCAGTACCTCTTTTTTGGTAGGTTTTTTCTTTATGTACACGGGCCTCCAGCTAGGATCAACTATGTCTAAATTTTCCACATACCTCACTTTACCACCGCAACCACACTCATTAACGAAATCCTTTGGAGATTCGCCCGGCTGCAGTTCGTAGTAACTCTTGCATTTTCCACAGATTAAATAACCCACATATAACACCTTGTTTTTTAAAGATTACAATTCATTTTATTTTCTTTTTCATTATATTCTCAAATCTAGTTTTGCTTATTGGATGGTAGCTTATAATGTCACCATCATAGATGATACAGAATGATCCGAAGGCACAGGGAGTGTTTTGAACAGCTCTGGCATTTTCTAAATCTATTAAATTGGTTTTCAGTTTAAAATTATTTTCAGCAGATTCGATGATGGCGTTAACATTTTTCTCGGTGTATGGGCACTGGACTGAACGGAGGACGGTCAACCCCTCACTGTAGTCACTTAAGGATTCAGCCATGTTTTCCTTGAACTTAGGGTTTCTTGCTTCACCATTGAACTTCTTGACCAGTAAATTGAAATCTGGTTTGGCACTGTCAACAATCTCGAAACCTTTACTGAGGAATATGTCGTTACCTACCATGAAGGGGCCTTTTCTTGTAACCACGGCCACTCCCAGCATTTCCTTATCTTTTGCTTCCTCAATACATTCATCGAGCATGGATGATGCCAGACCTTTACCTTTAAATTCTTTCCTGAATCCAACGAAGATACAATGGATGAACATGTACCCGTCAGCCTCAACAGGGCGGTGAGCATATTCTCCAGGGATGTACTCCAGCATCCCCTGATAACCGCCCTTTTTAGAGACTGCTGCCTTAATCCTCAATCCTTTAGGGTAATACTCTTTGAACCAGTCAATCTTTCTCTTTAACTCTACGTGTTTTTTCACATCTTTATATCCGCAAACACCGTAGTCTGCTATGTTATCTGGATTCAAGTCTATGATTTCTATGTCGGCCATGAACTAACATCCCCCACATCATTTAAATTCTATTAAATTATATAAATCATCTAACTCTTTAAATGTTTGTTTAAAGATTCTACAGGAGAATCAATCATGGTTACAAAAAAATCATACACAACTGATTCAGTTACTTCTAAAGACAGTACCACGATCGGTTACAGAAAAATGGGCACTGATCCGGGTATTATTCTACCGCACAGGGGTATAAATGCATCCTAGAACCCATGGCAAAGGAATTGAAACGATTTTTTCAAGGATAAAAAAAATTAAAAAAAAGGAGTTTAGTAGCCTAAACTCAATATATCCGCCGGGGCATGTCCCGGTTCTATCAGGACTTTGGTTGGTCCAAATCCCACATCACCGACATGTTGTGAGTTATATTTTTTGTAATTCCACATCTCCCATCCATTACCCACATTAATTTCAACCCAGGTATGTCTAGATTTTCTACCGTGTCCATCACGTACACCATTTTCGTATCCCATGATCCGGACTGGTATCCCTTCGGCGCTTAATTTATCATAGAGCCAGCAGGCATCTGCCCAACAATCGCCATAGCCGTAATATTCTATTACACGGGCATCGTCAAGACCATAAAGGGTAACTTTTTGGACATCTGGGAATTGAGCTTCCTGATATCCGATCCTATCTAAAATGGGTTGTACATCTATCTTTTTTGTAGCCATAGGTACGGAGCCTCTCAGTACTGAGAGAGAGCCGTAAGTTTCCCTCTGCTTTGAAATGTATTCGCTAGAATTCCAGGTTTCCCATCCATCACCAAAGTTTACTTCAACGGAGGTGTTTTTATTACCATCTCCAATTGCACTATCACCCCGTATCCTTACCTGTCCGGTTGATTCATTATTTAGCCAGGTAAAATTGGTATCATTGTATTCTGAACTGGTATCATTGTATTCTGAACTAGCTGATACATTAGAATTTTCTGTAACCAAATTTTTACTGTTATCTGCGGGTGTGGTTGTAGCTGAATCTGTTGCAAATGCCAGTATCATTATAAGTGATACAGCAAATAATGAGAGCACTGATAGGGCTCTTTTCCTGTTAATCATTTTATACCGCCTCAATATACTAATTATCTAAAATAAATCCATATCAGGATATTTTATCATAACTTTATAATAATCAAACAAAAAGTAAATATAAACTTTGCGATTTAAAAATCAGGAAAATTTTTGGAAAATTAACTTGTAGTTCTGCATAAAAATATCATGATTTTATCCTGATAGGAGTTAACAATTTCCTATTCCCCCAATTTTCTTTACCTATTAGAAACAAAAATATAGAATACGAATCTTGAAAGGGGAATCATACATGCCTGGAAAAGTTGAAAAGTCAGCCATCAGTATTAATTTCTTCGAAACATCCGCATTCGATTATCAATTACTTAGAGCTGTAGGACTGCATTTATCCTCCAGAAGTGGTGGAAATTCCTTTTGAGGATATGAAATTACCAGGATACTACTTCAAAGCAGGGGAGGGTGAAAGACCCACCCTTATCGTTATGAGCGGTTTTGACGGGACTGCAGAAGAATTATACTTCTACATTGGAGCCGGCGCCCTGCAAAGGGGTTATAACGTTCTTTTATTTGAAGGCCCAGGCCAGGTGGGACCCATACACCTCTATCCAGATAAACCCTTTCGTCCAGATTATCATGGTGTCATAAAGGCCGTGGTGGATTTCATAATCACCCGGAAGGAAGTGGATGAAGATAAATTAGTACTGGTAGGTTATAGTCTAGGCGGATACTTTGTATCAGAGGCTGTAATCCATGAAAAGAGGATCAGGGCCTGTGTAGCTGATTCTCCCATCGTGGACATCATCGAATATTATCAGGGAATGGGGACGGAAATGCTGGATATCGATGAAAAAGATTATCCCTATGTATTTAAGAAGTATCCCATGGCACGTTGGGCCATTGAATCCATAAACCCGCGTTATGGTGTTAAAAATTCCAAGAACTTACCGAGAAGATCACCCAATTCAACATCGAAGATGAACTTGAAAAAATTACCTGCGCTACCCTGGCTTTGGTAGGTGAGGGAGAGGGAGATGATACCATTGCACAGGCAAGAAAATTCTTTGATGGTGTTGGTGGAGATAAAACCATGCATATCTTCACCGTCCAGGAAGGTGCTGACTCTCACTGCCAGGTTTCCAATATGGCCTTGATGAATGGATTTATCTTTGGCTGGCTGGATGAAGTGTTGAGTTAAACATTATACTATAGAATACAAAATATTGGAACACAACTTATACTATGGAAACACAAAATATTGGAACACAACTTATACTATGGAAACACAAAATATTGGAACACAATTTACAATATGGAACATAAAGTGCTAAAACATTACATG
>Ga0334889_1003599_pt1 | contig 15010 bp, 13 predicted proteins | sample GraSluR1_MG_2_FD_207222 | JGI IMG/M metagenome (GOLD analysis project Ga0334889, IMG submission 207222) | Sludge microbial communities from methane-producing bioreactor in Wageningen University, Netherlands - Granular Sludge_8_08-R1 | ecosystem: Engineered > Bioreactor > Anaerobic > Unclassified... | reverse complement strand
TAGAGTGAAGCGCCGCCCTCAAGGCATCCTGAAGAGGGGGCAGCCACTCCTCTTTATGCCCGCTAATCACGAGAATAAACTTCACGTCAACCTTGGACAACTCAAGCTCTTTGAAAACCTCTGGAAGATCCCTCTCGGCGTGCTCATGCCTTCCCAGACAGCAGGCCCATCCTAAAGAGAAGGCGTTAACGAGCTTTTCTCGAATCTCAGCGATGAAGGCATCAAAATGTGGCTGCGTCTCCGGCCGGGGGCTGCTCGACTTGGCTTCCACCACCCAGAGCACAGGAGGCCTTCTGTTATCAGTGCGAAGAAGTAAAAACTCCCCCATCTGAACGTGTTTCTGAAGAGCCGCATAGCTGTGGCTCTTTTCGATGTGAAAGCATGCCCCCTCCGCATAGGGACCGAAGGTCATGCGGGACTCCAAAATAGTTGTAGCCGTCATTTGAGGGCCAGCCCGACTTCTTCCTTGTAGAGCCGTATGGATTCTTGAATAATCGAGGTTTCCGGCATCCCCTTCAGCAGGTCGTTTTGAACCCACTCCTCCTCCTGAGCGGAGAGAACAGGAACAGAAAGCCCCTTCTCCTGGGCGATCAAAAACAGTTTCTTCACCACAAAATAGGAATGGCTTGCCAGAAAGAACTGGATACCCCGTTCCGCCAATACCGCCACAATATCCAGAAGTTCTGAAATAGCGGTGGGATGAAGGGCGGATTCAGGTTCGTCCATAAAGACAATGGAGTGAATATCCATATAGCGATTGCCGAGCAGGGTATCCAGAAGGGCGATCTTTTTGATCCCCTCCGCAGTTACTCCTAGAGAAAATTTTTGATTTCCCTTTTTGAATTGCCAACGCCCTCCGGCATCGTCATACTCAATTGTACCCCCCAGCATGGATTCAAGCCTCTGCCGGGAATCGGAAAACTCCTTGTAGTTTTTCCCCCTTTGGGGAGAGAGACGCAACGCCCGAGCCAAATCGAGATAGGTGTCATCAAAACCAAAGGAGGTGTCCTGCTCCCTGGATTTTAAAATAATATGATGCAACGAGAGAACCTCTTTTGCGGGCAAAAAGATGGAATTACTCCCCCGAGGGGGAACATGATTTTCCAAAGAGGAAATTTGCTTGGTGGTATCTTTGCCAAATTTATAGATAAAGTCCTTATCATTATATTTCATTCTACAGCAAAGAGGACTCTCGGTTCCCTTGGTAACAAGATCTCCGATTTTATCCGGCTGAAAAGTCCAGTACAGTTTGCCCGCCAGGATCTCCGCAGCTGAACGCTGATCGTCCCCTCGCCGGTGCTCTTCAATAGTTTTCATGGCACTGTAAAGGATTTTCAGCAAGAAGGTCTTCCCGGTATCGTTGCCGCCGATCACTAGGTTGATCTTTCCTAAATTTTGCCAATCCAGCCTGGCGAGAGGGCCATAATTTTTCAACTTGATGCTCTGTATCATTTCTTCTCTCCTTATGCGAGCAACTACGAGCAACCACCCCTTCTCCGCCACCATCTTTTCACAGCAAGAAGCGGAGCTTTTCCCCCAGCTACTTCCGGGTGATCTCCTCGCAGGACTCCCGAACCTCTTCATAGGCCTTCGCAAGCCCGGCGTAGCGTTCTTCCAACCTTGTTATGCGTTCCTGCAGATCCTCCCGCTCCGGGGGGATCATCTCCCGCAGGCAGATAAGCTCAAGAAAGGCGTTTTTTCTGTTCGGGGAGGTACAGCCGAAAAGTTCCTGCTGGATGCGTATATCGTGGGGTATGGAAAAGAGGTCTCGGGTCTCTTCGAAACCGAAAAGGTAGTACGCCCGGGGGAATCCCGCCCAGGCCAGGGCGGAGTAGCACATGGAACAGGGCTGATGGGTGGAGAGAAAAAGGCACTCCTCCGGCCGGGGGTGGGAGGAAAGGGCGTAAAAGTCGTTCATGGTGGCGATTTCCCCATGCCAGAGGGGGTTAGCACCCTCCCGATTGGTTCCCGCCACCACGAGGGACCAATCTTCTTTACGCAGCACCGCGGCCCCGAAAACCTTGTTTCCCTTGGGAACCTCTCTCTCCGTGAGAGGACAGATATCCTCCTCCATCACGGAAAGCAGCCTCGCCGCAAGGTATACGTCTTCTGCGCTCATGACTTTTGAGCCCCCTTTTTTCGCTCCTGTTTCCCAAATCCGCACTTTTTCCATCCACACAGAATCTAACGGTAGATTTCCTTTCGGTGCCCGATTTTGACCACCCACACGGTGAGTTGCTCATCCTGAATGGAGTAGATGATGCGATACACTCCAACCCGATACCGGTATCTCTCCTGACCACTGAGTTTCTTCGAACCAGCCTGACGAGGATTTTCCCCGAGAGATTCAATGCATGACAGTATTTTCTTCAAATCCTTGTCTGGAATAGATTGCACATCTTTCCAGACAGATTTTTTAAAAAAGATGCTATATCCGGCCATCTTTTTTCAGCTTTTCAAGCATCTCCTGGTAACTCAACAGGGGCTCCTGGTGCCTTTCATCAAAGACCGCAAGGTCTTCCGCGTCTTCAGCAAGAGCTTCCTTTACCGCATCGTTAATTATCTCGGACATGGAACGGGAAGTCTCCAGCGACTTCATCCGCAAAGCCTGGTGGAGGTCCGGTTCCAGGTAAATTGTAGAACGTTTGGATAGATTGGACATCTTTTCCCCTCCTCCCTTCTCCTTGGAAACAACAGCATCATAGCGCCATGACGCCAGGAGGTCAATTTCTCCGGGTTAAAAAAGCCAGGCCGTAGTAGTCATTCCCGTTAAATTGAAACTCGTCGATCAGGTGGATATGCACCTTTCGGGTATGCGCTTCGAAGGATCGTTGATTTACCTTGTTGATAAAGGTTGTCCCGATGGCATATTCTGGGGCCATCATCTCTCTGCTCTTCTCGAAAAGCCGGGGAAAGCTGTCGGTTCCCCGAAGAGAGACATCTATGCATACCGGACCGTATTCGTAGGAGTTTTCCGGGGTGATACGGATACCTCTGTAGGTTATCTGCCGAAACCGCTCGAGCATGTAGTCGAACATGGAACGCCCCTTGAAGTAATTCCACCCTGCGGCCACCACATATCCGAGAATCTTTTTTTCCTTCTCGATTACCGCCAGCCCATGGATCGTCACAAGCTCCTCCACCTGTTCGTGCGAAAGGGGGGTGGTGACAAACCCCTCCTTTTTCTGCTCCTCCGAAAGGTTCGTTACCAGGTTCAACTCCTGGAGTGCGAGAACCCCCTCAATATCTCCCATGGCGGCAGCCCGAATGTTCATACGTTTCCTCTCCTTCTTCTCTGGGAAAAATTCTCGTATTACGGTGCTGAAAGGTTAATTTCTACCCCCAGAACCACCCTTTCCCCTGATGACATCATGTCCCATGAGCATAGCAGTATAGCAGTAAAGATTTGCAGGAAGAACGTGTACCTGAAAATCCGCCAGAGTCAGAGTCTCGGGTCGAGAAGGCCAGACCATCAGTGATGGCCATCAAAAAATCTTCTCGATCCCCTCAAACTGCATGTTGTAGTAACGTGCGTAGAGCCCCCCGCTTTTGAGAAGCTCTGCATGTTTCCCCCGCTCAAGAATACCCTCATCCGTGATCACAATAATTTCATCCGCCTTGCGGATGGTGCTGAGCCTGTGGGCGATGACGATGGTGGTCCTGTTCCGGGAGAGCCTTTCGAGGGATTCCTGAATACGCCTCTCGCTTTCATTATCCAGGGCAGAGGTGGCCTCATCGAGAATCAGTATCTTCGGATTTTTCAGAAATACCCGGGCGATGGAAATTCTCTGCTTCTGTCCCCCCGAAAGACGTACCCCCCGCTCTCCCACATAGGTATGGTAACCGTCCTGCAGGGACATGATGAAGTCGTGGATGTTGGCATTTTTGGCGGCTTCCACAATCTCATCATCTGTGGCATCAAGCCTTCCGTAGGCAATATTGTCTTTGAGGCTGCCGGAGAATATGTACACATCCTGCTGTACCACCCCGATGGCGGAACGCAGAGAGCTAAGGGTGAGGGAGCGGATATCCTTTCCATCTACGAGCACGCTCCCCCCCACCACATCGTAGGATCGCGACAAGAGCATGCAGAAGGTGGTTTTTCCTCCTCCCGAGGGACCCACAAGGGCCATGGTTTTTCCTGCTTCAATGGTTACGTTAATGTTCTCAAGAACATTAACCGTGTCTTCGTAGGAAAAGGAAACATCCCGGTATTCAATGTGGCCTTCCACATCTTCCAGGGGCACCGCATCCGGGGCATCCACAATTTCCGGGGGCGTGTCCAGAATTTCCATAAAGCGCCGAAATCCAGCGTACCCCTTCTGAAATTGCTCCGTAAAATTAAGGAGTAGCTGTATAGGGTTCATGTAAATGTTGACATACAGGGCGTAGAGCGCAAGGTTTGCCGCCGGAAGCTCCCCCTTGGCAATCAGGATACCCCCGAACACGATGATGATGGTGTAGAAGAGACCCTGAAAAAAGGAATTTCCCGCCATGTACCCCCCCATGGCATGATAGCTGTTGTTTTTGGATTCCAGGAACCGATGGTTGCTTTTCTCGAATCGTTCGTTTTCAAAGCCTTCGTTGGCAAATAATTTTACAACCCGAATACCGGAAAGGCTGTCCTGGACACGGGAATTCACGTCGGCTATTTTACGGCGATTTTCCAGGTAGATGGCCCGCATTTTCTTATTTTGATAAAAGGAAAAGACAATCATCAAAGCCGTAACGATAAACAAGACCAGGGTGAGCTTAACGTTTAGCATCAGAAGAATGATAAAGGAACCCGCAAGCTTGAGCACCGACATGAAGATGTTTTCGGGGCCATGGTGTGCAAGCTCGGAGATGTCGAAGAGATCCGCCACAATGCGGGACATCATCTCCCCGGTGTTATTCTTATCATAATAGGAAAAGCTAAGTTTTTGCAGATGGGCAAAGAGGTCCCGGCGCATGTCGCTTTCCATCCTGGCGCCCATGATATGCCCCCAGGAAGTGATGAAATACTGAGCGAAATAGCGCACCACATACATGACAAGCAGAGCCACCCCGATATAGCCTATGACCCTGAAAATATACCCCGCCTCCCCGCGAAAAAGCCCATCCACCAGGGTTTTAAGGATAAGCGGAAACGAAAGGTCGATTACCGACACCACCAGAGCGCAGAACAAATCCATGTAGAACAGGAAACGATAGGGTTTGTAGTAGGAGGCAAATTTCTTAAAAATACGCATAATACCTTGCCATCTCTCCTTTCTTAACAAAAAATTCTTCTTGAGCCCCCGAGCCTTGAGGAGACCTGAAAATTCATTGTACAGCCACACACCAGGGAATGTAACGCGCCAAAAAGCTCCCTTTTCGGGGTCCAGCATATAAAGCGTACCTGCCATCCTCCGTAAAGAAGGCGGCAGGTACGCAAGGCCGGTGCACCGCTATGGCATGGGCACGGGGAAAATCCTGTTCATATTTCCAATTGGTGGCACTGCCGAATACGGATATCCATCTCAGTACCCTCCCCGACGTCGATTTTTCTCTTTGGCAAGCCTGCGAGCGTTTTTAATCCCTCCCAGCTCCGCAAACATGGTGGCGATTTTTTCGCTCTCGATCTGCCGGGAGTTCAGCCCCTCATAGCGGGCCTCTTTTTGCAGCTTGCCATAGCTCTCCAGACGCTCCTCCGAGAGGGATCCCTCCTCTATGGCCTGACGCACCGCACAGAAGGGCTCCTTGGTGTGGGTACAGTCCCGGAATCTGCACATGCCCGCAAGTTCCTGAATATCTGCAAAGGTTTTGGCGAGATCAGCGCTCTCGATACCGAGTTCCCGCATTCCCGGGGTGTCGATCACCATACCTCCTCCGGGGAGAAGCAGAAGTTCCCGCCTGGTGGTGGTATGCCGGCCTCGCTGATCCTTTCGTATTTCCTTCGTTTCGAGAATCTCTGCACCCATAAGGCGGTTTATCAGGGTTGATTTGCCCACCCCGGAGGAGCCGAGAAATGCCACGGTCTCCCCCCGGCCCAGATAGGGCAACACCGCGAGATGTCCCTCCTCGGTAAGGCTGGAGGTAACCAGAATATCCACCCCCGGAGCGATCTTCCGCAGCTCCTCCAGCTTGTGCGAAAGATCGTCGCACAGATCTGCCTTGGTAAGCACCAGCACAGGCACAGCCCCGCTATCCCAGGCTATACCAAGATAGCGTTCCACTCTCCGAAGATTGTAGTCTCTGTTGAGAGACATGCAGATGAAGACCGTGTCAATGTTCGCCGCCACCACCTGTTCGTGGTGGGCGGTTCCCGAAGCTCTTCGGATAAAGACGCTTTTCCGGAGAAGCACATGGTGAATGATGGGGTGCCCCTCCGCATGGCCCGCACGATCAAGCAACACAAAATCTCCCACTGCGGGATAGTCCGCGGGGGTTTGTACAGAAAACCGAAATTTGCCGGAAACTTCCGCCGTAGCTTCTCCCTGCTCGGTTATCACCCGGTAGAGATCTCTGGATTGAGAGATAATGCGCCCCAGGTGTAGGTCCATATACAGAGCCGCCTGGGCCTTCATATTTTTCGAAAGGCCAAGATCGCTCATATCTATATTATGCAATTTATGCAATGTTCTAACCTCCAAAAGTTTGTACAGCCACAAAAACCACTGCTAAAAATCAAGAAATGACGCCAAACTTTTGGGAGGCATATGGCTGGTGTTTCGGTCTCTCGTTAGTGCCGATATCCCCCCAAAAAGTTGAGAGTCTTCACGGCAATCTCCAGTACGTTATTGTTCAGCATACAGACAATCGCTCCTTATTAAGGTCAAAATTTTTAATGCCCTTCCATGCTATCACAAAAATCCCGGCTTTTCAAAAGGGGCTTCCCTCTCTCCGTTACACCGTAATTTCGACTCTGTTCCTGTCGGGATCGTAAACGCAGCTTTCGTAGTATCCGTCCCCGGTCCATCTCGGCCCGGAGAGCACGTTATAGCCATCTTTTCGGAGTTCCTCGGTTTTTGCATCCACCTCTTCGACACTCCCCACAGAGATAGCCAAATGGATGAGCCCGGTATGCTGTTCGTCCGGATCGTTGCAATTTTCCGGAATGGAAGCCATATGCATAAGCTCCAGGCTGGCCCCATCGGCAAAACGCAGAAAGATGGAGGAAAAGCCTTTTTTCTCGTTAACGTAGAGATCTCCTGGAGAGGCTTCGAAATATCTGGAGTAAAAGGCCGCAAGCCTCTCAATATTTCGGGACCAGAGCGCCACATGATGAATTTTCATAAAAACTCTCCTTCGTATGGAACAAACAAAGCCCCCCCCTTACAACACACGCTCCAGAAACACGTGGGCCAGGCGTGGGTCGAACTGGGTGCCCGCACAGCGCCGGATCTCCTCCGCCGCTTCCTGGGAAGTTTTCTGCTTCTGATAGGGGCGCTGGGCGGTCATGGCCTCGTAAGCATCCGCCACGGTGATGATCCGAGATACCAGAGGAATCGCCTCTCCCTGAAGTCCCTGAGGATACCCCCGGCCGTCCCACCGCTCGTGATGGTAGAGCACATACTCCGCCAGACCGGCGTATTCCTCCACGGATCGAAGAATTTCATACCCCGTCTCGGGATGCTTTCGGATGGTGGCAACTTCTTCTTCCGTAAGGGGCTCCACCTTATTCAAAAGTTCCAGAGGAACCATGATCTTGCCGATATCGTGCAGTACCGCGGCAGCGCGAACGATCTCCACCTGATGCTCGGAATACTCCAGGGCCCGGGCCAGAGCCTCCGCATAGGTAGCAACCCCTTCGGTATGCATCTGCTCCCGGTCGTAGCGTGTGTTCAGATGCATAAGAACCCGCTCCACCGTTTCGCTTCGCACCTCCCGGGCATGCCGGAGAGTGTTTCGATGGAGGGCATTCTCCGCCCGAATCCGAACCTTTTCGATCTTCTCATCCCCCCGGGTCTTCACCGCATACCCCAGAGCAAGAGAAAAGACCACGGAACCTAAGTCTACCGAGGCAACATGGCGCATAACTCTTTCGATAAAGGCCTCCACATCGTGATGATTTTTGCGGGGGAGGAAGACCCCGAACTCATCTCCTCCGAGACGCCCCGCAACTCCCCCGTCCTCGCTGACGGCCCGGCAGAGCAGCTCCCCCGCAGTATGAAGCACCGTATCCCCCATGGCGTAGCCGAAGGCATCGTTGATGAGCTTGAGACCGTTCACATCCGCCACCACGATCCCCAGGGGGAGGTGTTCTGGTGTGTCCAGCTTCTGGAGAGTCTCTTCCATGCTTCGCCGGTTCCACAGCCCCGTAAGATGATCGTGGGTGCTCAGATAGAGGATCTCCTGCTGCCGCTTTTTTTTCTCCGTCATGTCGCTGCAGACCACCACCACCCCGGTGATCTCTCCCCGGACATTCCGGATGGGAGCGGCGCTATCCTCCAGGGGGGTCCTGGCGCCATCTCTCCCCAGAAGCACCACGTGATTACCGAGATGCACCACCTCTCCCGAGGTAAGTACCCGATCCGCCAGATCACGCACAGCCTCCCCGGTCTCCTCATGCTCCACCCGAAAGATCTCTCGTAAGGGCCTCCCCCTGGCCTCTTCAACTGTGTAGCCTGTAAGACGCTCCGCTACATGATTCATGAGAAGCACATGGCCGTAGGCATCCGTGGCGACAATACCGTCTCCGATGGAGAGCAGGGTAGTGCGGAAGCGCTCCTTCTCCTCGAAGAGAAGCTCCTCCATCTCCTTACGCTCCGAGGAATCCAGATGAAATCCCACCATACGGGCGGCTTTCCCTTCAGGGCTCCGGGCTACCACCTTTCCATACCCCCGAATCCACATCCACTCTCCATCCTTACGGAGAAAGCGAAAGTCCATATCAAACCCTTGGAGCCTCTGGGAGGCACAGACCGCCTGCACCGTCTTCAGGCAGCGGGGGAGATCCTCGGGATGTACCAGCTTCTGCCACTCCTCAAAGCTCTGGAGAAAGGCGTTTGGCTCGTACCCCGCCATGGTATAGTACCGGGCATCGAAATAGACCTTTCCCGAAGCGAGGTCCCAATCCCAGAGCCCCGCATGAGCCGCATCCAGAGCAAGATCCAGCCGTTCAAGGCTTTCTTGAAGAGTTCGATCCTGCTCCGTCCGGAGGGTAACGTCCCTTACGGAAATCACAAAGTAGTTCTTTCGGAGATCCTGCACGTAATGGATATCTCCCTCGAAAGAGCGGGGATCATCTTCGAAGGGAGAGGTGTAGAAAAGCAGGGACTTTCTCTTCTCCCGTGCCTCCTGAAAAGCCTCTTCAAACTGCACACACAGCTCACGGGGGAGAAGATCGTACATAGATCTTCCCAGACACTTTTCGGGAGAGACAAAAAGATCTGCCTCACATCCCGGAAAAACCTCCCTAAAGACATAGTTCTCGTCCAGGGTAAAGACAGCATGGTGTAAAAACATGAGCAGGGTTTCCCGCTGACGAAGCTTCTGCTTCTCCTCGGTTATATCCCAGAGGAATACCGCAAAATACTCCTTTTGAGGGGCGTAGAAGCGATAGCTGTACCATTTTTCGAGCGTTTCGAAATAGTGCTCTCCCTGCCGCACTCCTCCTTCGAGGGCTACCGCTCCCCCCTCCTCAAGCCATAGGGCGAAGGCTTCCGGGCGCTCCTGAAAGATCTGGCTCCCCCGCTGGCCCTTCAGATCTTTGGCGGAACGCTCTATCACCTTTTCGAAGGCGGAATTTACCTCCACAAACTCCCAATCTTCAGGCCTTCCCTGGGGATCCCAAAGTATTTTATGGCAGGCATAGGCCATGGGCATCTGCTGTAGAATCTGATCATGAAAATGCTGCTCCTTCTGGTCTTGCATGCAATACCACCTCGATTCTCCCCAGGAGTGTCCCCGAGAACTGGCTGTGTAAAAAGAGTAGCCCCGCGCTCCACCCCTGAAGGAGAAAACGGGGGGGGCTACCTCTCCAACAGAGTAATTTCAATGTACATCCGAAGCCTCTCCAGTTCGTTCACCAGAGAAGGCATGAGGCGTTGCAACTCCTCGGAATCCCCTCGGGCTCCCGCACTTTCCATGGCCCGGGCGATCCGCTGGATCCCCAGGGCCCCCATGTTCGCCGCAGAACCCTTGATCTTATGGGCCCCCTGCCGGATCTCTTCCCAAGACCGTTCCGTCATTGCGGCATGGAGTTCCTCCATCCAGGGGATCATCTCCTTCAAAAAATCCTCCAGAAAGATCTGGACCATCTCTTCAGATCCCCCAAGCCTCTCCAAAAATCCCTCCCGATCGAAGAAGGCTTCATCTCTTTCCATATTCACCGCTTTATACCCCCTCCTCATCATCCTTCGAGGAATCGAAGAAGGTAATCTCTCCAGCTTTGGAAATATCCCTCTCCAGCAGGGGGATTCTCCAGTCCTCCTCCCGTGGATAGACCCGGCAGGGGACCCTCCGAAGAAAGACATCATTGGTGTCGGTATGAAAATAGATCTTCCGGGGCTCCCGCCCCCCCACGTCGGCGTTTACCACGGGGATGCTCTCTTTTTCAAGAAACTCGAAGGCGAAGGTCACGTTGGCCTCCCCCATCTTGGCAAAGCTCCCGGAGAGGGCGGGGAGCACGTGGGCCCCTCCGAAGACCTTGGCCACCAGAGAGCGCTTTGCTCCTCCCAGATTCAAGATAGTGTTGATGAGAAGCTCCATGGCATTCACGCCATACCGGGCCACGTCATCGAAACGCCCCATATCCGCCTCTCCCGGAAGAAGAATATGGTTCATTCCTCCTATGCGGGAGCGGCAATCGAAGAGGCAGACTCCCACGCAGGAACCCAGAAGGGTGCTGATCACCGCGGGCTCCCGGCTTGCCCAGTACTCTCCGATACAGAGATTGACGCAGTCTTTCCCTCTTAGAGGCGACACCGCCGGAGCACCTCCCCGGCAATGGCCTCCAGGGGAGCAATCACATCCACGCAGTTCAGCTTGATAGCCTCCTGGGGCATGCCGAAGACCACCGAGGTGGCTTCATCCTGGGCAATGGTGCTGGCACCGGCCTCTTTCATCTCCTGCATCCCCTTGGCTCCGTCATCCCCCATCCCCGTCATGATCACCCCCACCGCATTGGCTCCGGCGTAGCGGGCCACAGAACGGAAGAGCACATCCACGGAAGGACGGTGTCGGGAGACCAGCGGCCCTTCTTTGATCTCCACATAGTACCTCGCTCCGCTACGTTTGAGGAGAAGATGCCGGTTCCCCGGAGCGATGAGAGCCCGCCCCCGAAGCACCGAATCCCCCTGGGCAGCCTCCTTTACCTCCATGGCGCAGGTCTGGTTCAGGCGATTCGCAAAGGCCCGGGTAAAGTTTTCCGGCATGTGCTGCACAATCACGATCCCCGGAGAATCCCCCGGAAGCCCCTCCAGAAAGACCCGAAGGGCCTCGGTACCCCCCGTGGAGGCTCCCACCGCCACAATCTTTTCGGTGGTTTCAATAGCCCGGGTTCGAGAGGCCTTTTCGAGGATCGCATCCGCCGAGAGCTTGCGCTCCACCCGCACCGCACCCCGGCAAGGCTGCATCTTAGCCCGGGCGGCGGCCTTCACGGCGTCGCAGATCCGAATCTTCGACTCCTGAAGAAACTGCTGGGTGCCAATCTTGGGCTTTTCGATAATGTCCACCGCTCCGTACTCCATAGCCCGAAGGGCGTTCTCCGATCCCCTCTCCGCCACGCTGGAGCAGATGATGACCGGCAGAGGATGCTGGGTCATGATCTTCTGAAGGAAGGTCAACCCGTCCATTCGGGGCATTTCGATATCCAGGGTAATCACCTGGGGAATCGTCTCCTTCATGATATTCGCCGCCACATAGGGATCCGCAGCGGTTCCCAGAACGAAGAGAGCGGGATCCGACTCCAAAAGATCCTTAAGGGTTCGGCGAACCACAGCGGAGTCGTCTACGATGAGCACGCTGATTTTTTCCCCCATGAAGCATCACGAACCTTTCCGCACAAGTAAGAGTTTCCGCGCCCCGCAGAGCCTCACGGCTTCCGGTAGGTAGCCCCCGCCACAGATTCAAAACGATCGCTGATGCCGTGAAGGCTCTCGGAGTGGCCGATAAAGAGGTACCCCCCAGGGAGAAGACAGTGATAGATTTCTTCGAAAAGTTTTTTCTGGGTCTCCCGATCAAAATAGATTACCACGTTCCGGCAAAAGATAATATCCATCGGCACCCGCATCTCACCCACCTCCCGGGAGTTGAGATTCACCCGGCGAAAGGAGACCTGTTTTCGAAGCTCCGGCACCACCCGGCAGTACCCCGTCTTAGAGCCGACTCCCCGCATAAGATAGGCCCGTCGCAAGTCGTGAGGCACCGGGCGAACCGCCTCTTCGGGGTAGATGGCCCGACGGGCTGTCTCAAGGACCTCGGTGGAGAGATCCGAGGCAAGAACGGAAAAGTCTCCTCCCGAGTAGCGGGAGGCGTAATCCGCCACCACCATGGCCATGGAGTAGGGTTCCTCTCCGGTGGAGCACGCAGCACTCCAGAGATTCAGTTTTCTCCCTCTCCTCCAGCGGCCTTCCTGCACAAAAGCGGGGAGGACGGCATTTTTAAGATAGTCAAAGTGTGTGGGCTCGCGAAAAAAATCCGTCTTGTTGGTGGTCACCGCATCAAGCATGCGCAGAAGCTCCTGGGAACTCTCTGCCGAGTGCATCACGTAGGTATAATACTCCCCGAAAGAGTCCATCCCCAGAGCCCGTACGCGCTTCCGAAGCCTGGAGGTGAGCATGGTTTTCTTGACAGATGTAAGGTTAATGCCACACTGATCATAGATCAGATCCCGAAACCGCCGAAAATCCGCATCCGGCATATCCTTCATCAAGGATGTTGGCATGGGGCTCATCACCAGGGACACCTCCGAAAACTCCTAAAAAAAGGAACGTGCGGGGAAGCCTCTGCAGCGCCTCCCCGAACATAAGGGCCTTCAAGCTTCTCGCAAATCTACAGAGAGACGGAGAGGGCTTCCCCGGAGACCCCCGAAGGAGCTTCTTCGCCGCCCCGCTGCAGCACCTCGCACTCTTCGGTGGTAAAGACCTTTTCGATATCCAGAATGATGAGGAACTTCTCCCCCTGCTTTCCCATCCCCCGGATAAAGCGATTGTCTACCTGGATTCCCATTTTAGGGGGAGGAGAGATCTGATCCGGATTAAGCTCCGTGACTTCCTTCACCGAATCCGCCAGGGCTCCCATGGGGATAAGCTCTCCATCTATCATGATCTCCACGATGATGACACAGGTATCCACTGTGCGGGTTACCGTACCCATGCCGAGCTTGTAACGCAAATCGATCACGGGAACCACATTCCCCCGCAGATTGATCACACCCCGCATAAACTCGGGCATCCGGGGAACCTTGGTGATGATGGTGTATTCCAGAACCTCCCGAACCTTGCCGATCTCCAGGGCAAAGACCTCATCCCCCAGAATAAACGTAAAGTATTGATTTTTTCCTACTGCATTCTCCATTATCTCTTCGGCACACATGACGCCACCTCCCGTTTCCGAAAACCCCGGAGGGAGAACCTCCAAAAAACCAGCCCCCCCCTCCGGTCATCCCGTGAGATCCTCTCTAATAGCGCTCGAACTCGCTATCGTCCGAATCTCCCATATCGAGATGCACGCCTCCCGAGGAGGTGCCTCCCCGCTTTCCCGCCACGCCCCTGGAAATATGGGGCGTTCTTCCATTGACAACACTTCTCTCCCGACTCTTCCGGGGGGCTCCACCGCTGCGATCCCGCAGGGTTTCGATCTTGAAGAATGCCGCCGCCTCCTGAAGCTGCTCCGCCTGAGCCGCCAGCTCTTCGCTGGTGGAGGACATCTCCTCGGTGGCGCTGGCGTTCTGCTGTACCACCTGATCAAGCTGCTCAATCGCCTTGGTCACCTGCTTGATCCCCTCCGCCTGCTCCGCGCTGGAGGCGTTGATCTCCTGCACCAGCTCCGCGGTCTTCTGGATCCCCGGCACGATGTCTTCGATGAGTTTTCCCGCCTTCTCCGCCACATCCACGCTGGTGCTGGAGAGGCCGATAATCTCCTTGGCTGCAGTCTGGCTGCGCTCCGCCAGCTTCCGCACCTCTGCCGCCACTACGGCGAACCCCTTCCCCGCGTCCCCCGCCCGAGCCGCTTCGATGGCGGCGTTCAGGGAGAGCATGTTGGTCTGCCGGGCAATATCCTCGATGATACCGATCTTCTCGGCGATGGCCTTCATGGCTTTCACCGTATCCACCACGGAGGCGCCGCCCTCCTGGGCATCCCGGGCGGACTTCTCCGCAATAGCGGCGGTCTGCCGGGCATTATCCGCATTCTGGCTTACCGTGGAGTTCATCTCCTCCATGGAGCTGGAGATCTGTTCCACGCTCGCCGAGGCCTCCGTAGCTCCCTGGCTCATCTGCTGGCTTCCAGAGCTGATCTGCTCGCTTCCTCCCGCCACGTACTCCGCAGCGTCCTGAAGGTTTGCGGCGATCTTGGTAAGATCCTCCACCATGTTCGCTAGAGCCATCATAAGCTCGTCCTGCTCGGAGCGCTTCTCCACCCTTACGGTGAGGTTCCCTCCGGCAATTTCCTGGGCTATGCGGGTAACGGTATTCATGGAATCCACAAGCTGGTTGAGGTTGTTCTTGATCTCGTTGAAGTCACCCTGGTATGTGTCGGTGATCTTTGCGGGAATATCTCCCTTGCTGATGCGATCCACGTACTCAGCGGTGACGTTCAAGGGGCCGATCACCGCGTCAAGCGTATCGTTCACACCTTGCACAATGACCCGGAAATCTCCCGCATGACGGGAGGCATCCGCCCTGGTATCGAGACGGCCTTCCACCGCAGCTCCTGCAAGCATTCTTGCATCCTCAATAAGGGCCTTGAGATTGCGCCGCACCTGTTCCACGGTTTCGTTGATAAAGGCTTTCTTTCCGGGGAACTGCTCCAGAGGAGCCTCGAAGTTTCCTTCTCCAAATTCCTTCACGCAGGCCATGGCCTTTTTCTTTACGCTGATGTGCCC
>Ga0334889_1003590_pt1 | contig 15030 bp, 14 predicted proteins | sample GraSluR1_MG_2_FD_207222 | JGI IMG/M metagenome (GOLD analysis project Ga0334889, IMG submission 207222) | Sludge microbial communities from methane-producing bioreactor in Wageningen University, Netherlands - Granular Sludge_8_08-R1 | ecosystem: Engineered > Bioreactor > Anaerobic > Unclassified... | reverse complement strand
AGAATTCCATCGGTAATACCAATACGCTCAACGATTCCCTTTGCAAGGAGTTTTTCCTTTTCGCACATATCAATTACTTGATACTTAATCGAAGAGCTGCCACAATTTAATACTAAAACAATCATTGGGAAAAATATTATTTGATTATCAATCGATTAGAAAAAATATTTGGAATGACCAAACTTACAAAAAATTCATGAAAAATTCTATGGAGTTGTTAAAATACTAACATATTAAATGACCTGAAAATCATAGAATTTTCAAAACTCTTTAGAAAATAATAGGTAGGCAATTTGGCTTACTATCAATGTTATGATTAATAACATATTTTTAAGCCGTGATTAGGGGTATTATTAGATTGTGCAATAAGATCGAGAAATGAAATAATTAAGGTCAAAAATCCATTTCTTAAGGTAACCAATTAATATTTTATATTAATTCAAGCGTTTCGCTTGGTACCCAGCCCTTATTACCATCGGCAATTCGAATCTCAACCCACTGTCCAAGCGCCTTTGTTATTTCAACTTTTGTACCTGAATGTAGGATAAAAATATCCTTACCTGTTTCACCTGGTGAACTTCGTACAGATACAGCCTGCTGGAATATGATGGCTTGATTGCGGAGGTTTTCTTTATGCTTTTCTTGTGCGCTAAATACCATCGACATGATTGTTAGTAATAGCGTTAATATACCAGAAGCAAAGGTTAGTCGCTTAATCCAACCCCTTGAAGAGAACCAGAAATAAAGAGCAAAAGTGAAGGTTAAAGCTAAAAAAAAGAGGCTTGTCCATGCCCATCCATTGGATGTTAGAATGGCACGAGCCATACGATACCATTTGGTTAGAAAGAAAATGGGAAGTGGCTCTATCCTATCAACGGTAAAAGTTCGGGCAAACTCAAGATTAAACAGAATATCCTCGTCATTAGGCTTTAGCCTATAAGCCCTTTCGAAGTTAAGTATGGCATAGGGGATTCTGTTTAACTTAAAGTACGAGTTGCCTAAATTATAGTACAATTCAGCATTCTGGTAACCACTATCCACAAGCGTTTGGTATAACTCAGCAGCCTTATCAAAGTTTCCATCAATGTAGTGAATATTTGCCTTGATGAGCAAAGAATCGGGGGATGCATAGGCATAAAAAGCCAGGCAGATTATTGTTAAAGAGATAAAAAATGTTTTTGACTTCATAAAAATGGATTTGTATCAGTTTATAATCAACAGCGTATGCTTTTAAATTAAAAATTACGATTTATTTAACCCTATCCCAAAAAATCATTTTTCTATGACTCCTTCCAACCGCGCTATCAGTGTTAAAGCACTATCGTAAAGAACATTCATCTGCGACGGCTCACTCTTTGGCGCATATCGGGCATATTCGCATACAGAAATAATTTTTATAAACTCCTCAATATCAATTTCTGATACTTTATGTGCTATCAGCGTTTCTTTTGCGTTATCGCTAGTTAGATTTGCTACAGGAATGCTCAGCTTATCAGACACATATCCCCATAAAGCTCTTAATAGTTCCTCATAAAATTTCTCACTATTAGATTCAAGTAGATATTGCTGAGCTTGTTTAAGTCTCTTACGTGCCATCTTGTTAGCTTTCTTGGTACGTACAAAGACAATATTGCCCCTCAACTTCCGCTGGTGATTTATCCAAATGAACGAACCAATAAACAGAATAACTAGAAATAAAATGAGAAAAAGATACCTGAAACTTGCAAATAATATTGTATTTGTTGTGCTAAGAGTAAAACCATCTGTTTTAATGAATCGGATATCCTGTCCTATAAAACGGATATCTTCTCGTCCAAAACCTACCATTTGAAGATTTGTCGGTTCACTACCATCTGCTTCAACCTTGAGGGCAAGAGGTTTAGACTTAAGAACAACGTAATTTTCCTGAACCGGATCAAAATAAGCAAACTCTAAAGTACCCATATCAAAGTTTCCTGGTGCTCGAGGAATTGCAACAAACTCAAAGGTTTTTGAACCAGATGCTCCTTGAGATGTGGTATTTATTCTATCTGTAGTTTTAGGATCAAAAACCTCAAAGCCACCCGGGAACTCGAATTTTGGTGTTTCAATAAGCCGTAGATTACCGCTTCCAGCTACTCTTACTTTTAGGTTAACAGCCTCATTTGTTTTGATATCAGTTTTATCAAACGCTGCTTCAAGATTAAAACGACCAACGGCACCTGTAAATGAAGCTGGAGCATTAGGTGGTAAATCCCTTATTTTTAGGGTAACTGGTTTGCTAGCCAACCGTCGACGGACGGTTTGATATGTTCCAAAAAATTCGTCGAACATGGATTGAGGTCTACCTCCACGTTGTTGTAATAGAACAACAATTTCGAATGGATCAATGGGTATATCACCTGTTCGCTGTGGAAACAACAAATACTTCTTTAGAACTCCCATGTTGAATATCCGACCGTTAAGGTTAACCCTTTGGAATTCAATATTATTAGGAGTTTCAACATCCTGACTCCAAAAGCCATTGAAGGGAGGAAACTTTACATCATCAAAACCTGAAATATTCTGTCGGGTATATATTTTTATGGTGGCTAAAATTGGTTGTCCACGATATGCTGTCTGCCTATCGAATTCTACTGCCACAAATACATCCTCTGTATCCTGACTTGAATCGGATTTTGGGCGGGTATCTGATTGCTGTTGTGGCGAAGTTGACGATTGCCCAGCAGTTCCCTTCACAACCTCAATGGCAATTTGCTGCGATTTATGTTCTTTTTTAGATACAATTACACTAGCAGGATCAATGGTGAATTTTCCTTCGGAAGTTGCTTCAAGAATATAAGTATAGGTAAATTCATAGGTTTGTGTCATTTGACCGTTGATAATCTGTATGCTGCTACTGGTTGAAGTACTGGGTCCGGCAAGAATGTAAAAACCTTCGAATGAAGGAGGTTTGAACTCCTGTGGTCTTGCATTGAGCTTATAGGTAAGCCTAAATTGTTCACCAACTGCCACAACGTTTGGTGCAGTCACAGTAAACTCAACATCCTGAGCCACAACGATACTTGCGCATGATGCAAGGAATAGTAAAATGGAGATTATTTGTTTTTTATGCATAAACTTCACCTTTACCAGTTCTTATCAACTCTTACCTGTTTTTGCTTAGCTTGTTCCTCTCTCACCCTATCCTGAATTTCTTGCTCAGTATTCTGTATTGCCTCTAGCATTCTTCGAGCATCCTCTGGAGATATTTTTTGTTCTTGCTCCTGCTGATCTTGTTTCTGCTGATCTTGCTGTTTCTCTTTATCCTGCTTGTTATCATCCTGTTTTTCGTCCTTATTTTGCTCTTTTTGATCCTTATTATCCTGCTTATCGTCCTGATTATCGCCTTCGTCATTTTGATCCTGCTGCTGCTCTTGCTGCAAAAGCATACGTTGAGCCTGTGCCAGATTATACTTGGTTTCTATATCGTTGGGATTGTGCCGTAATGCATTCTTGTATGCTTCAACACTCTCACTAAAGTTTTGCTGTTTGAAGTATGAATTACCAAGATTATGAAAAACTTTCGCTTTATCTTTCGAGTCTATGTTATGGGATTTTAAATCATCATAGAGTTGTGTAGCCTCTTCGTACTTTTCCTGCTTATAAAGGGCGTCACCCAGATTAAAATTTGCTTTGTATGATGATGGGTTCAATTCAAGGGCCGAGCGATATGCAATTTCAGCATCAATATATTCGCTTTTCTTGAACTCCCTATTCCCTTCGCGTACAGCTTTTTTTTCTGTTTGGGCAAAAGTAAATGTTGCAAAAAGTGAAGAAACTAGTATAAATGAAAAAATATTTCGCATCATCCTATTTATTTTTAAGCTCATAGTCAAATACATTGATTAAAGTATCTACCTACATCTCTTTATTCTTTTCTTTCACCAAATAAATTCAATTTCTGGATTAACCTGTTACGTCTTTCTAGCACAAAAAATTCAAGCAGCAAAAGAAAAAGAGCAACCCCAAAAAGGTACTGAAATTGATCGTCAAATTCAGAGTAAACCTTATCCTTAAACTCTGCTCTCTCCAAACGGTTAATCTCTTCAAAAAGAGGCAACAATCCTATTTGAGTATTGGTGGCTCTTATATATCTTCCTCCACCAGAAATAGCAACCTTCGATAACGTTTCCTCATCGAGACGAGTAACAACCACATTATCTTCTTTATCCTTCAAGAAATCCTGCCTTCCTCTACCTGTTGGAATAGGTGCCCCCTGAGGAGAACCTATACCTATGGCATGAACAATAATACCCTTTTCTGAAGCCCTGCGAGCAGCCTCTATTGGATCGTCCTCATGGTTCTCACCATCTGAAATTACAACTATCACCTTGCTGGTTTCTTCTTGTGGGCTGAATGAGCTAGCTGCTAAATTTATTGCTGCTCCTATAGCAGTTCCCTGCTTAGCAACTATACCCGGACTAATTGATGACAAAAACATCTTTGCCGAAGTATAATCATTGGTAACTGGTAATTGTACATAGGCATCGCCAGCAAAAACGATAAGTCCTACCCTATCATTTGAAAGCTGATCGACTAACCTTGAAATTGCCTGCTTGGCGCGTTCCAACCTGTTTGGTTGGATATCTTGTGCCATCATACTATTAGAAACATCGAGCGCAATGATTATTTCGATTCCCTTCCGTTTAACTTCGGTAAGTTTAGATCCAAACTGTGGGCCTGCCAGTCCAAATACCATAAACGCTAATACAGTAAGTAAAAAAATCAACTTGATCCATCCTCTTCGGAACGAAACACCAGGCATTAACTGCTTTATAAGCTGTGTATTGCCAAATTCCGATAATTTCCTCTTTTTCAATAGTGATGAAACGAAGTAGATACCAAAAACGATTGGTATTAATAATAAAAGGTACAGATATTCTGGATTAGCAAATCGAAACATAGTCCTTTAGTTAAAACTCAATGATCATTTATTGTTTAAAAAAATACTAAATTCTAATTCTACATCTATGGCAGAACTCTTAACACAGTTGATCTTAGCAAAATGTCCATTGCTAGTAATGCAATGGCAAAAAAGGCATAAATATGATATTCTTCTTTCTTTTTGCTTATCTCGGTTACCTCAATCTTAGTTTTTTCCAGCTGATCAATCTGTTCGTAAACCTGTTTCAAACCCTTGCCATCAGTGGCGCGAAAATATTGACCCCCGGTCATTTGAGCAATCTGCTTCAATACATCCTCATCGATCTCAACCTTCATATTCTGCATTCTAGTTCCAAAAGGAGTTTGAACAGGGTACGGAGCTGTACCGTGAGTACCCACTCCTACAGTGTAAACCCTTACATCAAATGTTTTTGCGATTTCAGCTGCTGTTAATGGTGCTATTTCGCCTTTATTATTTACACCATCCGTTAGGAGAATTATCACCTTGCTGGAGGCATCACTCTCCTTTAGTCGTGAAACGGCTGTGGCTAAACCTACCCCAATCGCCGTTCCATCCTCGATAAGCCCTAGTTTAATATCCTTAAACTGATTGACTACGGTTCTTAAATCAGTAGTTAACGGACACATGGTAAAGCTCTCCCCTGCAAAAATAACGAGTCCAATCCTGTCATTTCGCCTTCCCGAAACAAACTGAATGGCAATATCTTTTGCAGCCTCAAGCCTATCGGGCTTAAAGTCTTGCGCAAGCATACTGCTGGATATATCCAATGCAATCATTATATCAATTCCCTCGGTTTCAACCATTTGCTCAATATTATGGGATTGTGGTCGGGCAATAACAACAATTATCAATGCAAACGACATGACCTTTAGGGCAAAAGGTAAGTGCCTTAAATATACTCTGGGCGAAACGGGAGCATTACCAAATGCCATAAGACTAGAAATTTGCATGCTCGCACTAGAATCTTTTTGCTTATATATGTACCATGCTACTAACGGTAGAACCAAAAGCAACAAGTAAAGCAACTTAGGGTAAGTAAACACCACACTGCTCATTTCTCTGTGGATTTGATGGGTTCAACATACTCGTTAATATCCTCGTTATTGCTTTTTTCTGGATTATCAATACTTAAATCTTCTTCTTCATCCAAAACTTCCTCAACCTTTGTTTCGTTTACAAAACGAAAACCAAAATCAAGGCATACTTCATTTTCAGAAACTTCAGGTTTAAATCGGGCAAACTTCACCAAATCGGCAAGAGATAAGGTATCTTGCAATTTTTCAATTAACTCGATTCTAATAAGTTCTCCTTTCCTAATACTACTTATAATTTCGTATGTAGTTTGCTCCATGGCTGAAACACCAAACCTTCCCTCAATGTAATAACGAATAATATCAGTTAACAGGGTATAGTAATGTTTATGGTTATCAGTATTCCACAATTTCTGCTCTTTTAACTTCTCTAGCTGACGTAAGGCAACAACGTGAGGTGGTTCAGTTCTTTTGGTGGGGAAGAATATTTTCTCTCCCTTCTTTCTTTTAATTAGGTATAAAACCAAAAGCGTTACAATTGCTGCAATTAGTAATCCTAATCCTATCCACGGAGCAACCTCAGCGAAAGTAATAGGTTCGCTATATGGCATCTTAATATCGTAAATGATCGCCTTGGTAGTATCGGGGGGCAATGTATTTACCATTAGCCATATAGGTGATGTTAATGCAGTATCTACTTTCTCTCCATCGCTAAACAGTAGCAAAATTCGTGGTATACGGTAATAGCCCTCATCAAATGATGTTAAAAGAAGATGATATGTTAACTCTTTTTGCCCAGATCGTTTTACTAACGTGTCAATTTTAGGAAGTCCTAAAACCTCAATGCCAGTAATTATAGTGTCAGCAAAAAAGGGAAACTGAACTTCGTACTTCTTTGGTATAATGGCAGTTAACCGTAATTCTACATGATCTCCAATGAGAATTGTATCGGTTGAAAGCGACGACTGAAAGCTATATGCTTGTTGGTGGGCATAAGTGGCATTTGAAGCAAAAAAAAGTAAAGCCAGTATAATAACACTAAATGCTTGTTTGAACTTCGCCTCTTCTAAAAATCTAAATGAGAGATTTTGCCATGACAGACGATTTATATGTTTTGAAATTTTCTTCATCTTACAGAAAACTTATTTATGCGCGTTGCTTGAAAAGTTTAATAAGAGGTTTAACATAATCCTCGTTGGTTGAAATGGGAACCCAATCGACATTGCAACGTGAAAACGCTTGCTTTAATGAAATACCTGTATCATTCCACCATTTGGTATAAGCTTCGCGTAATGAAGTGCGTGATGTGTCAACCCAAGAGTAACCACCTGTTTCGGCGTCTTTAAGCTTCATCAAACCTATAGGGGGAAGTTCAATTTCTCTTGGATCGTAAACCCTTATGGCAACAACATCATGTTTATTACCGGCAATAGTGAGGGCATTGGTAAAATTAGGTTCAACCGAATCGGGGATAAAATCCATAAAATCGCTTAAAACGAAAGTGGTGCATCGTTTCTTTATGGCATTTGTAAGATATCTAAGAGCCTCTGACAGATTTGTTCCCTGACTTGTAGGAGTAAAAAATATGAGTTCACGAATTATGTGAAGTATGTGTGTACGTCCCTTTTTGGGAGGAATAAACTTTTCAATTTTATCGCTGAACATTAACACACCTATCTTGTCGTTATTCTGAATTGCCGAAAAAGCAAGAACTGCGGCTATTTCAGTTACCAAGTTTTTCTTGAGAAGATTGGTTGTTCCAAACATACGCGAACCACTTACATCAATCAGAAGCATTACCGTAAGTTCCCGTTCCTCCTCAAAAATCTTGATGTAGGGTTGGTTAAAACGTGCTGTAACATTCCAATCGATGTTACGAATATCATCGCCATATTGGTAATCGCGAACTTCGCTGAAAGCCATACCACGCCCCTTAAAAGCACTATGGTACTGTCCGGCGAATATTTGTCGCGATAGTCCACGGGTTTTTATCTCAATTTTTCGTACTCGTTTTAATAATTCTGATGCTTCCACGACTACTGAATTTTAAATCACTTTTTTGGTTTTACAAAAACTGTTATAAACCACTCTCCCTTAATTAATTCAACTACATATTTTTTCCCGTCTTTTTCCTCTTCCCATGTTAGCCCCTTCTGTTTTCCATACTTAATATTCAACTCATCACGAATCCTATTAAATAACCATGTATTATACATCCTCGAAACAGAAGTACAATATCCATCAGCATTAAGCATGAAAAGCAGAGTTTGCTCTTCGAAGGTATTTTCGAATTTGATGAAGCTACGATCCAGATTATACACCTCCTTTGTAAATGCAAAACCTGACAACTCTTGCTTTACTCTATCCCGAATCTCATCCTTATGCAGCCCTATATAATTTTGGCCTAAGCCAGAAGATGCAATGAATAGTAAAACTGCTATAAATATGTTTCGGGTTAGAATGATCATCAGTTATGGGACTTCAATGGTATTTAAAATGTCAGTTACTATATCTTCCGTTGTAATGTTTTCTGCCTCTGCTTCGTAAGTTAATCCAATACGATGTCGAAGAACATCATGGCATACCGAACGAATATCCTCAGGGATAACATAACCCCTGCGCTTTATAAAGGCGAATGCCTTTGCTGCTAAAGATAGGTTGATGCTTGCCCTTGGAGAAGCACCATAGGCTATCATACTCTCAAACTTCTCCAACTTATATTCCTTTGGAAATCGTGTAGCAAAAACAATATCGAGAATGTACTTCTCAATCTTCTCATCCATATACACTTCTCTAACAACTGCACGAGCTTTAATGATATCCTCAGGTTTTATTACCCTATCGGCATGAGGAAAAGTTAATGCAACGTTTTGCCTAATAATCAATTTCTCTTCTTCAACCCTGGGGTATGTAATTTTAACCTTAAGCATAAATCTATCGACCTGAGCCTCGGGAAGGGGATATGTTCCCTCCTGCTCAATGGGGTTCTGGGTTGCCATTACAAGAAATGGGGAGGGTAACTTGAATGTTTCGTCTCCAATAGTTACTTGTCTTTCCTGCATGGCTTCGAGCAATGCGCTTTGCACCTTTGCTGGAGCACGATTTATCTCATCGGCAAGAACAAAATTGGTAAAGATGGGACCCTTCTTCACATGGAACTCTTCCTTCTTTTGGCTGTAAACCATTGTCCCAATTAGGTCAGCAGGGAGCAAGTCGGGGGTAAACTGAATGCGTGCAAAGCTAGCATCTATTGTATTGGCAAGTGTATTGATTGCCAATGTTTTTGCCAAACCCGGAACACCTTCAAGCAGGATATGTCCATCGGCAAGCAAACCTATGAGCAATGACTCAACAAGGTGTTTCTGCCCAACAATAACCTTACCCATCTCCATGTTAATAATATCAACAAACGAACTTTCTAGCCTGATGCGTTCGTTCAACTCCTTGATGTTAAAAGTGGTTGTATCGTTCATTTTTTTGAAAATTAATTATTTAGAAATAATTGTTTTATACTCTAATTCAGGTGCAAATTTGCAGATTTATAAGGCATTTCAGCGTTAAAAATCGTTAAAAAAAGTAAAGTTTTGCTAAGAGATAATGGCTTAGGATATGAGATAAGTTTGTTATTAGCAATGCAATTAAAATCGGCCAAATTTACTAACGAAGAAGGTAATTCCATGGATTTTCTGAGAAACAGTTTAAATTTTGATATAAAAGCATAGATGCGATTTCTCAGTAAATGTTAAAGGAGATTATTTTAAATGGCTATTTTTACACTAGAAATTATATATGATATGATTAAATCCCTGAAATACTTTTATTTAAAAACACTCGTAATGCTTAAATACCTATTTATTACGCTGGGTATTATTTTTTTCATACTGTTACTGTTAAGTTTCACATCTCAACCTTTCTGGGCCTATCACTGGCTGGGTACGCATAAAAGCAATTTTGAATCAGATCCTCATTATATTGTGGTTATGGGTGCAGGTGGTATGCCTAGCCCCGAGGGCTTAATGCGATGTTTCTATGCAGCACAAGCTGCCAACCAGTACCCCAATTCGGAAGTAATTATTGCAATGCCAACCTTAATTGATTTTTTTGAAATAAGCCATCCTTACAGAATGTTTAGAGAAATTCATTACAAAGGCATCGACTCAACAAGATTTTTATTTGAAATACATGGTACTAACACCCGCACACAAGCCCTTGAAATTGCTAAAATGATACCCAATATCGATAATGTATCTATTGTAATAATCACATCGCCTGAACATATGCTCAGGAGTGTGCTTACCTTTGAAAAGGTTGGTTTTAGGGAGGTTGGTGGGATACCCACCTTTGAGGATGTTTTGGATGAAGATCTACTGCTGGATGAAGCTGAACGTAAACTAAAAATCAAATCTCTTGCTCGCAATGTTACCATGCGATACAATATGTGGAACTATATTAAATACGAGATATTAGTTATCAGAGAGGTAATGGCTCTTACATTCTATTGGTTAAGGGGTTGGGTGTAATAATTTTCCAATTACTAAAAAACAACACTCATTATTATCATTTTATATTATTTAGTGGCTGTAAAATAATTTCTATATTTGAAGCTATCCAGTTTTCATGGAGAAAATAACAACATACAAAATTAAATGAATGTCATGATCAACAAAAAATCACTTACTGAAAGATTTATAAGGTATGTTCAGATTGATACTCAAAGTGACGATACGGTTTCTGATAAGTACCCAAGTACTGACAAACAGCTACAATTATCAAATCTCCTGGTAAAAGAATTAAAAGAACTGGGAATTAACGATGCCACAATCGATGAATATGGCTACGTAATGGCAACTGTTCCCTGCAATAGCGATAAAAAATTGCCAACTATAGGATTCCTTGCACACGTTGATACTGCCCCTGACATGAGCGGAACCAACGTAAAACCACGATTTATTGAAAACTACGATGGCTCTGAGATAGTATTGAATAAGGATATCAACGTGAATCTTTCGCCCATAGAATTCCCGGAACTCAGAAACTATATTGGACAAACGCTAATTGTAACCGATGGTACAACCCTTCTGGGTGCTGATGACAAGGCAGGGGTTGCAGAGATAATGGCAGCAGTTGAGTATATGGTAAACACCCCTGCGTTTAAACATGGTCCCATTCGCATTGGGTTTACAGTTGACGAGGAGGTTGGCCGTGGGGTTGACCATTTCGATGTGAAAAAGTTTAACGCCGAATTTGCATACACCCTCGACGGAGGGGCTATTGGAGAGTTGGAGTACGAGAATTTTAACGCTGCGGGTGCTAAGATAAACATACAAGGCCGAAATATACACCCTGGCTATGCCAAAGACAAGATGATAAATGCCATTCTGGTGGCCATGGAGTTTAACAGCTTGCTCCCTGCAAGTCAGCGCCCTGAACATACTCAAGGATACGAAGGCTTTTATCACCTCATTAAAATGGATGGATCCGTTGAGAATGCCACATTCCAGTACATTATTCGCGACCACAACCGCGAAAAATTCGAGGCACGCAAAGCGTATATAACAAAAGTTGCCGAATTCATAAACATGAAGTATGGCGAGGGTACTGCCAAACTGGAGTTGAAGGATCAATACTACAACATGCGCGAGCAGGTTGAACCAGTATTTCATGTAGTGGAAACCGCAATAAAAGCAATGGAAATGGTTGGAGTCAAACCCAAAGTTAAGCCCATAAGGGGAGGAACCGATGGTGCCAGGCTATCATACATGGGGCTCCCCTGCCCTAATCTTTTTGCCGGAGGCGAAAATTTTCATGGCAAACAGGAATATGTGGCTGTTGAAAGTATGGTTAAGGCAGCTGAGGTTATGCTTAAGATTATTGAACTATACGGTCAGAAGTAGCATTATTTCAATTACATTCAAGGATGCAAAGGAAACAATCATTGCATCTTTAATTTCATAACATGCAATCCCATATAAATAATACATTATCGAGCAATTGGCAAAAAGCTACGGCTATAGGGAGCGTTTGGGGGGCGTTTGAAATTGTAGCAGGAAGCATTCTCCACAATTTTGCTATACCCCTTGTAGCAGGCACTGTTCTTTCGGCATTGGGTGTTATTATAATGGTTTCAGGCTTTAAAGTTTTCGGGGGTAAAGGTATTTTTTTACGTTCAGCGTTGGTTTGTGCAGCTCTCAAAACCGTTTCACCCAGTCATGTTATCCTGTCGCCCATGATAGGCATTACACTGGAAGGACTTCTTATGGAGACTGGGGTTTTTATTTTAGGTAATAATATCTCAGGGTTGATGCTCGGAGGTGGGCTTGCAGTTATTTCAGTTCTTGGTTTCAAGTTTATCCGATTGATAATGATTTATGGAATCGATCTGATTGAAGCCTATAGGTCGGTTTTTAGCTTTACCTTCAACAACGATTTTATGAGTTCAAAAGGTTATCTTTTACCCATCTTTTTTCTGGTATTAGTATATCTTATAATTGGCGCAACAACTACCTTTATTGGATACAAAGGGGGATTGGCCATTCAACATAGATTTACTAAAAGCAATATCCAACTCCTTCCCCTAAATGATGAATACAAACCCCCAATTGTTAAAGGGTATAAAGGAGGCATTGGATTTCTTTTTTTTCACATCATATGGTTGGTTGCATTTATTTTATTAAAAAACCTTGTACCCAATATTTTCTGGATATCCGGGGGGATACTTTATATTGCTTTGTGCATGTTCCGATACGGAAGAATCAGAGTATTAATGGCAAAACCAATTTTATGGTTAGTAATAATCCTTGTATCAATTACATCAGCCTTCTTTATCCATGTTGGTAAAAGCGGAGGAATAAGTATTTCCAGCGAAATTATACTGCAAAGCTTTCAAATCTTGCTTAGGGCAATGGTTGTAATAATATCCTTTGCATCAATAGGTATTGAGGTGAAGAGTAAAGGTGTTTCCCAACAATTTAGGAACAGTAAGTTTTCGCATTTGGGGAAATCGTTTGGCATTGCTCAGGTAGCATTGCCCAAACTAATATCAACTCTTCGAACTGGAACCAAACATATCTACAAACCATTACCAATAATCGAAAGAATGTTTTCAATTTTTGTATCCCATGATGTTGATAATATTTTTCAAAAATCAATTTATATCGTAACAGCTGATAAACAGGGTGGAAAAACCACTTTTATCAAGGAACTAATTGCTTATCTTGAATCCTTTGAAATAAAAATATCGGGTTTTTATGCAGATGGCTTTTGGAATAAAGATCAGCAAAGGTCTGGATTTAATCTGGTAACTCTCCCAAAAAAGAATTCCTTACCACTATGCGATCGAACATCGACGAAATGGGAAAAATATGGTGCATTCTACTTCAATCCAGAAGCCATTGAACTGGGTAAAGAAACACTCAATAACGCTGAAAGTGAATCGGTTATTTTTATTGATGAAATTGGGCTGTTTGAGCTGGAAGATAAACTTTGGGCAGAATCATTGACTGGCATATTAAAAAGGGATTCCGGTCAATTGGTTGTAACAGTTCGTAGATCATTTATTGATGAGGTTTCTGAAAAATGGAAGCTGACCAACGTAACCATTGTTGATTCCACGATAGAATGTCCGGAGAAAATTGGAAAAGCAATAATATCAAACATATAAGTATTTGTTCTTCAAAAAATGGATATAAGAAATACTCCCAATACCATAATTGACGCACCTATTATCCGATATTTAAAATTCCTCTCCCTAAAAAGCCAAAAACTCACCAAAACAACCAATATTGCGCTAGTTCTTTTAATGGCGATTACGTAAGCAACAAGGGCTAGATTTATGGCTAGCATTTGAAAAATCAGCGTTAATGCGCTAAACAATCCAATAGGGGTCAATCTATGCACGTTGGTAATTATCTGCTTAAAATCTTCTCTTGCCCATACCAAAATAATGGGTATCATGGCAATGGCAATAAAAATGCTCACAGTAATTGCCCAAAAAATTGGTGATGACGATTGAACCCCAATTTTATCAATATTTGATGTTATCGACCAGATAAATGCTACTAAAAGCATATAACGTGGACCTTTCTCGCTTAGCAATGCTTTAAAAGGGGCCAAAATACCCTTACTCTTCTGGTTATAATTCAGAAAGTATGATCCCAATACAATGGCAACAATACCCATAACGCCTAATAAGCTTGGGAACTCGCCAACTATCAAGGGTGATGTAAGAAGAAGAAATAGAGGGGTGAAAGTAACCATTGGTACCGAAAGAGATAAATCTGAATGTTTTATTGCCTTCATGTAAAAAATTGATGTGATCACATTTAAACTTCCACCCATGAGTAAAGCCATCCAGTATTTCACATTCAAAAGAGGTATATCGATAAATAATAACAGTGGCAGCAAAAAAGGTAGGGAGTAAAGTCTATAAGCCCATGCAACTATAAAAACGTTGGTGGTTTTTAGTCCAATCTTGCTGAAAATATCCTTTGCAGCTTCGCAAATTGCTGTAAGAAAGGCTAAGAAAAGCCAACCCATTGCTTGAAGTTTTAACAAACTTATAGGTTTTTTCGATAATTTAAAAAAGCTATATACAACTCGCAAAAAAATATTGACATTAACTAAATATTTATTTACTTTTATTGCTTAAACATTCCAATATCAAGAATATCATGAAAAGAATTACACTGCTATTACTGCTTGGGGTTTTACTATGCCAAAGTTTTGCACAAGTACCCCAAAAGTTTTCATATCAGGCCGCCATTCGAAATGGCGAAGGTGCTGCAATTGCCAATGAAGAGGTTGATATTAAGATCACTCTTCGAAAATTGACAACTGATGGAGAAATAGTTTATTCAGAGAATCATTTGGTAACAACAAGCCCACAGGGTATAGTATCACTTTCGGTTGGTGCGGGAAACCTGCTATCTGGCGATTTTTTGCTCATTCCCTGGAATAATGAAATCTTTATTCAGGTTGACTTTAGATTGGCCGATGAGAAAGGGGAATACATCACCTTAGGTGTTTCTCAGATTCTATCTGTACCATACGCACTATATGCTGGAAATGCCATTC
>Ga0334889_1003586_pt1 | contig 15039 bp, 12 predicted proteins | sample GraSluR1_MG_2_FD_207222 | JGI IMG/M metagenome (GOLD analysis project Ga0334889, IMG submission 207222) | Sludge microbial communities from methane-producing bioreactor in Wageningen University, Netherlands - Granular Sludge_8_08-R1 | ecosystem: Engineered > Bioreactor > Anaerobic > Unclassified... | reverse complement strand
CTTTTTCGTCAACGAAAACACTCATCGGCTGGGCGCTCCATTGGCAGGATTGGATTGCTGGATGGCTGTATGAATGGCTTCGGAAAAATCTGAAATCACCATAACTGGCAGTTCTGCCAGTAATTGTTGTGCTTCCTGGGCGCCGTCACCAGTCAAACGTACAATGATAGGAATTTCCACCTCTACTTCCTGCAATAGATCCTTGATTCCCTCTGCGACCGCTGTGCAATGGGAGATTCCGCCAAAGAAATTGACCAGAATCGTTGTGACTCCGGGGCCGTTCATGGTTAGTTTCAGGGCCAGGGTCACTTTTTCGGGTGTGTGACAGGCGCCTGCGTCGAGATAGTTGGCAGCGGAACCACCATGATGTTGAATGGCATCAACGGTTGCCACCGCCAAACCAGCGCCATTGCTGATAGTGCCGATGTTTCCATCGAACGGGACCAGGTTAAAGCCGTATTTGCGGGCTTCGTTCTGCAAATCGGCATCTGAGGTAAAGTCACGCATTTCTGCCAGTTCGAGATGGCGGAATAAGGCTTCATCATCAAGGTCAATGGTGCCATCCAGAGAGATTAAGCCATTGTCATCGCAGATGACCAGCGGATTTATCTCGGTGGAAAGCGCATCGCATTCCCAATACACCCGCCAGAGGCCATACACAGCGTTGTGAAATTGGCTCCAATGTTCACGCGGCAGGTCCAGATGGATGGCAACATCGCGCACCTGGTACTCTAACAAGCCAAATAATGGATCGATGTGTTGTTCGAAGCGATTCTGCTCCTGGACGCCATTGCCATTGTCACCAGAGCGCACGATGATATAAGCGGTTAATTTTGGTTTACCTTCCGCATAGTCAGTCTCGATGGAAATATAGTATTGGTCTGCAAAGGCAATCAATTCATCTACGAGAACTTTATGCACAGGCAACCCACCCAGTTCCATGCCCAGGATTTGCATTGAAACCTGTTCTGCCTCATACACTGACCGGGCGACACGGATGCCACCCAATCGGCCGCGCGCATGCACCAATACTTGCGCCTTTATGACCACCTGGCCGCCCAACTCTTCGGCAATCTGACTTACTTCGCGAGAACTGGAAGCAACCCGTCCGCGAGGCATTGGAATTCCGTAACGCGCAAATATTTGCTTGGTCTGATATTCACTCAGGCGCATTTTTTACTACTTTTGACTCCCGCGAGTAAATGAATTGGTGATGAGACTTTACAACAGGTGATACAAGGTTCTCAAGTTGCTTTGGTGCAATTCTTCTGCCACACCATTCAAAAAGATGCGGCTTTTTCCACAAGTTTCTATGGTGTGCTTTTTTAGTATTTCTATGGGCTGGCGGTTTTGTTTCACTTCTTTGACGATTGATTCGATCTTATCAAGGTAGGTAAGGTTCGATTCAATGATTTCCTGCACTTCGCCGCGCAATATAACCTCACCATGGCCCTGGATCAGGTTTTCAAGGCTGAGGTTGTTGATTAAATACAATGATTGGCGCATCTGATTGATGTCACCATCGGCGATGAAAGGCACTGGCAGAACGGCGTCGCCTGCGAATAAGATACGATCTTCATCGATAAATACTGAGATCGAGTCAAAACTATGTCCGGGCGTAGCCATAAGTTTCAGGTTCTTTTTTCCAACCTGTAATTCAAGGTTGCCTTTGGAGAAGGTGAAATGAGGGAGGACCAATTTGGTTTGTTTGAACTGTTGGTCATGTTCTGCGGTGGCTTCCAGGGCTTTGATGCCGCTGGACGCCATTTCGGCACGGCAGCGATCATGGGCAAACACATAAGCGCCAGGGAAGAAGCAGTTTCCCCAGGAGTGATCTGCATGGTGATGGGTGTTGATGATATAGCGTACAGGAATGTTGAGCTCTTCTTCGACATAGCGGCGCATTTCAAGCGTTTCTTCCGGCATGGCGAGGGTGTCAATGACAATTGCCCAGTGGGTTCCGACAACAACACCGGCTGTCACCTGGGCATATATTTCGCTCTGAAACCAATATACATTTTCTGAGATTCGTTCGATTTGCATGTGCGGCTGCGGTCTTCTTACCTTCTATGTTGCCTTAAATCGAATCCTGTTTGTGCCTGTTTGCCCAATTTATTTTCCGCAAGGATGGACATTTTCAAAGGCTTCTACTAAGCACCAAGCATAGCATAAATGAAATCAAAAGTCAAAAAATGGCATCTGCGTCAAGCGCTTTCAGAATGGCCAACTCATATGGTTGCAGGGTCAGATTTTCGAGGGTTAAGATTTTTTGTGTTAATAAATTTTGGAAACGATAGGTCAATCCGTACAACCGAAATATATTGGCGGCTATCGGTTGGGAGGTTTCTGAAAAATTGGCAAAAACGAGCAGGCGTTGATTATCTGCCTGGCGCAGGAATCCAATGACATGGTTGTTTTCTGTAGCGATAACCTGCAAATCAGGCCCTGAGAAGGCTGCCTGCTGCTTACGGATGTTGATAATTTTTAAAAGACCTGTGAAAATCTCGTGTTCGATGGTGTCAGGGTCATGCCTTTTTTCGCGCATGGCATCACTTAATTGCGGACGGTGTACCCAGCGGCTGTCATGTGCTTTTCCAGGATCTTGTGTAAAGGAATAATCATTGATTACACCCAATTCGTCGCCCAGATAAAGCAGGGGCATACCACCGAGGGTGAGTATTAATCCATGCAGCAGCAATACACGCCGTTTGGCAAATTCGATTTCGGTCTGGTCATTGGTTTGCAGGGCGAACTCAAGTCCTGCCAGTGAGGCGCAGGTGCCCGATATGCGAGCATCACCGGTCTTTAGGTTCTCCTGAAATGGCAACCCGCGCGCAAAACTACCATCGAACCGGCCTGTATAAAATGCGTTAAGAAAGCGGCGGTGGTCAAACCCATTGATACCCAATTGGGCAGCGTCTTCATCCGCAAATGTCCACCCGATATCGTCATGGCATCGTACATAATTGACCCAGGCGCAGCCATCGGGCAATTGATGACGCTGAATGAGGGCAGCCTGCAGCAGGTTGACTTCGCGCGTGGCCATGGTGTTCCACAGAAGCGCCATAAATAATGGGTTATAGGAGATTTGGCATTCCTTCATGTCGATGTAACTTTTGACATCGTCGGGATGAACGATGGCTTCTGATTTGAACAGCAAAGACGGCGCGGCGATGCGGCACACGGCATTGAAGGCGCGAATGAGGGTATGCGCCAGTGGTAAATTCTCGCAGGACGTGCCCATTTGTTTCCATATGAATGGTACAGCATCCAATCGGATGACATCGGCGCCCAGGTTGGCGATGGCAAGCATCTCATCCGCCATGGCATTGAACACATCTTGATTCTGGTAGTTGAGGTCCCATTGGTAGGAATGGAAGGTTGTCCAGACCCATTTTTTCTGCTCTCTGAGGTAGGTGAACGCGCCCGGATGTTCGTCCGGGAAAATCTCACGCAGCGAGTGCTCATACTGGTCAGGAAGGATGCGATCATCAAACAGAAAGTAAAAACGTTCAAAACGGGGATCACCCGTCAACGCTTTTTGTGCCCATTCATGTTCGTTTGAAGTGTGATTAAAGACGAGGTCTAAGGCAAGGGATATACCTTCTTCATGGAGCCTGTCGGTTAACTGTTGCAGGTCCTGGATAGTGCCCAAGGAGGGATTGACTTTGCGGAAACTGGAAACTGCATATCCGCCGTCGTTTTCTTCCGGCGGGCAATCAAACAGTGGCATGAGATGGAGGTAGGTGATGCCAAGTTCTTTAAAATATGGAATGTGATCGATTATTCCTTTTATATCAATGGCAAACAGATCAACATAACACACCGCTCCCACCTGTTGATTGGATTGGTACCAGTAAGGTTTGTTTTCACGCTGCAGATCTCTTCGCTTTAGTGCCCGCTTGCGTGTAAACCAGGCAGTTCCCATCAATACCAACAGCTCTTCCAGGTGATAATAAAAATCGTACTGGTGGCCATAAATGTCAAATAACAACGAAAATAACTGGCTGAAATGATTGTCGAGCCGCCCGGCAAACGCCTTATACTCCTCGGGAGAAAAAGCGGGCAGAGATTCCAACCGCTGCTTCACCTTCGGCACCAGCCGGTCGTATGTTGTTGATTCTCTGTATGAACGGTTATCAGTCATGGTATATAGACTCCTACTCTTTTGATTGATTATACAAAAAAGCGGTGCGGAAAATATCGCTGATCCGACTATTTTTGGCACAGAGATTGTAAAAGGGTACTGATTTCCTCAGGTGTCAATTGCTGTTGCGCGGCTTGCATGTTGACAGCAGCTTTCGGCATGCCATACACGATACAAGATTGTTCATCCTGCGCAATGGTCGTGCCGCCGGCATCACGCACCATACGTAATCCGTTTGCGCCGTCTTTACCCATGCCGGTTAGTAAAATGGCGACCGCTTTCTCTTTCAAAACCTGGCTGGCATGGTGGAACAAATGATCTACGCTGGGACACACCTTTTTTAAGGTCAGGTTTGGGGCAATGGCAATTTCCCGGTTCTCATACAAACCTATGTGCGAACATTTTGGCGCAAGGTAGATGATACCTGGCAGGGGGATCTCCTGGTCGCGGGCGATTTTCACGTTGAGTTTTGTTTCGCTATCCAGCCAACGGGCGAAATTCTCGACAAATCCTTCAGACATGTGCTGGGCGATCAAAATTGGATAGGGGAAGTTAACGGGTAATTCATACAGTATGGCGGCCAGAATGGACGGCCCGCCGGTGGATGCGCCGATGAAAACCATTCTGTCCTGTTCTGATAATGGCGACAACTGGCGGGTAACCGCCTGTGACTGGGCAACCTGGTCGCGGTAATTGACTTTGATCTGGGCCATAGAGGTGATCAGGCGTGAAAGATTCTTAAATTCAGACAGATTCGAAGTTTTGCCAAAGGTAGCCGGTTTTTTGAAAATCATCATAGCACCAGCTTGAATAGCATTGAGGCTGTCTGTATCGACCTTTTCTGGATCCTGGCTGCCGGTGAAGATGAGGATAGGAATTTGTAGCCGGCTCATGATTTCACGTGTGGCTTGAATGCCATCCATCACCGGCATTTTGATGTCCATCAAGATCACATCAGGTTTTAAGGCGAGTGCCTGCTGTACCGCTTCCTGCCCATTTTTTGCTTCGCCAATCACAACGATATTGGGATTGACGGCATGCAACCCTTTGCGGACAGTCAACCGTATCGTATCGCTATCGTCAACGACCAACAAACGTATAAATTCTTGTTTGACTCTCATGAATTCCCCCTTGGGCTTACATATCGGTGGTTGGTTTCCATTATATCCCCTAAACGCTGGAACGCGCTGCTCTGTCGAGTTGGTTGGCGATGATTTCAAGCATCGCCTGGTTGTCAAACTCACTTTTCACGATATAGGCGTTGGCACCGGCCTCCATTCCACGTTCACGGTCTTCTTGCGAGGAGAGTGATGTGATTAACACGATCGGCATATGGTTTTTTTCATCATGTCCACGAATAGCTTCTGCCAGCTCAAAACCATTCATGCCTGGCATTTCCACATCGGACACTACCAGGTCAAATGGTTCTGTGGTTATTTTGGCTAACGCATCTTTTCCATCCACTGCCACGGCCACCTCGTAACCGGCTGCTGCGAGAATGTTCTTAATGAGCATACGCGAGGTTGTGGAATCATCTGCTACCAGAAGTCGTTTTTGTTTGTCTTCATCGGGGTTTCTGATGTATTCGGACAGGACAATGGCGGGTGCAGCGTCAGATTGTCGCTTTGCGATATGGATAATGTCAGATAAGCGCAGGATCGGAATGATCTCACCTTCACCAAGTATGGTCACGGCAGCCACGCCATTTATATTCTTTAATTGGCTGCCCATGGATTTTACGATCACTTCTTGTATGCCAATGATTTCGTCGACTTTAATGGCCAATCGGTCGGTGAAAGCGGTGGCGATAATGATCAAAGAGGCATCCTTACCCGGTTGGCTGGTGTTAGGCAATCCGAAGAAGCCAGCCAGATCGATCATTTGCAATGGCTTTCCATGATAACTGATGGTTTTCAGCTTGCCAGTGCTGATGATCTCATTATTGGTTATCTTTATGACCGCTTTAAGATTGTCTTCGGGGATGATGAAAGGACGTCCACCGACTTTTAGCAACAGGCCATGAAAGATCGAACGGGAGATGGGCAGCTGCATGCGAAAGGTGGTGCCTTTGCCCCATTCACTTTCGATCGTGATTTTGCCGCCGATGCTCATGAGGGTATCTTTGACAATTGCCATGCCCAGTCCGCGGCCAGAAACGGCGGTGACAATTCCTTTGGTTGAGAAACCAGAGCGGAAGATGAAATCAAACACCATTTCATCGCTTAATGCAGCGTAGGTGTCGGGCGGGCAGAGTCCTCGTTCAACCGCGGTTTTTAATATCTTCTCGCGATCAAGTCCTCTACCGTCATCTGCAAGGACGATTTCAACGGTTTGTCCATCGATCTGATGCACCTGCAGTTGAATTTCACCTTTGGGGGGTTTCCCTGCTGCGGCACGTTCCTCCGGGTACTCCATGCCATGATCCACCGCATTACGCAACAAGTGAACCATCGGGTCGTTGAGAGATTCAAGAATCATACGATCAACTTCGATCTGGTCGCCCTGCATGGTGAAGACAAAATCTTTGCCTGTTTCGGTGGCCAATCGGCGCATCAGGGTAGGATAGTTCCTAAATAATTCATTAAAGGAAAGCATTCCGGTATTCAGGGCTTCATCAAGCACATTCTTTATCAGAAGTTTCTGTTGCCGTTCATGTTGTTTTGCTTGATTGACGAGGTGGAATAAACTATCGCTCAAAGAAGTGAAACCTTGTTCAACTTCTGCAACGGTTTCCTTGATTTGTTCAGCGAATAGCCCTGTTTTGGCCGGGGTATGTATCGACAGATGATCATTGAATGATTCTATTTGGGTGCGCAGGTTTTGATATTGGCGATGTGTTTGGTGGAATTGGCTCTGTAGATACTGTAACTGTTCTTTGCGCACATTGGCAATTTGCTGGAGCGATAATAATTCTTCGGTCTGGTTGATTAAATGCTCTAACCTATCAGCATTGATGCGTACACTATTGATGCGTTTGGCTTCAAAATCTCCGGTTGACAAGTTGGGATTTTTCACCCGCTTGATTTTTTGTTTCAGTGGTTCACCTTCGAGGGGTTCGGGTGATATCTCTGGTGGGGTTTCACCCTCTTCTTCTTCGATAGTATTAAATCTAAAGTCACTTAGGGACCCCAATACGCCAAAAGCTTCTTCGTCGTTTTCATTCAAAAAAGAAGACAAGTGTTGTATGGATGTCTGCCAGCGTTGATCGCCAACCATATCCATGCCAGCATATTCGTTCACAATGTCGAGTGCTTCGAAAAGGCTGTCGATCATTGGTTTACTGCTGTGCAACAGTTCGGCTTTTATATCCGAGAAGATGTCCTCAACGGTTTGCAACAAATGCATGATCTCGGCTTTACCGATGGCGCCAGCCGCCCCTTTCAGGCTGTGGGCTTCGCGCGATAGAGTTTCGTAGGCATCGTGTGATTCCTGATCGGAAAGAGCACCCATTTGGATGGATGTTAACAGGTTAGTCATCTGCAGCAGGCGTTCTTCGGTTTCTGCCAGGAATACCGTGTTTAACTCTTTCAGTAGATCGGGAGGGAGGTCGCTCATGTCAGCTCTTATAGATCGAATTCAGCTACCAATTTATCAAGATTTTGCACCAATTGCGCCAAAGAACCAATCGCTTTTTCAATTTGCTGGGTGGCGCCTACGTTTTGGTTAGAAGCCGTTTGTATGGCTTCAATGGCAATAACCAGTTGGTTCATCCCGCTTAATTCTTCCTGGCTGGAGATAGATATTTCCATGGAGGTTTCGGCGGAGTCTGCCAGACCCTTTGCCAGTTGTGAAATGGTTTGGCCGACCTGCTCAGTTTTTTGGGCGCCAGCTTCCACCGCTTTGGAGGAGCGTTCTGCGGCAAGAACGGCGGCTGATGTGGCTTTGCGGATGTCATCCAATATGCCCCTTACCCGCTCAACGGCAGTTTTTGATTGTTCAGCCAGGCTTTTCACTTCCTGGGCAACTACGGCAAATCCGGCTCCTGCTTCACCCGCCTTGGCTGCCTCGATGGCAGCATTGACAGCCAACAGGTTGGATTGTTCGGCAATATCCTCGACACTGTTAATGATCGAACCAATGCTCTGGGTTTGCTCACTGAGTTGTGATATTCGAGTTGCCATGGCATCCATTTCCTGGCGAATGAGTTCCATACCATTAACGGCATTGTCTGTTGCTTGCTGGCCCTCATCTGCTATTTCCAATACGCCTTCAGCATTCATCGAAACGTTCTGGGCTTTGGAGGCTGAAATTGCAGAGGTCTCACGGGCTTCTTCAACGGTGGCACTGATCTCGGTGATGGATGAGGTTGTTTCTGCGGTGGTAGAAGCCAATTCGGAAACCGAAGCAGAAACATTCATCACGGTGTGACCGATTTGTTCTGCCATCTCTGCCATACTGGTAATTTGATACATGAGGTTGGATTGTAATTTTTTCACAGCATTGGTGAGTTGTTCTATCTCAAGCGTGCTTTCGTTGGATGGGATGAAAACTTTGATCCTGCCTTGCGACATTTCGTCGGTTATTGCGGCGATTTTCGTGATTGGCTCAGCCAGAACGCGACTGGTGTAAACGCTAACAGCGATCACTGCCGCGATAACGAGTATCATAAGGATGCCCTGCGTAATCGCCCCTACGATGATCGAATTAAACGCCTTCTCAAAAGAAACAATTTGGTAAACGCGCCAATGGAATTCAGCATAGGGGAAGTTTGTATCGTCATACGAGTATAGGAACTGTTTGCCAGCAGCATTGCGCCAGATGCCATTGGGGGTTTCTGCCACTGCGCTGTCAGTGAATAGCGTCATCAACGGGTTAAAAGCCAGGTCTGAATCTGAAAATTGCAATTGGTTACGCTGGTTAATAATGAACATAGAGGTGTTGTCATCCTCAAACCTGGTGGAAAAGGCTGCATGAAAAGTGGACACTGGAATGACACCGCTGAGGGAACCGCCGTGGATCGGGGCAGAAACAAAAATTCCAGCATTTTGCCCAAGTTCTTGGACAATCCATTCGGCCCCATATAGCTCGCGGTTATCTTCAATATTGATAACCAACCGTGGATAAGAGTTAACCCACGCGGGATTGCTTTTTGTGATAATGATGTCGCCATATTTGTTGGTCAGCATTATGTAAGAAAAACCATAATCGAACAGTAAAGCATTGAAGAATTCATCAACCTGTTCGTTACCTTCCACATTCACAAACTCGGTGGCTTCGGTTGCCTCAAAGACACAGGGAGCTTTGGATGCCATGTCAAGGGCTGCCAGTCGAATGCGAAATACTTCATCGAGTATTTGTGCGCGGAAGTAGGCATTTTCTTCAATCTTCAGCCTTATCTCCCTCTCCAGAGTTTGCCTTGCCAGCAACTGGGCAGCACCCCCAACTATGATGGTCGGTATGACGGCAATTAATAAGGCGGTGATTAATAGCCTTTGTTTTAAAGTGATAGGTTTTTTTTCTTTCATCAGGAAAAGCCCTCCTCTGGTAGGTTAAGCATTCAGGGTTTGATTCACGATCAATTCGCGATTATTCAAGATTTCTTTCAAGTTTAGAATGATGATGTTGTCAGCAGTTATGCCGGAGAAATGAATGGTTTGTTGTTCTGAAAAAAAGTGGCTATCTATCTGTTCTTCGTGTAAAGTACGAAGACCAAGGACACTATCAACCAGAATGCCAAAACTAAGAACACCATCGGACAAAACAATAATAGCCGTGTCTTTGACGTTGGCGGCTTTCTCCAGCCCGAATAATTGGTGAACATCATTCACGGAGAAAATTTTTCCTCCATCGTTGATCAGGCCGACAATGAACGGTGGAACGCCTGGAACGGGGTAGATGGTTTTGCGATTGAGCACTTTGACCACATTCAAAGCAGGCAGCCCATACTCGGCATTCCCAAGAGTGAAGACGAGAAATTCCTGCGAGGTTGTTGAAAAGTCTTTCTTTGGCGCCGGCGTTGCCAGCTGTTCGGCTCTTTTCCGTAAAATATCCAGGGTTAACTCATCCATGATGCATTCCCTTTATGATGTTTTTGGCTTCTTTCACCGAGATGCCATCCATGCCAACAGCTGGTTCGGTTTCCTGTTGATCAGACAATGTTTTTTCCGCCTGTAAAAGAAGATTACTTCCTGCTTTTATATTGCCCAATTGTTGTTCGAGACAGCCTAACATGAACAAGGCTCCCGTGTAATTCTGGTCAAAAAAAAGAATTTCTTCATAAGTTTGTCTGGCTGCTTCAACCAGTCCGCGTTCCTGCAGTATGGAGGCTTTGAGTTGGCGCAGGTCGTGATTCATTTTGGAGGCAACCAGCCCTTTTTCGCACCATTCGAGGGCTTCCTTCGGTCTGCCGGCGTTCACCATGGTCTGAACCAGGAACACAAAATCGCTGTCAAGGAGTGATGTCAGGTCTGACCGCGCCATCATAAGCATCACGCCTGCCGCACTTTCATAAGCACCTTGTTGATAAAGGTCACGGGCTTGTTGGCGATAGTCGTATGTCTTTGGTTTTTCTGGCGCGGGCGGTTTGCTTTCCTGCCTTAATCTCAACAAGGCGGTTTTTCTTTTACGTGGGGGATCGGTTTTGAGCAGCCAGGTTTTTGTTTGAAGATTGCTGGTCTTCACCTTCCCATTCAACGGCCGAAGCAATGTGGTAGCGTTGGTGATGTTGTGTTCGAACAGAGTGTTAGGGGCGAGACTGCTCTCACAGGGGCTGAGTATTAACACACCGTCTGGCGTTAACATTGTCTTTAGCTGGCGCAACACCCGTTGCAGATTCTGCTCTGTGAAGTAGATCAATACATTGCGGCAAAATATGATGTCAAACTTTTGCGTTGGGGCTTGCGAAATATAATAGTTGTCATCAGCGAGATTCTGATAAGAGAAGTTGACTTTTTCCATAATCATTTGATCCAATTGCCAATTGTTTTGGGCCAAAGGGGTAAAAAAGCGCAACTTTTCTTTCATGGTGGTATCACGCAGCGACCAGTTGGTGTATTTTGCCAGACGTGCTTTTCGCAGGGCAAAGGGATTGATATCTGTCGCAAATATCTTGATGCGATTTTCTGGTAGATAGGCAAAATGGTTTGCCAGATAGATGGCCATGGTATAGGGTTCTTCACCAGAACTGCACCCGGCGCACCAGATTTGGATGGGCGTATTACGCGGCTTGTCTTTTAACAACGGGGGGATCACCTGACCGGTCAGCACTTCAAAATCACTGCGATAGCGGAAAAAGAAAGATTCGCCCACAGTAAAATACAGGGCGATGGCTTGTATTTCGGTATCACTCAGGTTGGTTTGCAGCAGGTGCTTCGCAAAGTCTCCAAAGTGGTTGAATCCCAACTCTGCACCGGCTTTGAGTAGTTTCTCTTCCAGTTCCTGGTCAGAGAAACGATCCAGTGACCAGCCCATCTTTTTGGTGATCGATTCTCGAACTTGCTGCAGCATCATCGTATGCTCTCAACAGTATCTGTTTCTAATTGGCGGTCAAGTTCTTCCAGGCTTTGGATCAACAACTGCGCATGCTGCGTTAGCGAATCTGTGAAAAAGAAAGCAGGCTTCAGGATCAACGATTGCCCATTGGCGGTGTGAGTGAATCCATCAAAGATGGTCTCATCGATCGAGCGGTGCTTTATAATTTCTCCGCTTATTATGGCAGGCAGCACATCAATTCTGAATGCGCCAAAGCAGGCTTCTTCCGGGCAAGAAAAGATAACCAGGAAATCATCCACACGCATCTGCGGTGTGGCGATTGACAACAGCTGCCAGAGATTAAAAACTGTTCCATATTTCCCGCCAATATTGAGAAAACCCTCAAATTCTGGCGGGGTGTTAGGTGGCGTGACAAGGGCAACCATAGGAACAATTCGAATAATGTTTTTCGCGTTGATCCCCAGTGTGTGGTGAGCCAAGTGGATTTGTAAAAACAGTTCTGGCATCAGGAGCACTCAGGTTAATTAGGAGAGAAAATGCAAAACAAAATTGGCAGATGGTAGAGAAGGATTATTACCAATACATACTAACTATACTATACTCTGCCAATTTCTAACTCTTTGCAGGCTTCGAATATTCTGAAAAAATATTCATTATTGCGATCAGCAGTATCTTTTGCGGTTAAATCAAAACGAGGTGCCTCATTGAGAAACACCTCGTTTGTTCAGTATGTGGTTTTCAGCCGGGGAAGTCGAAGCTTCCGACCTCTTCGCCGTTGACAAACACGGTGTAAGAGCCATCAGGCAGGTCCTGTGTCGGCAGGTTGATCGTTTCTTTGAAGGGTTCCAGTACCTGGATGCACATCAGATCGGTGTCTGCCTTATAAGAACTCACCGTGATATTGATTTTGTTTTCAGCATCTGGTTCAGCGATGTCGATGTGGAGACTGTGGCAGGGATCTGGCAGATCTCCAGTGATGGTGATAAAAATCTGCACAGGGAAACTTTCTGCGATGGAGAGAGAAGTCTCATTCACGAAAGCATTGCCGGGCAATGCGCCTGCAGGGATAGGCCCTGTCACGGGTGCCTGGTCTTCGCCGGGTTGGCATTCACCATTGATGAATGCCCACTCTTCACACGCTGAACCATCTTCAAAAACGCAATACCCGGTCACGCTGCCATCCTCGTTGGTGCGCAGTTCTGACCTGCCGCCCTGTGCTTCACAATACTCGGAAGCGGGATTGGGGATGCCTACCGGGTCATCAACGATATCTTCGGCTCCAGCACAGGCGGCCAGCAGCAACACCAGAATTGCACCTAAACTCAACAACATTTTCATTTCCTTTTCCTTTCCATTTTTAAATGACACTTTACTTCTTAGACGCTCAGGTCATGGCTTTTGTTCCGCAAAACAGAAAAATAGCGCCTGCACATTGCATATTTTTATTGTATGATTGAAAGGTGCCAAAATTCAATAAGGAGAACGAGACGAATGCAGTTGGACCACTATGAACAATTAACGTTTGATGGCTTACTGCGGTGCAACGTGGATGTGTGGGTGCCATCAGCCTATGTGGAAAATGTAGACCGCGCTTTTCTGGTCATCTATATGCACGATGGGCAGAACTTGTTTGAACCCGAAAAAGCCTACACCGGCGTAACCTGGGGTGTGGCGGAGGCGATCGAGTGGTTGAATACCGAACGAAAAATCGAACCAGCAATCGTGGTTGGCATCAGGAACACAGAAAACCGGTTTGGTGATTATCAGCCAACCAGACCCTTTCATACACTGAAAGGCGAACGGATCGTCAAACGCATGGAACGCAGGAAAGGAATGGGGGATGTCAAGTTCAGTGCCGACCAGTATTTGCGGTTCATAGTGTAAAGCCTGAAACCGATGATTGATGAAAACTATCGCACCAAACCCGATCTTCGCAATACCTTTATCATGGGTTCCAGCATGGGTGGGTTGATTTCGCTCTATGCAATCTGCGAACATCCGCAGGTATTTGGCGGGGCAGGCTGTATTTCGACCCATTGGCCCGCAGTTAAATGGGTGACCTTGCCCTATTTACAAGATCACCTGCCATCGTCGGAAGACCACCGGGTTGACTTTGACCATGGCACTGTTGACCTGTATAAGAGTTATGGCCGCTGGCAGAAGAAGGTAGATGCGGTTATGCTGAACAAAGGCCATCAACCAGAGGTAGGTTGGCTGACCAGGGTATATAAGGGCGATCGGCACCATGAAGAATGCTGGCAGGCGCGCATTGAGGTATCGTTGACTTTTTTGTTGGGAAAATAACTTAGCTTATAGAAAAGGAATTAAAGGAAACTATGAAAAATACATTTCGTTGGGGTATTTTGGGCACAGGATCGATTGCGAGTAAGTTTGCGACTGATCTTGGGCGTCTGCCAGATGCGGTTTGTTATGCCGTGGGTTCGCGGAGCATCGAATCGGCGCAACGGTTCGGTAATCGATTCGATGCTGTAAAAAACTACGGAAGTTATGAGGCGTTAATGGCGGACCCTGAGGTTGATGCCATTTACATCGCTACCCCGCATCCTTTCCACAAAGAAAATACCCTTGCCTGCCTTGCGGCCGGCAAACCGGTTTTGTGCGAAAAACCGTTTGCGATCAATTCAGCTGACAGCATAGAAATGGTGCAGCAGGCGCGTGAAAGGGGAGTCTTCTTGATGGAGGCAATGTGGACGCGTTTCCTGCCAGTACAAATGAAGGTTCGAGAATGGCTGGCGGATGGAATGATCGGTGAGCCTTTGTCTTTGGTTTGTGATTTCGGTTTTCGGGCTGGATTCAACCCGAAGAGCCGGCTGTTTGATCCCGCGTTAGGTGGTGGGGCTTTACTGGATGTGGGCATTTACACCCTCAGTTATGCTTCCATGGTTTTCGGCAGCCAACCGGAGAGGATTCAGGCAGATGCTACCCTTGGTGAAACCGGGGTGGACGAACAAAATGCAGAACTACTCACTTATGCTGATGGCGCGCAGGCGCAGTTGACCAGCGCCATTAGGGTTACCACCGAGCAGCGAGTAAGAATCTCTGGTACCGAGGGGAGCATTACGGTGCCGGATTTCTGGCATGCTACTGCAGCCACACTGGTCAAGGCTGATGGGTCAATGGAGAATGCCACAGGAGAGAGCGGTTACCATTTTGAGGCAGCTGAGGTGATGCGGTGTGTGGGTGATGGTCGACTGGAGAGCGAAGAAATGCCTTTGGACGAGACCATCGATATCATGCGCACCATGGATGCCGTGCGTGTTTTGATCGGTTTGAAGTACCCCATGGAATAAGAGGAAAGATAACAATGACAATGCAATATGGAACTATCAAAGGAATTGACAAACCGGTATCGCGCATCGTGCAGGGAACTATGATGCTTTCCACCGACAGGATGGAGGAAGGGATCGCATTATTGGATATGGTCTTTGCACATGGTGTAA
>Ga0334889_1003585_pt1 | contig 15042 bp, 13 predicted proteins | sample GraSluR1_MG_2_FD_207222 | JGI IMG/M metagenome (GOLD analysis project Ga0334889, IMG submission 207222) | Sludge microbial communities from methane-producing bioreactor in Wageningen University, Netherlands - Granular Sludge_8_08-R1 | ecosystem: Engineered > Bioreactor > Anaerobic > Unclassified... | reverse complement strand
GATCATAGGAATCAATAAAAACCTTAAAGACGGAAAATGGTTCATGACAGGAAAAACCAAAATATCGAAAAAGACCTTTATCAATTGCTTTTTCAGCCCAGGAGAATATTCCCAGGTTGAGAAGTTGATGAAAAGTTTTCTTTTTAAGATTGTGTAACAAATAAACATCTAAATAATCAGTTTTTAATCTACTAAGTTGTTCATGTAAAAAACGGTCGAAATCATTGCTTTTTTCCACTAACCAGATAGGCATTTTGGTGGTTAATAATACTTTTTTCCGATAGCCATCTTGCAGTGCTCTGCCAATTACTTCTTCGCTTCTCCCGTTATGGTATGTATAAGCGGAATCGATATAATTTACACCGTTATCAATTGCATATTGCAGCATGCGAATGGTTTCCGCTTCATCAATTTCCCCAGATGATGGCTTGTGATCAATGGTTGGAAGTCTCATGCATCCGAAGCCAAGTGCGGAGACTTTTTCTTTTGTCGAGCCGAGTATTCGATATTTCACTGACTGGAATCCTCCGATTAAATATATTTATTTTGACCTTATTAGGAATTTTTTATAGATACCTACCAAGGGTAGTTAAAGTAAGATTATATCAAAATATACCACTAATTTTAAAATCGAAAATAAAAACTGAAGTCGTCACTTCCTTGAAAAGCCCTGAATTTCGTATTCTTTAAAAAAAAGACCCCTCTCATTTTTTTGGGAAGAGAGGGGTGTCTACCGGCAGGATTGAAGCGAATTAGGATTTATTATGGCAGTAATTGGCTAACTTTATTGATAAGAGCTTCTGGGGTGATATCCTGCTCGTGTATATCGCTCACCACGGTAAAATAAATCGTAAAGGATTTTGATTCCAGTGGTTGAAGTGTAAATTGAGAAGCATTCGAATAGACTATGTAAGGGGCGGCCCCAGGTTCATTTGAATAATTCTTACCCCAGGACCAAATTTCAGCTCCATTAAAAAATTCCTCAGGTTTCCAAGATTTTATAAACACATCTTTTGTTTCAGGATTATATATCCCAGCCAGGTTAGTACTGAGCTGCGAAGCTGATTGAAATACTAAATAATCATTGATCAGTTTCCATTGAGAGAAAGATTCTGGCCATTCAAATATGCTTTCTTTCGATCCTGCCCAGTCATTTTTACTCTCTAAAAGTTTAATTTTGTTCACTGGTAAAATTATTTGTTCATTACTATTTTCGTTATCATGAATATAAAAAACCGTAAAATCTCGAAACTCTAAATCTTTGGGATTTTTCTTTGAAGTATTGGATATTTTAGCTTCAATTTCAATAACCGGACTTACTTTTTTCATTCTCACCCAAACTTCGGTGAGAGTTTTTTGGAACATATCTTTTCCAGAAAGGAAGACTTCTCCAAAATCCTCTGAAGAGCTGGTAATTTCAAACTGTAAATCAAAAGGCTGACGATCCCGGGTATTCCACGGGAGTGAAAAATAATAACCACCGAATTCTACAGTGTGGAGACCACCGGGAAGAACCATAGGATCAGGAACGAATTTCTGGTAGAGAAAGGGTTGTTGTTTGTCGGTTAACGAAAAATTGGATAAGATACGACCGCGGTTAGGAATTATATCCAGGGAAATAAGGTCATTTCTCATATGAATGATTTCTGGATTAGTTTTTGTGCTGGCTAGTTCAGCTACCGGAAGAACATATTGATCTTCAGTTACATTGATTGACACTTTTGATTGAGCTATTGAGAATGTACTTATAACCAAACCCGTCATGATCAAAACACTAATTAAAGATTTTTTAATTTTCAATGGGATTCCCTCCCTTTTTATTATTCTTTTACTGCTCCTGCTGTGAATCCTTTAATGAAATAACCTGATACCGGCATGAAAAGGATAAATACCGGTATCATAATAAGAATCGATCCGGAGAGCAGTGGTCCCCATTCAATATATTGTTCAGCAGTAAATGTTGCTAATCCCAAAGGCCCAGTCTTTTTTAAATTCGAGCTCATGAGAATTAAAGCAAACATATATTCACCCCAAGCGGTAATAAAAGAATAGGCTCCTGCAGTCACCAAACCGGGTGAAGCTAGTGGAATAACAATTCGAGTGAAAGTAGTAAAAGTACCAGCTCCATCAATTCCGGCAGATTCTTCCAGTTCTCTAGGAATATTTTCAAAGAAAGATACCAACAGCCAGGTACAGAAAGGGGATACTAATGCAGTATATATGATAATGAGGCCAAACAAGTTGTCATAAAGGCCCATAGAGGTAAAAAGTTTGTAAATTGGAACTAAAAGAACAACAGTTGGGAAGACATAAATAAAAAGGAGAAATTTTGAAATCAAACCAGCACGAAGCCTTCGATTCCGGGCAATACCATAACCGCTGATCGATGATATTACGAGAGAGAAAAAAGCAGTAAAGACAGATACATAAAGACTATTGAACAAAAACCGGGGAAAATCTCTGACTGGTGTTCGGGCAAATAACAGGGTTTGATAATTTTTTAAAGTTGGTTCAACCGGCAAAAAAGAAGCCCGAGACATGATTTCTTTTAAAGGTTTAAATGAAGAAATGAATATGTATATAAAAGGCCATATAATGAGCGCAAGGACCACTACGACTATGCATACGGTTATAATATTTTTTGTCCGGTTGATTTCCGCCAAACCGTTTCACCTCACCAACAGACTGAATGATAACTCCCTTAATTCAGTTATTGTCTTTCTTTCGGAGTAAGATAACTAAAATAGAAAAAACCAAGAATAATTAAAAAGATACCAATGAAAACTGTTACTGCTGATGCTTCTCCCAAACGGAAGGTCTTAAAAGCAGTTCGATAGATTAAAACTGGTAGGGTTTGGGTTGCCGTTCCAGGACCTCCCTGAGTCGTTAACCAAATAAAATCAAACGTATTAAAATTCCAGGCGAATGCTAAGAATCCAACAAACCAGATCATGGAGCCGAGAAGCGGAAAAGTAACAAAACGAAATTTTTGAAAACCGGTGGCTCCATCCACTTCAGCTGCTTCAAAAACACTCACAGGGATAGCTTGCAGGGCAGCTAAAATCATCAAAGTTCCAAAAGGAAGAAACTTCCAGGAGTTGAGAAGAATGAGAGCAGGCATGGCTGTGGAATTGTTACCTAAAAAATGAATTTGTTTCTCCATTAAACCAATCGAAGACAAAAAAGCATTAATTATGCCAATTCTAGGAAGTAACATCCATCTCATACAGACTGCAACTGCAACGGTAGGTGCAATCCAGGGGAGCATTACCAGTGATCGAGCAAAATGAATTCCTTTCATTTTTATGTTCAGCAGAATCGCCAAGAAAAGGGGTACAATCAACTGAATAATTAGATTGCCGAAAGTCCAATAAAGGCTTTTCCCTAAAGAATCCCAGAAAAAGCCACTACTCAGAAGGTAGGTATAATTTTTTAGTCCTATGTAATTGGATTCGGCGCCTCCAAAGGAAATATCATAGAAAGAGTAAATTAAATTTCGAATATATGGATAAGCAAAAATTACCAAGACCACAATAAAAACCGGGAGCAAGAATAAGTATTGCTGTATTTCATTTTTCCGAATTTTAAGCATATAAACCACCCGTACCAATAAAATATCAACGAGCTGGAGCAATGGCTCCAGCTCGTTGATATGAGATTATTGCGCAATCGGTGAAGAGTACTTGGTCATGAGTTCTGCTCCATAAGCTGCTGCTTCTTCGGGAGTCATTTGACCACTTACAACTTTATTAACAGTATCAGCTAAAACATCAGCACCAGAGATGTCGCCAATACCGGTATTAACCCATTTACCATATTCAAATCCATAGAGCGTAGCATAATCATTTAAAGCTTCCATGGCAATTTTATGAGCATTTTCGAATCGTTTAACTATCGGATCATCCCAATATTCCTTGGCTTGGGAAGCGGCAACACTGGTTGGAAAGAAACCACCGGGTTCTTGACCAGATGTTAATATAGCGTTTATATCAGGTCTCATCATGAAACGAACGAAGTCGTAAACTGCTTCTTTGTGGCCTGGTTTTTCTAAAGTATCTTTATAGAGATGGACTTCATTGGGGTAGGTAATTGTCCCCCGTTCAGTTCGCTCTTTATAAAAAGGTATATGGGCAGCATCATAGTCATCGCTATCAAACTCTTCGTGGAATCTTTTCTGGACTGATGGAAAGTAGGGAGACATGGCCAAGGTTCCTGCTGCAATATTCAATTCGATTTCTCCCCAAGACCAGGCTTCTGCTCCGGGTGGAGCAAATTTGATTAAATCGTTATATAGTTTCAGCGCTTCAATTGTTTCTGGGCTATTAAAGGTGATATTTCCATTTTCATCAAAGAATCGCGCACCGGTACTTGCCATAAATATATAGGCTTGTTCGTCAGTCATCAGATTCTTTGCTCCACCAATACCAATACCATATACTTCTTCTTCCGAATTTTCGGTGATCTTTTTGGCATAATCAAGTACTTCATCCCAGGTTTTTGGTGGTTCAGTCGTTCCAACGTATTCTTCGAGGAAACTAGGTCGATAGGTCATAAGCATGACCATAGTCATTATAGGAACTCCCCAATAATCACCGTCATAGAAATACATATTCTTCTGGTTGGGGAATATTTGGTATTTTTCATCAATTTCTTCCACTAAATCAGTTAGTGGTGCCAGAGAACCGGTCTTAAACATGGTTGTAACGAAATCAGGTAAACCAAATTGGAAATCAGGGAGTGTGTTCGCTTCAATAGCAGCTAAGGTTTTAACCCAAGCATCACCCCACATGACAACTTCTTGTTTTAAAATGATGTTGGGGTTTTCTTTCATGAAAAGGTCGATCACTTTTTGAAATGCTGCGACCCGGTGAGCAGGTGCTTCGTGATGCCAAAAGGTTATTTCTAATGGTTGATCTTGAGCAAAAGTCACACTTCCCAATACCATGACTAAAACAAAAACCATCAGGAATAAAATCCCTTTTTTCATTGTATAACCCTCCTATATAAAAAAGTATTTAACCAAAAACAATTAAACTTAACAAAATCTATAAATTTTTAATTCGGTTAAAATATTCTTCAACATATTTTGCATTGGCTTCATCGCCGCCAATTCGATTGGCACTCATCCATACTTTGGGGGTTACTCCTTTGTTCACCATATATTTAATGGTTTCAATTTCAATGCGGCGTACGATATATCCGTCAGTCATAGCTGAAATAGGAGCGAAAGGTCGATCGAAATTATCAATCTCCATGACAGAGTCACCTATAGGGTTATAATCATCAATGAAAAGATCGACCAAATCCATCATGTTCTTACGGCTGGGATGGCGAGTAAAGTGATCCTTGGGGATCTTTTCTTGCCATTCACTTCCTCCAATACCGATCGTGTAAGCTTTTTTCTTTTTGCATTCTAAAGTAGCATCGATAGCGGCAGCATTTACTCCGATATTATTGAATATAATTGTTACGTCTCCAGCTTTGACTCCATAATAATCGACAACTCGGTTCATATAATCCGGACACCTTTCAATACGCATTCCATGAGTAGCCCCACAAGCACCATATAGTGCTCCTATTGGGATGATGTAATTGACCGGAACCAAACCACCAGCTCGATAAAACATATCATACGCAGGAATATCTGTATGTCCTCCAGTACCAATTACATGGAGCAAACCATCTTTCATGAGGGTATCGCCGATAACTTGCCCGGCTTTTTCAAAGTTTTTTGCTTGTTCTTTTTCAATTTTTTGGAGAAACTCAATGGTAATATCAAGATAGCTTTTTCCTTTTACCACGGGCATGACCTCCTTTTTTATTTACTAAAGAAGAATAAAAAATTCACCTCCTCAATATATTTATCAAAAAAACAATTATATCATGTATATACAGGTTACATTGAGATATAATAAGCTGTCAAGAGAAAATGATGAAAATTGTATAGATTTGCCCATTGTTTATAGTAGTTGATCCTTCGGTTTTAATGGTAAAAAAACAAGGTAATTATGAATATTTTAAAACCCGGAGCGCATGAGTAGTCAGTAACTGTCAATATGGGGATGAATACAGATTAATCAAAACTGGTATTTAGAAATAATTTTAAAATAAATAAAAAGATTGAATCCTTATTTTTCTATTGACTATTTATTCTTCTGATGGATAACGTTTCTTTTATCAATCATAAATTTATATCTGTCGGCTCGATAGAGAAAAGTAACATATTCTATCGGTGTATCCAATTCATCAAAAGTGACCCTCTCGCAAAGCAGTCCAGGGATATTGGTAGATACATCAAGAAGCTTGGCTTCCTTGGTTTTTAGTAAAACAGCTTCAACACTTTGTTTTGCCCATAAAACAGGGTGATCGATAAAATCATTCAAGATCTCGCACAAATCTCTTCTTTCAATTTCTTGTTCACTGGTTTGCATAAATTTAAAGAATATCCGATAAGGCAAAAACACGTTTTGCAAGCAGATCGGTTCGTGGTTGGCATAGAGAAGCATTTTAACATAAATAATTTTTTCTTCTTGATCAAGATTGAGTACCTCGGTAATTTTGGGATATGGCTCATCAATTCGTCGTTCCAATAGTTTCCGTTCGGGTATAAGACCGCGACAAATCATATCATCAGTAAAGGTTGTAACATAGGTTAATTTCTCAATGATTTTGGGTTCACAAACAAAACTGCCCTTACCGGCAACTCTCTGAATGTATCCTTCGTTTACCAGATCGCTAATAACTCGTCTTACCGTCATTCGACTGATGTTATACTTTTTACAAAACTCGGACTCAGAGAACAACTTATCACCAGGTTTTAATTTTCCACTTTCAATCATTGAAAGAATTATTTTCCTCAGTTGTATATGGAGTGGAACTGGAGATGTTTTTTCAAGAAGCACCTATTCTTTTCACACCTTTCGGTAATATATATATATATTATAACATCTTGTTAGAACTAGTTATAACAAGAATAAAAAATTCTTTTTCATAAGTCAATACTTTTTAGCGGTAACCAGCTAAAAGTCATTAGTTTTGAGTTTAGGTGTTTCCTTCGACTCAGTTTTTATTATCAAGGAAGAATGATCTTTATTTCTCAACTGCTCTTTGCCGGAGTAATTAAATATTTTAAAAAAATAATGGTAAACTACTTTAGTATAAGCAAGTAGATATTCAATATTAGGAGAAAAAAATGGATATGAATTTTGCTTTTAATTTGAGTTATTATGAAAAAGTGAACAATCAGCTCAGGAACATAATTGATTCAGAAAAAGAAAAAATGATGCAAGCTTCAGTTCAAATTGCTCAGTCTATTGCCAATCAAGGACTTGTTCATATTTTTGGAACCGGTCATTCTCACCTGTTCGGTGAAGAAGCTTTTTATCGAGCCGGGGGCTTAGCATGCGTCAATCCGATTCTTGAACCTTCACTTATGCTCCATGCTGGAGCCATGAAATCTTCGGCGCTCGAAGACTTACAAGGCTATGCCGAGAAAATATTCAACCATGTTCAACCTGAGAAATCAGATATATTTATCATTTTTTCCAATTCTGGAGTGAATCATGTTCCAGTTGAGATGGCCAAGATAGTTAAAAATTCTCAGCTTCCTCTCATTGGTATCGGATCAAAAAAATACAGCGAGTTTTTAAAAAACACCAAAAAACGTCAATCTTTGAGTGATTTTTCTGATATATTCATTGATAATCATGCTGAAATCGGAGATGCCGTTTTGTCTGTATTCGGAATTGAGCAGAAAATTGCGCCAACATCTACAGTCTGTGGCGCTTTTATTCTCAATTTGATATTAGCAAATGTTTCAATGTGGCTTGTTCAGCAGCAAAAAATAACCCCTCCAATATTTATTAGTGGCAATCTACCCGATGGGAAGAAGAAAAATACCGAACTCTATAACCAATATCGAAAAAGAGTGAGAGCTTTATGATAAAAGATTCTCCTTATATTTTAACTATAGATATCGGTACCACCAATTTAAAATGTATAATTTATGATAAAAAGGGAAGAATTAAGGCAAAATTATCACAATCCCATCCCACTCACTTTTCGCTTCCTGGATATGCCGAACAAAATCCAACTGTTTGGGTATCCAATCTACAGAATCTTCTTCGGATAATGGGAGGTAAACATCCAGAAATAATTCAATCTATTCAGGGAATATCTCTTACTGGACAGATGCATGGACCGGTTTTTTTAGATTCAAAGCAAGAAATAGCCTATCCTTGTCTTATTTGGTCTGATACCAGAGCACATAAGGAAGTTTCTTTTTTAAAAAACACTTTTACCACCGATTCTATTTTAAAAATTACTGGAAACCCAGTTCAAGAAAGCTTTGCTCTTCCTAAAATTCTATGGTTGAAAGATCAACAACCAAATCTTTTTTCTCAAATCGATAAAATCATATTTCCTAAGGATTATCTCGGATTTCTTTTAACCGGTACTATTGCTACCGATCATTCTGATGCTTCTGGATCGATGCTATACAATCTAGCAAATCACTGCTGGAGTGAAGAAATTATTGATACCTGTGAATTAAGAAAGCCCTTATTTCCAAATATTATCCAGAGTGATGCCATTTTAGGAAGGGTAACTCGAGAAGCTGCCCAGCAATTTGGCATACCAGAAGGAGTTCCTGTTATTAAAGGTGGTGGAGATTTAGCAACAACTGCATTAGCAACTGGAACCGGTAAAAAAGAAAGTATTTCACTCTGTATTGGTACTGCAGCACAAATGTTGATGAGTTTTGATTCAATCGAAGAAAAATTATTGGGACATTTATACTTTTTTTCTCATTGCTTACCCCAAAGCTATTTTTGCCTTGGGACAGTTCCAACCGGGGGATCATCCATACAATGGTTTCAAGATCTTTTTGAGTTGAAAAATATTGAATTTATTTATAATGAATTAAACATCACCTTTGATGATGCAATTGAAAGGAATACTCTCTTTTTCCCTTATTTAATGGGAACTGGTACTCCACATTTTGATTACCGAGCCAACGGTGCCTTTTTAGGACTTCGGATTAATCATAAAAGATGTGATTTGATATATTCCATTGTTGAAGGAATAATTTTTGCCTTAAAAGATTCTCTGACCTCGATATTAAAACCAAACTTAGGAAAAATATTTTTAAGTGGTGGTGCTACTCGTTTTTCTATGTGGCCTAAGTTGGTAAGCAATATTTTTAATCTTCCAGTTTATACTTATCAAAATGCTGACTCTGCCACCATTGGAGCTTTTCTTCTTGGAGCAAGACGATTAGGACTTATTGAAGATTATGACAGCATTATTAACGGTTTTATACCCGAAGAACCAGTTCATCCGCAAAAAAAATTTGTTCAAAAGCTTGAGAAAAAGTTTGAAAAATATAGGCATTTTTCATTATTAATCAGAGAATATTCGACTTATGAAAAAGATTTTTTAGTATAAACTTAAAAAAGCGGAGGATTGATTAATGGATATCATTTATGCCAGCAATTATGAGGATATGAGTCGAAAAGCAGCAACGACTATTGCCCAACAGGTTATTAAAAAACCAACATCAGTATTAGGTTTTGCTACAGGTTCCACACCCCTTAGAACTTATGAAATACTCATTGAATTCCATCGACAGGGGATTGTCGATTTTTCTTACATCAATACCTTTAATCTTGATGAATATGTTGGACTATCCTCAGATCATCCTCAAAGCTATTCATTTTTTATGTTTAAAAACTTTTTTCGTCAAATACAGCTTGATCCAAGTCGTGTTCATATCCCTTTGGGAACCGCTTTAGATCTGTCGAGGGAATGTACTGATTATGAAGAAGCAATTCAAAACTTGAGTGGAATCGATTTTCAATTGCTTGGTTTAGGCTCAAATGGTCATATTGGATTCAACGAGCCAGGAGTACATTTTAACAGTGTAACCCACGTTGTTTCTCTCAGTCAGGAGACCATCAAAGCAAATTCACGATTTTTCAATTCTTTAGAAGAAGTTCCAAAAAAAGCGATTACTATGGGGATAAAATCAATTATGAATACACGAAAAATTCTTCTTTTAGTGAGTGGAGAGAAAAAAGCTGAAATAATTCGTCGAGCTCTTTCGGGATCTATCAGCGAAGAGGTACCAGCATCGGTTTTACAACTTCACCCCAATACAACCGTGATAATCGATCAATCAATTTTATAAAAGTGTTTTGTATCACACTATTCAAAACTATGGAAAATACAAAGGAATATATTGAATAATGCAGCAGGATACCAGTGGCTAAAAATACTTTGATCGTGAACAAAGAGTAATAATTAAACCTGAAAAGAGTGAAATGAAGATAATTGAAACACGGTAGGTTCCAGTTAGGTCGATTAAAGAACCGAAAACGACTGGAAGGGCAAGAGGCCCAACGTTTCCCAATGATGAAATTACACCCACAACGCCACCTACTGAAGAAGCATATCTATCCAGTTCGGCTGGTATGGCAAGGCTAATGGTTAAAATACTATTTAAACAAAATCCAGCTATAAATAAGCTTAAATTAAATAAAGCATGATGACTGGTATTTATTCCTAAAGTTGATAAAAGGGTTACTATCCCCATTAAAGTTAATAAAGAGTTACGGTTTTTCAATCGGTCAGAGACAAATCCAATAATAGGACCTGAGAAGAAAAAACCTAAAGGGAGTAAGGTTGCTAAGGATGGACTTAATTTTTTCATTTCGATTATTTTGGGAATCCAGGTCGCTAAGGTATCATAACCACCCATACCTGCAATAACTAAAAGCAATAGAATCCATAGAGAACGATCTCTGAGGATAACTTTAAATTGACTCAATTGAATGGTTTCTGTTTTAAGGTGAGTCTCGGGAACCAAGAGCCACCAAAATATTGATATCAAAACTGGCATTAGGGCATAAATGAACAGAATGGTCCTCCAACTGATAAAGTTTAATAAAGTTGGTGTAAACGCAATAGCAGTTGCATTCCCAGCAGCAAAACCGGCAACATAAATTCCTGTAGCAAAACCAGTTGAAGTTTTTTGAAATGATTTTTTAACTAAAATTGGCAGTATTGGGAGAACTGATGATAAGCCAAAGCCAAGAGCGAGCTGAGTAAGAAGAAGGGTAGCATAACTCTGGGTAAAGGGGCGAATGACTGCTGCAATTGCTGATATGGGAAGAGCAATCCGAAAGGCATTCCGAAAACCAATATGATCTCCAATAAATCCCCAGGGGATACGAGAAGCAACCAAGCTGATCATAGCAATCCCAAAAATAAAGGCAAACCCAGCATGAGAAAGGTTCATTTCTTTCATGATAATTGTTGAAAGTGGCGCAGTTGAAAATAAAAGCAGATGAAGCATAAAAGCAATCGAAAATGCAAAAAGCGACATTTTTAATTGATGATGATTCATCGAATTCTTTATCATGAAAAGACTCCTTTCTTTTTGGGGTTACTTTGACCTTTTAAAATCCGCTAAATATTTATACCAATTATTCCAAAATGATAACGCCTTTCATATATTCAGTATTCTGTCCCGATGCTGCTTCAAAGCCTTTAGCCAGGTCTTCAAGGCAAAATTTATGAGTGACCAATTGATCGAGAGGAAGGAAATGCTTTTGGTATCCCCAAACTCCTTTGGCGACATCTTCCATAAAATTGAGAGAATGCCAGGGGTGAACTGAGGTAACTATCGGTGATTTAAACATCAGTTGATAACCAAGAGTATTGCTCATAATTTGATCACCAGCGTAAAATGAAGACGCGATGATTTTACCCCTGCCTTGATACCCATAAAAGGATGCATTACGAATTATCAACGAAGCTATTTCCAGACCTTTTAATTTTCCAGTTATTTCAATTGCCACATCTACCCCTCGATTATGAGTTAAATCTTGGATAAATTGTTCACAGTTATCCCGTTTTGGATTGAGGGTTATTTGGGCTCCAAATTTTTTAGCCCAATGCAGGCGTGAATCTTGTAGATCGATCGCGATAAGCCCTTGAAGAGGCATTTGTTTTAAAGCTGATAGCGTTAACAAACCCATCGTTCCGCAACCAATGACAGCAACAAAATCTCCATATTCTGGCCGAGCAGTTCGAACCATGTTTGATATACAGCCCAAAGGCTCAGCTAAACAGTATTCTGGATTCTCAACCGAATCGGGAATTTTAACCAATTTTTTAGGAATAGTAATCACATGTGACGCAAATGATCCATCAATCGGTCCCCCCACTCGATCACCAATTTTAAAATCTTTTACCTGGCTTCCGAGATCAATAACAATACCTGATGGTTCATGCCCCAATTCAACTGGAAAAGGGATTTCTTTTTGAAAGCGATAGTTTTCGAGACCTTCGATAATCGTGACACTTTCTCCCAAATAGGTGGACATCTCAGTGTGGCATATACCACAAGCTTCTATTTTTACAAGAACTTCATCCTTTTTTAAGGGTGGAATTTCTTCTTGTTCAATAACAAAAGTTTTTGGCGATATGAGTTTGGCAACTTTTCTTTTCATTATGTTCCTCCATCGACTGTGGTTTAATGGATATTAAAATTTTCTATCCATTTTAACCTTTCAAGTCTTTTATGGCTATATCAAAGAGACGCTAATGTTTAATGAATTAGAAAAAAAATAAAAAGATTAAAGATATGCAATATTTTTCCGATAAACATAAGCAAAGAATGATAAAATAAAGTTTTTAAAAGCTCTCATTTTTAAAAAATAAAAAAAGGAGAATTATATGAGAAAAAACAAGCTTTATCAATTATTTGTCCGATCATCATTTTTAATGCTTTTTGTTATGAGTTGTATTTTAATTACTTCACTATCAGTTTTAGCGAACGACAGCATTAACCATCCCGATCAGGTGGCTTTACAGAAAATTCTTGCTGATTTTGAAGCCTATGCTGAACAAGCTCGTCAAGATTGGGGAGTCCCTGGAATGGCTATTTCGATCGTCCAAGGAGATGAAATGATCTATGCCAAGGGCTTTGGAGTAAAAAAAGTTGGAGAAAGTGATCCGGTTGATGAACAGACAATTTTCCAGATTGGCTCAACTTCCAAGGCTTTTACCGCCGCCTTAGTTGCCATGATGGTCGATGAAGGAAAATTTCATTGGAAAGATAAAGTCATTGATTATCTTCCTGATTTTCGAATGTATGATCCCTGGGTAACCCGTGAATTTCTCATCAATGATGTTATGGCTCAACATAGCGGTATGCCTGGTTATGCGGGAGATTTTCTATCTTTCCTTGGTTTCGATCGTGATTATATTATTCATTCCATTCGTTATATTCAACCTATAAGTAGCTTCCGAAGTGAATTTGCATATATGAATAATCTTTTTTTAGTCGCAGCATCTTTAGTAGAAAAAGCTTCTGGAAAAACCTGGGAAGATAATTTACAAGAAAGAATATTTGATCCATTGGGAATGAATGATACTACTTGCATCCAAGATGGTTTTACTCAGGCTCTAAATGTTGCTTATCTCCATCAAAATATAAAAGGTCAGGCGAAAATGCTCCCTATGGATTGGCCATATATTGATTGGGTGTATACCTATTCTCCTGCTGGTGGGATTAATTCGAATGTTGTCGATATGGCTAAATGGATGGTTCTTCAACTTAATGAAGGAGTTTATGAAGGAAAACAGCTTATCAGCAAAGAGAATATTCAATACATGCATTCTCCCAAAACCATATTAGATGCAAATAACTTTTATAATTTAGCCTGGCTTACGACTAAATATGAACCCTATTCTTTAATTTGGCATAATGGAGGAACTTCTGGCATTAAATCTGTAATACAGATTATACCTGAGGCTAAATTGGGAATTGTCGTTCTGACCAATATGTCTGATACACAACTTCCTGAAGCACTGGGAAAACATTTTGTTGATCTTTACTTTGGGAATCCCCTAAAAGATTGGAGTGCTGAAAGTTTAAAAGCATTCAAAACATCTCTATCCCAGGAAGCTGAAATTCCTGATATTCCTAAGGAAAAACCTCTTCCCTTGGAAGCTTATACAGGAAAATACGTTAACCCGGTTTTCGGAGAAATTTTAATAAGTATTGAAGGTGAAAATTTAGTTTTTGCTATTGGACCTAAGCAATCTAAGGTTATTTTAACTCCTTGGAATCGAGATACATTTTTATTTTCTATACCCGATTTCTTGGATGAAGGCGGGTTTGTTCAATTCCAAATCGATCCTATGGGGAAGGCGTATAAATTTGTTGATGATACTATTGGTGAATTTGACCGGATCGCTGATTAATAAACTTAATCTTTAATACCTCTTTCTACGAAATTCTCCCCATTATCGAGGGGAGAATTTCGTAGTGAAACCACATCATCTACTAGTTGTTTATTTTAATCCTTCGCTTCTTCGACAGGTATAAGAATTTCGGTAAGCAAATCCTCAGCTGTGGTCGTAGCAGGATCATTATGATAGATTTCTCGAGTAGGATAAACAATTTTATAATGATTTTGAACTAACCAGGAATGAATTGACTGGTAAACAGCATTCATGCCTTGATAAGAACCCTTGAATATAATTCGAGCTGCTTTAATTTTAGGGAGTTGGTTATTAGAATATTGGGCTTTGTCCACCGGCCAAGCGACCTCGGTTAAGATTTTTCCTAAGGGTTGATTAAAATCCACATTTTTTAAATAATAAAGGACAATTAACGGTCCGGAGGGCTTCCCTCCCATTTTGGTTAGCTCAACTACTGAATCGTGTATGATTTGTGGTAATTCCTGAGAAAAGTCTTGAATTTCTTTTTTCAAAGAAAACACCAAAATTTCGGGTACTTCAACTACTTCAATGTCAAAGGGTTGACTGGTTGTCGATTGATTTTGACCAAAAGCGATATGCCCTATTAGAACAAAAATCATAAGTAAAAATAAAAATAGGATTGTTAATTGCAAACTTTTCATAAACTTCCTTCCTCCTTAATTATCTTTGACGCAGAAAAATACCTATTTGAGTACTTTTATTCATTATACCATCAAGAAATTAAGACCAATAAAGATGAGCTAAGAGTGA
>Ga0334889_1003579_pt1 | contig 15062 bp, 12 predicted proteins | sample GraSluR1_MG_2_FD_207222 | JGI IMG/M metagenome (GOLD analysis project Ga0334889, IMG submission 207222) | Sludge microbial communities from methane-producing bioreactor in Wageningen University, Netherlands - Granular Sludge_8_08-R1 | ecosystem: Engineered > Bioreactor > Anaerobic > Unclassified... | reverse complement strand
AGTCTTTCAACTGGCGGTGTAGGCGGGCCATCATCTCGCCGGCGAGGATCATCAGCTTGCGCCGGTGGGCGCGGACAAGGAACCGGCCTGAGTAATTCATGCCCTCGTCGAACTCGAACAGGGTGAAGTAGTCGCCCCTTAGGTCGACATAAGTAGACCCGTCCGGGGCGGGGCTCAGGCGCGACGCCGGAAAGCCCGTTTCGGCAAGGCGCGCCAGGATCGAATGTGTATAATCCACCGTGTCGGCCTGCCAGTTCGGGCGATAGCCCTTGAGCAATTTCCTGCCGCCGGTCGTATCCAGGTCCAAGTTGCGATTGCGCCGTCCCACAGGCAGATTACGCGGCGGGCCGGCGAGGCTCAAGCCGTAGTGCTCCAGGATTTCGTGCACATCCTGGGCGGGGATATCCGCCGGGCGCAGGCGGGCGTGCAGGCGCGCGTAGAGGGTGGAGGGGCGGGGCAGACAGTAAATGCGAAAGCTATCAGTCATACAGCTAAGTTCCTATAGAGTTCCGTTGTAACGGGGTGCGGGGTGAGTGCGGGCATGAACGCCTCTAGGCCGGCGCGCAGGCGTTGCTGAGCGAGAACAGGATCGTCGCTTCCGTTGTCCACTTCCAACAGCCTCCAACCGGCGCCGCGAATGTAGTCGATGGTCAGGTTGACGACGCTGTGCGCATTGCGAACGAAGGCGGCGACCTCATCCGGGCTATAGCGTTGAAAGCGTTCCCAAAGCCCTCTCTGGTAGATGCGATCCAGGCATTCTTCCCAAGGGGTATGCACGGCAATCACCAGATCGGGGCGCGGGATCAGGTCGACATAAGCGGTAACGCGATCTATGTCGGGCGTCTCCAGATGCGAGGCGTACATTTGCACCACACGGTGGATGAAGCCTTCGTCGAGAATGAGAGCCTCGTCGTCGCGCGCATGGGCGCGCAGGAACTGGTAGTAGCCGGTAAGGTGGATGAACCAGTGCCAGGCATGGCGGCGCGTCTCGGCGGGAACGGGGCGGCGCAACTGCGTGGTCAGCGCCAAGCCAATCAGCCGCGGATGCCTGGCGCAGAAGGCGAACCTGCTCCATGCGCTTAGGTGGTAGAAGACCTGCCACAGCAGCGGTCGCCGCCAGGTCTGCGGGGCGAAGCGGGCGACCGCTTGGCCTGCCCATGTACGCTGTGCAGTGGGGCGGGCCGCGTCTACGACGGTGCGCGCACAAATGCCCCGTGTCCGGCAGACGTCCGCCACGATAGGGAGCAGCGTCGTTTTGCCCGCGCCAGGCGCGCCGATGAACTCAATGACCATGCGTCATGACTCCCTGCCGGGTACGGACGGGCGGAACACAAGCAGACTCAGCATCATTACAGCGCCTTCCAGAGCTGCGCTTTGAGCCGGCGCAACACCGCGTCAAGCGGCTGACCGGCGTCGACGTGGACGAGACGGAACTCTGACGGTGCGTCGCTGTCCATCGCCGCCAGTTCGCCAATGGCACGACTTTTGGCTTCTACCGCAGAACGCTCATGGTCCGGCTTGCGCTGCAAAGCGACCTCCGGGTTGACATCGAGCACGAAGAGGATGTCGGGCGGGCGCATGCGGCGGTAGAGCCGTTCTTCCGCCGCGGCCAGCCTCGGCATAACGAAACCGCGGCCGTTGCCGTTGGACGAGATCTGCGGGCCGTCCAACAGCCGGAAGCCTGCGTCGGAGCGGATCGATTCAAGCGGAAAGCGGTCATAGAGGACGACGGAGCCTGACAGCGCCTGCCTCACGCCCGCCTTGTAGCGGGCCATGCGGTCCCATCCGATGGAGATGTGGTAGACGCCTAGCAATCCGTCGCGCAGAGAGGCCAGCGCTTTCGCCGGGAGGCTCTTTTCGCCGAACCACTGACCGGCGTGTCGTTGGCTGCGTCGCGCCATGCGAAAGACGATATAGAGCGCTCGGCTGCGGCGCGACGGCTGTTTGCTGCCCAGGTAGTGGGCGTGTACGTCTAGCTTCCAGCCGAGCCACTCCGCCAGCAGGGCTGAGAGCGTGGACTTGCCGGCTCCGTCGGCGCCAACCAGTGCGAAAGACAGGCCGCCCTGAGCAGACGTCATCCCGCGGGCCGGCATAAGACGGAGAAAGGCGTTGCGGCGGTTCCACAGTTCGTGCAGGTAGGTCAACGAGGCGCGCAGCCGGCTGGTTCGCTGGAAGGGCCGCAAGGCTTGGCGCGTGCGGCGGCGCAGGTAGAAGAGACGATAGCCGGCGCGCGGCGACTCGGTCAATAGGCGCAGCGCCTCTTGCACGACCTCAGACGGCACGACGCCGTCTACCGCGGCCAAAGCGCTCTCGACCTGTTCCGCAGTCGTCTGGGCAAGGAGATGGCGCACCTCCTCTAAGATCGGTTCCGGAATACCGGGAGAACGAATCTTCAGGACATCTTTGACCACATCGCGGTCTCGGTACTTGAGCATGGCGCGCAACGCCAGAACGATCAACTCCAATTCAGGCGCAGGGACCATCACGCCATCCCGCGGGCGCGCCGAGGCGAGGAAGCGCTCCTCCAGCGGCAGCCGGTAGTTCTTGACAAACTGCTCGCCCAACACGAGTTGGTAGTGGACGTGCAGATGGAACATGCGACCGCTCTCGGCGTCGAAGCCCAGATAGTCTTCGAGTCCCGGATAGCGTTTGCCGGGAGGAGCCAACACCGGCTTGACGTCGTGTTCGAGGAGCAGTGCGCGGAATCGCCGTGCATCGCGCCGGTCGACCAACAGATCGAGGTCGGTGCGTCCGTCCAGGCTCACGGCCAGCCGCAGATTGCTCTTCCAATGGCAATAGCGAACGCCCTGATCGGCGAGCGCCTGCATGAGTTCGACGATGGCGCGCAGCCCCGGCGCGGAGGGCGCGGATTGCGAAGAAAGGGAAGCGCCCTCGATGTCATGGCCGAGGCGCCTTCCTGCGGCTTGTTCCTCAATCTCTGCCGCAGAGTAACGGCCTACGCGCTCCAGATCTCTAGCTGTCAAAAGAGTACCCTTCCAGGAAATCGAACTGCTTGATCTGCCGCTCGACCTCTTCGATCCAGCGATCCTCCCACGGCACGAGACGGCGCGTTTGGTCGGGCGAATCGCGCAGGATGCCGCTGCACGCTTTGAGATAGTCATCGTCATAGGGAAGGTCCAGGAAGCCGCAGACGGCGCGCAGGTTCCGTTCCGGGTGGCGGACGACGTCCTCGTAATGGACGGCTAGCAGGTTGGATTCGTCTAGTTGGCTGCGCGTGTCCGCCAACATCCGGCATGCCTCGAAATAGCGGTCGACTGCGTTCTCTACGGTGCGCTTGCCGCGGATGCGCATGGCGCTGATCGGATCGAATGGGTTCCGAATGACCTGGATGAACTTGACGTCGACGTTCTTCATCATGCGTCGCAGGTTGTCGATCAGGTGCGGGTCTTTGGCTATGCGACGGATGGCGGTCTCTGATGTCGTATCGCCAATCACCTGGAGTCTGTCGTAGCGGCCTTGCCATTGATCCGGGACCTGAAACGAGTAGGGCGTCAGTCGCCGGGCGGTGACGCGGCCTTTGAGCGCTTCGCGGCGCGAGCATTTGACGAGGAGGTGGAACAACTGCTCTTTATTGAAACCGGCCGGTACGTATTGCAGCATATCGGATCCATCGGCGATGATGGCGCTGCGGTGCGCATCCAGCATCGAGCCGAGCAAACTGCTGCCGCTCTTGGTGTGGCCGATGAAAACGCAGCAGATCTTCACATCCTTGAAGCGCGCGGGGTTGACGACCGTGTGGCCGTAGGAAGTGAGATAGCGTCGCGCCATGCTGAGGCGTCGCGCCGCGTCACTTTCAAGCACGGATACGCCAATGCTCGAATCCGCGATTCGGCGGAAATGGTCGGAGTTGACCAGCGACACCCACAGACGTTCGGTAGTTCCACTCATGAATTTCTCCTTCGGGTCAGTTCGGCCAGCGCCGGAGTCTTGTAGGACGCAGATGCGATGCCGGGAATGCGATAGAACGGCAGTCTTCGAGTATCATGCGGCCGGACGGCAAGATGGCTGTGTACGAAGCTGCCGATCAAGCCCAAGGCGATCCACCAGATCCCAAGTGCGTAGGGGATGATCGTGTTGAAGAAGTTGTTGACGATGAAGGCATGGGCGACGATCAGCCAGAGGACGAACAACAGCCTCCAACTCCAGAAGCCCTTACTCCGCATGCGCGGCAGCGCGATGAACGAGAGCGCCAGCCACCAGAAGACCGGCGCCAGGAAGAGCGAGATGCCGAGCAGCCCCTGTTCGGCCAGAATGGTCAGATAGAGGTTGTGCGAGGTATGGTCCTTTTCAGGGTTCACAAGGTCTGCCACGCGCCCCTGGAACTCCCGGTCGTAGCGGTCGAAGTTGCCGTAGCCCCAGCCAAGCAGCGGTTTGGCCTCGAACATTCGGATCGACGCATAGATGATCGGCAGCCGGCTGAGGGCAGACTCCTGGGATTGTTCGGAGTCCAGTCGATAGGCGGCCTGGACAAGTTGATCGGCCAGGAGCGCGGCGCCCACGCCGCCGATGAGTAATGCAGCTATGAGAAACAGGCGGAGCATAAAGCCCGGATAGAGAAAGGTTAAGCCGGCGATGCCGATCAGCCCGCCTAGCCAACTGGCGCGAGTGAAGGAAATGAAGATGCCGTAAGTCCCCAAAAGGAACGCGCCGACGCCGGCCATGCGGATCAGGCCGGACTTGGCATTCATCCCCGCGTGCATGGCGAGCAGGCTGCCGAATGCCAATGCCGTCGTGTAGATTACGGGGTTTTCCAGAGAGCCGACTGTACGGTCGCCGACATGCACCGAGTCCCACATTGACGGCAGAATATGGGGGGCCACCCACGAGACCATGCCGATCAGCGACTGGGCGACGCAGATGGTGAATGCGATCAAGGCCAATTGCCGAAAATCCTGCTCTGAGGGGGCAAGCAGACGGATGATGAAGTAGAGGCACATCGGCGCGAACACCCGGTCGTAGAGCCAAACGGTTGTGCCTGCCGGGTTGGCGTTGAAGTAGACAATCGAAAACTCGGTGGCGACCAGATAGCCGACCATGGCGAGTTCGGGCCAGCCAAGCCTGGGCAATACGCGCTGGTTTAGTCCAAGCCAGGAACTGACGACAATGATCACGATCGTGAGGGGCGGCAAAGCCCGGTGAATAGTCCAATAGACCATGCGCATGGCAGTCGTGTCTGCGTCCATGATGAACTGGGCAAAGAACAGCCAGGCGAGAAGTCCGACCAGCGGGCGCCGGTGTAGGATGACGAACCCCAGCGGTGCGGCAAGAACGGCCAAGATGACGGGCCACATGCCGGCGGCAATTAGGAACGCCGCCAGCACGCCGAGGATGGGCGCAAGCGCGATCACGTACCAGCGCCGGGCGGGGCTGCCTAGGCCGTATTGGTCGGATATTTCGGACAATGCCGGTATATGCAGCGTCATGTTCCCCCTGAATGACTGCGGGTGAAATCTCGCCCGAAGCGACGTTTGCAAGCCGGCAACGTCACGCGGCGGCCCCTTCCGGCACGAGCCGATAACTTGGAACGGGCCGGCCCAGGCGGTCCTGGGCCGCTTCCATGACGCGCCAGGCGACCATGAGCGCCGCGTTCAACGGCCACTGGGCGAAGATGTAGCGCATGCGCTCTTTCGCTTCGAACGTTACGGGGTGCGGCTGATAGTCGAAGGCCAGCATTTCCGGCGTTGCGCGTGACTGGACGAAGGCGATTTCACCTTTGGAGAGGACGCGACTGTAGCGGCCGATCGAGTCAGGCGAGATCACGCCGGGCTTACGCGAGCCGTAGGAGCTGTTGCCGCCCTTGTCGAGGAAGGTCGGCGCGCCTTCCATCGTGAGCATGCCGGGAGAGTATTCCTCACCGATGAAGTCGCAGATGGACTGCAAGGTTTCTTCAGGCTGCAAGGCGAGCGTTTCATAGCGCAAGATCATATAGCGGTCGGGGTAGCGCTGCTGATTGCGGCGCGCCAACTTGACTGACTCCAGCCACATGGCTGTGCCGGCGCCGACGCCGCCGCGACGCACTTTCCAGCGTGTGATCACAGAGGCATAGCGGTCACGCGGGTCGCGCATCATGTGGATCATGCGGGCGTCCGGGTAGGCGGCGAAGATCGGGTCGGCGTAGCGCTCGGTGTTGAGCGACTTATCACCCCAACGCGGCTTGCCCATGCGCCGGGCGTATTGCTCTTCGAGCAGGGCAAAGAGCCGGGCGTAGGTTGGTTCGCCTTGGCGGAACTCATCGCGCAGCGCGTCCGGGTCCGGTTCCAGCACCAGCAATCGCTTGTAGCGCATCATCATCGTGAGGCAGCGCTCGAAGTTGGCCGGATCGCTAAGGTCGCCATACTGGTTGTAGAAGTGCGTCCAAAGGTTGGTGCGCCGCGTCATGGCGATGTTGGCATGGGAAGCTAACAGCGCATAGATCAGGCTTGTGCCGCTGCGTTCGAGTCCTGCGATAAATATCGGTCCGTTGTTCATTGCTTCATATACCTCGATGTTCTATGCATAGCGTCCAGGATTCGCGGCCCGCCATGCCGCCATCGCGACACGGTTGGCAGGCCAGTCAACCAAGAGAAACAGCACCCAGTCGCGCAGGGAGAGCTTGTTCGCCTCAAGCGAATAGCCGAGAGCGTGTAGGTCGCGGCGAGCATAGGTGCGCATGAAGGCCACTTCGCCGGGGGACATACGTGCATTGGGTTGGGGCGTGTCGTCGCCGGCTTTCTGGCTGCGGTTCTTTTTCGGCTTGTCTGTCACGGCTGCCGCCAGTATCTCGGGATGGTAGTCTTCGCCGATGAAGGTGCAGATGTCGCGCACAGTCTGCTCGGGCTGCGCCATCAGGGCTTCGTAGCGGACCATCTTGTAGCATCCGGGGAAGCGGGCGAGGTTCTCCTTGCCGGCGCCGACCGAACTGAGCCAATCGGCGGTGGTCCAGCCGACTTTGCCCTTGCGCTGGCGATGGCGCGCCATCGCCTCTTCATAGACGTGGCGCGGGTTGCGAACCATGTGAATCATACGGGCTGCGGGGAAGGCGTCGAAGATCGGCGCGGCGAACTGCTCGACATGGCCGAGTTGATCGCCCCAGCGCGGCTTGCCCATGCGTTCAGCATGGTGGGCGTGAAAGAGGCCGAAAAGCCGCGCGTAGGTCGGCGCGCCCTGCGCAAACTCGGCGCGGATGCGTGTTAGGTCGGGCTCCAGTTGGCGAATCGGCTGGTGCGCCAGCATGGCTTCCAAGCATCTCTCCAAGTTCTCGGATCGGCTAAGGTCTCCATAACTTTCGTAGAAACGCGTCCACATATAGGTGCGCCGGGTAAAACTGAGATGCGGATGTGCTTCAAGCATCAGGCGCAACTCGGTCTTTCCGGAATTTGCCAGTCCGCCGATGAAGATCGGCCCTGTTTCCATACGAATATTCCCTCGTCCTAACTCACCGCGGGCAGACCGGCGGCAAGGCGGCGCCAGGCAGCGGCGCGCAGCAGGTTGGCGGGCCAGTCTGCCAGCCAGAAGACGAACCGCTCTGGCCCATTCATCTGTAGCGGTTCCGTCGCATATCCGAAAGCGCGCATCTCCTCACCAGCGTAGCGCTGGATGAAGGCCGCCTCGCGGCGCGACAGAACGTTGCGAAAGCCGCCGATGTAAGCGGCGGAGATCGGGCTTTGTCCTGGCGCGGTCGACTGGCGGAACCGGGGGATATCGTCTAACGCCAGCATGGCGGGATGGTAGTCTTCGCCCAGGAAGTCGCACGCCTGGCGCAGCGTCTGCTCCGGCTGCCGGACCAACGTCTCGTACTGTACGGTCAAGCAGCGGTCCGGGTAGCGTTGCTGATTGCGTTGGGCGAGCCGAGCGGACAACGCCCAGGCGGCGGAGACAGTCGCAACGCTCCCTTTGCTGCGGGGGCGGCGCTCCAGTGCTGCGGCGCAGCAGTCGCGCGGGTCGCGCACCATGTGGATCAGTTTGGCTGTTGGCAAGGCGGTCAGCACGCGGTCTGCGCGCGTTTCGATCAGTTCGGTCTGGTCGCCCCAACGCGGCTTGCCTTGTTGTTCGGCGTAGTGCTCGTGCATGAGAGCGAAGATGCGTGCATAGTCGGCTGGCCCCTGCCGGAACTCGCTCTGAATGCGGTCGGCATTAGGATTGAGTAAGCGGACGTGTTTCGAGCGGAGTAACGCATGTAGGCAGCGCTCCAAGTTGGCGTTGCTGCTGAGATCGCCGTAGCGTCCGTCGTGATCGGTCCACAGATTGGTGCGACGGCTCATGCAGATGTTCGGATGTGAGGATAGCATGAAACGCATCCAGGTCTTGCCTGAACGCCTAATGCCGCCGATGAAGATTGGTCCCCGTTCCATGTGTTTCTGTTCCATGTTTTGTATCTAGGCTGTCTGGGCGACGCTTTGCCTGTTCCGTCCGGAGGCTCTCAGCGTCTTGCGGTCGGGCCGGCGGCCAAAGAGGACAGGCAGCCGGTTATGCGCCGCCTCTCGCCCGCGCCACGCGGCCATGCGCGCCAGGTTTGACGGCCAATCTACGACCCAGAAGCGCAGCCGGCCCACGGCGGACAGGCGCACAGGCTCGAGCTCATAACCGTATTCGACCATCTTATTGCCCGCGACTTGTTGGATGAAGGCGATGTCGCTCGCGGTGATAGAGTGGCGAAAGCCGCCGATGAAGTCTGTCGAGAGCGGACTCTGTCCAGGTGTGCGGCCGGCCGTGCGCGCCAACTTGTCACGCTGCAGGGGCGAGCCGTCCATCGTGAGCATGGTCGGGAAGTACTCTTCGCCGAGGAAGGCGCACACCTGACGCAGCGCCTGTTCCGGCTGCGCGATCATCGTCTCGAAGCGTATGACAGCGTATCGGTCCGGGTAGCGGCTGCGGTTGCGTTCTGCCATGCGGACGGAGTAGAGCCAGCGAGCGGTGGCGCCGCCAGCGCGGCCTTTGCCTTTGGGCGCGCGGGCTAAGGATGCGGCGTAGCGATCTCTTGGGTCGCGCACCATGTGGATCAGTTTGGCCGAAGGGTTTGCGGCGAATAGCTTATCGGCGTATGTCTCGATCAACCCGGACTGGTCGCCCCAGCGCGGTTTGCCTTGCTGTTCGGCATAGTGTTCGTGCAGCAGGGCGAAGAGGCGAGCATAGGCGGCAGGACCTTGCCGGAACTCGCGCCGAATGCGGTCGGGATCGGGGTTCAGAGCGACTACGTGCGAGTAGTTTAGAAGGGCGGCCAGACAGCGTTCGAAGTTGTCGCTCTGCGAGAGGTCTCCGTAGCGCGCGTAGAAGAAACTCCAAAGGTTGGAGCCGGCATAAGGGATGGCGATGTGCGGGTGCGATGCGAGAAACGCCTGCATCGTGGTCTTGCCGCTGCGGTCTAGGCCGCCGATATAGATAGGTCCGTCATTCATTGCTAATACCGTTTATCCGAACAGAAAGCCAGAGCCGAAGCCGCCGCGCCGGTCTGCATGTAAGAGCCGTTAATCACCGGCGCCGGCGAGAAACCTGCGCGCCCGTCCGCCGCGATCCAGGAAAAGGGTGCGGACGCGTTCAAGCATCTGCACCACTATGAGCTTGTCTTGCGGGGCTAGACCGAACAGCAGCATAGTCCCGGCATATACGAGCAGAATTGCCGCAGTGTGAAACGCCACGAAGATGAGGTTGGCATCGGTGTGAAACTGCCAGCGCGTATAGAATGCCAGGGCTGATGTTACGGCAGCGCTCGCCGCCGCTCTGGCAAACCAGATATCGTAGGGCTGCATACGCAGCAGAATTGCGATTTGCACCAGGCGAGCGACCTGGATGATGCCGCTGGAGAGCAGGGCCGCCGTGGCAGCGCCGATTACGCCCCAGCGCGGGATGAAGAGCGCGCTGGTGATCACGAACAAGGCGAGCTGAGTGACGGAGTTGATGAGCTTGAGGCGCGTATATCCGGCCATCTCGATGACGGTGCCGGCCAAGCCGGTGCTAACGGTGACCAGCGTCGAGAGAGACAGTAGAATAAGGGCGAACGAACCGCTGACAAAGCTCTCGCCGAAGATGGCGAGGAGCGGTTCGGCAAAGAGAATCGTGATCAGGACGACGGGAAAGTTGAGGGCGAACATCCAGCGCGACGTCGCACGGTAGAGATGAAGCATCTGCCCCCGATCTTCTTTGGCGTGGAGCTCGGCAAAGGCCGGCTCGGCCGACGCCATCAGCGAGAAAGAGGAGATGCGGCTGATCATGTTGATCTTGCTGGCGACCGTAAAGACGCCTACGCTGGCGACGGCATAGGTGGCGCCGAGCAGAATTGTCTGAATATCGCTGCGGAAGGTCTTGAGCATCTCCGAAAGGAATAGGGGCACGGAGAAGCTCAAGATATTCCTGAGTTCGCGCCGCGCCGTCTGCAGAGGACGCTTCCACGGAAATACGCCGTTGAGCAGATAAAAGAGAATGACGACGCTGACTAGATCGGCGATGCCGTAGGTCAAGATGGCAAGGTAAGCGTTGAGGCCGGTAAACGCAAGCGCCCCGATCAGCGCTAGCCGCACGAGCAGATGTACGATGTCTTGGGCTAGCACCGGAAAGTGCATACGCTTGAAGCCGCGGCTGGCGCCGATCAAAATATCGTTGAGAACTGCAATGGGGACCATGACCACGCCGAGGCGCAAAAGCGACGCCAACTGCGGTTCGTGGTAGATGCGCAGCGCGATGGTTTCGGCCAGGAAGTACAGACCGAGCCCCAGCAGAATGCTGGCGCAGAGAGCCAGCGCCAAGGCAATTTGCAGCACGCCCCATATGCCGGCTTCATCTTTATTGCCGGAGAAGACGGCCACGAAACGCACGACAGCGGAATCCATGCCGACTTTGCCGATGCTCGCCACCAGGGCCGTCGTAGCCAGCGCAAGGGTGTACTGGCCGAACTGGTCGGCTCCCAAGATGCGGGCTAGCAACACGGCGACGACAAACCTGCCGCCGGTTTCCACGATCTTGCCAGCCGCCAAGATGCCGCTGCCTTTGGCGGTGGAGAGAATGGCGGCGTCCGCGGCGGAGGCGGCCCGATTCATTTTGCGTTTCACGCCGGGGGCGATGTCCGATGACAAGTTAGGTATCCTCTGCCTCAGTTAGGCGGAAGTCGGTTCGCGTTCCGTGCGCCAATCCGCCAGGCGCCCGGCTGATGACTCAAATGAGTCGTTCATCTGCGAGTACAGGGTGACTTTCCCATAGGCGAATATGTCGGCGTCGTTCAGGGCAAGAGCCGCCTGACCCCAGAATTCGTCGGCATCCAGCAACGCATCGAGGAAACTGCTGACGCCCGCGGAGCAGCGGAGTCCCCACGAATCACTGGCGTTCGTCTGCGCCGGCCCGGCGGCCTGCAGGCGGATGCACAGCTCTTCGACCATCTCTTTGGCGATTGCGCCGGTGGTCTCGGGCAAGATTAGGGCGAAGATGGCGTCGCTCGCATAGGCCAAGACATCTTCCTCGCGCAGCCTGGACTGGAGCAGCAATGCGCCCTTTTGGAGCACGAGCCGCTCGGCTGGTTCGCCGTTCTGGGTGATGCGGATTAGCGCCAGCGAGAAAGGCCGGCCGTTTCGCTTGGCGCGACTGACCTCGGCGCGGAGCCGCAGCCGGAAGTAGGCGAGGTTGTTCACCCCTACTTCAGGGTCGATGATGTCAAAGCGGCGGCTCATGAAATGAGGCATGCGCAAGTACGCGACGAGTAAGCTCAGGCCTATGCCGAGCGCTGCACCCAAGAAGAGGCCAAGCGCCAGGTTCAGAATCAGATTTGGGCTGATGGGATTGCGCGGCGTTGTGGCAGGGTCGAGCGGCTCCAGCTCGAAGACCTCATAAAGGCCGCTGACGAACTCGACTGTTTCGACGCCGACCTGGTTGGCGTAATCCCGAGTGATTTCCGGATCAACGCCTTGCGCTGAAATCTTGATGATGTTCGTGCCGGCGACCGCCTGCCCGCTCACGGATAGATTCTCGCGTTGCAGCGCGGAGAGGTTTAGGCTCTCGGCGGCGCGCTGTTTTATCAGCCTACTAGAGGCCACTTCGACGTAGGTGGAAGCGATGGACAGGTGGCGTCCTAACGTTTCGAGGATGCGCACGGAGTCGTTCTGATTCTCAACCAGTTCGGCGCGCGGGCGCATAACAAAGGTAGCCGTGCTCTGGTAAATATCCGGCTGGCGTTGCGTAAAGACGTAGGTTGCGATCAGCGCCGCTGCCGTGCAGAGCAGAACAATCCACCACTCTTGCTTTAGGATGTTGAAGTACGTTCGAAGTTCCACCTATGGTTTCCTCATCGTCTGCCGGCTGTTTAGCCGGTCAACTAAGGCCGCATATTGTGCGGAGACCTGGGGCCAACTGTATTTTTCGTCGAATTTACCGGCGTTCCTGGCAAGCCGCACGAGAAGCGAGCGGTCCGTGTGCAGATCGAGGATGGCGTTTGCCAGGTCGTCGGCATCGCCCGGACGGAAGAATTTCACCATCGAGTCATCGAAGTAGGCTGCGATGGTCTGGGTGCGGGCGGCGATAACTGGCGTGCCCAGGGCGACGTATTCCAGGAGCTTGGTCGGGAGTAATGTGTCCGTGAAAGGGTCGTTGCGGTTGGGGACGACGCCCGCGTCCGCTTGTGCGATGAGCGGCGGCAGGTGAGCGGCGTGCAATTCGCGGCTGAATTCGACCTGTTCGCCCAAGCCCAACTCCTCGGCCAAGCGCTGCAAGTCGTCAAGTGCGTCGCCGGCGCCGATTAAGGTCAGGCGGATGCCGGGGACAGCGCTGCGCACTTGGGCAAGGGCGCGGAGGATGAGGTCGACGCCGTAGCGATGCGTGAGCGTGCCGTGGTAGATCAGCCGGAAAGAGCCGTTGCGGCTGAGCGACGGTTCATCGACCAGGCTGCGCTGAAAGATGCGGGTGTCGGCCACGTTCATGACGACGGAGACTTTGCCGGCAGGTACGCCGCGGCGGATGAGGGTCTCGCGCCAGATATCCGTCACGGTAATGACGTGGTCGGCGAACCTGCACGAGATCTGTTCCTGCCAGATGACCAGACGCACAGGCCAACTTGTCATCGAGCGGTTGCCGCGCGCGGCATAGAATTCCGGCATGAGATCGTGCAGGTCGAGGATCACGCGTGCGCCCAGGAGTTTCGGGCCGATCGCGGCGAAGACCAGGAAATCGGGCAGGTTATGCGCCTGGATCACACCGTACCGGTTGCGCCAGTGAAGGCCAATCAGCTTAATCGAAGCCAGCACGAAAAAGGCGAGATACTCAAACAACTGGAATACCTGCCCGCGACGCTTGCCGCGTTGAACGGGCAACCGGTATACGGTTACGCCGTCGACGCTTTCTTGGGCCGGTTCTCCGGCATCTTGCAGACAAACGACATCCACGGCATAACCGCGGTCGATCAGCGCCAGCGCCTCGCGCTCGACGCGTGTCTCGCCGAGCGGGTAATAGGCATGGACGACCATGCAATGTCGTTTGACCGGCTGACTCCTGTTCTGATGCGCCATCACGTCCGTTTCGCTTTCTTACGCATTCAGCCTTGGCTGCGCCTGCCGCGTGAACGCGCGAGCGCGCTCTACCCCGGCCAACAGACGCCGGTATACGCTATATCCGCGCTTGCTGAAGTCGAGGAGGCGAGGAGCGTGGACACACACGTTGCGGCCGAAATTGACCAGTTCGCCGCCATATTTGGCTTTATAGTCGCGGACGCCGTACTCCTCGTCCGGCCTTCCGGCGCCGCCGAAGTCATATTGGGCGTAGCCGTGCGCCCGCCCCCATTGAAAGATGTGCCATTGTAAGAGTTCGGTCGGGTTCAGGTTGCCGTATCGCCGGTCCATGCCGCCGTAGAAGCCGTACATCGACTCCTTGAAGAGCAGTTCGACTGAGCCGGCAATGGGCGTATCTTGATAATAGACCACCAAGAAGAGCGCCATCTGCCGGGGGCGCATAATGTCGAACATAGCTTGGAATAGCGAGAAATCCGCCAACGGGATGCGGGCGTTCTCATAGGTCATGCGCAGCAGCGAATAGCATTCGCGCAGTTGGTCGGCTGTGCTGGCTTCGACGACCGTCAGGTCTTCTTGACGCAGAGCGCGCCGGATGTGTTTACGAGCGCTTTTGCTCATCTTCTGCCAAACGACGTCTTCCGGCTGTGTCAGATCAACCAGATAATCGAGATGGCCTTCGTATACAAAGCCCGACCGGTTAAGCGCGGGCTGTAGCGCTGCGAGATTGGATAGATTGCGCAATTCGCTGAAGAGGCTGTAGCGGCTCGCGGTGCGCTTATAGGCGTCGAGCAAGCGAACGACGGCCTCCTCTCCGCGTTCGCCAGGAGCGGCGAGCAGGCTGCCGTAGGCTATGTCTCTGGACGTGAGCCGATGCAACGGCACGTTCGATAACGTAACTTGTACAGGCGTAAGCAGCGCTAAGACGTCACCGGAATAGTCGTCGACCGCCGCCCACAGCGAAGGGCGATAGCCCGCTGCGCGAGAAAACGCATCGTGCATTTCCGGCGTGTGGAAGACGTTGCCCTGCGGATGGCGGTTCAAGAAGTCCCGCCATGCCCCTTCGTTCAGCCTATTCTCCACACGCACGGTTTGCGTATGGCGGGCTGTGACGGAGCCGCTCCGGCTATCTATTGCTGCGGTATAGCTGCGAGAGTTAGCCATGCAGTCGGTTCCTGATTGCGTTAACCGGCATCTTGCTGTCCGAGAACCTGCGCCACGGTCCACCACAGGATCTGCATATCCAGCGTGAGGCTCTGCCGGTGCACGTATTCGAGGTCGTGCTGGACGATCTCCTGGAATGTGACGTTGCTGCGTCCGCGCACCTGAGCAAGGCCGGTGATCCCCGGCAGCACGGCAAGGCGCTGGCGCTGCATATCCGTGTACTGCTCCACTTCCCAGGGCACGTTCGGACGCGGGCCGATTAGGCTCATATCCCCGCGCAGCACATTCCAGATCTGGGGCAGTTCATCCAAGCTGGATTTGCGCAGGAAGCGGCCAACGCGAGTGATGTGCGCGTCCATAGCCGGCTTGAAGGTTGTCTTGCCGTCGCCGTCTGTGTTCGGGCCGGCGATGCCTGCGACA
>Ga0334889_1003570_pt1 | contig 15086 bp, 9 predicted proteins | sample GraSluR1_MG_2_FD_207222 | JGI IMG/M metagenome (GOLD analysis project Ga0334889, IMG submission 207222) | Sludge microbial communities from methane-producing bioreactor in Wageningen University, Netherlands - Granular Sludge_8_08-R1 | ecosystem: Engineered > Bioreactor > Anaerobic > Unclassified ... | reverse complement strand
TCTAAAAAACAAATTTCGCTCGGTCAAAAAATGGCGGAAAATAGCAAACTCGCTACGCTCAGACATGCTATTTTCTTACGCATTTTTTGATTCGCTCAATTGTTTTTTTGACGAAAATTCTCAATTGTTCGCTACTTTATTTCATCCATATTTACCGTAAAAGCATTATAATAAAAAAAATGTGCCATTTTTCACTATTTAAACGTTTAACCAATTAACTGTTTTTTGTTTTTCCTGACCAACCGACCAACTGTCTACTGACCAACTTTAAAATCCTTATTTACCGTCAAAGCATTATAATAAAAAAAATGGTTCTCTGCAAATTTTTGTGGGAAATTATAAAAAGTTGAAACTTATAAATATTAAAAGAAAATTATGTGATTTGTCATTTCGAACGAAAAAGCGTTCTTCTTTTGAGGAGAAATCTGCGAATTTGCGATTTTATGTTTTGAAATAATTTAATAAAAAACCAAAATGCGCAGATCTCTCCTCCCAAAAACGTCGTTCGAGATGACAGAGCGAAGCGTGTTAAAAAGTTTTTAGATTATGTATAAACTTCAATAACTTTTTCAAAAACCAACTATCAATCAATAATTTTTACCCAAACTTTTTTACATAGATCCAAAAAACTTTTTGTCACTTTTCACTATTTAAACAATTAACCAATTAACTGTTTTTTGTTTTTCCTGACCAACTTTAAAAACCATATTTACCGTAAAAGCATTATAATAAAAAACTTTTTGTCACTTTTCACTTTTCACTATTTAAACGCTTAACCAATTAACAACAAAGGAGATAATTAAAATGAAATTAAAGAAAAAATTATTAATACCTTTAATAATTATGATTATAATAATTATTGTTTTCATAAGTTTGATTATAAATTTTAAAACGGAAAATTATATTATTTTGATAGTTACAAAACATCAAAGCGATACAGCTAGCTTAAATCCTACAAGACTTGAAGTAGCTTCTGAAATGGCTTTAAATAAATTAAATGAAACCTCAAAAAAGCATAATAAAATAACACATAAATATATATTTTATACAGGAAATGAAATGGAAGGATATAAAAAAGTAGAAGAATTTTTAAAATCAAATTCAAATGTTATTGCATTATTAGGAGATTTTAATAGTGCCGGAACATCTTTATTAGCTTCTTTAGCTTTAAAATATGAAATACCTCATATTTCATTATTTGCAATTGATGAAACTATTTTTCACGATAATCCTTGGAGTTTTTCTTACAGAAGCACTTTAGCACAAGAACATGAAACTATGATGGGAATAATAAATGATTTAAATTCAAAAAACGTAGCCTTTATATCGTGTGATTTAAGTAATATTTTGAGTAGAAGTGAAGAATTTAGAAAAGTTTTAAAAGCGGAAAATAAAACAATTTTTTACGATAAAATTTTTTCAAGAGAAGAAAAAAACTTTAAAGAACAAATCGAATTTTTAATAAAAGAACAAGATAATTATGATTCTATAATATTATTCTTAGCTTCAAATCAAATAGAACACTTTTTACAACAAGCGTATATTTACAATATTCAAAAACCTATAATTATATCTGTTATTTCTATGAGTTTTGAAGGAGTTAAAGAACTACAAGGAATAGAATTAGAAATGCACAGTTTCGTTCCTCTTGCATTTTTAAAACTTTCTGAAGATGATGAAGAATTTCTTTCACTTGCAAATTATTACAGAATAGCAATAGGATATCATAGATTTGATTCTCTCGGACCTTGGATATATGATGCGATGATTTTATTGCATGAACTCATATTATCAAATAAAACACCAGAAGAACTTAGAAATAGTCTTCAAAACTATAATGATATGAGAATTATAGGCCCTGTATCATTTAATCAAAATGGAATATTAGAAGAAAGCACTTTTAAAAAAGTCAAAATAATAGACGGTAGTTTTTATGAGGTGACTAAATGAAAAATATAATAAAAAATAATTCATTAAAAATAAGATTTTTTGAATTTTTCATGATAGCTGGAATTATTTTGATAATATTTGTATCAATTATATTTTATCTTTATATTAATAGTTCTATGATAAACACTTTTGAAAAACAAGCAGAAGATACAATAACAAGATTTGAATTAAGATTACAAAACTTCATAAAAACAGAACAAGAAAAATTATTAAGCTATCATAAAATTTTTGGATATGAAGATAAATGTAAAATAATCTCCATCCTAAAAGAAGATGATAAATATATTGACGGATACATATTTAATTCAGAAGGAAAAGTAATATGTTCTGAAGACAAAATAAGAATAGGATACAATTATAAAAATAAAGATATTTACAAAATAGCACGTCAAATTGAAGATGAAATATTATTTAATGTAAAATATCATCCATTTGAAAATATGCTCATAATAGATTTTTTAATACCAGTATATACTATCGATAGAGAATTTCTATATGCGGCAGTTCATCAATTGAATACAACATGGTTTGAAGAAACGCTTAAAAATGAAAATAAAAATATAGAAGGAGATATTATCTTTTTTGATGAAAGTGGAGTAATCTTTTTAAGAATTCAAGAAACATCAAAAAGTGATTATAAACCACCATCATTATTTGATTATGGAATAGATTTTGAAACAATTAAATCAAATGAAAATGGAAAAATAAACAGTTTTATAAAAGACAATAAACTTATAACATTTAAAACTATTGGAGCAGGTTTTGGATATATTGCAAAAGAAACTTGTTTAGATAACATAAATCAAGAAATAAAAAAATGGCTGAAAATAATAATAATATTTTCAGGAATTATTCTAATAATTTATACATTTTTAGGAATAATACTTTCAGAAAAAATTATGAAACCTATAAGAGAGTTAACAGAACAAATAAAAAAACACAGTAACGATAAAATCAAATTAAGTAATCGTTCTGAACTTAATATATTGACTGAAGCTTTAAACGAATCAAGAGAAAAAAATATAGAATATAACAAACAACTTATAAAAGAAAGAGAGACAGCAGAAAATGCAAATAAAGCCAAAAGTTATTTTTTAGCGACTATGAGTCATGAAATTAGAACACCAATGAACGGAATAATAGGTTTAAGTAATATAGCAAAAAGAAAAACAGAAAATTTAGAAATGAAAACTTATCTCGACAAAATAGAAAAATCTTCAAAAAGTTTGTTAAACATAATAAATGATATTTTAGATTTATCGAAAATAGAAACAGGAAAATTAGTTATAGAAAATGAACCATTAAATTTAGAAAAAATAATTGATGAAATTAAAGACTTATTTTACTTTGATACTCAAAATAAGGGAATAGAATTAAAAATAAACATATCTAAAGAAGTACCACGTTTTATTGAAAGCGACCCAGTTAGAATAAAGCAAATATTAATAAATATAATAGGAAACGCAGTAAAATTCACTGAAAAAGGATTTATAAAATTAGACATAAAATTAAAAGAAAAAATAAACGATAAAATAAAAATATTATTTTCAATAGAAGATACAGGAATAGGAATTCCAAAAGATAAAGAAAAAAACTTGTTCAACCCTTTTTATCAAGTAGACGGAACAAGCAAAAGGAAATACGGAGGAACAGGATTAGGATTAGCGATAACAAAAGTTCTTATTAACAAAATGAAAGGTGAAATACGGTTAGAAAGTCAAATAAACAAAGGAACAACTTTTTATTTTACTATTGAAACAAGAGAAATATCAGAAAAAGAATATGAAAAAATAGAAATTGAAAATAAAGAAGAAATTAAAAATATAAAAATAAACATTTCAAACAATCACGTATTATTAGTAGAAGATAACCTAATAAATCAAGAAATAGCCAAAGAAATACTTGAACGAAATGGAATGAAAGTTTCTGTAGCAGAAAACGGATTAATAGCTCTTGAAAAATTAAAAAATAATAATTATGACATCATTTTAATGGACGTACAAATGCCTATTATGGATGGATATGAAACAACTGGAAAAATAAGGCAAATAGCCGATGAGAAAAAAGCAAAAACTCCAATAATAGCTATGACAGCAAACGCTATAAAAGGCGATAAAGAAATATGTTTAAACGCAGGAATGGACGATTATATTTCAAAACCATTTGAAACAGAAAAACTATTAAATAAAATTAGAAAATGGACGAAACCGAATAATAATATTGAAATAATAGAAAAAAGCAAAGAAATAATTAAAGCAAAAAAAATACCTGATCAAATAGAGGGAATAAATATAAAAGCAGCTTTAAAAGAACTTTTTTGGAAAGAAGATTTATATTTAAAACTATTAAAAGAATTTAAAAAAGATTCTATTTCAAGACTTGAAAATATTAAAAATTCATCAGATGATTTTGAGATAATAAAAAGACAAATACATTCAATTAAAGGAATTTCAGGAAGTTTAGGAATGGAAAGACTTATGGAAATATGTAAAAAAGTAGAAAAAAATATCTCTGAAAATCAAGATATAAAAATATTATTAAACGATTTTGAAATAGAATTATTAAAAGTTATAACCTCTATAAATAAATTGATTTAAATAAACAACCCCGCTATCTAAGTAATTTTTTAACTTTTTTGACTTTAAAAAGAAAAAAAGGTATAATATTTAATAATCGGTCAACCAACCGATAAAAAGGAGGGGGAAAATGTACAAAATATATTGCAGAACTTATCAAACAGCATTTAAAATAGCATCAAACTTTTTACCATGGAGAAAACCGGAATTAATTGAAGGAGAAAATGCTGTAAAAAAACTACCAAAAATAATTAAAGAAAAAAATATAGACAATATTTTAATTGTTACAGACAAAGGAATAGTAAACATAGGACTTATGAATCCTTTGCTTGAAGAATTGGAAAAAGAAAAAATAAAATTTTTTATATACGACAAAACTGTACCTAACCCAACAATAGACAATATAGAAGAAGCCCTTTTATTATACAAAAAAAATAAATGTCAAGCATTATTAGCCTTTGGAGGAGGCTCGCCTATAGACTGTGCAAAAGGCATAGGAGCAAGACTTGCAAGACCAGATAAAACAATCTCGCAAATGAAAGGAGTATTAAAAGTCAGAAAACCAATGCCAACATTTTTTGCAGTTCCTACAACAGCAGGAACAGGAAGCGAAACTACTATAGCAGCAGTAATTACAGATAGTCGAACACATGAAAAATATGGAGTTGGAGATTTACCATTAATTCCACATTATGCAGTACTTGACCCATTACTCACAATTAACCTTCCGCCACATATTACATCGACAACAGGAATAGACGCTTTAACTCATGCAGTTGAAGCATATATAGGCAGAAGCAACACAAAAGAAACAAGACAAAATAGCATTGAAGCAATAAAATTAATCTTTGAAAATATAAATGAAGTGTATAAAAACGGAAAAAATATAAAAGCAAGAGAAAAAATGTTAAAAGCATCATTTTTAGCAGGAGCAGCTTTTACAAGAGCGTATGTTGGATATGTTCATGCTATAGCACATACATTAGGAGGATTTTATTCATTACCACACGGCCTTGCAAACGCAATAATACTACCATATGTTTTAGAATATTATGGAGAAACTGTTTATAAATCATTATCTGAATTAGCAGATTTAACAGGAATAACCTCTGAAAACGATACACAAGAACAAAAAGCAAAAAAATTTATTGAAAAAATAAAAACATTAAATAAAGAACTCGATATACGAGATAAAATACCAGAAATACAAACAAAAGATATTGAAATAATGTCTAAAAGAGCATTAAAAGAAGCAAACCCTTTATATCCAGTGCCTAAAATTATGAATTATGAAGAAATGAAAAAAATGTATCATATAATCAAAGGGGTGGGATAATGTTTGGATATGCAGAAAAAATTTTAAAAGTAAATCTAACGACAAAAATAATAGATGAATATATATTAAGCAAAAAAGCAAGAGAAATGTTTATAGGAGGCAAAACACTTGCCGCCAAAATAATTTTTGAGTTTTTTAATAAAAAAGTTGAAGCATTATCCGAAGAAAACATTATAGTAATTACTAACTCACCATTAACAGCTACATCAGCACCATCATCTTCAAGATTCAACGTATCTACAATATCACCATTAACAGGACTTTTGATTTCCTCAAATTGTGGTGGGAATTTTGGTTTTCACTTGAAAAGAGCAGGATATGACGGAATAATAATTATAGGAAAAAGCGAAGAAAAAGTTTATATAGACATTTTAAATGAAAAAGTTGAAATAAAAAGTGCCGGACAATTGTGGGGCAAAAATACAGGCGAAACACAACAGCTTATGGGAGAAAAAAACAGAGGAAAACTTGTAATAGGAAGAGCAGGAGAAAACCTTGTAAAATATGCAGCAGTTATAAGTGAAGAAAGAGCTATAGGACGTGGAGGAATAGGAGCAGTTTTTGGATATAAAAATCTTAAAGGATTGATAGTTAGCGGAAATAAAAATATTGAATTATACGATAAAGAAAAATTTATTAAACATACAAAAAATTGGACAAAAAATTTAAAAAAACACCCACTAACAGGAGAACAACTCCCTAAACTTGGTTCAGGGGCAATACTTACTATGATGCATTACAGAAACTTATTAACTACAAAAAATTATTCAAGAGGAAATTTTGAAGACTTTGAAAAAATTAATGCAGAAACAATGAGAAAAGAACATCTTGTTAAAAATAAAGGATGTATTTCATGTCCTATACAATGTGCAAGAGTAGTTAAAGCCTATGGAAAAGAAGTAAAAGGGCCAGAACTTGAAACACTCGCATTATTAGGAAGTAACCTTGAAAATAATGATTTGCAAAGTATTATAAACTTAAACCATTTATGTGATGAATATGGAATAGACACAATAACATTTGGAAGTACAATAGGATTTGCTATGGAATTAAATGAAAAAGGAATATGGAAAAACGGTCTGAATTTTAAAGACGTATCTGATTTAGAAAATATTCTTGAAAAAATTGCAAATAGAGAAGGAATAGGAGACGAACTAGCTGAGGGAACAAAAAAACTTTCAGAAAAATACGGTGGAAAAGACTTTGCTATAAACGTAAAAGGTCTTGAATTAGCCGCATATGAACCAAGAGCAGCACAAGGAATGGGATTAGGATATGCAACATCTAACAGAGGCGGATGCCATTTAAACGGCGGATATATGGTAATAATGGAAGGATTAGGATTAAATGTAAACGGAAAAACTACAAAAGGAAAAGCAGCTTTCACAATATTTTTTCAAGACTTTATGGAAGCAGTATCAGCAGGAGGAACATGTCTTTTTTCAACATATTCAGTATTACCAGCAAAATTTATAAAAAAACCAAACAGCTCTTTTGTAAGATTTGTTAATAAACTAATACCATATTTTGGGCCATTAGTAGGATTTTTACACAATAATTCAATAGTAATGTCTTTAAATATGAAAAATTTAATGCCATACCCGTACGCATTAAAAATGTCTACAGGGTTTAAAATGAATATAGGAAAATTTTTAAAAGCGGGAGAAAGAGGGTATAACCTTGAAAGACTTATAAACATAAGGCAAGGATTAAAAGGAGATCAAGACACATTACCTAAAAGATTGACAAAAGAATTACAAAGATTAGAAGATAAAGACAGTAAAGTAAAGCTGGAAAAAATGATAAATAAATATTATAAAATAAGAGGATGGGATGAAAACGGAGTACCAACTAAAAAAAGACTTGAAAAATTAGGAATCGGTGATTATAAGATATGATTAAAGTAAAATTTTTTGGAATGATAAACGTAAAAAACAATATATCACAATTAGAAATGAACGAAGGAACAGTAAAAGAAGTGATAAAACAAATAATAGAAAAAAATCCTGAAATAAAAGCTAAAGAACTAAAAGAAGCAGTAATTTTTGTAAATAAAAAAAATATTACAGGAAATAAAAGATTTTCTTTAAAATTAAAAGATAAAGATGAAATATCTTTTTTAACACCGTCTGGTGGAGGATAAACTTTTGATGCAGGAAGAAAAAAACATTAAAATAATCTTCAGCGATTAATTCTGATCATTGAGAGGTGGATAAATTTTTTAATAAACAAATTGGTAAGGATTTCATTTGCAATACCCCCTTCAAACTTTTTTAACCACAGATGAACACAGATTGATTTCAGAAGAAATAATTGGCTGTACAAACTCTCTAGGATTACTTATTAATTTTGGTACTACAAAAGTACAAATTAAAAGAATGTTAAATAACAATTAAAATATCTGTGTTCATCTGTGGTTTCCTCCTCCTTATTATTTAATTAAAAACTATAATAATTAAATCACTTCTTCAAAAATTGTATTTAAAATGCGTCTTTCCTTTTTATCAAAACAATATAAAGAAATCATAGCACTATGAGTATTCAAACCATATTTATTGCAAAAATTTAAAACTTTTTTTTCAAAATCAAACTTAAATTCATTGAAAGAATTAAAATATAAAACGTAATTTTTTATAAACTTTTCAAAAATATCTTTTTTTAAATAAGTCAAAGAAATATATTTATCAATAAAAAAATCTAAACAAGAAATATCAATATTTTTTAAAAATTTTTCTATTATATCCATTCTCGCTTTATAAAAACCATCTGATTTATCTAATAAACATATTAAAAAAGCTAATTCATTATCTCCCATATCAATCCTTTTTATAAGTTTCTTTTTATCCTCTTTTAACTCCCTAAAAATCTTACCTATTTTATTAAAAAGAATAGAAAAATTGTCTAATTTATTCACTAAAACTATATAAGCAGAAATAAAATCTATTTTACTAATATCTTTAGTTTTCAAAATATTTATCGCTTTTTCTTTTTTTCTTATTTTAATAATTTCATTTATTATAGGATAAGGAAGATTTTCAATATCTTTAAAATCTAAATTAGGAAAAAGTTTAATGATAAAATTGCTAGTAATTTTTTTTAAAGATTCATTTTTAATTTTTGAAATAGTTCTCTCATTTATAGAAACATTTTTTGAAATAAAATCAATCATTTTATTATCTAACTCATAACCTCTAACAGAAGGTCTATATTTGAATTTAAGCAAATCAATTATTTTTTTATGTTTTTCTAAATTTTTTATATCTTTAAAATAATATTCAGCTATAATCAAAAATTCAGAACATTTTATTTTATCGTTTTTTTCTAAAATTTCTACAAGAGTTGCTATATTATATAGTTTTATACGCACATCTGAAAAAGTTTTAGGCACTAAGAATTTATGAAACTCAACTAAATTATTAGAATATTTAAAAAATTTTTCAAATATTAAAAAATGAAAATTATTAAAAGAAGTTAAAATTCCAGTCTGATGACCACTTATTAAAGCAGACCTAACAGCTTGAGCATAAAAAATATATGCATCAAAATAATTCTTATTAGCAATTTCAGCTCTTGCTAAAGCAATTTTGTAAAAGCACTTATCATTTTCATCCTCTTCTAAATATTTACCCCAAATATTAAAATTAAAATTCCCATCATCTAACGAACAATAAGACTTTAAACACGTTGCAACAACTTTTCTTAAATCCTTAGGAATTTTAGTGTAAGAATTTTTCAATTTAATAAAATAATACTTACTCTTTTTTTTGTCTACAAAAAAATAAGCTTTCATTATAATTATGTGCAGTAAATATTTTTTTCTGTTATCTAAAACTCCTACTTTGAAAATAGAATTTACTTTTTCAATAGCTTCCCTATAATTTTTATTCCACATTAGTAATTGGATTTCAAGCAAATCAATATCATCAACTATTTTTTTATAAACAAATAGATTAATCAAAGGATAACAATATTGCCCTTGATTAAAAAAATATTCAAATACATTATTAAATGAAATTTTTGAAATGTTTTTTGTCATTTTTTTCACCGCTTGCAATTGTCAACTTTTGGTTAATTGACATAAACTTTATAAAAAAAGGATTTCAGCCAACGGTATTTTTTCCATTTTCAACTTTAAAAATTTATACTCTTAAAACAACACTTTTAAAGGAGAGAATAAAAAATGAAAAAATTACTTGTAATAATTATTAACTCTCACTATTATATGTGAAAATGCAGAATAAAGTTAAAAAAGATAATCTTGATAAAATAATTATACCAGTTAAAAATCAATAAATTCAATATATAAAAAGAATAAAATTGTTTTTATAACATAAAATAATATCAAATAATAATTAAGAATTTTATTATTTTTTTATCAAAAAACAAAAAACCTTATTTAATAATGCTTTCAGCGATTTTTTGTCCATCTTGAGAGTTTTTTGTCATTGTAACGATTCGGTTAACCGTTGTAATCCTTATCAAAAAAAGATTTTAGCGATCGTTAAAATTTGGTATTTCAACTTAGAAATTATATTATTTACCCATCTTATTAAAATTATCAAATTATATACAAAAATTTTATAAAGTTTTTAAAACATCTTTTATTTTATTATAGTGTAACAACCACTATGAATTTCGAACATAATTAGAACTTTAAAACATCTTTTATACTTTTAATAACTAAAATAATTAATTAAAACGTTTTAATTAACATACAGTATTTTTACCGTAATATTTTTTCGCGTTACTTTCTTTTATTGAAAGGGGTTTTAAAAGATTTTTGGACATTGAGAGCACTTCGTGCAAAGTTAAGATTTTGTAACGGTTTTTAATCCGCTTTAGAAAAGGATTTTAGAAGGCGTGTTTTTTGGAATTTAAACTTAGATTTAGTAATATTATTTATCTTATTAAAAAGAAATTTTAAATATGTTCTGCATGGGCTTATAATCAAAACTTATAAAATTATTAATCCAACTTCCTGAAGTTGAATAAAATAAAATTGGAGGGAATCTATGAGAAAAGTATGAGTATTATTGTTGTTGAGTATTATGTTGTTATTAGTATCTTGTATGGAAATGGAAAAAGAAACAAAAAACGTAGTTGTTGCAGACACAGTTAACTTAGATGATTTTTCATCTATAAAAACATTGAAGTATGACATCAACATGAAAGTCAAAACAGAAGATATGAAAGAGTTTCAAATTGTGTACACTATTAATAATGTTGCAGATGAAAACAAACATGTTATGACTTTTAAGAACAACGAAGTAATGGAAGGAACAACAATGGAATTAAGCAAACATGGTATTCTCATGAAAAGTGAAAAACTTGGAATCAACAATTTTTTAAGTTATGATGAAATGCAAAACAATGCACTTATGGGAATGGCTGCAATAGGAGCGGGTGATTCTTTTCAATCACAAAGGTATGATTTTGAAACATTAAAAGCAGGTTTATTTCAAAAATCTATTAAATCATTATATGAAAGCTCTAAAAATCAACTCATGTCATATGGTCTGGAAGACCCTTATGAAATAATAGATTTTCTATATCAAGTTTATGAACCTGATACAGTTGTTTTGAATAAAAATGGCACATATACCCTTACAAAACAAGAAAATGACGTAAAACTTGTTCAAATTTATGATCATAATATTGGAGCAATTGTTTCAGGAGATGTATACGATAAAAAAACAAAGATGCAGGAATTTACTGCTACTTATACAAGGTTAAGCGATGATGTTATTTTTACAGAAAAAGTATCTCAAAAAGTTACTGTAAAGGGGATTACTACATTAAGTATCGTTGAATATGATAATTTGCACGTTATAGGGCATGATCATTTATTAGGAAGTGGTAAATGATGATAAAAAAAATTATTGTTTTTTTACTAGTATATGCATTATTGACAGCTAGTCTACTTGCAACAACAATTAATTTTATTAACCCTAACCTTAAATATATAAAGACAATAGAAGGCCCCTCAAATAATACATTTTCTATTGCAGGTTATGGAGATAGAGGCGTTAAATTAGATAATAATAATTTTGAATCTTTTAGGTTTCTTAGAGCGGTTAATAACATAAAAAATTTCTTAGAACCAAATACCTTTAATCTTAAAGGAACAGATAAAGGAAATAAATTATATCAAAAAATTCCTGAACTTGCAAAAACAACATTTGTAACCGAACATACTTCATACGAAGGTAAAACTGCTGTTGATTATGGTCAAATAACTAATAAAGATTTTACAGTTAAAAGAGTATTTGAATTATATTTAGAAAGTGGGGCAGCTCAACCTAAAAAGTATGATACTATTGAAGTAGACTCTGTATATTATATGATTGAAAATGAAACAGAAAAAATGCCAAAAAAATTAGTAGGCGTAATTGAAAGTGTAGAAAAAAAAGATTCGAAAAGTGAAAATGGTACAACTTTTGATATATATGAAATTACGGTATCACACATAGAAGAAAACGTAACTCTTAACCCTGTATTAATAGGCCACAGTCAAGGCGGGTTACTTGCTTATGAATATGCAAGGCAATATTCTAAATCTAATGATGAAATTTACAAACCAATATCAGCAGCAATTTCTTATTCTTCACCATTACAAGGAGTGTATATAAACAGTACAGAATTCAAAAATGAAGTAAACGAATATATGGAAAGTTTTTTAAATCATATATTTACTGCCCCAATACTTTCTTTGACATTTGGTTATTATGAATCAACAACATTATGGGGAGTGTCATCTTCAACAGCTTATTTAACAATGAGCGAAATAAGAGGACTATTAAAAAATTCAGTAGAAAATTTAGCATTTTTAGAATTAGGAATTCTTGCAGCATTCAGCACACTAGGTATTTTTTTATCTGGAATAAATGCACTTATAACACCGTTTCCTTTATTAGCAAATAGTTTAACTTATTCTCTTTTATCTCTTGCTGCATATGGAATAAATGATTTACCTGGGGATTTATCTGATTTTATTGTAAATAACATAGAAGAAAACGTAGCAAAGTTTTTTGGTTCATCATCAACCGATGACGGAACACAAGAAATGGGTTTTAATTCAGATTATATGAATGATTTAAAATCAGATGCAGAAAAATATATGAACCCTAAAAAACAGATAGAACGCGAAAAAAACCCGGTAGCTTATGGAGCAATAATAGGAACAAATTCAGATATTGTAGAAATGGCAAAAACCTCATCTACTTTAAAAAGTATTTTAAAATTAGATGAAGATAAAAACGAAGACGAAGACGTTATTAATCTTGAAAATATAGAGAGAGAATTTAGCAGATTACAATGGGGTTATTATGCAACTTCAGCATTTGATTTAGCCGCAGCAATATTTTTTACAACAAAAAAAATAAGAATAGGATTTATTACAATCTCTCTACCCGTTCCAATAACAGATTTTATAAGGATTGGTGTAGGAGTCGCATATGCGGCAGGAGGTCTTAAAATAGGTTTAAATAACCCTGTTAAATACGCAATAAATCAAATAACAAATATGGGCGGAGATGTCCTTATACGAGAGCAAGAACAAAAAATTACAATTTTACACGAAAAACAACGTGACGGTTACGATGAATACAGGCTTGGAACAAGAGAAGTACATGCAAATCATGAAACGATAGATACAACGGAATCAGAAGAAACGGCAAGAGCTATATTAGAATTATTAAGCTATATGCCATTAAGAAATCTTGACAATGAAGAATATGCAAAAACTGGAATTTATTATCTTAAACAAATACAAGAAGAATAAAACAAGGGGCTTTAAAAGCCCCTTTCCCAAGGAGGAAAGAGAAATGAAAAAAATAATATTAATACTTCTTATACTAATAATATTACTATTAACAAGTTGTACATTATTTGAAAAAGAAAAGATATATGAACCACAAATAATTTGGGAATACGTATTAGAACATACTATGTTTCAAACATCTCCTTCATATTATGATGGAAAAGTTTATGTTTTAACTGGAAAACATTTCATAACTTTAGATGCTCTTACAGGCGAAGAATTATGGTCATTACAATATTCCACAAGTGATTCAGGATTGTTATCTAGTATGTATCCTGAAATAGATGTAAAAAGAAATACAGCATACTTTTCTGCGGGGTCAAGGTTGTATGCAGTTGATTTAGAAAATGAAGAATTTAAATATATTACTGATTTAAACCCTTTAATAATTACAAGAGGAAACTCATTAATATTTAGAGACGGTTATTCATGGGAAAACGCAATTACATTATACAAAGATGAATTATATTTACCAAGAGATTTTTCAGGAACAGTAGTTGTTTGTGACCCCGAAACAGGAGAAGTTAAAAGATTTTATGATTTAAGCGAAATAGGGGGCAGTACTGCATATTTAGTAAGACCTGAACTTAATATGTCTTCAATAAGATTAACTTTTGAAGATGATATAATGTATGTTCCAACACATTATTATGTATATGCTTTAGATATAAACAAACAACCTGAACATAGTCTTAAATCCATTAATTATGATGAAGTATATTTGTGGAGGGTGTCTCGAGAATCTATGTTAAATATTAAAGGACCTTTACATCTTGCTCATTCGCAAACACTTATAGTGGGTGATTATGTATACTTAAATTCAGGAACTGGAGGAGGACGTACATATAAGTTAGATAAAAGAACAGGAGAATTGATATGGGAAAAGAGAGGTTCAGATCAAACAGGAATGATTTATTTTAATGGCAAAGTGATTGGTGGGAGTTATCAAAGTTATGAAGCAAAGCCATCTCATAAGGGTTTAAGAGCTTTAGATGCACATACGGGTGAAGAATTATGGAGATCAGATTTTAGAGCTTCATCTGGTGGTATGCCTGTATTATATAATGGAAAGATATATTCTGCTTCTGAAGGAATATGGTATTGTGTAGATGCTCAAACCGGAAAAAGTTTGTGGTCATTAACTGGGTCTGGTTATAGCAGAAGCAAAAAAACCGCAGTAAACGAAAAAGATGATATATTATACTTTACATTTGGTGGATTAAATAAAGTTATTGCTATTAAACCCGAATAATATTTTCCTTATTGGAGGGAAAGAAAAAATGAAAAAAATAATATTAATACTTCTTATACTAATAATATTACTATTAACAAGTTGTACATTATTTGAAAAAGAAAAGATATATGAACCACAAATAATTTGGGAATACGTATTAGAACATACTAT
>Ga0334889_1003569_pt1 | contig 15105 bp, 15 predicted proteins | sample GraSluR1_MG_2_FD_207222 | JGI IMG/M metagenome (GOLD analysis project Ga0334889, IMG submission 207222) | Sludge microbial communities from methane-producing bioreactor in Wageningen University, Netherlands - Granular Sludge_8_08-R1 | ecosystem: Engineered > Bioreactor > Anaerobic > Unclassified... | reverse complement strand
ATCCTTGACCTGCGCCCGCGCAAACTGCATGATGAGGACCTGACCTCAGGTATTGCGCGCCTGGTCAACGAATTCCGTGTGAACGCGCTGGTGAATGTCAATTACGGCGGCCCACCGGAAGGTGCGCCTGAATTGAATCATGAACAGGCGATCGCCATGTTTCACATCTGCCAGGAGGCACTGGCGAATGTTGCCAAACATGCCCTCGCCAAAGAAGTCAGTGTTACCGTGTGGAAGACACCCGAACGGGTGTTGATGGAAGTGCATGACGACGGGCGTGGTTTTAAGATCGATGACGCCAAGTTCACCCTTGGACATGGACTCTCCAATATGCAGACGCGCGCCAACAATGCTGGCGGTGAGGTGGAGATCACCACTGCGCGCGGTAAAGGCACCACCATCCTGGCTTGGGTCCCGATCATGAACGCCACAGAGAAGGCAAATGCCGCTGCACAGGAAGCCGAAGCTGTCAATGATGAGTGAACAGGACAAAGCCGCCCAGCGCGGCAACCCCTCTTACGTGTGGCGTGAAGGGCAGGTGCGCCGGCTGGAGATGATCCGCCAGGGTGCGCAGGAACGCATGTACGGCAGGGTCTTCGAGGTTGGCTGCGGCCTGGGCCAGTACCTGCAGCGTATTCAGCCGGAAGCGGCATTGGCTGTCGGGCTGGATGTGGAACACGACCGCCTGCAGGAAGCATTGCCTGGCAGTGACGGCGTGCTGCTGGCACTGGGCGAACACCTGCCGCTGAATGAGAACGAATTTGACCTGGTGCTGTGCAATGAAGTGCTGGAGCATGTCGAGGATGACGTCCGCACGGTCAGCGAGATGGTGAGGGTGTTGAAACCGGGCGGACGCTTGATCGTGTTTGTGCCCAACCGCGGTTACCCGTTCGAGACGCATGGCATCTACCGCAAGGGGCAGTATCAGTTCGGCAACAAATTCGCCGTCAACTATTTGCCGCGCCGCTGGCGTGACCGGCTGGCACCGCATGTGCGCGTATACGCCCGCCGTGATTTGCAGGCGTTGTTCAACGGACTGCCGGTGCGTTTCATTCAGCGCACGGTGATCTTCGGCGGCTATGACAACATTGTCATGCGGCTGGGGGTTGTGGGTAAGATAATCCGCTGGCTGCTGCACACAATCGAGAAGACACCCCTGCGCGTGCTGGGGTTGTCACACCTGTGGGTGGTAGAGAAAGTCTGAGCGGCCTGTTTGCCCTGTTTCAGCCGGTTGATGCCTTTTTGGCTTGCACGCGCTGGCGCAGGCGCAAAAAGCCGTACACGGCGATGGCGGCAATGCTTACCCCCAGCAGCGCGAATTTAATACTGGCTGCCAGGGCGGTGAAGAAGGTGAGAGTCGGGTCGAGGGTCTGCGGGTTCTGCAGTTGAATCAATTGCAGGCTGTTCTCGATCAGGTCGCACAACGCCGCGATCAACGGCAGAGTGAACAAGAATAACGCGGTTTGTTTGGGTACGGCGGCTTTCTGTTTGGGCGTGGAGGTCAGGGCGATGCCGCTGGCCAGCAAGATGCCATAAGCAAGCGGGAAGATGTAATCGGCGTACATGGTGCGCCGATAGGCAGCCACGCCTTCTTCGCCCCATTCCTGCAGGATCGTGCCCAGCCGTTCAACGGTGAAGGCAGTTTGCATGCGGAAAATGCCGGTCTTGCCATCCAGCGCGCTGCCCTGCAGCAAACCAAACGCCATCATGCACGCGATTGCGACAATAAACGCCATGCGCAGAACAGGAAAGGAATGCAACTTTTCGAACAACACCCGCATAGTTCACCTCACTGTGACTGTGGTCGTGCTTCTATTATAAAGCTCTTATCACCCCAACGGACTATTGATCTTGAAAAGGCCTTCCTTTTACGCGGTATCGCGCAGCCACCGCGCCAGCTCACCGACATTTTCGAACACATGGTCAGGTTGGTGGGGAGAGGCAGGGATATCAGCGGCTTTGGTCTCACCGCTCAACACCAGCACGGTGGTGATGCCAGCGGTATCACCCATGGCGATGTCGGTATAGAGCCGGTCGCCGACCATGGCGATGTCTGATACCGGCACGTTCATCAACGACGCCGCGGATTCAACGATAAAGCGGTTGGGTTTGCCGATGATGACATCCGGCCGCCGTCCGGCAGACACCTCGATCAATGCCATCATTGCGCCGATATCGGGCATGAAGCCATCGGGGGTGGGGCAGTTGTTGTCGGGGTGGGTGGCGATGTAGGGTTTGCCGTCGCGCACAAAATCGCAGATCTTCCACAATTTCTTGTACGTCAGGGTGGTGTCGAACCCCAGCACCACCAGGTCGGGGTCGTCATCAGTCAGGATGAAGCCATGGCTGCGAAATTCGGCTTCCAGCCCGGGTGTGCCCACCAGATAAATGGTTGCACCCGGCTGGCGCTGTTTGAGGTAGAGACAGGTGGCGAGGCCGGAGGTGAACACCTGCGCCTCGTCCGCCTCGATGCCCAGCCGGTTCAATTTTTCCGCATATTGAGAAGGATTTTTGGAAGAATTGTTGGTCAGGAACAAGTATTGTTTGCCCTGTTGTCGCAGTGTTGCCAGAAAATCGAGCGTACCCGGCAGCAGGCGGTCACCCAGGTAGAGGGTGCCATCCATATCGAGTAGAAAACATGTGATTTCATTTAATGGAGTGGTCATGGGGTGGTGTGTTGCTCCTCTGTTGTCCTGGTTTTTTTCAGGCTGCGCTGCTGAAAACGGCGGTAGAGCAGGGCACTCACCACACCCACCACAACACCGCCCACGATGGCGACGCCGATCCATTCCAGAACCTGCCTGATGATCAGGCGGCGGAAGGGCGGCATGAAATCCTCCCAATAAGTGGGTGATTCGCGGTTGCTGTAGCGCATGAATTCAAGGTGGATGACGCCGTCGAACAACAGCAGGTAGGTGTAAAAGGCATAGTAACTGAAGATGGCAGCACTCCACACGATCACGCAGGCCAGCCCGGCGCGCCACAGCGATTGCGACTGGCGTTCTTCATAGATCGCGGCGGGAATGGCCGGCACCAGCCAGATGCCCCAGTTGGCGGTGATGATGAGGGCGATAATCGCCAACTGCAGGATAAAATGGATATCACGGTCGCTGAAATTCCCGGTTAATGACCCCAATCCCTGCAGAAAGAACCAGTCAGCGATACCGAAAGCCAGCCCGGTCAACAGATATTTCCACCAGCGTCGTTTCATAAACAATCCCTCGAAAAAAATATCAAACCACTTCGGCACGCGCCAGCAATTCATCTACCCGCCCTGGAAATACGCCCAGTTCCCATGCCAGGTCAAGTACCGTGTAGCGCGGGCGGTAGAAATTACCGTCGAGGATGGCCTGTTTGGCGGTGGCGGGGGTCTGGTGTACTTCCGCCAGGGTGGTGGCGGTGGTGGCGGCTTTCATCGGACGCTGAAGTTCTTTGAAGGGCATCAAATATGGATCGACCGCCTGCCAGATACTGTCCCACCGATCCAGGATGTCCTGCACATAGGCAACGTATTCTTCGTCCGTGATGCGTTTTTCAAAGACCGTTTTGAGGAAGTAATCGGCATTGTCAGGGTAGGTAGCGCGCAGGTGCGCTTCGATCTCAGCCAGCGAGCGGCGTTTTTGCAGCAGCGCCTGCGGCTCGATCTGCGCGGGGTCCAGTTCACGGATCATTTCATACAGTGCCAGCCCGATCAGGGTGCCGACGCCCACCTGAGTGCCGTGCCAGAAGTGCGCTTTGCCGTGCATGTCGCCCAGCAGGTCCCAGAAATGCGAGATAACGTGTTCAACGCCGGAAGAAGGCGAGGTCACCCCGCCGATGATGGTCATGGTCATGCCAGAGATGAGGCAGGCTTCACCCAGCGCCGCCAGCGCGTCCGGGTTGCAGGCGGGGATTTTGTCCGCCTGTGCCAGGGTTTCCGCCTGTGTTTTTGCCATCATGTCATAGGGCAGCGAGATGAAGTTGTCCACCCCGCGCAGCAATTCTGACAATTTCCAGTCAGCGTTGCAGGTGTTGCGTGCCAGCATATCGGACAAACCGCTCAAGTTCATCTCCAGCGGCGTCTCTGCCAGGATTTCGGTGTCATAGATGACGGCATCTGCCACTTTCAGGTTGTAGGCGGTGTCTTTGATGGTGCCGAAGGTCATGGCGGCGGTGATCGAGGCATGCCCGTTCATCGAAGCCGCGGTGCCCACTATGATGAAGGGAATGCCGGTCTTGTTGGCCATCCACTTGGTCAGGTCGCCGATCACCCCTGAACCGGCAGCAATCAGGAAATCGGTGTCAGGGTCAAGGCGTTCCGCAGCGGCATCGCCGACGGCATCCGACGCCACCAGAAAGTGGTCGGGATGGTCAGACGACAGTGCTAATTCATGCAGCGGCAGGCCGTTGGACTGGATGGGGCGGATCACTTTTTCGGTGACGAAGGCGCGAATGGCTTCATCGAAGACCACCACCGCCTTGCGGGGGGTATGCCCCAGCGCGGCGGCTGCCAATGCCGGTACTTCCTTGACTGTGCCAGCGCCCACGCGGATCACGGGGATGGGAATGGTCAACTGGCGGCCATCCACTTCCACCATCTTGCCAGCCATTCCAGCGGCATCCAGATTCAAGAATTCTTCCACACTTACCTTTTGCATGCTGACTCCTTTATCACTGCGTTTGTCATCAATCGCTTCAATTGTATCAGCAATCAGACGCCAGCGAAGGCAGGCGCTGCTTGTTGAAAAGCGGCTTCGTCAGTATAATTTGAGGCAAATTCACCCGGGAGTCCGCCATGCTAAATTATCTTGTCTATGCTGTCATAGTGATCATGTTCGCTGTGGATCTGGTGATCTCGCTGATCAACTACCGTCACCGTAAACAGCCCGTCCCTGCCTATGTGCGCGATATCTTTGACCAGGAAAAGTACAACAACTGGCTGAATTACACCATGGAAAAGCTGCGCTTTGGCCTGGTCACCGGCGGTTTCAACACTGCACTGGTGGTGGTACTGCTGGCAAGCGGATTTTTCGGTGTGGTGGAGCGCTGGAGCAGCGCCTGGTTCTCTGTACCTGTCCTGCAAGCCCTGTCTTTTCTGGGTGTGATCTTTGGGCTGCAATTCGTTCTCAGTATCCCATTTTCCTATTACTCAACGTTTGTGATCGAAGAAAAATTCGGATTTAACAAAACCACGCCCAAAACCTTCTGGTTGGACCAGGTGAAAAAATTGCTGCTGATGGTTGTACTGGGCGGGTTGCTGGTGTGGCTTCTGCAAAGCCTGTACCTGCTTTTCGCCGATCGTCTGTGGCTGTTCCTGCTGTCGGCCTGGGCGGCGCTGGTGGTCATCATCGTGGTGGTCTTCGTCCTCAACACCAAGGTTTTTGTGAAGATCTTTAACAAATTGACCCCGCTGCCGGAAAGCCCTTTGCGCACGCGTATCGAAGCGCTGGCGGCAGAGGTGGGCTTCTCGGTCAAGGCGGTGTCAGTGATGGATGCCTCGCGCCGTTCCACCAAGCTGAATGCCTTCTTCAGCGGGCTGGGCAAGTCCCGTGAGGTTGTCTTGTACGACACCCTCATGGAAAAAATGGACGATGACCAGATCCTGGCGGTGCTGGCGCACGAACTGGGACATGCCGTGCACAAAGACGTGCCGCGCATGCTGGGGCAGCAAAGCATCGTGTTGGGGCTGTATCTGGTGCTGGCAGGTTTCGTACTGCAAAGTGACGCGCTGGCGCAGGCGTTTGGCCTTTCCGGCGCGCATTTCGGCTTTGGCTTGATCCTGTTCAGCCTGCTGGTAACCCCGTTTGACCTGCTGCTTTCGATCCCGCTCAACTTCTTGAGCCGCAAAGCGGAATATGCCGCGGATGCCTTTTCCGCCCGTTATGTCGATAAACAATCCATCATGGGAGCGCTGCGCCGCTTGACGCAGGAGAACCTGGCGAACCTTAACCCGCATCCCCTGTATGTGCATATCCACTACTCGCACCCGCCCATCGCGGAGCGCCTGCGCGCGATCGAAGAGGCATAGCTGCCTGACCTTTGGAGTGATTAATCAAAAAAGCAAGCCGTGGTCGCTTGCTTTTTTGATGGGAACCAAGGGGGGAATTCTATTCCGAAGGGGCCTTCACGATGAAGCGGAAATAGAAGTTTTGTCCAAATGCAGTGCCGTTGGGCGCTCTGGCGATGAAGTCAACGGTGTAGGTGCCGGGTTCTTCGGGCGCAAAGAATTGCGCGCGCATGATGACTTCGCTTTGTGCAATCGCCGGATACAGATCCATGGGCACGTTGACATTCACCTGGGAAGGAACGCGCAAATCCATGGTGTAGCCGGGACCCCAGTTGCAACTGCCTGAATTCTTCACCAGCCAGCGTTTGTCGATCAAAGCGCCGGGAGCAACTTCGACGTCATCTTCCGTATAAATGCCGATATCCCGCATATATAGCAGGTTGTTGGAGCAGCTGGCAGAGGCTGGCAGCGGGGTGGGCGTGGCGCGCGGGGTGGGCGTGCGGGTCGGCACCGGCGTGGGCAGCACAAATGCCGGCACCTCTTCGGTGGGCGCATAACTGCGCACCGGGGCGATGCTGCAAGCGCTGAATGCCAGAAATACCATGCCCAGCAGGGCGAGCAAAAGTAATCGTTTCCTCATAGTTATCATTCTATCAAAGCTTTGCCGCAGGTGTTAATCAAAAGTTATCGCAATCCTTTCGATGCAAGAAATACACCATACCGCACTTGACAGGGGGGTGAACAAAAGTATAGTTAAGTCGATTTTGCCATCGAAGGAAGGAGAACATGGAAAGCCTGTCTCCAGCTATTGAGATAAGGGCGCTGCACAAAAGTTATGGCAGCGTCAAAGCTCTGCAAGGGGTTGATGTCACCATTCAACGCGGTGAGATCTTCGGTTTTTTGGGCCCCAACGGCGCCGGAAAAACCACCACCATCCGCTGTGTACTTGACCTGATCCGTCCTGACAGCGGGCAGATGCGCGTGCTGGGCATTGACCCGCAGCAGGATCCGGTGGCGGTGCGCGAGAAGGTCAGTTACCTGCCGGGTGAATTGAACCTCGACGCCGGCTTAAAGGTCAGTGACCAGCTGCGCTATCTGGCGGAACTGCGCGGCAATACCGTTGAGTGGCGCTATGTAGAGCGATTGGCGCAGCGCTTTGATCTCAACCTCGGCTTGCGCATCAAGAACCTTTCCAAGGGCAACAAGCAGAAGGTAGGCATTGTGCAGGCGCTCATGCAGCGCTCGAACCTGCTCATTTTGGATGAACCTACCTCCGGCCTCGACCCGCTGATGCAGCAGGAGGTGCTCAAAGCCCTGAAAGAAGCCCGCGATGACGGCGCGACTGTGTTCTTCTCCTCACACATCATCAGTGAAGTGGAAGCCATCGCTGACCGTGTCGCCATCATCCGCAAGGGCGTGATCGTGGAAACCGTCACCCCTGAAGCGCTGACTGCCATGCAGATCAGGCGGGTGCGCGTTACTTTTCAAGACGAGGTGACAGCGGATGCCTTCACCCAGCTGGCAGGCATCAAAGTGCTGCCGCAGGACCGCGAACGCACACTGCGTTTTGAGATCAGCGGTGAGATGGGCGCCTTCATCAAAACCCTCAGCCGTTTCACGGTGGTCGATCTCGAAATGGAACGGCCCACCCTCGAAGAAGCGTTCATGGCGTATTACCAGGAAGGGGTGTGACCTATGTGGGCGGAATATAAGAATACACTGCGCAAACTGCGCGGCGCTGTCATCGGCTGGGGCATCGGCTTGTTTGTCTATACCTTGATGATGATGGCTTTGTTTGAAACCGTTGCCGGGGTGGGGCTGGCCTATATGACCTTCATTGATGCCTTCCCCGAAGAAATGTGGGGTTTTTTCCCCTACCTTGACCAGTTCCAGACACCGGTCGGTTATCTCGACACCTATTTCTTCAGTTACATCAACATCATCATGGGCATCCTGATGGTGGGCATGGGCGCAAAATTGATCGTCAAAGATGAAGAAGATGGTGTGCTTGACCTGACCATGGCCTATCCCATCAGCCGTGCAGCCTTGTTTTGGGCGCGCGTGCTGGCGGCAGTGACCGCCGTGTCTGCCATTCTGCTGGCGGCAATTGCCGGCTGGTTGCTGGTGCCCAAGGTGGAATCCTGGACGCTCTCCACCGAGAAGTTGCTGCTCGCACATCTGCCATTGCTGGCGCTGCTGCTGTTGTTCGGTGGGCTGGCGCTGCTGCTCAGCCTGGTGCTGCCGTCGGTCAAGGCAGCCAGCGGGGCGGCAGGCGGCTTGATGGTCGCCAACTACCTGCTGAACGCACTCGCCAACCTGGACGACAGGCTGCAGGCGATCAACCAGTTCACCCCCTTTTATTATTACCAGGGCGGCGGCGCGGTTGATGAACTCAACTGGGCCTACCTGGCAGGTATGCTGGGCGCGGCTTTGCTGTTAACGCTGCTGGCATGGTGGCGTTTCTCCGCACGTGATATCCGCGTGGGTGGTGAAGCCGGCTGGGAACTGCCAAGCTGGCTCACGCTTAAAAGGCAGGCCAACACCAACAACGGCCGCTAAGCATCAGTATGCCTTGATCATCCCAACATAAAAAAACAGAATCCCCCGTCCGATTTGGAGGGGGATTCTTGTTAGATAATTGTTTTTTCTGGAGCTACTCAGGCTGACAATGATCAGCCAATCTAAATTAACCCCTGGATGAACAGACAGAATTTCGCAACCTTATAAGTTTTTGAAATAGGTTGCCAACGCCAGCAGTATAAAACCGGCTGCGACAAACCAGAAAGCATATTCCGAAACAACGGGTATCGAGATGAAGGTTGATAAAATTCCCAATACACCGAGAATCACAGCAATCCACCAGGTGGTATTTTTGGGCGCGTTCAATTTCATAAATCGTCTCCTTGATTAAATGAGTCCAGGCATTTCTGTGGGTCTGTTCGAATCAAGCTCTGAAAAGACCCGTTGAAAACCAACCATGGCTTTCTTTTTTCCCTGGAATTCATTCCATTACCATCTATTATAAGGTTAAAACTCATTAATAATTATTAACATCAATAAAGTGTAGAGTCATTGTGTGCCAGCCTGAATCTTTATCAGGAATCAATTCTGCAATCAGCAGGACGTTTGTTTTATTGGCCAAGTCCATCCAACTGGTGGAATAGTCTTTCCAGGTCGTTGACCAGGGCAGGATCATTCTCAGCCAGCAGAGCAACCAGCCCGGCACCGCGTGCATAGAAACTGACGCGGGTGAACGGCTCATGTCCGCCCCTATGGTTGAGAGACAGATTCAGGGCTGACTGCATGCGGTTCTCCAACCAGCGCGCGAAGCCCTCTTTCCATTCCTGCCACAGCATGTATTCGTACTCCATGGGCGCCAGCAGATCGTGCAGTATTGTGCGCGTTTCAATCACAGCGGGAAGGTCGCGCTGCGCCAGCGCCTGCTCCAGCCGGGTATAGGCATCGATGAAACCCTCGTTGCCATACGGGAAAGGCATGTTGATCTCCCACAAATGGTTATTTTCTGCCTGCGCTTTTTGCGCGATCGCCAGCTGGCTCGCAGGTCTCAAACTGGTAACAGTGTACAAACTCATGGAAAATGGTGACATAGCCGTCCAGGCTGTCAAACACTTCCTCGGTGACCACCACGCCATGCGGCCGCCGAATTCTTCCAGCGGGAAGGCGGCGCGCACCCCGCGTGGGATGGGCATGGGGCTGGTCATGCAAGCACCTCTGTTGATTAATGAAAAAATGGCTGGTCTGATTATACCGCTCCATATAAAAGGGCGCAGGGATCATCCGAAGCCATAGTGTATAATTTTTAGTGGCATGATAAACCAATCCCTTTTCCGCCGTTATTCATGAACACCGACATACTCCTGACCTTTGCCATCCTGGCTGCCGCTACGCTGTTCTTCATCACCGAATGGCTGCGGGCAGACGTGGTGGCATTAATGGTACTTGTGGCGATGGTGGTCAGCGGCCTGGTCACACCACAAGACGCCATTGCTGGCTTTGGCAATTCGGCGGTAGTGACCATCTGGGCGGTCTACATCCTTTCAGCAGGATTGGCGCGCACCGGTGTGGCAACCATGTTGGGCAGGCAGGTGGTGCGCCTGTCAGGCAAATCGGAAAAAGGGTTGATGAGTGTTTTGATCGTCAGCACCGCACTGGTGACTTCGGTGATGAATATCAATGGCGCGGCAGCCATGTTCCTGCCAGTGACCATCAATATCGCCCGCCGCACCCGCCGTGCGGCTTCACGTCTGTTGATGCCCATGGCGTATGGCGCGCTGTTGGGAGGTATGCTGGTGTTGTTTGGCACTTCTTCCAACCTGGTGGTGAGCGGCTACCTGTATGAGGCGGGATTGCCGCCGCTGGAATTCTTCAGTTTCACCCCCATCGGTCTGGTCATCCTGGCAGCCGTGCTGGTGTATATGAATGTGATCGGACACCGCTTGCTGCCGCAGCGACAGACCCCGCAATCAAGCGCGGCAAAGAATGGCAATGGCGAAGACCTGCACAGCCTGTATGGCATTGAAGAACGGCTGGCGCTGCTGACCATCCCCGCGGGCAACCCTCTGATCGGCATGACGATCAATGAAAGCCGCATCGGGCGCACCCTGGGGCTGACTGTGCTGCGCATTGAACGCGCTAACAGGGAGCGCTATTTCCCCAGCTTTGATTTGAAACTGGAAAACGGTGATCGCCTGCTGGCCTTGGGGCGGTTGGACCAATTGCATCAACTATCACAGGCACCGCTCTTCGATATCGAGGAAGATGTACCAGCTCTTGATCAAATTTTGAGTAATCACATCTGTATGGCGGAATTCAGCCTGTCTGATTCTTCTCCGCTGCTGGCGCACACCCTGGCAAGCGCTGCCTTCCGCAAAACCTATCAGGTAAATGTGATCGCCATCCGCCGCGGCGAGCGGGTTTTTCGCACCAGGTTGAATCACATCCCGCTGCAGCACGGTGATTATCTGTTGTTAGAAGGACAGTCCAACCGCCTGGAAGCGTTCAACCAGGAAGTTGATTTTCGCTTGTTGACCCAGGACGAAACTTCTGAATACCATCTGGATGAGCGCCTGCTGTTCATCACCATCCCTGAAGGCTCAGCGCTGGCTGGAAAAAACTTACAAGAGATCGGCCTCGGTATGGTGTATGGTATTACTGTTTTGAGTATTCAACGTGGGTCAGAAGAATGGGTCATGCCTGATGCCAACACTGAATTGGCAGCGGGTGACAGAATGATTGTTGCGGGTAATCCAGCAGATATCGACGCACTGGACGGCCTGCGCACCCTGTCCGTTGAGGCAGATGTCAACGTGAAGGCGGCGGAACTGGAATATGATGACCATGTCACAGTCGAAGTGACCCTTTCACCCCATGGCAGTCTGGGCGGCAAGACCTTGCAGGACATCCATTTTCGTGAAAAATATGGCATCTCTGTGCTGGCTATCTGGCACGGAGACCGGCCTTACCGCACAGCGCTTTCTGATCTACCATTGCAGAAGGGTGATGCGCTGTTGTGCTATGGGCGTCTTGAACGCTTTGAAATGCTTGCCAAAGAACCCGACTTTGTCGTCATGCGCCTGGATGTGCAGGAGAAACCGCGCCTGCACAAGGCACCCATTGCAGCAGTTATCCTGGTGGCTGTTATTGCCATTGTAATTTCACGCCTACTTCCCATATCAATTGCCGCCATTGCGGGGGCAGCGTTGATGGTTATCTCAGGCTGTATCGATATGGATGAGGCCTACCGCGCCATTGACTGGAAAGCTATCTTCCTTGTGGCAGCCATGCTGCCCTTGGGGGTGGCCATGCAGCAGAGCGGCGCGGCACAATTTTTGGCCAATGGGGTCATCAACACGATTGGTCCTTATGGCAATCATGCCATTCTGGCCGGGATCATGCTGCTGACATTGGTGTTGAACGCCCTAATTCCCGGGGTGGTCAATGCCGTCATTATGACCCCTATCGCCATGGTTACCGCAACCAACCTGGGCGTATCACCGCTGCCATTCGTGATGGGCATTGCCTACATGGTGGCTTCCAGTTTTATGACGCCGATTTCGCATGCTGCCAATATGCTGGTGATGAGCCCGGGCGGTTATCGCTATACTGATTTTGTGAAGAACGGCATCCCCATCGCGCTGATCGTTTTTGTGGTCAGTTTTCTGATGATGCCATTTGTCTTCCCGTTCTGACAGGTAATTTGCACCATTCAGACTTTCGTACAGAATAAAAAATCCTCCCCAAGTAGGGTTTTTTCCTTCTCTTGCAGGGTGTCAGGGAGGGGCAAATGTTTTATTGTATAGTTGTCGCTCAACAGAAGGAAAACGAACACATTATTTTCACAGAAGGAGAAAGATCATGTATAAAAAAATAACCTTGCTGTCCATGGTGGCTGTGCTCTTGCTCGTGCAAGCCTGCTCCAGCATGGTTCCGGCGCAAGATGCGCAATCACCGGCAGAGGTCACCGAGGTTTTCTACAAGGGGTATCTGGGCTATATCGGCAATTCCGCCAAAGAATCCTTCCACAACAGGTTGTCAGAAGGCGCCTATCGCGACAGCGGTTATCGCTTGCAAGCCTTTGTTGCTGAACTGGTCAGGCTGGTGGAAGGAAACTTGTTCTTTGACCCGGTTCCAATGGCGCAGAATATTCTCTCAAATTTCAGCGTGGATGTCAGTGCTGAGGCAGACAGAGCGGTTGTACACCTGCAATTCGGCGACTATAGTGTCAATGATCTGTTGATCAGCCTGGTGGAAGAAGACGGCATCTGGAAGATCAGCGGTATTTACATAATGGATTAACACCCAACGGCGTATAACAAACACCTTCCGCTGCTTGAGAGCAACCAGGGGAGGTGTTTTTTTTATTTTGCATCAACATTCGTGTCAGTAAGGAGGTGTTAGGGAGGGTTTCAAGCGATCGGCAGGGTGAAATAAAAAGCCGTGCCGTGCCCTTCACCCTGTGATTCTGCCCAGATGCGGCCGCCGTGGGCTTCCACCAGATGTTTGGCGATGGTCAGGCCGATGCCGCTGCCGCCACTGGCGCGCGCGCGCGATTTGTCCACCCGGTAGAAGCGGTTGAAGATCAAGGGCAGCTGGTCGGGTGCGATACCGATGCCGCTGTCGATGACACTGAACTGCACTTCACTGCCGTGACGCCGCGCAGCCAGGCGCACCTGCCCGCCTTCAGGGGTGTAATTGAGGGCGTTGCCCAGTAAGTTGATTAACACCTGCTCCATACGCATACGGTCGGCTTTGACTGGTGGCAGATTTTCGGCGATGTCGTGCAGCAAAGTGATACCTTTCTCCTCATAGGGAAAGCGCAGGCGCTCAAAGGCGCTGTGGATCAACGAGGCAGGCGCCAGCGGTTCGAGCTTCAATGGATCGGCATTGGCACTCACGCGGCTCAACTCCTGCAGGTCATTCACCAGATGCTGCAGGCGGTCTGCCTCCTGATGTACGCGGTAGAAAGTCTGTTCATCAGCTGCCACCACGCCATCCATCAGGGCTTCCATATAACCTTTGATGGTGGTCAGTGGCGTGCGCATCTCATGCGCGACATCGCCCAGCAATTGCTGGCGCCGGTTTTCTGTCTCTTCCAGGCTGGATGCCATCTGGTTGAACTGGTAGGCGAAATCCTGCCATTCGTCGTAATAAGCCGGTTCGAGGTCTCCGGGCAGAGCCACCCGTTCGGCATAGTTGCCTTCGGCGATGCGTTCGGCTGCCAGCGACATGCGCTGGACGGGTCTGCTCAGGCGGTTGGCAATCAGATAACTGGCAAGCACGGCGGCTGCCAAAGAAACCGCCATCGCGATACCAAGCGACACATTCATCACACGGCGGAATATTTCGATAATCTCCGTGCGCAGCCTGCCGCCCAGTAATTGTCTGGCAAGCGGCTGCTGGCCTTCTTCGTTTCTGCCCCAGCCCTGGCGGATGTCATCCATCATCTCAGCAGAAGGATTCTGCACGAAGCGGTTGTATTGGCGCGTGAATGCCGGCACCAGGATCACCTGGGCGGTGATCCCGAAGATGACTATCCACACCATGATGACCAGCAATAGTGAAAGAAAGATTTTTCCGAAGAGTTTCAAGCGCATTATGCTCTCCGTTCCTGCGCAGCAGCATCTTGCGCGCCTTCAAAGCGATAGCCCACCCCGCGGATGGTGGAGATAAAGTCGGCGCCGATTTTCTGGCGCACATGCCCCATGTGCACATCCACCACGCGCGTTTCACCAAAATAGTTGTAGCCCCAGACATGTTCCAGCAATTGTTCGCGGGTCATGACGCGTCCTTTGTTTTGTGCCATCACTGCCAGCAGGTCAAATTCTGTCATGGTCAGTTCCAGTTCCTGGTCGTTCAGCCATACCTTGCGGCTGTCAAGATCTATGGCTAAGCTGCCGAAGGTGAGTAACTGGCGGGTGACATCTTCCTCACTACTGGTTTTGTGCAAACGCCGCAGGGCGGCCTGGATGCGTGCCACCAGTTCGCGCGGGCTGAAGGGCTTGGTGACATAGTCATCCGCGCCCATGGAAAGGCCGACTACGCGGTCGATCTCTTCCGTTTTGGCCGAGAGCAGGATTACATAGGCGTCACTGTCGCGCCGCAGGCGGCTGAGGACTTCTAACCCATCCATGCGCGGCAGCATGATATCCAGCACGATCAGGTCGGGCTGGTGCTGGCGTGCCAGCTGGAGGGCAGTTTCGCCATCGCGGGCGATGAACACGCGGAAATGCTCCGCCTCCAGATAAGCCCTCACCAGATCGGTGATGTTGAATTCGTCGTCTACTACCAGAATTTTCGTTTCATGCATGTCTGCATCCTGCTGCTTTTTCTTGCGGTTCTGTTTCCATTGTATCCATAGGGGTGGTGAGCTGGCAATAGCCAGGGGTTGATGGATGTACTTTAATTATCGCAGAAGCCTGTAAAGAATGTGTAAAGGGGGGCGTGTGGCCTGTTTTTAATCAAAACTTGAGAAAAACAAAAGGAAGATGGAGAAAATCGAGAATTGAACCTTAAATATTCGTGAATAATTAAATTAATACTTGACATTATTGATATTTGTGCTAAACTATAGTCAGAAAGCAGAAATAAAACTTGATTTT
>Ga0334889_1003562_pt1 | contig 15118 bp, 15 predicted proteins | sample GraSluR1_MG_2_FD_207222 | JGI IMG/M metagenome (GOLD analysis project Ga0334889, IMG submission 207222) | Sludge microbial communities from methane-producing bioreactor in Wageningen University, Netherlands - Granular Sludge_8_08-R1 | ecosystem: Engineered > Bioreactor > Anaerobic > Unclassified... | reverse complement strand
CTGGTGCCGGCCTACATCGGCTTCCTCAGCGGCGCAGCAGTCGTCGGCAAGCGCTCGACATGAACGCACCGTCACCCCTCGCCATAACGCTCTACGGCAAGCCCGGCTGCCATCTATGCGACGACCTGCGCACCATACTGGACGATCTGCGCAGCGAGTTCGACTTCGCGCTCGTCGAACGCAACATCGAGGACGACCCCGACGACTTCACCCGTTTCCGCTACTCGATCCCGGCCCTCGACATTGCGGGCAAATTGCTGCTCTACCCGCCCCACGATGCCGTCAGCATACGGCGGGCCTTGCTCGCCGCCGGCAAGGCGACCGAATGAAACCATAACACGGCAATCGCCGTATAGAACATGCAGCCTCGTGGCTGCACGGGCGTTCATTCGCAGCCTTGTGGCTGCATGACGATCGGTTCGCAGCCTTGTGGCTGCATAGAGGATATGCCGCCTATGACGCGTGAGACTTATCAATCCGAGCCGACCCGCGCCGAGCCGGCGCAGCGCAGCGCCTTCGAGGAGCGGCTTACGGACTTCGCCAACCGGCTGGTCATAGGCATCGCGCGCCATTGGCTTGCCCTCTTCAACACGGCCTGGGGACTCTACATCCTGCTGCCCCTGCTCGCACCGGTCTTCATGCAACTCGGCTTGACAACGCCGGCCCGCCTCGTCTACGGCGTCTACTCCTTCCTGTGCCACCAACTGCCCGACCACAGCTATTTCCTCTTCGGAACTCTGGGTGCGCCTCATCTTCACGAACTGGAGGCGACGGGCATGCCCGCCGGGCTTGACATCCTGAGCCAGCGCCGCTACGTCGGCAACGAGCTGGCGGGCTTCAAAGTGGCGCTGTGCCAGCGCGATCTTGCCATCTACGGCTCGGTCCTGGCGGCGGGGCTGATCTTCGCCCTCGTGCGCGATCGCCTCCGACCGCCCAGCATCAAACTCTACCTTCTGCTCCTAGTCCCGATGGCCGTCGACGGGATCACGCAGATGTTCGGCCTGCGCGAAAGCGACTGGTTCCTGCGCTCGCTCACAGGCGGGCTGTTCGGCGCAGCATCGGTGTGGCTGGCCTACCCATACGTCGACGACGCTATGCGCGACGTCATTGCCGTCGAGGAGCGACGCAAAGCTGCCCCGCCGCCAGACCGGCCATAGACATCGCCCCGCTCACATAGATTCCCAAGCAATAGACCGTTTCGCAGAAGGCTTCTTTTCGCCCCCTGAAAACCACATTGCGCATTTCGCCGCTTTGCCTTAGGATTGAGTGCCAGTCAACAACTCGGTCTATCGTTTCCACGCGGCGCTTCATGATGGGAGGGGAGGTCTTTATGTCTGCTCGTGCGTCTGTTCGCCTATTGCTAACCTGTATCCTAGTCGTCGCAGTCCTGATTGCGGGAGCCTATCCCTTCTCTGTTGCACACGCCGCTCCCCTCGACAGTCCCAATGTTCAGTTGTCTCTTATCGAACGGGCCGATCAAATTCGTGCCGGCGAGCCGGAAATCAGCGACGACTTCACCGCAGACACCGAATTCTGGACTACCTCTTACGACGGCACAACCGCCGGCTACTACAAGGCCGGCGCCTTCCACATCAGCATCAACACGGACAACCTCGTCGCCTGGGAGACGGGCGACATCGCAGCCGGCGATTTCTTGGCCGAAGTGGACGTCTCGCATTACGACGGACCACTCATCAATGAGGGCGGGCTGCTTTTCCGCTACGTCGACAGCCAAAACTTCTACCTCTTCTCCGTTAGTTCGGACGGCTATTACGTCGTGAAGAAGCTCGCAGACGGCGAATGGAATAACCTGATCGAGTGGACTGAGACCGACGCAGCCGATACCGGCTCCCGCTCCACCAATCGCCTTATGATCCTGGCGGAAGGCGACCAGTTCGCCTTCTTCATCAACGACGAATTGGTGGCGGAACTGGAAGATGACAGCTATTCAGAAGGGGCCATCGCCCTGGTCGCCGGCACTCTTGACGACTACGAGGTCGACATCGCCTTCGACAACTTCACCCTCTGGCCTGTCGAAGCCGGCGCCGACTCCATCCTCGTCGTCCCCGGCCGGCGCACGCCCGACCTGCCCGCGCAACGGTCGCAAGACGATCAGCCGCTGACCGTGGAAGAGCGCATCGACGCCATTCGCAACAGCGAGCCGGCCTTCTACGAAGATTTCAGCACCGACAGCGGCGAATGGGACAGCGCAAGCACCACCGAGACGTTCTATGACTTCGCCGACGGCGTCTTCTACATCAATGTACTGCCCGTCGATTGGGTCAGCTACAGCCAGACCGACTACGTTTATTCGGATTTCTTGGCGGAAGCCGATACCTACCACAGCTTCGGACCGGTCGCCGTCGAATACGGCCTCTACTTCCGCAACGTGGACGGCAACAACTACTATTACTTCGGCATCTCGGCTAACGGCCAGTTCAACCTCTGGAAACGCCTAAACGGCGAATGGCTGGAGATCCTCGACTGGACTCCCTCCGATGCCCTGGAGACAGGCCCTGGGGCGTACAATCGCCTCGGCGTGCTGGCGGAAGGGACGCAACTGACGCTGCTCGCCAACGACGTTGTGCTGGCGGAAGTGGAAGACGACTCCATCGCGGCCGGCGCCCTCGGCGTCTTCGTCAGAACCTACAATGAAGAGGACGTCGAAATCGCCTTCGACAACGTCGAGGTCTGGGACATCAGCACGCCGGAGGATGACGGCCCCGCCCCGCCCACAGCCGAAGGCCAGCCCTCTGTAGCTGATGTCGAGGCTCGCTTTTTCAGCATCCTTGAATCTGAGCCGGCCTTCAGCTTCGACTTCCGCATCGACGCTGGGGATTGGTCCACCAGTTCAACAGACGACGTGACCATCGAATTGATGCGTCGCCGCCTGCACATCAGCGTCGATTCCGCCGACTGGATCACCTGGAGCCTCTTCTCGACTGACATGTCGGACTTTCTGATGGAGGCGGATGTTCAGGTCGTAACTAGCCCGCTCGACGGCAACTACGGCATCATCTTCCGCACGCTAGACGCCGACAACTTCTACGTCTTTCGCATCAGCCCGCGCGGCACCTTCAGCCTGATGAAAAAGGTGGATGGCGAATGGACGATCCTCACCAACTGGACCGCGTCGGACGCCATCGACACGTCCGAGGGCGCGGTCAACCGGCTCAGCGTCCTGGCCGAAGGATCGCAACTGGCCGTGCTCGTCAATGATGAGGTCGTCGCCCAAGCCACAGATGAGGACATGACGGAAGGGCAGGTCGGGCTGGCTGCCGGCGTCTACGCCGAGCCGGGCCTGGAAGTCGCCTTCGACAACGTGGAAATCTGGGACTTGTCGCAATAGGCGCGCCCCTGGCGACAGGCGCGGCATCAACGCAAAATCGTGGCGCAGCAAATTCGACAGAGAACGCCGGATGCGATATACTTAACCGCTGTGTTGAGTGACGGCGCGCCTGCCCACAGCCGGCTTTTTCCGGCGACAATGGACGGCGACATGCTGATGGCCTAACGCCGTCACAGACTGGATGAGCAACCGCCGAGCGATTCCGCTTGTGAAGACGGATATACCGGGAGTAATTGAGGATGGCGAATATTAAGTCCGCTGAGAAGAAGAACCGCCAGAGCATCAAGCGTGCTGCGCGCAACCGCGTCGTACGCGGCAGCGCCCGCACCGCGGTCAAGAAGGCGCGCCTGGCAATCGATAGCGGCGATCCGAATGCGCTGCAGGCAGTAATGGTCGCCGAACGCGCTCTGGATAGAGCGGCGAGCAAGGGTGTGATTCACGCCAACAACGCCAGCCGGCGCAAGAGCCGTCTGTATCAAGCCCTGAACCGGGCGCAGACAGCCGCCTAAGTCCGCGCGCTGGACCAACAAGCGATCGTAAAACCACGGCGAAACGTTTCGCCGTGGTTTTTGCTGTTCGTTTTTTCCGGCGGAGAGGCGCGCACCAAGCGGCGGCTTCCGGCAGACTAGACGATCGGCTTAGCCCCACTCGCCCCGCTGCCCATAATAGTCGCACAGGTCTTGCAGCGGGCATGTTTCACAGCGCGGCCCTCTCGCCAGGCACGTCTCGCGGCCATGCCGGATCAAGTCCAGGTGCAGCGCGTAGTACGTATCCGCCGGCATCAGCTCTTCCCAAATGCGCTTGATCTGCTCCGGGCTGGCGTTGCGACGGCTCAACCCTAGCCGCTGCGTAATACGCTGCACATGCGTATCCACCGGGAACGCCCCCTTGTTGAAACAGAAGAGCAGCACAATACTAGCTGTCTTGTGACCTACACCGGGCAGGCTGGTCAGATAGTCCAGCGCCTCGTCGTCCGGCATCTCCGCCAGATGCTCCAGCGAATAGCCGCCCCAGTCCTGCCGGACGCGCTCCAGAGCCTGCACTATGTGTGGCGCTTTCTGGTTATACATCCCTGCCGGACGGATGGCTTCCTTGATGTCTTCCAGCGGCGCCACGCGCACGGCATCCCAGCCGTCGTCGAAACGCTCCCTCAGCCGGCGAAACGCACGCCCGCTGTTCACATCATTGGTGTTGGCGCTCAGGATCGTCCCGATCAACGTGTCGAGCGCATTCTGCCCTGGCTGCCATTGCGGTTCGCCATAGGCATCCAACAGTCGGGCATAAACATCCGCGGCTTTCTTGCGCAGCAGTTTTCCTTCTTCGCTCACGCTTCCCCTCCGACCATAATGCGCGGCACGCGCGCCAGAATGCGGCTCACTACATCGTAATTGATTGTGCCGATTCGCCGCGCCGCCTCCTCAGCGGAGATGGCCGCTTCCCCCTGCCGCCCGATCAACACGACCAAGTCGCCCTGGCGAACCGGCTCGCCCGCCGCCGCAATGTCCGTCACATCCACAAGGCTCTGGTCCATGCACACGCGCCCCACGATCGGGGCCTCTTTCCCATGAATCAGGACGCCGCCCCAGGTCAGCGGTCGCCGCGGGAAGCCGTCGGCATAGCCCACCGGGATCACCGCCAGCGTGGAGGACCGGCGCGTCACAAACTCCAGCCCGTAGCTCACGCCGGCGCCGGGCGGAAGCGTCCGCACCTGCGCCACCTCGGCCTTCCACGACAACACCGGGCGGAAACCTGCCGGCAACGGCGTCATTTCCTCGTCGGGGTCCAACCCATACAGAGCAATGCCGCAGCGCACCATGTCGAAATGCGTTTCGGGCAGAGTCAGCGTCGCCGCTGAGTTGGCGGCATGCACCAGTGGCGGGCGCAGCCCCGCGGCTTCCAGCGCGGCGATCATCGCGCCAAAGCGCGCCGCCTGCACCAACGCAAAGGCGCGGTCCGTGTCCGACGTGGCAAAATGCGTAAAGACGCCCTCCGCCTCCAGCGTCGCCATCGCACGCAGCGCCTCCAAAAAGGCGGGCGCATCTTCAGGATCAAGTCCCAGACGGTTCATGCCGGTGTTGACCTTGACATGCACCGCGGCGCGCACGCCCTGCTGCGCGGCGGCTTCCGCCAGGGCTTGCGCCGTCTCCACGTCGTACACCGTGGCGGTGACGCCGGCGCGCACCACCTCCGCCGCCTGGCGCGGCGGCGTGTAGCCCAGCACGAGGATCGGCGCGTCGATGCCCGCCGTCCGCAGTTCCAGCGCCTCCGAAAGGGTCGCCACTGCCAGGCGATCCGCGCCCGCAGCCAATATCTGCCTGGCGACGGGTATTGCGCCGTGGCCGTAGGCGTTCGCCTTAACCACGCCGGCGAGCAACCGCTGCGGGCCGATCAGCCGCCGGATTTGTCGCACATTGTTCGCCAGCGCGCCCTCGTCTATCTCGATCCAGGCGGGCCGGCTCGGCTCTATCTCCATCCGTTCCCGTTCCGTTTCCATTCAACGCGGCGTCGAAGCGCGCTCGAAGACAATACTGGCCCCAATCATACCTGGGCGCCGCTTGGCATCATACCCGAACAGAGACGATTTGCCGAAGCAAGGCAAACACGACTCACATCGATCGCTGCAGAATGACAGTCCCCCCTAATTCGTGCAATTCGTGGGAAAAAACAGCGCGACAGCGACGCGAAAAGCGCGCGTTCATCCTGGAAATCGCCCGACCCCGTGATATACTGTAGCCGAAAATCAGGCCAGTTGGGTTCCAGACAGGGGACAGCATGAGCAAATATATCTTCGTCACAGGAGGCGTTCTCTCCGGCTTAGGCAAAGGTGTGACCGTAGCGTCCATCGGTCGCATTCTCAAAGCGCGCGGCGTAAAAGTCGCCACCATGAAGTTGGATCCGTATCTCAACGTGGATCCGGGCACAATGTCCCCCTACCAACACGGCGAAGTTTTTGTCACCGAAGACGGCGCCGAAACCGATCTCGACCTGGGCCATTACGAACGCTTCGTCGACGAAAACCTGAGCAAATTGAGCAACGTCACCAGCGGCCAGATCTACAACTACGTGCTAAGCCAAGAGCGCCGCGGCGACTACCTCGGCGGCACGATTCAGGTCATCCCCCACGTCACAAACGAAATCAAACGGCGCATCGGCCTCGTCGCCCGCCAATCAACGGCAGACGTCGTGCTCGTCGAGATCGGCGGCACTGTGGGCGACATCGAAGGCTTGCCCTTCCTCGAAGCCATTCGCCAGATGCGCAAGGACGTGGGCCGCAAGAACACCCTGTTCGTTCACGTCACATGGCTGCCCTATCTTGCCGCTAGCAAAGAACTCAAAACCAAGCCGACCCAACACAGCGTGCGCGAACTGCGCAGCATCGGCATTCAGCCCGACGTGATCGCCCTGCGCAGCGACCACCCGGTCGACGAAGACGTGCTCGCCAAGACTGCCCTCTTCTGCGACGTTGAAAAGGAAGCAGTTATCCCGCTCATCACCGCCGACACCATCTATGCCGTGCCCATCAGCCTGGAAGAATCAGGCCTCGGCGACTGGATCGTCAACGAAATGCAACTCGCCGTCACGCGCGACCCGGCAGAAGGGCTTGCCAACTGGCGCACCTTCGTCAATGATATCCGGCGTCAAAAGCCCGCCCTGCGCATTGGGCTGGTCGGCAAATACGTTGAGTTGGAAGACGCCTACTTCAGCGTCAAAGAAGCGCTCATCCACGCCGGGCTGGCCGCAGGCTGGGATGTACACATTGAGTGGATCAGTTCCGAGGAACTAGAACGCGGCCGCGGCCTGGACAGACTCGACGAAGTTGACGGCATCGTCGTGCCGGGCGGCTTCGGCTATCGCGGCATCGAGGGCAAGATCGCGGCGGCCCGCTACGCCCGCCTGCACAATGTCCCCTATCTCGGCCTCTGTCTCGGCATGCAAGTCATGTGCATCGAACTGGCGCGCGATATCTTCGACAGCGACGAGCCGAACAGCACCGAATTCGACATCAGCACCGAATATCCCATCATCGACCTGATGCCCGACCAGCGCGACATCGCTGACATGGGCGGCACCATGCGGCTCGGCGTGTATCCGTGCCAGTTGCAACCCGGCGCCAAAGCCGCACAGGCCTATCAGAACCTGGGCTTCGGCTCGGTCATCTACGAACGCCATCGCCACCGCTTCGAGTTCAACAACCACTTCCGCGACGATCTCGCCGCCCACGGCATGGTCTTCAGCGGCATTTCGCCGGATGGCCGCTTGGTGGAGATCGCGGAATTGGCCGACCACCCGTACATGCTCGGCAGCCAGTTTCACCCTGAGTTCAAGAGCCGGCCCAACAAACCGCATCCCCTCTTTTTGGGCCTGATCCAAGCCGCCAAAGCCCGCCGCCTCGAACACAGCGCGGCGGACCAAACGCTGCAGGAGGAAGAGACCGGCGAACTACTCGCCACGGACTGAGCGTTGCCGCGGCGGCCCATGTGACACAGGCGCGCCTTCTGTGCCATAATGAGATGATGACCCCGCCCGCGCAGCACAAGAAACGGAGAATCTGCCAATGTCAGGACACTCTAAATGGTCAACCATCAAGCGCAAAAAGGGCGCTAACGACGCCGCACGCGGCAAGATATTCACGCGCCTCGCGCGCGAAATCCAGATCGCAGCCCGCAGCGGCGCCGACCCGAACTCCAACTTCACCCTGCGCCTTGCCATCGACCGCGCCCGCGCCGAGAACATGCCCAAGGAGAACATCGAGAAGGCCATCGCCCGCGGCTCCGGCGCCGACAAAGATGCAGCCGAGATCGAAGAGGTCACCTACGAAGGCTACGGCCCTCATGGCGTCGCCATTATCGTGCAATGCCTCACCGACAACCGCAACCGCACCATCGCCGACGTGCGCCGCTGCTTTAACCGCGGCAACGGTAACCTGGGCGAACCCAACTCGGTCGCCTGGCAGTTCACCGAAACCGGCTATATCCTGTTCAATCTCAACGACGACCAAGGAGAGCCGCGCGGGACCGACCCGGACGAACTCTTCATGGCCGCGCTCGACGCCGGCGCCATCGACGTGATGACCAGCGAAGACGCCGTAGAGGTCTACACCGAGCGCAACGATTTGGCCCAGGTCAGCCAAGCCCTTGCCGAGGCCGGTTTCGAGGCGGACGAATCAAGCCTGATCCGCAAGCCGAACACGACGCTTTCCCTGGCAGCAGATGAGGCGGCTAGCGTGTTGGGCTTGATCGAAGCGCTGGAGGAGTTGGACGACGTCAACGACGTCTATCACAATCTCGAACTCACGGACGAAGTCGTCGCCCAATTCGCGTGAGCGCGCAACCAAGACCGATGCCGCCGATGCCATCGTACGAGAAGATCGCGTTGGGCATTGATCCGGGCACCGCAACCACCGGCTATGGCGTCGTCGCCCAAACTGCCGGCGGCGATTTTGAGTTGCTCGCCTGCGGCGTTATCCGCACCGAGCCGCACACTGCCATGCACCAGCGCCTACGCGAGCTATTCGAAGACCTGCGCGGCCTGATCCGCGAGTTCCAGCCGGACGCGATGGCCGTGGAAAAGCTTTTCTTCGGACGCAACGTCACCAACGCCATCTCCGTCGGTCAGGCGCGCGGTGCCGCGCTCCTTGCCGCTGCGCTGCATGACCTGGAGCTAGCCGAATATACGCCGGCGGAGGTCAAACAAGCCATCGCCGGCTATGGCAACGCCGACAAACAGCAGATTCAGGAAATGGTGCGCCGTCTGTTGGACTTGCCGGCGATTCCTCGGCCGGACGATGCGGCTGACGGCATTGCCATTGCTCTCTGCCATTTGCAGACGCAGCGCTACCGGCAGCTCGTCGACCAGGCCGGTTGATGCGCCTTGCTTCGGCTGAGCGCTGTTTAGTGCGGCCACTAGCGGTACGTTAACATGCTTTGTGCCGTTGTCATTCTGAGCCGAAGGCGAAGAATCCCTATGTAGCGGGCGAACAGATTCTTCCTCCCTGCGGTCGTCAGAATGACAGAAACAGAGTTGCCAAAGCGCTAGGGGAGGATAAACCATGATCCGGATGATCCGCGGCACGATCATCGCCCGCGGCAAAGGCAGTCTGGTCATCGACGTAGGCGGCGCCGCCGGCGGCGTCGGCCTCAAGGTTGCCGTCCCCGAACCGGCCGCCCTCGCCGCCCATATTAACGCGCCGATCACGCTTCACACCTATCTGCAAGTGCGCGAGGACGCGCTCAACCTCTTCGGCTTTCCCAGCGAAGACGAGCTCTCGCTCTTTGAATTGTTGCTCGGCGTTAGCGGCGTCGGCGCCAAGCTGGCCCTCTCCGCGCTCAGCACCCTCAGCCCGGACGCCTTCCGGCTTGCCCTCGCCAACCAAGAGCCGGCCCTCATCGCCCGCGTACCAGGCATCGGCAAGCGAACCGCCGAAAAAATCGTCCTCGAACTGAAGGACAAGGTGGAATCTGTAGGTGATCTTGCCGGCCTCGTCGCCGCGACCGACGCCGACGGGGAAGTGATCGACGCGCTGCTCGTCCTCGGCTACAGCGTCGTCGAAGCGCAGCGCGCCGTCCAGCGCATTCCCAAAGACGTCGAGGGCGTTGAAGAGCGCTTGCGTCTGGCTCTCAGCCAGTTCAACCCCTAGACGCCGCCCAAAATCTTTGACACGGCCCCTGTGCGCACATATAATTTGTAAGCTTGCGAACGCACACGCCGGCAAGCGCCGATTTCTTGACGCATAACAACCATGCGCGATACCCGTTAGGGGAACAACTATGGCAGAGGTTCAAACACTCCGCAAAAGCAATATCTACGAGGAAGACGACCAATTGTGGCGGGTGCTGGAATACCAGCACATCAAGGTCGCGCGCGGCGGCGCCACCATCCGCCTTAAGGTGCGCAACATCCGCACCGGCGCCACCGTGGAGCGCACCTACAACAACGGCGCACGCGTCAAAGATGTGCGCCTCGACAACCGCGAGGTCGAGTACCTCTACCACGACGGCGACTTCTACCATTTCATGGACACCGAGACCTTCGAGCAGATCGCACTCGGCCCCGATGTGCTGGAAAGCGTCGTAGACTATCTCGTCGACAATCAGGTCGTAGTGCTCGAATCCTACGAAGGCGAGCCGCTCAACGTGAGCCTGCCCACCACCGTCGACCTGCAGGTCGTATGGGCTGAAGCCGCGATCGCCGGCGACACCGCCAACGCGCCCACCAAACAGGTCGAGTTGCAGACCGGTCTGCGCATGCAGGTGCCGATGTTCGTCAACGAAGGCGACATCATCCGCGTCGACACCCGCGACGGCAGCTACGTCACCCGCGTGCAGAAATAGCACGAGCGGAGCGCGCGGCGGCGTCATGCCGCTTCGCCGCAGAGTGAGAGCGGTTCCTCGGTGCGCCCGCTGCCTTGTCTGCGGCGGAAGCCGGCAGGTCTCCCCGCAAGCGCCTAGACTTGCGATCTGGGACAAAATTGCTATACTGTCCTCAGACAAGCGCCGTTGTAGCTCAGTCGGTAGAGCAGCGCCCTCGTAATGCGCAGGTCATCGGTTCGAGTCCGATCAACGGCTCCATCAACAGACGCCTTCCCGCTCGGGAAGGCGTCTGTCTTTCCGTCTTCTCTTCACAGGGCATAAGCTGCTACGCGATCACCGGCTCCGCCGCGGCCACCGCGCGGGCATACGAGTCGATGTCGATATTCGTACCGCACACGATCACGCCTACCCGCTTGCCGCGCAGCCGTTCGAGCAGCGGCCCGGCCAGCGCAGCCGTAGCCGCCGCGCCGGCAGGCTCCACCGCCAGCTTCATGGAGTGAAAGAGCAGTCCCATCGCGCCGCGCATGGCGTCGTCCTCGATCAGCACGATCTCGTCTACAAACTGCCGGCACAAGGCAAAGCTATACGGCAGCGCATAGGGCGCGCCGAGGCTGTCGGCAAAAGTCCGCACCCGCTCAATGGCCTGCGGCGATCCGGCCTGGAAACTGCGGTGCATGGTGTCCGCCCCGACCGGCTCCACGCCAAACACCTTGCACGCCGGCTGCAGCGCCTTGACCGCGGCTGCCATGCCCGCGGCCAACCCGCCCCCGCCGATTGGGATAATCACCACGTCCAGATCGGGAACTTGCGTGCATAATTCGAGGCCGACAGTTGCCGTGCCCCGCGCGGTCAGCGGGCCCTCATACGGGTGAACGAAGGTGCGCCCCTCCTCCTTCTGAATCTCTTCGACCTTAGCGAAGGCCTGGCCCACGTCATCCGCCAATACGACCTCCGCCCCATACGAACGGGCGCGCGCCACCCGGATTGGGCTGGCGCTCTTCGGCATCACCACTTTCGCCTCTGCGCCCAACAACTGCGCGGCGTATGCGACGGCGATAGCATGGTTGCCCGCGCTGACCGCGGTGACGCCGCGCGCCAGCGCCTGCCGTTCCAGATCAAACATCACCGACAGCGCGCCCCGCGGCTTAAACGTGCCGGTGTGCTGGAACAACTCCAGCTTGAGAAAAACTGCGGTCTCCGCGCCGAACGCCTCGACGGCATCGCGATTGCGCCAGTGCCAGACCGGCGTCTCGACCACGTAGCCCGCAAGGCGCTCACGCAAGCTGCGCACTTCTGCAATTGTCGGGATATCCATGCTCAATTCTTTCTGCGCTGAGCGGCGCAAACAGACAGTCGACAAGCTACCAGGGCAGCATGTCTTGCCGGTACATGGTATATAGCCCATAGAGGAAGTAGACGACGACAATGAAAAACAACACGCGCACAATCCGTTCGCGCTGCGCCCAAGAGCGCTTGATCTCCGTCCACATGCCCCGAGGTCTGAGCGCGATCAGGAAGAGCATGATCACAATGAGGATCAGTGCATACCGGAGTTTCACAGGGCCGCTCCTCCTGGAGGCGATACTCTTGGAATGCGGCATATTGCCGTTGCGCCGACTTCTGCTACAATCAGGGCCATCAAACCGCGACACCCGGCTGTATTGCGCCGGAGCCGGAGCCGGAAATTCCGCGGATTGTTCACAAACGCGCCGACCGCACGATGATCGACTGGCAAATCGCCCAATTTAGCCCCCATGCGCCGGGATTCTGGCTGCTTCTCAGCCTGCTTACGACGGCGGCGCTCAGCGTGCCGCTGAACCGCAGGCGCCGCCCCTGGGTGCAATGGCTGTGGCTTGGGCACTGGTTGCTAATCCCGTATTTCGGCTTGCTCTTTGGAGGCCTATCCCCTCGACTGATGGGGCTGGCCTATTTCGACTGGTCCGTAAGCCTGAGCCTGGGCATCGGGCTGATCTTCGCCGTCCTGGCGCTCCTCGTCATCGTCCGCATGACGGTCGATCTGCCCAGCCCGCACCAAAGCCGAACAGAAGAATCGGCTCCCATCAAATCCTCAGGAGCCGAACATCCCCTCGACGCACATCGCCCCGCCTGGCAAGCCGTCCTCATGCTGATTGCAGCCGGCGGGGTTGAACAATTTCATTGGACGTTCCTGCGCGGAAGCCTCTGGGAAATTCTCTTGGCCCTGCCCGAACCGCCGGAGTTGCCCGCCTATTGGGCCGTATGGATCGCCGCGCTCATCGTAATCCTCACGGCGGCGCTGCGCCGGCCCACGGTGTTGCAATGGCTTTTGCTGCTCGCCACCCTCGTGACCACGAGCATCTTGTTCTTCTACACGCACAACTTTTGGCTGTGCTGGATTCTGCACAGCGCCACCGACCTCATCCTTGCGTCCTACAGCCAGGCTCGACCGCTTTCGTCCGGCAGCGCAAGCAGCTTTCCCCGTTAACGTCCCAAACGCCCGGGCCGTTGCGCCTACAAGAAGAAGCCGATCACCAACATGACAACCAAGAGAACCGCAGACACGACGCCCAGTTGGCGCAGGTCTCGAAAGACATAGCCGTACTCTTGCGTCCAGTTGAGTTTCTTATCCGCCGTCACGACAGGCTCTTCGGCGACAACCCGCGCCTCGCCGCGGCCTTCGGACAGGACCGATTGGCCCTTGTACATCTCGCTATAGCTGCGCGGCGCCGCCGAACTGGCGGCCTGTCTGGTCGAGCGTCTCTTCTTTGAAGCCATTCTGCTCTCTATCTCCGCTCACTCATAGGGTTCAACTGCATATGACTTCGTTCATTATACCGTCCCGCCCTGCCCGCATCAAACCATCGCGGGCGCGGAGGAGCGTCCCGAATTCTTCGCGCGCTCGCCGCGCCGGACTGTGGCGCCCTATCCTTAACGCATGGGCGGCGTCCTCACACATTGACCGGCCAAGCAATCCGGACAAATCCGAAAGCGAAAAGCGGCGCGCATCTGCAACGCCCCCTCACTTGACCCGCTGCCGCACATAGCTCAGCAACTGTCCGGCCTCCGGCAACCCCATGCGCAGCAGCAGCCCCAGATAGGCGGCGGCGCCGGCGCCGCCGCCGGCTGCCAACAGAACCACATCAGCCCAACGCCCCATTCCAGCCAGCGCCGGCGCGACGGCCCATTGTACGACGACGATCGCCGCGGCCATTGCCGCTGCCGCCAGCCCAATCGGATAGAGCGACCGGACAAAGCGACCCTCCAGCCCGCCCGCCTTCCAGTGCAGGAGGCCAAGCATCACCGCCGCATGGCCGGCCTGCTTGGCCGTATCCGCCCACACCAAGCCCAGATAACCCATCCGGCCTAGCAGACTCATCGCCACCGCCACGTAGACGCCCACGCTCAACACGCCGACCAGCGCGGGCAGAAGCGTATTCTGGCGCGCATAGAACGCGTAGTTCAACGGGAAGTCGACCGCGGCGAACAACATGCCGATCACATAGACGTTGAGCGCAGCCGCCACCTGCACCGTATCTGCCGGCAGGAAACGGTTGCGCTCGAATAACAGGCGCACCGCCGGCTCGCCCAGCAGCCACAGCCCCACCGCTGCGGGCACAATTAGCAGCATCACCAGGCGCAGCCCGTCCGCCAGCGTAGACCGGTAGGCATCCTCTTGGCCCAGCGCAAAGTACTGGCTCAGCCGCGGCAAGGCCGCCAGCGCAATCGCCACGCTCACCAGGCCGAGCGGCAACTGCTGCAGCGTCGTCGCATTGCTCATCCAGGCGATGCTTTGCTCGCCCGTGCCGCTCGCCAGCCGGCGGTCCAGACCAATCTGAAAGGCGCTCACCACCAAACCGGCGGCGATCGGCGCATAGAGCTTCACGATGCGCGCCAGCGCCGGATGCCGCCAGTCGATGCGCAGACGCAAACGCAGGCCGCAGCGCCACAGGTCATAGCCGAGCAGCGCGATCTGCGCCGCGTTGCCGGCCAACATGCCTGCCGCCAGCGCGTAGATGCCGAAACGCTCGGCCAACAGCGGCGCGGCCAGCACGATGCCCAGGTTATAGACGGCGGGCGCCAATGCAGGAAAGGTGAAGCGCTGCAGCGAGTAGAGCACGGCCATCAACGCGCCCGCCATACTGAACAGCCACACCGTCGGCGCCAGCACCCGGATCAAGCGCACCGTCAGTTCCAGCAGCGCCGGATCGCTCTTGACGAAACCGCCGGCAAGCAGCCAGGCAGCCTGCGGCGCAAATACTTCGAGCGCCACGACCAACAGCGTCAACACCAGCGAGAAGATGCCGAACAGCGCGCTCACCAGCCGCGCATACTCCTCGCGCGACTGGCGGCGCAAGGCGTCGCTCAACACCGGCACCAGCGCCGCGCTCAACATGCCGCCCACTAAGAAATCGTAGAGAAGCACCATCAACTGGCTGGCAACGCGGAACGCGCTCACCATGCCGGTAGCGCCAAACAACGC
>Ga0334889_1003555_pt1 | contig 15133 bp, 11 predicted proteins | sample GraSluR1_MG_2_FD_207222 | JGI IMG/M metagenome (GOLD analysis project Ga0334889, IMG submission 207222) | Sludge microbial communities from methane-producing bioreactor in Wageningen University, Netherlands - Granular Sludge_8_08-R1 | ecosystem: Engineered > Bioreactor > Anaerobic > Unclassified... | reverse complement strand
TCCCTTGAAGGCGTTGCGGTCGAGCCAGCTTTCGACGATGCGCTCCGGATCGGATTCGTCCGTAGCCCAAAAAAGGCCATAGACCTGGCGGCGATCTTGTGCGGCCTCGGCAAGCCTGGCGATGGTCCGGTCCGGGTCCGGCGGGCGTTGTTCCGGGATGGGCAGAACGGGCAGGCCGGGGTCGTAATAGGCCCAGACATCCTGTTGGCCGGGGGCGTTGAGGATGACCAGATCAGCCGTGGGATCGCCGAGGACGCTGAGGTAACGGGCGACGCCGGCATAGTTGTCGCGGGCCGCGGGGTCGACGTAGTAGCCGGGCAGGATGAGAGCGGCGCTGAGCGCGGCGAGCAGGGCTACGGCGGCGGCAAGGACGCGCTGCACGACCGTTCGCGAGGCACAGAGCGGCGCGGCCGCGATCAACAGCCGCCAGGCTGGGGCCGCGGCCAGCAGGAACTTGAGAAAGGCTTCGGAGAAGAGCCCCAGGCCAAACATGAGCGCGACCGGGGCCGCCAGCCACAGGCCGAGGACCGGCGCGGCGCGATAGGTGCGCAATGCCCACAGCCCAGCCAGCGACAGCGCTGCGCCGAGTGCAAGCCAGGGCCATGCCATGTCGGGCGCGCTGCGGATCGGCCCGGCTATAAACATGTGCAGGGTGAGGCGCAGCCCGGCGAGCAGCGCCGTCTCTTCGCCGCCTTTGGGCCAAGATAGCACACGCATGATGGCCGTAGGCAGCCAGGGCAGAAAGAGCAGTACGATCACGAGGTTGGCGGCGGCGAAGCGTACAAAGCGTCGCGCCGGAGGGGGCGCACTCGGCGTGACGCTGCGGTCCGCCAGGAGATTCCAGACATAGGCCGCGCCTGCTGCGGCGAGCAGGATGGGAAAGCTGTAGTGCGTCCACAGGCCGGCCGCGCCGGCGAGGACGTAGCCGAGGAGGGGCGGGAGGTCGCTGCGCCCGCTGCGCTGCCGTGCGTCGAGCGCGAAGAGCGCCCAGAAGAGCGCCGCGCCCTCCAGCGCGAGCAGCATGTACATGCGCGCTTCCTGCCCGTAATAGACCTGGAACGGGTCCAGCGCAGCGAGCAGGGCGGCGAGCAGCGCGGCGGCGTGCAGGCGGCCGCGACGCGGGAGGTGGAGGCCGATGCGGTAGACGACCAGCACGAGCAGCACGCCGAGCAGGGCGGAGAGGCTGCGCATGGCCCAGGCGTCGCGGCCTGCGATATCCGTCCACATCTTGAGCAGCCAGTAATATCCGGGCGGGTGGATGTCGGCTGCGGCGTCGCGCGCGATCTGGGCGTAGCTGCGGCTGATCAGCGCCCAGGTTGTGCCCTCGTCGTTCCAGAGGCTGGAGGCGTCGAGCGCGTAGAAGCGCAGGAACGCGGCGAGCAGAAGGATGGCGGCAAGCGCTAGGCGCTCGGCACGCGGGCGGGAGGAGACGCCTGCGGCGGGTGAGGCTGTGACCAGTGCGGCTGCGTGGGTCATGGCGAGACGGGTAGGTCGCGGGTATAGCGCTGGAGGCTGGTATAGACGGGCTGCGGCGTGAAGTCGGGGGCGAGCAGACGGAAATAGGCTTCGGGCTGGCTGTTCAGCTCCCAGGCGTCGGTGGCGCGCTTGAGATACCAGGTGTTGGCGACGCCGACCCACGGCCAGTGGTGGCGCACGCGTTCGTAGGCCAGCGGCAGATATTCGGCTTGCTGCTCCAGCGTCACACGGCCATAGCGCGGCTCCACGCCGTCCGGCGCGGCGTTCCAGTTCATCTCGGAGATCCAGATGGGTTTGCGGGCGTCGCCGTTTTCGACCATCAGGTCGCGCAGAAAGAGGTGATGGCTGATGTTGAGCACGCGCGGGTGCATGCGGCGGTCGGTCGGGCCGCTCCACAGGCCGTAGCCCTGGACGGCGGCGATGTCGAAATAGGGGGCGCCGCCGGCGTCGTACATACGCTGCATGAAGACCAGGTCGCTGAGGCTATTGGCGGGTGGCGGCGCGTCGGGCTGAAGGTTGATGGTGGCGGCGAGCGCGCCGGCGATGATGCGCACATCCGGGTCGGCGGCGCGGGCGGCGGTCGCCCCGGCTTTGAGCAGCTCGACATAATCTTCCGGGCTGATGGGATAGACGCCCCATTCCGGGTAGATGTTGGGTTCGTTCCACAACTGGTAGTAGCGTACGCGCCCGCGGTAGCGGCTGACGACGGCCTCGACGAAGCGGGCGAAGTCGTCGTAGTCGTCGGGCGGGGCGTATTCGCCGGCGTCGTCGCCTGCGGCGCGCGTCCAGGCTGGCGGGTTACTGAGGCGGACAATCAGTTCCATGTCGTACTGCTCTGCCAGGGCCACGATGTGGTCGTACTTGTCCCAGGAGGAGCGGGCAGGCTCATGGCGGCGATCCTCGAAGTCGCCGCGCCCGTGGATTTCGATGTCCTCCCAGGGAAACTCCTGGCGCAGCCAGTGAAAGCCGGCGTCGGCGGCCATCTGCACGGCGAGTTCACGCTTGGCGGGGTCCGCCTCCTGTTCGAGGAAGACGTTGACGCCGAAGGGGTTGACGCCGTCTGGTTCAACCGGAAAGTCCGGCGCGAGGTTGAGCGGCGGGCGCAGCCGGTCCGACAGGAGGTCGCTCAGTCCCTTGATCTGGGCGAGGAAGTCCTCTTCGCCAGTGTTCTGCCATAGCCAAACGCGAGCGGGCGGGGTGCGCAGCGCGAAAAGAGCCAGCCCGCCCAGGATGAGCAGGCTGGTCCAGAGGATGGCTGTATCTTTCAGGGCGCGAGACATGGCTGCGCTTGGCTAGGTCCGGCTGCTTTAGGAGTCGAAGTCGATCACGGCTTGCTGGCATCTGCCGTCGCCTGCCGTGCCGTCGGTATGCACATGAGCCGCCGCAGAGATGCGCTGACCGTTGCCGTCGACGATCCAGAAGAACCAGTCGCCCTCGCGCGGGCCGTCGTGCTGGATGATGTGCGAGTAGAAGCCTGTGCTCCAGCCTTCATAGCCCTGGTGCGGGCCGGACTGCACAGTGGCGACGATCGGCCCGTCTACGGCATAGCTAAAGGCAACAAGCAGGCCATTGGTCGGCTGCCCGTTGCGATAGGTTGTGCCTTGCACATAGGTGACGCCTGCGTTCGGGTCGCAGCGCTGCAAAAGCGCCCTATTGAACTCGTAGGCGGGTTCGGGCGGCGGCGGGGCCTGTTCCTCTTGAGGCGGAGGCTCCTGCGGCTGCGGTTGGGGTTGCGGCTGCGGCGCAGGCGCAACCGGCGGCGGGGCGGGGATGTTGACGGCGACGGCAACAGAGCCGGTGTTTTGGGCCGTGACGAGATCGTTGAAGACCCAGCCGCTCTGTCCCCGGTAATCGATCTGCCACCAGTTGCCGGCGTCGTTTCGTCCGGTGACGGGGTAGCGTTCGCCCGCAGTGGCCGCGCCGATGATGTTGTAGTTGGTGCCGGGGCCGCCGCGCACGTTCATGTTGGTGTTGATGATGACCTCGGCCGCGGGCGTAGGGGTGGGCGGCGGCGGTGGCGGCGGGGTGTCGGTGGGCGTTGGTTCGGCCGCGGCTTGTTCTTCCACGACTTGCTCGGCGGGCGGCTGGACTTCAGCCGGTTCAGCTGGTAACGGCGGGCCCTCCGGCGTCGGCGTAAAGGTGGGCGCGGGGGCGCGCGTCGGAACCGGCGGGGCCGCGGACGGTCCGCATGCGGCCAGCGTCAGGGCCAAAAGCAGACCCAGTGCGAGCAACGGGCCAATGGTTCTTTTCTTGCGCATAAAACGGCGCTCCCGATCAAGATTCAAGGCGAATTGGGCAGGGCAGTCGATAGGCCAAGAACGGCAAGAAGAGCTTGAACAACGTCTGCCGTGTTTGCCGGCGGAGCGGCTGCGAAGCGTCAACCCTGACTTGCGCCCGTTTCCCCTGCCTGGCTGCAGCGTTTGTGACTCGAGTATAGCACATTGCCAATAGTACGTTCAAACCTTAGGCGAAGTTCCGCTCAGTCGCGTGTTCGCCGGCCGCGTGACTTGGGACGGGCGCTGCCGGGTTCGTCTGTGGGCCGTGCGCGGCGATAGCCGGGGATATCGAGCACACAGAACCGGCACCGCGTAACGTCGAACATGCGCGTGCGCAGCCACGGTTCGATTTCGTTGACGGCCTGGCTGGTGGTGATCACCGTGGGCAGCAGTGCGTTGTAACGGTAGTTCAGCAGTTGGAACAGCTTTTCCCTGGCCCAAGGCGTAGCGCTTTCTGTGCCCAGGTCGTCGAGAACGAGGCACGGGACGCGCCTGATCTCGTCGAAGCGACGGTCGTAGGGCGTGTTGGCATTAGGGCTGAAGGCGGCGCGCAGGTGGTCGAGCAGGTCAGGCACGACCACGAACATGACGTCATTAGGCGAGTTGGCGACCACGTAATTCGCGATCGCCGCGGCCAGGTGGGTCTTGCCGCTCCCGCTGCGACCGGATAACGCCAGCCACCCTTGGGGTTCGCGGGAATAGTCTTCACAGACGGTGAAGACGTCGCGCAGCGAGAGTTGCTCCTCGCCGGAGAGGTCTGAACGCCGGATATCGAAATTGGCGAACTGCTGGTCGCGATGGAAGCCGAGCGTACTCAACTCGCTCTGGACGGGGTTTTGGCCGCTGCGGAAATCCGGAGCGACGATGGCGTAATGGTTGACAATGCTGGGGTCTTGCAGCCGGCTGCGAATACGGGGATCGAGATCCTCCAGCCGCTGATTCGTGGTGATGACGGTAGCGAGCCGGGCATTGTAGCGGAAGTTGAGCAGTTGGAAGAGCTTCTCTTGTGCCCAGGGCGTACTGCTCTGGGCGCCCAAGTCATCCAAGACGAGCAGAGAGGCGGTGCGCACCTGCTCGAAAAGATTGTCATAGGTGATCGTGCTGTGCGGGTTGAAGGCGGCGCGCAAGTGGTCGAGCAGGTCGGGCACGACCATAAAGAGCGCCGCTTCGCCCATCGCTAGGCGAGCATTGGCGATGGCTGCGGCCAGGTGGGTCTTGCCGCAGCCGTAGACGCCGGTGAGCAACAGCCACCCGTCCGGCGACTGGGCGAAAAACATACAAGTTTCCAGGGCGCGCCGCAGGTTGTAGGCTTTGTCGGGGGGCAGGTGAGACGGCTCGGCGATGAAGGTGTCGAAGGTTAGCCGGGCGAGCGTGTCGAGATTGCTGAGCGTATGCAGCGCGGAAAGTCGGCGCTGCAGCCGTTCAGCTTCGCGACAGCGGCAAGGCAGTGCTTTGCCGAAATCGGGATGGCCGACCGGCACATCCGCCAAGATATAGCCTGTTCCGCCACAGATGGGACAGACGCCGGCGGCCTGGGAGCCGGGATTGGCCGCGGCCGGCGGTGCAGGCTGTGCATCCGGGTGCGGCGCAGGCTGCACCGCCTCATCGTCGGGCGAGAAGGCGTCGGGCGAGGCGGGCATGTCTTCGCCTTGTTCGTCGAACAGGCCTGGGGGAGGCGCCGCCGGCTCGTCAGCCGACGATGAAGTCCGAGTATTCGTCGGGCTTGTAGTTCTTTCGCCGGCTGTCCGTAGAATGTCCGCCAGACTCTTCATATTGGTCTCCATCTCTGCCTTCTGTTTCCCAACGCCGGAGGATGTTCTGAATGTAGCGCAGGTGTCGCTTATTGCGACTGACTGCGATCTCGACCGCGTCGGCGATCCATTCGGGCGCGTAGGTCTTTTCCATATCGCGCAATTGGTCTGCGATCAGCGGGGTCAGCACGCCGATGTTCTGCTCGTATAGCTGGAAGATGTTGGAGCGTTTGACACGCAGGCGCGCCTCGTCAGGGATGACCGACTGGAGTTCGGCCACGCGCCCCTGGCGAACCATCGCCAGCGCCTGGCGTCCTTTGACGGTATTGAGAAAGTACCAGTCTTCCACCGTTTCCGCGGCATCGTCCGCGCCCGGTTCCGGGCCGGTGGCGATTTCCAGACGGAGGAGGGTGTTGCGGGCGACGCAACGCTCCAGCGCGTCTTCTAGGACGGCGAGCGGCGGGCGCAGGTCATTGTCCAGGTTCAGGCCGGCGAGCAGTACGGCGTCGCGGCGCAGATGGTCGCCGTGGATGTAGCGCAGGTCGCCGCTCTGCTCGTTGAGCAGCCAAAAGCAATGCAGCGTCAGTTTCAACTCCGGCAGGTCGTCGATCTGCGGGAGCAGGTCCGAGAAGAACAGGTCCGGGACGATGACCGGCTTCATTTTGGCGTCGGGGAAGCCGATGAAGCCTGTGGTATTGGGCGTCATAGTTGCTGCTCTCAGCGCCGGCTAAGGCGGCGCGTCTAATAATCCAGCGCGGTGCGCTGAATCTCCAGGTCGCGAAATTGGGTAAGCTCCTTGCGGAAGAACAGGCTGACCGTACCCGTCGAGCCGTGACGATGTTTGGCGACGAGCACATCGGCGATGTTCTGCCGGTCGGTGTCTTCGACGTAGTAATCTTCGCGGTAGATAAATAATACCACATCCGCGTCTTGTTCGATGCTGCCGGACTCGCGCAGGTCGGAGAGCATGGGGCGTTTGTCGGCGCGACTTTCCACGGCGCGGCTGAGTTGGCTAAGGGCGATGACAGGAACGTTCAACTCGCGGGCTAGGGCCTTGAGCGAGCGGCTGATGTAGCTGATCTCCTGCTGGCGGTTTTCGGGGCGCGAGCCGGACTGGCCGCTCATGAGTTGCATGTAGTCGATCAGGATCAGGTCGATGCCGTGTTCGGCATAGAGCCGCCGCGCCTTGGTGCGAATTTCGGTGACGCTGGCGGCGGGCGTATCGTCGATGAAGATCGAGGTGGCGGATAATTGGTTGGCGGCCTCCATGAGGATGGTCCACTCCTCCTCCGCCACATCGCCCAGACGCAGGCGGTGGCTGTCGATGCCGGTCTCCATCGAGAGCAGGCGTTGGACGAGCTGTTCGTTGCTCATTTCCAAGCTGAAGACGGCGACGTGGGCGTTATAGTGGCGCGCGGCGTTTTGCGCAACGCTGAGGCCCAAAGAGGTCTTGCCCATGCCGGGGCGTCCGGCCAGGATGATGAGGTCGCTCTGCTGGAAGCCGCCCAACAGCTTGTCGAGCATGGTGAAGCCGGTAGGGACGCCCATCAGGTGATCGCGGTTGCGGGTGAGGAAGCCGATGCGCTCGACGACGTCGGTCATGATGGCGCGGATGGGGACGAGGTCGCGATGGATGCGACTTTCGCTCACGCCGAAGATGATTTGCTCGGCGCGGTCCACGACTTCATCGACGTCTTGGCTTTCGTCATAGGCCAGCTCGGCCACTTTGCCGGCGGCGGAGATGAGGCGGCGCAGCACCGCGGTGCGCTCGACGATGCGGGCGTAGTGGTCCACGTAGACTGCGGTCGGCGAGGCGGCGATCAGGTCGGTGATGTAGGCGGGGCCGCCGACCTCTTCGAGATGGCCGTTGCGCTCCAGCTCGTCGACCAGGGTGACGAAGTCGACCGGCTCGTGGCGCTCATTCAGGCTGAAGATGGCCTCGTAGATCAGCCCGTGGCGCGGCCGGTAGAAGTCGGCGCTGCGCAGGAAGTTCGCCACCTTGATGATGGCGTCCGGGTCGATGAGGAGCGCGCCGAGCACGGCGCGTTCGGCCTCGTAGTTGGAGGGAATGTTTTTGGCCGGAGCGTCAAAAGGCTCGCGTGCGCCGTTCTCGTACTCGATGTCCATCATGGTTCCGTCGCGGCTTCCTGTGCATAAATCTGTGGAAAAGGCGTGTAAAGCCTGGGGAAAAGCTCCTTTAGCGTAAAAACGGCGAAGCTGCGCCCAGGCAGCCCCGCCGTTCATCAAGCTGAACAGGATGGCAGAATAGATTAGTTACCCAGCAGGTTATCCAGGTCTAAACCTTCCACGAAATCGGTGAAGACGCCGAGATCTTCGTCGTGCGCTTGCTCGCCTTCTTCGGCGGGCGCATCCAGGCCCTCGTCGGTTGCGCCTTGCGCCAAGCTGATCTCCTCTTCCGGCAGCAGGCCGGCCTGGTCCATCACTTCTTCGGCCACAAAGATGGGTGCGCTAACACGCACGCTGAGCGCAATGGCGTCGCTCGGACGGCTGTCGATTTCGATGGTGTCGCCGTCGACGTCGAGCACGATCTGCGCGAAGTAGGTGTTTTTCTCTAGTCCATTGATGAGGATATGCAGCACCTCGCCGCCCAGCGTTTCGATTACGGTCTTGAGCAGGTCGTGGGTAAGGGGCCGGGGGGCGTCGATGCCCTGGAGCTGCAACGTGATGGCGTCCGCCTCGAAAGGGCCGATCCAGATCGGCAGAAAACGGCTCCCGTTCTCCTCTTTGAGGACGACGATGCGATGTTGTGACATCAGACTGACGCGGATGCTGTCAATTGTCACTTCGATCATTCTGTACACTCTCCTGCTGCACTCTCTCCGTTTGGTCGTGGTCGCTTGCCAGTGTTGCAGGGGGGAAAAAAGCAAGCGTCCACAGGCCGGTCGGAGGGAGGCGCTCCTATCCGCCAACGCGTGTGGATTATAGCATAGGTTCATGGGCGTGCCAAGTAATTTTCGCCCGTCCGGGTACAAGGCGCGAGGGGAATCGCGCGCACGACTTGCGACTTGCGGATTCGCCGCGCCGATTTTGCAGATTGGACGGGGTGGGGTATACTAGGTGACGGCATCGGGGCGTAGCGCAGCTCGGTAGCGCGCATCGTTCGGGTCGATGAGGTCGGAGGTTCAAATCCTCTCGCCCCGACTGCTCTTCCGGCGTCAACCTGGTTATGGGTTGGCGCCGGTTTCTTTTTCCCCAATCTGCAGCTTACCGATCGTGCTTTCGACGCACGTCCGTCTAGACGCTTGTCGCATTCGGCGCCGCCAAGCTTGCGCGACAATGCGGGCAAGGAATTGCTCCGGTTGAGGCGCCGGCGGGACGGGCGAGCGTTCGCCCGGAAGGGAGGCCAATGATGAGGGTGCGATCCAGAAAGCAAGTGGATCTGAATACCTACGAGCTTCAGACGTTGACCCCCGTTCAGGTGAGGCCGCTGATCTGGCGGTATGCGACGAAGACCGGCGATCTCGTGCCATATACGCACGTACACCGGTTGGGGTCCGAGAGCGGACTCGGCTCATGGCTCCAAGTCGCTCTGGCCATAATCGTGGGGATGGCGCTATCGCCGTTCATGCTCAGCCTGCCCATCCTCCTTGCTCTTCTGGCGGGCTAGACGGTGGTCCTGCTTGCGCGTTGCGCGTCCTGTTGCAACGCGGCGAAGAGCCGATCATGGCCAATCCTCAGGGACGGATCGTAGCAGCGGATAGCCAAAGGCCGAAAACGTGGGCGGCTGCGGACGTCGCCAGGGCAGGCCGGATCACGCCGGCTAGGCCATAGACGCCCAGCACAGCAAAGGCCGTCACGACCGCGGCGGCCATCATCGTGCGCCCGCGTTCCGGCATCCAACTCCACAAGCCTAGCGCGAACAACGTGACCAGCGGCCCGGCTGCGGGGAAGAGCAGCCGGCCCTGATCCGTGCCCAACGCCAGCAGCGAGTAACGCCAGATGCCCGCAGCCGTCAACGCAACCGACAGCGCCAACAGCGTAAGCGCAGGGCGCGCAGGCGCTTGCCCGCGCGTCAACCAGAACTTGACTACGCCTGCCAGGGCAAGGATGGACGCGGCAGCCAGCAGCCAGTAGATCCATTCCGGCATGGGGATATGACCGGCGCCGCCGAACTTGCCCCAGAAGGAGCGGAACCATCCCGATAACAGCCAGGTCGTGTCCGCCCAACTCCAGGGCGCTGTGCGCACGTCCACGGTTTGGCGGGTGAGCTCCAGGCCAAGCGGGTCGCCGTAGAGTCGCCAGTTGCGCAGGAGCCAAGGCGATGCCAGCGCCAGGGCAGGAGCGACGACGGCGAGAGACGCAGCGAGCCAGCGACGCCAGGATGCGACGGCGACGCGCAGCCAGGCGGCGATGGTCGCGCCTGTAGGCGAATGGCCATCTGCCGCGCCGAGCAGGACGGCGAGAAAGACGACGGGCCACAGTGCGGCAACGCTGACCTTGACGAGCAGGCCCAAGCCCATCACGAGGGGCGTCCACCAGCCGTGCGGCCAGCGGCTGCGCCCGCGCAGGATGGCGAGCGCACCCCAGACGGTGAGCGCGCCGAGCAGGGCCGCGGCGTTGTCATTGTTGATGCTCCCGCCGATGAAGGCGAATTCAGGGATGAAGGCCAGGATGCCCGCGGCGAAAAGGGCGATTCCAGGTCGGGCGGGCAGAGCAGCGCGCGCCAGGCCGTAGGTCGCGGCGACGGCGGCCGTACTCAGCAGGACGGACCAGAAGCGCGCCAGACGAAAGGCAAGCACGTTCCCGTGCCAGGGCCAGCTTTCGCTGGGCGGATGTACGAAGAAGTTGGGCGACCAGTTGGGGCCAGGCTGAATGTTGACGCCGGGGTTGGGCTGCAGGAACAGGCCCAACTCGGAGCCTGCCAGCGACGTGGCTGCGGCCGCCGTGGCGTGGTAGAGCGGCGGATGCTTGCTCTGCGTGACGTGTGGGCCGACGGGTAACGCGCGCTCGTTGGCGAGGTAGACGACGTAGGCCCAGTGGTCGGCCTCGTCGGGCGCCTCGCCCAACGGGTTCCACACGGCATAAGCGCCGGCGAGCAACGCGTGGGCGAGGAGCAATCCGAGCAGAACCAAGCGCCGGGGGCCGCGTTCCATGCTAGGTCTCGGCGGCCTCGCTTTCCTCGGAATCCGAGTCGAGGGCGGCGGGTTCTTCCTTGAGCGAGCGCAAGTGCGGGAAGAGGATCACCTCGCGGATGGTGTCCTTATCAGTCAGGAGCATGGTGAGGCGGTCGACGCCCATGCCGAAGCCGCCGGTAGGCGGCATGCCGTAGCTCAACGCCTCGATGTAGTCCTCGTCGATGGGATGGGCTTCTTCGTCGCCGTGGCGAGCCCGGTAGTTCTCGTCAATGAAGCGCTGCAACTGGTCGATGGGGTCGTTGATCTCGCTGAAAGCGTTGCAAAGCTCCATGCCGGCGGCGAAGCCCTCGAAGCGCTCCACCTGCAGCGGGTCATCCGGATCGCCCTTGGCGAGCGGGCTGACGTCGCGCGGGTAGTCGATGAGGAAAGTCGGTTGGATGAGGTTCGGCTCGACGTGTCGGGCAAGCAGGCTGTCGACCAGTTTACCCCAATTGCTGTTGGGGTCCGGGTCGTGGCCGATGCCGCGCATGGCTTCCGCCAACGCTTCCGCTTCGGGATAGGCTTCGTAGTCGATGCCCGTAGCCTGGCGGATGGCGTCGCGCAGGGTTAGCCGCTGCCAGGGCGGAGCGAGGTCGATTTCGTGGCCCTGATAGGTGATGGTTGTCCCGCCGGTGACTTCCTGGACGACGAAAGCGACCATCTCCTCGGTGCGGCGCATGACGCCTTCGTAGTCGGTGTAGGCTTCGTAGAACTCAAGTTGCGTGAACTCGGGGTTGTGCTTGAAGCTGACGCCCTCGTTGCGGAAATCGCGGCCGATCTCGTAGACGCGGTCGTAGCCGCCCACGATCAGCCGCTTGAGGTATAGCTCGAAGCTGATGCGCAGGTAGAGGTCCTGGTGAAGCTGATTGTGGTGCGTGATGAAGGGGCGCGCCGCGGCGCCGCCGTAGATCGGCTGGAGGATCGGCGTCTCGACCTCAAGGAAGCCTTCGTTGTCGAGATAGCGGCGCAGCGCGGCCAGCGTCTTGGCGCGGGTGACGAACACATCGCGCACCTCGGGGTTGGCGATCAGGTCGACGTAACGACGACGGTAACGCGTCTCGCGGTCGCGCACGCCATGCCACTTGTCGGGCATGGGCCTGAGCGCTTTGCTCAGGAACTGGATGTCGGTCGCTTCGACGCTCTGTTCGCCCGTCTTGGTCGTAACCAGGGGGCCGGTGACGCCGACGAAGTCGCCCAAGTCGACAAACTTCTTCCAGATGTCGTTGTACCAACCGTCGGGCAGATTGTCGCGGCGCACGACGATCTGGATCTGACCGCTTCCGTCTTCCAGGTCGGCAAAGCTCATTTTGCCCATGATGCGGATGCGTTTCAGGCGTCCGCAGACGGAGACCGTGGCGCCGGGGTCGGAGTCGCCGTCGAAGAGGGCGCGCGCCTGGGCAATGGTGTGTGTGCGGCGCACCCTGGCCGGGAACGGGTCGATGCCGGCGGCTTTGATCTGTTCGAGGTTATGGAGCCGCGACAGTTCCTGGTCGGATAAGCGTTCCGGATCGAAGAGGTAGCGGGAAGATTCGGCCACGATTTATCGTCCTTTTTGCTGTACGGGTTGGGCGAGGCTATTCGATCTTGAGAATCTCGAACACAATCTCGCCGCCAGGCGAGGCGACAGCGACACGGTCGCCCACGCGCTTGCCGAGCAAGGCTTGGCCTATGGGGCTGTGGTTGCTGATGCGTCCGGTCTTTGGATCCGCCTCGGCCGTGCCGACAATGGTGTAGGTCTCTTCGGCGGCGTAACCGTCCTCGCGCACGGTGATGGTCCGGCCGATGGCGACCTCGTCGGCGGGCTGGCCGCTTTCTTGGATGACGACCGCGTTCTTGACGATGTTTTCCAACTCGCGAATGCGGCCTTCGAGGAAGCCCTGCACGGTCTTGGCTTCGTCGTAGCCGGCGTTTTCGCTGATATCGCCTTCGGCTTTGGCCTCGGCAATCATCATGGCGACCTCGTGCCGCCGCGTGTTGACGAGATAGGAGAGTTCCTCCTTGATTTTGTCCAGCCCCTCTGCGGTCAAATAGATCGGTTGGTTGTTGCTCATCACTTCGATTCTTTCTTGCTCAGCGACGCCAGACGACGTCCGGGCACAGCGCCAGAACATACGGCGGTTCGCTCTGGCGAAACGAACCGCTGTGAAGCAAACGAAATACAGGCTAAGATTGGTTCGCGCCTCGTGGCACGGCACATCTCGGCGGTTGCGCACTTGCGACGCTGCGTTCGCCGTATATGCCGGCTGTGGGGCGGCGAGGCCCATGAAAAACACCGCCAGGCGGCGGCTCCAGACGCGCGATATGCCCAACAAAGCAATAGCCGACCAACGCCGGTCATACACACGAGGCGTACCCGGCAGCGGTCGGTGCCTTTTGATGCTCCCCAAGAGTATAGCGCATTGCGCGGGAAGTGCAAAATCTGTTTTGGGCATTCCCCGCAGCGGGCATTATGATGTTGGCATGTGGCCGGCGACGTGATCGCCGCCGGCATCCGCCAGTTGCCAGTCATAACGGAAGCCCTATGCCGCCAGAAAACCATGACGGGAACCAGCCCGACGAATTGGTCGGCGTGTTGGATCGCTTTGCCCGCTTCTATGATCACGATTATCGAGACTACGCCGACGATATCGGCTTGATCTTGGACATGGCCGAGGAGTGCGGCGATCCTATCTTGGAACTGGGTTGCGGCACGGGGCGGGTGTTGTTGCCGCTGGCCGAGGCCGGCCATGCGGTCGTGGGCGTCGACATCAGCCCCGGCTTGTTGGCCGAGGCGCGCAAGAAGCTGGACGGCCAACGGCTGCGCGGCAAAGTCGAACTCGTCGAAGGCGATTTGCGCACGTTCGACCTGGCGGAGAAGTCGTTTTCGCTGGCAATCTGTACGACTAACACGCTCATGCACCTGACTACGCGCGAGGACCAACTGGCCGCGCTGTGCAACGTCTACCGGCATTTAGGCCGCGACGGCTTGCTGCTGCTCGACGTGTTCAACCCGGACGCAGCCCGCCTGCTCGCCGTTAACGGCATGATGGAACTGGCGGATGAGTGGGTTGACGCCGGCAGCGGCGCGCATGTGCTGAAGTGGTGCGTACGCACCGTCGACTTCGGCGAGCAGTTGCAGGACACGCTTTTCATCTACGAAGAAGTCGCGGCGGACGGCATGGTGCGGCGCACGCTCTGCCCGTTCCTGCTGCGCTTTCTGTGGCGCAGCGAGGCGGAGTTGATGCTGAGCCTTTGCGGCTTCGAGGTGGGGGCGGTCTGGGGAGATTTCGACGGCGGCCCCTATGCCGCTGACAGCGAACACATTGTCTTAGTATCCCGTAAACCCTAAATGGTTTGATCGCCCAATATGCACAATGTCATGTTGAGCATAGCGAAACATCTCTGCCTCTGGTACGACGAGATTCTTCAGCTCGCTATCGTTCGCTTCAGAATGACAAATGCTTGGCGAACACACCACTAAACCGTGACGCGAGAGGATGCCACGATGTTCGATCAAGCCGCGCTTTCCCTGGAAACAACGCGTTCTCTCAACCGGCTGCTGCCCAACATCGAGGCGCGCTTTGCCGGGCAGATGGCTCCCGCCGAATGGGATGCGTTTGCGGAGCGGCTGCAACGGCATTTCCCCGACTTATTCCGCCTGCTCTTGGGGCTGTACGGCGGGCGCTACGATTTCTTCTATCACCTGGAGCAGACCGTGGCCCTGGCCGCGCAGAGTTGGATGGACCGGCCCGCGGACCTGAAGGGGCTGGATGAGGCGCGCGACGCCGACCCGCTCTGGTTTCAATCCGAGAAGATGCTGGGCGGCGTCTGCTATGTGGACTTATTCGCCGGAGACCTGACAGGGCTGTTCGACAAGATCCCTTATTTTCGCGAGCTGGGCTTAACCTATCTGCACCTGATGCCACTGTTTGACGCGCCGGAAGGAGAGAACGACGGCGGCTATGCCGTCAGCGACTACCGGCAGGTGGAGCCGTCATTGGGGACGATGGCCGACTTGCAGCGGCTGGCGCGGGCGTTGCGCGACGAGGGCGTCAGCCTAGTCCTCGACTTCGTGTTCAACCATACGTCGGACGAGCACCGCTGGGCGCAGAAGGCGCGGGCGGGCGATCCTGACTACGTGGATTACTACTTTCTGTTCCCCGACCGGCAGACGCCCGACGCATACGACCGGACGCTGCGCGAGATCTTTCCGGAGACGCGGCGCGGTTGCTTCACCTATCGCGCCGAGATCGACCGTTGGGTGTGGACGACGTTTAACAGCTTCCAATGGGATTTGAACTACGCCAACCCGGCTGTCTTTCGCGATATGGCGGGCGAGATGCTGTTCCTCGCCAATGCCGGCGCGGAGGTGCTGCGGCTCGACGCGCTGGCTTTTACGTGGAAGCAGATGGGCACGAACAGCGAGAACTTGCCGCAGGCGCATCAACTGGTGCAGGCTTTCAACGCACTGCTGCGCATTGCCGCGCCGGCGATGCTCTTCAAATCCGAGGCGATT
>Ga0334889_1003550_pt1 | contig 15175 bp, 17 predicted proteins | sample GraSluR1_MG_2_FD_207222 | JGI IMG/M metagenome (GOLD analysis project Ga0334889, IMG submission 207222) | Sludge microbial communities from methane-producing bioreactor in Wageningen University, Netherlands - Granular Sludge_8_08-R1 | ecosystem: Engineered > Bioreactor > Anaerobic > Unclassified... | reverse complement strand
TTTCTCAAACTTTCAACCCGCAAACAATTGTCATCAACTCGAAAATAATTGAAAATATGCCTGAAAGCATCTCTTTAGTAAAAAATCAATTGCGCTCAAAAATAATGAAATTAGAACTATTGACTACTTCGACTTACAAGACCAAAACAAATGTTCTTGGTTTGACGCATGTATTGATTCAAAAATTTCTTAATATTGAAAACTATGTAGTTAAAAGCTAAAGATTAGCGCTTACAAACTTAGTTTAACAATTAAATTATGTTTTGTAAAGAAATATTTTTCTTTTTTTAATATTTTTTTTTAGGAATGCTTAATGTCTTCCTTTTTTTCTTGAGAATGCCTCTAATATCAAAACTGAGTATTTTCTTTAACAAATAAAAAAAACCTAGCTTAAGCAACTAAGTTTTTGTTCTATCAAAATTAAATGAACTTATATTTTTCTAATAAAGTCAATTATCTTTCTTTTATGTTTGCCATAAACAATGCAATGGTGATTACCATTTGGTTCAGTCAAAAAATATTCAACGTTATCCATTCTCACTAAAATCTGGGTTCTGCATAAATTATTTTCTTCAAGATTTTGGATTATCTTACCCTCTTCTACGAAGAAGTTTTTAGTTTTGTTGCTGATTTTAAAAATTGTAATCTCTTCTTCTTTGAGTTTCCCTCTTAATCCTATACCCTTATTTGATTCATAGTGAGTCATTAATTCAAGATGATTAGTCATGTTCAAAGGGATTGTGCAATGAGCAAAAACAACTTCTTGTCTTTCAACATCTATACGTGAGGGATTAGCCATAAATGAAGATTGTCCGGTAATCTCTTTTAATAGATACATCGAAATCATCGAAGGTATATCACCTTCACAACCAGCTACTATTCCTGATTCATTAAACAAACCTAGACTTAAACAACCTGTTGTATTAATCTTATCTATCAAATCAAAGCATCTGATTGTGAATCCTTTTAAAGAATATTTACTTACTAATTCATTAATTGCCAAATGAAGTCTCAAAGCTTTCTTGGTTTCTAATCTATCATAACTTACAAAATCTTCGTAAGAGTCGATCTCTAAAGCCGTTTTACTATATAATTCTACCAGTTCTAAAATATCTATATCTATTAATTTTACCCTATAAAAATCATACATTTTTAAGTAATCGACATTTGAAGCAATTAACCAATCGCTAGGTTTTCCAATAATCCCAAGATTTGTGATAGGTTTTTCAATTAGCTTGTTCAACTCCAATAATCTTGAAGCTATGTATTTTGCACTCCCATGCAAAATCTCTGCTTCTTTATCCTTATCTTTGAGATATGCTAAAATCTCAATGCTTGCTGCTAAAGAATTGTTATTACCAAGAGTAAGCAAATAATAGGGTTCTGAGATTTGACTTTCAATTTCAACAAACAATCCTTCTGAACCACCACTTTGAACAACTATTATCGACATATCTGCATCTTTGAAACTTTGTAAATCAGTTTGAAAAAAATCAAAGTCTCCATAATTTTTCATATCATTCAATAATACAGTGGTCTCTATAGAAATACTCGAGTAATCATGAAGTCTTGAAACCAAAGGATATAAGTTTATCTTCATAAACTATCTACTCATCGACTTGTTCTTCAATATATTATTAACAATTTGTTTCATTTTAATTTTGTTTGCTTCAATATCTTTTGCCAATTGCATCTGCGCTTTAACTCTTACCAAGTTATGTTCTGGATAATCAATTCTAAAATACTGATCATTGTTTAGATAATCCGTTAAAAAACGTATTGTAATTTCCATTGTAATTAACCAAACGCTATCGACTAAAAGCTCTTCTTCTTTTGCGGTTAAGATAGAAGCTGTTTCAAATAGAAAGCCTTCTGCAAAAGCTTTGAATAAGTCAAGATTTAACTTAACCTTTGTCAAATCAATCTCATCTTCTTTGGCTTCAGATGCTCCTATTCTTACTGCATCTCCAAAATCATATAAAATAGAACCTGGCATAACCGTGTCTAAATCGATTATACAAACCGCTTTCTTAGTTGAAGTATCAATCATAACATTATTCAGTTTAGTATCGTTATGAGTTACCCTTAAAGGAATTTCTTCATTATCAAGCGCCTCGGTGATTACCTTTAGTAACTCGTATCTATCTTCGATGAATTTCAGCTCTTCATAAACCCTCATAGCTCTATCATATCTATCTTCTTCAACTACTTTTTTTAGAGCTTCGAATCTTTTTGGAGTATGATGAAAATCAGGGATTGTTACAGCTAATTTTTTAGGGTCAAAGTCATTAAGGAACTTCTGAAAAGCTCCAATCGCAACTCCTACTTGTTGGAATAATTCTGGGTCATCCGTTGTTTCATGAGTAATTGCATTATTGACATACTTATATGCTCTCCAAAAACGGTTATTCTCCTTAACATATGATTCCTTTTCAATACTGTAAAATATTTCCAACACAGCGTTATCTGAATCCATATGATTCATTTGATGGATATTGCGGATATGGTTTGTTACCAATTCGATATTTCGCATAACATCTTTGGGTTTCTTAAAAACCTTTGTATTTATTTCTTGAAGAATAAATTTTTGATTGTTTGCTGTATTAATCAAATAAGTTTTATTGATGTTTCCATTACCAAAAGGTCTCACTTCTTCAACTTCTGCACCAAAATTATAATGGCTTAAAACTTTTATCATCGAAATCTGCTCCTGACTATTCTATTATTTTTTCAACTTCTTGATATACTACTCCAAATGTTTCAACAATAATCTTTTTAATAACCTGATTTGTCAAAGGTCTATCTCTACTGTCAGTATCAGTCGAAGCAATCATATCAACATGTTCAATCCCTGATACTACTTTTCCAAATGCAGCATAACTACCATCTAAATGAGGAGATGTCTTATGCATTATAAAGAATTGGGATCCCGCAGAATCTGGATGAGCTGCTCTAGCCATCGAAATTACTCCTCGTTCATGCAATAAATCGTTTTTAAAATTGTTTTTACTAAACTCTCCCAAAATATTGTAACCAGGTCCTCCAGTACCATTCCCTAAAGGATCTCCTCCTTGAATCATGAAATTCTCAATAACACGATGAAATATTGTATTGTCATAAAAACCCTTATTGGCTAAGGATATAAAGTTATTCACCGTGTTAGGTGCTATTTGCGGATATAACTCAACTTCTATTCTCAACTCATTTTCTAACACAATTGTAATCTTTGGATTTTTCATAAATTATCCTGTATACTCAAAAATGTAATAACATCTAGAAGTATATCTTCCTTTCTTATTATTGGTATTCTTCAATTATCGTCATTAAAACATCGGGATAATCTGTAATTATCCCATCACAACCAAGCTCGATCAACCTGCGCATTTCATCAGGGTCATTAATTGTCCAATAATGGACAGCCATATTGTGTCTATGCATTGTACTTACAAGAAGCTTAGTCGATAAATCAAGAGTTTTGATAACTGGCAAGTTAAAACTTGTAGGTATTTGAACAGCTGCATATTGCTTGGGTTGATAAAATAAACTTGTTAAAGTGTAAGCAGGTATTATAACTCTTTGAGCTTCAGCTTGTGATGTTGAGATTACTATTTCTGGATAATTTTCAATAATATGTTTTGATATATCATCAAAGGCTGTTGCTACTAATGTGTACTCGATCAAATCATACTCTTTAAGCAAATCATAAAGTGCATCTGCTGTTTCTGTCCTTGGAGCATCGTCATCAGCCTTTATCTCGATGTTGTAGAGGATGTTTGAGCCAAACTCTATAAAAAGCTCTTCTAACTTTGTTAGATACACCCCTGCATCAATCAATTCTTGATGTGATAAATCCCGATAAGGATAATTTCCTTGTTCATCTTTGAAATTGTATCCAAAATTGCATGAATCATAAAGATATTGATAATCCTCTTTCCAAACTACTGTATCACAATCACTCATATGGCGGATGTTTCCAGTTCTATTCTCACCATGCCTTAACACCAAAACACCATCTTGAGTCATCTGCAAGTCCATTTCTAAAACATCAACACCCAATTGATAACTATAAGCAAATGCACTCATGGTATTAGCCGGAAAATAGCCTTGTCCCCCTCCGTGAGCCATTACTAAAACTTTATTATCATTTGCTTCTTTTCTCCAGATATTAACCTCTTCATATTTTGGTTTTGGTATTGCAAACATCAAAGCAAACAAAACAACTACTATTAAAATGATCAAACCTATTTTTTTTAGTTTTTTCATACTCAATCCTAAATGTCTATATAAACATTATCCTCTCTAATAATAACCTTATATTTTCTAACAGTCATACTAAACTCATCTAGTTTCAAAAAATCAGCTTTAGCCTTGCTAGTAACTTCTCCAGTTTCAACAGAAATTGGCAAACCATGGAACTTACACGTTATTATCCCATCGACTAATGTACCAGTCGAAATCATAGATCCCATATGAGGACATTTATCTTTAAGTGCAAAAACTCCGTTATCTGTAAAAGCAAGTAAAATCTGACGATTGGCAACATTAAGACTGATTTTTTGTTTCTGACGTAAAAAGGATAACTTTGTTGCGAAATACTCCATAAAACCTCTCCTTTCAAAAGATATTAAAAACCCATATTATGGGTTTAATTTGATTAAGTAAAAAGCAGCATTTTCTGTCTTATTCTTCAAGCAACCAATTGATTTGATCTAAACTTTCTTTCTCTTTTTCCCACTCATAAAGTTTATCTTCAATATATCCAAAATAAACTTTGTAATGAAGCAAAGTATTGAATAACCATAAAAAACCAGCTAAAAGCCAGATAGCCATTATCACAAGATTGTTATCTGAACCAGATGTTAAATATAAAAATAGGTTTATTGCTACATTTACAAATGTCACTATTGTTACAAGCGGTAAAATACATTTCATTAATGGGATATAACTTTTGTATCTATTAATATATATATTCAAGAAACTAACTCTTCCGAACTTATCTCGGTCTTTAGATTCTCTTTTCTCAAAACCAGCAATCCATAAATTTTTCATAAAACCTCCAAGAACAGAACTGTTGTAAATAACTTGTGTGTTATAGAACCATAAAGTTGTGTTCAAAGAAATAATCTAAGATTGTTTTTCTTGTAACTATACCCAAGAATTGATTTGAATCATCAATGATTGGCACAAAATTCTCATGAGATGCTCTTGATAATAAGACTAACATAGTCTCATTTATTTTTACTGGTTCATAGTCTCTATGACGTTTTATTGAGTTAACCTTAATATTTTCTACTTCATCTCTACCAACCAAATCTAATGTGTATAGCAAATCACCTTCAGAAACAGTCCCGATATATTCTCCAGTTTTCGACAAAACTGGTATCGATGTATAGCGGTGCTTTCTCATAATTTCAATAGCTTCTCTAACTGTATCTTGATCAAACATGTATGTTACTTCAGTTTTTGGTTTCATAAAAGCGATTATATTCATAATGACTCTCCTAATAATTTATATTATTTATCTAATTGTTTAGTGAATGTAGATAGAAAATATATTATCTATTTATCTATATATATTTTACCATATTTTGTAAAATAAAATACATAATAAAAATTATATTAAAACAAAATTATCCTTTTAGATTATTCTAAGCTAGTTGATTAATCCATCTAATTGATAACTCATAACTAGATAGATGTCTTCAAAAATATTGACTTCTTCGATAACTCTATTAAATTCAATTCCATGATTAATAAGCGAGAGTTCGAGAATACAAAGGAAAATACCTAAATCAATTGAATGATAGAAATTTCTATATTTCTTGGGAATAATACTCTTATTCTTGTTATTTTGATAAACTCTTAAAACCCCATTATCCTGCTTTACTTGCCAGGGTTGTGAATTGCAAGCACTTGGAGACAACCTTGTGCTTCTCGATACTTCTTCGATAATATCTCCTTCCCAAAAAGCTTGCACGTCTTTTCTTTTAATCTTTGTCAAATCTCTTTCTTCAATCTTCGAACTAACATTTCCTAAAGTAATCATAATGACTGATTCTAAACCATGCCATTCTTTTAAATCAGGTTTACCTAACCCATGCCAACAAGTCCCAATATTCATCTTCGCACAAAAAAGATCAAATTGTTCAAACATATATCCAACATTATTAAGATATCGAGGCTTCTTTTCGCTATATATAACTAAAACATACTCACCAAATCTACAAGTAGTTTTTTTTCTTTCAACCAAACGATACTCAACTCTAATATCTTCTACCAAAGGTTCTAAATGCTTGATAAAATCAGTTATTTCTGATAATTGATCTTTACTCAATGGATTTGACAAATCATATTTTCTGCTTGACCTTCTGCAATTAATCATCGGATATAGTTCTTTCCAATTACTCATAAACCAAAACTCCTTCTCTAGTAAAAAAGTAGATATATCAATTAATTGAATTATACCATTCTTTAAAAATAATATAAAGAAGAATAACCTTAGATACATAACTTATCTATAATAGTCCATTCTCATTCATCTTCACTGAACATCTTTATATTAAACCTATGATTTGATATAATATTCAAGAGAGATAAAATCAATGAAGTTGGAGGTGAAGAATTTTGAATGCATTGAAAAGAAAGTTTCTAGAGGTTCTTTACTCAGTATTACCGATAACTTTTATTGTTCTAATTCTTAACTTCACTTATCTTTCATTAGATTTTTCTGTTATCATCAGATTCTTACTGGCATCAGTAATGGTTGTTATTGGCCTATCCTTATTTCTTATTGGCGTTGATATTGGTGTCTCAGTTTTGGGAAACAAAGTGGGCGAAACAATCACGAAAACAAACAAGATATCCATTATTCTTATCGTTGGCTTAATCTTTGGTTTTATTATCTCAATAGCTGAACCTGGGCTTGTCATCTTCACTAACCAAACAGCATCTGTCACAGATAATCAGATCAGTTCTTCTACACTACTAATTGTGGCATCATTAGGTATTGGTATATTTTTAATGATTGCTTTTATAAGAATCATTTACAACATTCCTTTGTATATCCTCTTATTTATTTTTTACTCAATAATCTTTATGCTTGGAATATTCTCTAATCCAGAACTCCTAGTAATAGCCTTTGATGCCTCAGGAGCTACAACCGGCGTCTTAGCAGTTCCATTTATATTAGCGTTGGCATTTGGTATTTCTCGTATGAAAAAAGATTCCAAAGCTTCTGAAAAAGATTCTTTCGGAACCATTGCAATTGTCTCAGTTGGAGCAGTGATATCAGTTTTGATTTTAGGTTTGTTTAATAAGAATCAAAATTTAACTCCAGCTATTTCTGAATTGCCTATTTTAGAAACAAGAATCTTTTATCCTTTCTTTGTTCAATTTAATTCTATTGCCAAACAAAGTATTCTAGCCATATTACCAATTTTTGCAATATACCTCTTATTTCAATTTCTGATATTTAAATTGAGTAAAAGAGCTTTTGTAAAAATCTTTAAAGGTTTTATCTATTCTTTTGTAGGATTATTAATCTTTCTTCTAGCAGTAAATGCGGGATTCATGGACATAGGTAGATTGATTGGTTATTTCCTAGCACACAATGATTATCAAGTTATTGTAGTAATTGTTGGTTTTACTTTAGGAATTGTAACTATCTTAGCTGAACCAGCAGTTCATGTATTAACACATCAAATTGAGAATGTCACAACAGGTTATATATCAAAAAGTTCTGTTCTAGTTGCACTATCTTTGGGAGTAGGTATAGCGGTTGGATTGTCAGTGATGAGATTATTTAATCCAGCAATTAAGATCTGGTATATTCTCCTTATCGGATACTTGATTGCTCTTGGTTTAATGTTTATAGTACCTAAAATATTCGTCGGTATTGCCTTTGATGCTGGCGGAGTAGCTACTGGGCCCTTAACTGCTACTTTTATTCTAGCCTACGTCATAGGCGTAGCAAATGGTACTGAAAGTTCAAATGTTATCCTTGATAGTTTTGGTATGATAAGTCTTGTTGCTTTGACTCCAATAATAACACTACAACTACTTGGGCTAGTATTCAAAATAAAAGCGAAAAAAGGTGGTTTATAATATGAATGATTCTTTAAATAAGAATAATCTTACATTGATTTTTGTTATTGTCTACTCCAAAATGGCAAGCAAGATTTTAAAATACTCAAAAAAATGTGGGATAAGTGGTGGAACAATCTTCTATGGTACAGGCACTATCCCAAACAACAAGATTTTGGGTTTATTAGGTTTTGATGAAGTCAATAAAGAAATTGTTTTAATGCTTGGGGAAAAAGAAGTTGCTTATCATACTTTGGAAATGTTAAATGTAAAATTTAAACTATATAAACCAAATCATGGAATTGCATTCGCATTACCAGTATCACAAATATTGGGTTCAAATCTATTTTCAGAAGAAAGAAGGGAAAATAAAGTGGAAAAACCAAAATATAATCTTGTATTTACAATAGTTGATAGAGGAAATGCTGAGAGAGTTATCGATGCAGCTATTTTGGCAGGTTCTAAGGGTGGGACAATTATTAATGCTAGAGGTTCAGGGATTCACGAGACAAGCAAATTGTTCAATATGGAAATTAGTCCTGAGAAAGAAGTTGTATTGATTGTTTGCGATTCTTTAAAAACTGATCAAATAACAAAAAAGATCTATGAAGAACTTGAAATAGAAAAACCGGGAAATGGCATTATTTTTGTTCAAGATGTTGATAAAGCGTATGGTTTATATAACAATACTGAACTATAATTATTAATAATAATGAAATCATTCTTACTTATGAAATAAGGTTTAATATCTATAACGTATTTAAAAACATTATATATTCCTAAAAAAATTAGTTTGGTGTGGTAAAATAGTTAAGCAATTAAATCTCATTAGAAAGAAATTGACATAATGATTAAATGGATTGTTTCAATCAATAAAAAAATCTACTACGGTTGGGTGATTGTCGCTATAGGTGGCCTCGCCTTTTTTATGAGCTCTCCAGGACAAACATATTCAATTAGTGTTTTTGTTAAAGAATATAGTCAAGTGTTTGGATATTCTCAAACTCAAATCTCAACCGCCTATAGTATAGCGACAATCTTAAGTGGATTACTATTGATTTTTATGGGAAAAGCCATTGATAAAAATGGATCAAGAAAAATGATGATTTTCGCCGGAATTATGTTAGCTTTATCTACTTTATTCAGCAGTTTTGCTAGTAACATTACAATGATTTTTATTGGCTTCTTTCTCTTAAGATACTTTGGCCAAGGGTCTTTAACGTTGCTTCCAAACACATTAGTGCCTCAATGGTTTGAAAAAAATAGAGCTTTAGCTATTAGCATTGCAGCTATTGGAGGCTTGCTAGGAACTTTATTGGTGCCCTCAATAAACTTGTATTTAATAAAATCAATCGGCTGGGAGAATGCATGGCGCATTTGGAGTGCTGTTTTACTTATTATTTTCATTCCTTTAGTGCTTGGATTTGCTGAAGATAGTCCAGAAAAGATTGGTTTAAAAATGGAAAATCAAGCCTTAGATGAGAACTTAGTTGCTAATGACTTATCCACTAGTAACAACAGTTATACTTTGAAGGAAGCAATAAAAACTAAAAGTTTTTGGATTGCAGGTATTATCAGTACGATTCCTTCAATGTTTACAACTGGAATGACTTTTCACTTTTATACTATCATGGAATTATCAAGTATAACAAATGAAAATGCAGCTCTCATCATTGGTTTGATTGCTTTACCATCATTTATAGTACCACTTTTTGCGAAACCTTTTATTGATAAACAACCTATGAGAAGGATACTTTTCATAACTTTATTAATGATGATAATTAGTATGGTTCTCCTAATAACTATAGTTTCAAACACATTTTTTGCAATACTCTTTATTTTGTTCTATGGTTTATCAATAGCCACACAAGGAGTAGCCCTCAATGTTTTATGGCCAAATTATTTTGGTAGAAAACATCTTGGTAGTATTAGGGGTTTAGCAACTGTGTTTATGGTTATCGGTAGTGCTTTAGGTCCTTTACCATTTGGAATTTCATATGATCAAACCGGTAACTATAACATAGCTATCATCGGCATGATTATTTTAGCTATTATTAGTGCTAGTCTAGCTTTGTTTATAAGAAAACCTCATAAATCTTATGATTTTAGTTAGTAAAAGCATACTTTAAATAAAACCCTTTTTCTCTAGTGAGTTAAAGGGTTTTATTTACATATATCAACTTTTACATTGGTTAAACTAAAAACATATAAATAATCAGAATATTATATATGTTATTCCATCATTTCCTTTTTTGAAATCGGAATCATTCTTCAATAAGTTTGAGTATTTATGAATGACTTCATCAAAACCCATCATTAAGCTAAAGGCTTCTCCCGGTATATAAGCCTTTATTTCTTTAGAATTCAATCGGTTTCTAAGTGATTTATGAACTGCTGATTTGATTTTACCCCCAACACCACTTGATCCATAGCCATGGATTATTTTAATAACTTTTTCAGTTTTTTTCGCTTCTTTGATAATCTGTACAAGGCGTTTTGAGGCTTCTAAAACATCTGGCATATCACTTTTAATATCATAGGTTTTCATTCAATCAACTCCAAGAACAAAGGATAAATCAAATCTGCGTAATTACTTATTATGGTAAACTGCTTCGTTGTTTCAATAGAGTAATGGCTGTAACATTCAAGCCCAGGGTCACTACCCATAACAAATGGATTTCCTGATTTATCAAGCCAAACTCCTAAACCATAATCAAAATCTTCTCCAACGAAAGAGGGGGTAAGCATGTTTTTAAGCATGGGTTTCGAGATAATCTTATAATCAAATAGCCCATGCCAGAATCTATTCATATCATTTACTGAAGTGAAAGCTCCACCTGCACCAGTTCCTTTTACATCAATACTATAGATATTTGAATAAAACTGATTCTTAATCTTATCAAATATATAGTTAGTAGCACAATTATTTGGTAATCTATCTAATTCATAATAACCTGTACAATTCATTGATAAAGGCTTAAAGATAATTTCTTCAAGATAGTTATCAAAAGAGCTTTTAGTAAGTTCTTCAATCACTATACTTAACATAACGAAACCACTATCACTATACTCAAATACTTTACCTTTAGAACGCTTCATAGGTTTATCGATAAAAAGTGGTAAAAGATCTTTTGGAGATCTGATTTTATAATTCGGATAATCTTCCCATAGTTTTGCATAATCATCTGTGATACTAGTATCAAAGTAATTTGGAATATTAGAAGTATGCGTAAGCAATTGTTCAATTGTTATACTCCCATCAATACCTTTTAAATCAAATGTTATCAAATCTTTCAGTTGAGAACTAAAATTTAGTAGATTATCTTCAATTAATTTGATTATTCCCAAAGCTACGAAAATCTTCCCTAATGAAGCTGTTGAAAAAGATGTATCTTTATCAATTGGTAACTCGTTCGGTAAATCTCTATATCCTGTGATTTTTTCAAACAATAGTAACTTATCTTTATATATTGCTAATACTCCGCTTTTCAGTGTTTCTAGATTTGAAAGCATTTGGTTTAATTCCTTTATATCCGACTTATTACTCATACAATCTATTCTTCGAATTATAATATTGAGCTTTATACAATATATTATCTGCCTTTTTCTTTGGCGGATATTTTGGATTGTATCCGAACAAGTTAACATATTTTATCGCATCATCAAAATCTCTAGTCATTGCTTTTAGGATTTCAAAAGTAGCTAGGGCATCGTCTATCGCTCGATGAGAATTGATAACTTGCTGATTCAGCTTATAAAAATTGATTGCATTTTCTAGCTTGTGAGGATAAGGAGCGCGATCTTTAAACATTGTTAACACATCAAGAAAATCAGATTCATTAGGAAAAGATAGATTATGTCTTTTTAGCATTTCTTTGATAAACCCAATATCAAAAGGAGCATTATATGCAATGAATAGTTTTTTCATACCATTTGGTTTAACAAATTTATTATAAAAGATATCTGTGACAACTTCTTCTTCTTTCCCTTTTTGAGATAATACTAAATCAGTGATTCCTGTAAGTTGAACAATTTGATAAGGTAGAAGATAATTAATTCTAACCAAATCATTTTGTTCTTCTGTTAACACATACTCATTCCCTTGTAAAGAGTATTTGCTACAACCAAGCTCAATAATATGATTCATTCTTGAATCAAATCCTGTTGTTTCACAGTCAAAAACTATCAACTCTTGATAATTATTTAATGATTTCATATAAAAACCTCCAAAGAATATAAAGATAATAAAACAATTCAGAATTAATTAAGCAAGTGTAAAATCAAATCTAATAAAGTTGGCAATAAGCATTTAAGAACACTTAAATCTAGCTCAAGCATAACAGCTTAATAATAATTATACTATCAATCATCAAATAAGTATACCTGGCTTCTTAAATAAAAAAACCACTTTAAAGAAATTAAAGCGTGTCTTTTAGTATTATTAGACAGATTTTATTTAACTTTTATTAACAATTCAGATATATTCATTATCTTCGATTTGTTGCCATCTTCCAAAATATAATAAACCTGTGTATCTTCATTATTTACTCGGTCATCTTTATAAATGACTAAAGCACCTTTTAACACGTCCAAATTGTTATTAATATAAGTTGTATCCTCAAGATAGTAATCAAATTCTTGTCTATTGGTAATAAGAATTGCTATAGGCATCATACGATTATATGGAGTATTCTTTCTTAAATAATCAAAAACTCCTAAGTGCATAAGATTAATAACAATCTCATTATTATCATTCTCGCTTAAGCTATTCTTTATCCCGATTGTATTTCTTCCATAATTAGGTGATCTGGGAGTAACTCTTAAATCACTACTTATATTTCCAGCCTCAAACAACTTCTCTAAATAACCATTCCAACTATTGCTATTATATTCATTATATGGTGGAACTCCAATATTGAAAAGTGAGTTTTTTGATATATACTCATTGTATAATCTCTCTTGCAAGGAATCTGCTAGTTGTTTAACTTCAAATGTCATATCGAATTCAATAATTTGTCCTGCTAAAGCTTTGTATGCTTCAACCAAATCTCCTGCAAAAGCTGCGTCTTCAACATTATTTTGCAATGTGAATCTCAAAGTAATATATACTGATTCGTCTTCTCTTAACACTTCATTGATTCTTAGATTTGAATCTGCTTTTTCAATTGTTGAGTCATAACCTTCACTCACAAATTCTCCTACTGATGTCTCTATCTTAACACTTAATGGTCCGTGTACATTTGCTGCTGTATTGTATTCTACTCCACCAATAGTTAAATTGTTGAGATTAATCAATAAGTCGAAATTATCTAAATCTTCTTCTAAGAATAGTTCATAAACAAATACATACTCTGTTGTATAACCTTCTACACTTGCATAAAATGAACCTGTTGGTACTAACACTCCCTGTCCTGATGTTGTTTCGTTCTCTAAAACCAATCTTACTCCATATCCCATGTTTAAATCTTGATCGCCTGTTTCTTGGTTTAATCTATCCCACCATGCGAACGCTACTGTTGATGAAGCCATTATTGCTAAAGCTATTACTACTGCTATTATCTTTTTCATATCAATCATCCTTAATATTGATAATCGTTGCTATATATTGCTTATGTTAAATCTTTAATTTCTAGAATTCTATATTCTGTTTTTGCTCCCCAAGATCTAAACCCTGTATACTTTGTTTCATGGTTTGAAGAGATATCAAAAACAAAATCTTCAAAAATCTGAACTCCATCAACCCAAAGATTTAAAACCTTCTTTGATGAATCAAACTCATGTTTAGTAATTCTAATAGTAATCTCTTTCTCTTCAATCCAATAAGGATCTCTTTTGCTTTGAGGAATGGTTTGGTTATCTTTGTTTGTAGCTATAAGTATCGGCCTTGACTCTGCACCTTTATTTCTTGGTCTAATTAAAATACCACCATACCCTCTATCAAACTGCATAACATAGCCACTATCATCTAAATCTGAACTAATTTCTGTTTCAAACAATAATCCAAAACCACCAGCAACACCATTGTTTTGCTCATCAATACCTAATTGGGCTATTAAAGTTATCTCATATGATTCATAAGGATTTTCGATAAACATCAAACCAAAACCCGATTGAAACCCGTCTTCTTGCATGCGCCATATTCCAGAATGCAAGAAATCATCCAATTGATATTCTTTAAATACATACTTCAAGACATCAGAGATTCCAAATTTCCAATCACCGATTCTAAACTCAAGTTCTTGAGTGTTTTGTAATGAAGAGTTATAACCATAAGCAAATGAAGGTGAAAAGAGACTAAACAAAAAGACGATGATTGCTGTAATCAACAATAGTGCCCCTTTCTTCATTTCTTTTCACCTCCGTTGCTAAGTTATTTTTTCAAAACCCATTTAATCAACAATATACCAACAACATTAACTCCTGTAACAAACAATCCTATTCGTGATTGCAAAAATAATAAAATCTTTCCAGCATAACCGAAATGATGTACATATAGTCCGGTAATGTCATCAGCTGAAATTGTCCAATTATCTTCAACTTGTGAATTATGAGCGATAGTCTTGTATGTTTTATTTCCTTGTTCATCTTCAATTATTGAACTAAGGTAATGTAAAACTACTCTTTTTTGTCCTGTATTATCGACATCAACTTGAAAGCCTATTATGTCTCCAACCTCTAAGTTATCTCTATCAAAAGTTGTATCGACAATTACCAAATCTCCAATATTTATATTTGGTGCCATACTTCCTGTTACAATAATGTAATGTTTGAAAGGTAATAATCCAGGGATAAAGATTGCGAGTAGAAACCCTAGTAAAATTATATAACTCACTAAAGATACCCATATATTCTTTTTCTTCTTTGTTTCTTTCTGTGTTTCCATAAATCTTTATCCCCCTATGTTAAATTATATTTATTATCTTCCTGGATGTACATTAAAGCTCATTTGATTTGTTTGCTCTTCATATGAAGGAACTTCAAATGTCATATCGAATTCAATAATTTGTCCTGCTAAAGCTTTGTATGCTTCAACCAAATCTCCTGCAAAAGCTGCGTCTTCAACATTATTTTGCAATGTGAATCTCAAAGTAAT
>Ga0334889_1003548_pt1 | contig 15189 bp, 14 predicted proteins | sample GraSluR1_MG_2_FD_207222 | JGI IMG/M metagenome (GOLD analysis project Ga0334889, IMG submission 207222) | Sludge microbial communities from methane-producing bioreactor in Wageningen University, Netherlands - Granular Sludge_8_08-R1 | ecosystem: Engineered > Bioreactor > Anaerobic > Unclassified... | reverse complement strand
GCTGATGTACGGAAGCATGCACGTTTTTGTCTACTTCAAGCTGAGAAGCGCCATTGGACGGGGCTGGAAATGGACCGCCCTTTTCATCCTGGTGTCTCTTGCCATGATCGTCGGCGCACGGGCCCTCTGGCTCTTCGATTTCGGGGATGCCCACACCCTCCGGAAGGTTCTGTCCTACTCGGGATACGTGTGGATGGCCTTCATCTTCATGACCTTCGCCTGGTTCGTCCTCATCGACATGGTGAGGCTCCTCTTCTATATTCTCGACGGGCTCCTCTCCTCACGGTTCGGCGAACTGCTCGGTTCTCCGAAGCTCCGGGCGTTCATTGCAGTCTCAGCGGCTCTTTCCATCTGCGTCTACGGCTGGTTCGAGGCGCTGAACATCAGGACGGTCACCATCACCATCCCCACAGCGAAGCTGCCGCGGGGGGTGGACCGTGTCCGCATTGCCCAGCTCTCCGACGTGCACCTCGGGTGGATCATCCAGGAGCAGCGGCTGGCCGCCATGCTGGACGCAGTGAAGGCGGCGGAACCCGACATGCTCGTCATCACGGGGGATCTTGTGGACGGAGACATGGAGGAGCGACAGGCCGAGGTCGCCCTCTTCCGGGGACTGAAGCTGCCCCACGGCATCTACGCCGTGACGGGAAACCACGAATACCATGCGGGCATCGGTCAGGCCCTGGCCTTCAAGGAACATGCCGGGCTGAGGGTTCTGCGGAACGAGGCTGTCCGCGCCGGGGGCGTCATCCTTGCCGGGGTGGACGATCGGGCGGCCAGGCGGTACGGTTACCCCGTCGTGCCCGATGCGTCCGTCCTGGCGGGGATGCCGCCGAACCGCTTCGTGGTGCTCCTCAAGCACCAGCCCTATGTCGATTCCGACGCTGTGGGGCTGTTTGACCTCCAGCTTTCGGGGCACACCCACGGCGGCCAGATCTGGCCCTTTTACTGGGCGACCAGGGCGGTCTACGATTACCGCCCCGGTCTTCGGGCCATCGTCCCCCCGGAGAGGAGCGGGCAGGCTCATGCCGCTTCTCCCGGGAGGCAGAGCCGGATCTACGTGAACAACGGCACCGGAACCTGGGGGCCCCCCATACGGTTCCTCACCCCGCCCGAAGTGACGGTTATCGACATCGTAAGGGAATAGGAGACCACAAAAGAAGGGCCTCCCCGGAAATGCCGGAGAGGCCCTTCTTTTTCCTCCGTCAGGGATAGAGAGCCCGGAGACAGGCCTCGCAGAGGGCTCCCAGGCTGGACACGGTCTTCTCCCGGGGAAGGCCCGACGCGTCGTAGGCCAGGGGAAGCTCCGTGCAGGCCGCGCATATGGGGAGATCCCTCTCCTCCCACAGCTTCAGCACCACGCCTTTCAGCAGATCCCCTCCCTCAGCCTTCCTGTTCGACTTCACCAGCTCGATGCTTTCCTGCACCTTCTGCTGCACTTCCAGTGACGGGACGAAGAAGGGGTAGTTCCTCTTCTCCCCGTAGCGCTGGTAGAGTCCGCTGTCCATGGTCCCCCGGGTGGCCAGGAGCCACGCACCCTCGGGGCTCATCCTTCCGGCGGCCCCCACCGTCTCGTCGATGATGTGGATGAGGGGGACGGGCAGCTCGTCCCGGAAGCGGTCGATGAAGAAATGGGCCGTGTTGCAGGGGACGGCGAGAAAATCGGCTCCCCACCCCGCGAGGGTGAGGAGGTTTTTCTTCAGGCGCTCCGTGGGGTCCTCCCCCGTGCCGAGAATGGCGCTGCTCCGGTCGGGCACCTGGGGGTCGGAGAGCAGGTAGGTCACGGCGTGCTCCTGGTCCCGGGAGACGGGCGCCCGCTCCGCCAGGAGACGGAGAAACTCCGCCGCCGCCGCCGGCCCCATGCCGCCGAGTACACCGAGAATTTTATCGGGCTGTCTGCTGTTCACCATAAAAACACCTCCGGAGAGTTTTGTCCCTACATTATATATCATGCACGGAGGAGAGGGCCGAAGATGTTTCACAACCGTTACATTCCCGTGCGGCATCCGTTACCTATCCTCCCTATACTTTCATCATCGGCCGGAGATGGTCTCCGGTGAACAGACAGAAAAAAATCAAGGAGGTTCTTTCGGCAATGAGAAAAACGGCAGCGGTTCTCGCGGGAATAGCGATCCTCTCCCTATCGGGCATGGCCTTCGGGGCAGAAATCGTCATGAACGGTTCCACCACGGTCCTTCCCATAGCCCAGGCGGCGGCAGAGAAGTACATGGCGGCAAACGAAGGCGTGAAGATCAGCGTCTCCGGCGGCGGCAGCGGCAACGGAATCAAGGCTATCATCGACGGAACCACGGACATCGCCAACTCTTCACGGTTCATCAAGCAGGACGAGGTCAAGGCCGCGGTGGAAAAGGGCACGTACCCCGTTCCCTTCGCGGTGGCCATGGATGCCCTGCTCCCCATCGTCCACCCCGACAACCCCGTCAAGGATCTTTCCATCGATCAGCTCCGGGCGATTTACTCCGGCAAGATCACCAGCTGGAAGGACGTGGGCGGAGAAGACAAGCCCATCGCCGTGGTGGGACGGGACACCAGCTCCGGCACCTACGAGACATGGCAGGAGATCATCCTGAAGAAGGAAAGGGTGTCCCCCAGGGCCCTGATCGTGGCCTCCTCGGGAGCCATGCTCACCACTGTGGCCAAGAACAAGTACGCCATCGGCTACGACGGCATCGGCTACATCAACGACACGGTGAAGCCCCTCATGGTGAACGGAAAAAAGGGGTCCGCAGAGACAGCCCTTGACGGATCCTACCCCATCGCCCGCTTCCTGTACATGTTCACCAAAGGATGGCCCACCGGCGAGATCATGAAGTTCATGAACTACATGCTCGGCGACGAAGGACAGAAAGTGGTTGTCTCCACGGGGTTCGTGCCCCTGAGGATTCTGAAGTAGCGGATGAATGAATCGGACAGCGCATCAGGTGCTCCCTCCCCCGTCCCGGGGAGGGAGCACCAATTCAATCATGAAAGAGGGATTGTCATGAAAGACAGGCTGCCGGGAGCCATCGTGAAGGGAATTTCAAGCGCGGGAATACTGGTCATGCTCTTCATCCTGTACTTCCTTTTCCGGGAAGGGCTTCCCGTGCTCAGGAGCGTCACGCTGAAAGAGCTGTTTCTCGGCGACTTGTGGTACCCCGCCGAAAACCCGCCGGTTCTGGGCATGTTCCCCCTCATCGCGGCCACCCTCGCGGTGACGGGACTGTCTTGCCTGCTGGCGGTCCCGTTCAGCCTTCTTATCGCCGTTTTTGTTTCGGAAACGGCCCCCCGGCCGATCCGGGAATTCCTGAAGCCGATTCTCGAACTTCTCGGGTTCTTCCCTTCCATCGTCCTCGGCTTTATCGGCATGGTGGTCCTCGCCCCATGGCTGCAGGAGACCTTCGATATGCTTTCGGGGCTGAACCTCTTCAACGCGTCCCTTCTGCTGGGGATTCTCACCGTTCCCGTGGTGAGTTCTCTTGCCGAGGAAGCCCTCGGCGCCGTTCCCCAGGACCTCCGGGACGCTTCTTACGCCCTGGGGGCCACCCGCTGGGAAACCACCCGGAAAGTGGTCATCCCCTCGGCCCTTCCGGGAATACTGAGCGCGTCTCTCCTGGGTATCATGCGGGCCATGGGAGAGACTATGGTGGTCCTCATGGCCGCGGGCGGAGCGGCTATCATCCCCCTGTCCGTCTTCGACCCCGTCCGGCCTCTGACTTCCACCATCGCCGCCGAAATGGGGGAGACCCCGGTGGGTTCTCCCCACTACGCAGCTCTCTTCTTCGGGGGCGTGATCCTCCTGGTCATGACCCTGACGGTGAACCTTCTCTCGGCCTGGATCGAGAAAAAGGGAAAGATGGTGAGGTAGCATGGATCGCCGACGAATAGCGGACAAAATCATGACCCTTCTCTGCTGGGCTGCCGGAATAACCCTGACTGTCCTGGTTTTTTCCGTCCTGGCCTTCGTCTTCGTGCGGGGGTATTCCGTTCTTTCCCTGGACTTCCTCCTGGAACCTCCCCGGGACAGCATGACCAGGGGAGGCATACTGACCCCCCTCGTGGGAACCCTGCAGCTCGTGGCGGTGGCCATGGCTTTCGCCATTCCCGTCGGGGTGGCCACGGGGCTCTACTTTGCCGAGTATGCCCGGGACGACCTGTTCACCCGCATCCTCAGGCTGGCCATCCGGTCCCTCGCCGGGGTGCCCTCTGTGGTCTTCGGCCTCTTCGGGCTCTCTCTTTTCGTGATCCTCTTCCGGTTCGGCCCGAGCCTTCTTTCCGCCGCGCTGACCCTGGCGTGCCTGACTCTGCCCCTCATGGTCACCGCATCGGAACAGGCCTTTCTTGCCGTGCCCCAGGACTACCGTGACGGCTCCTACGCCCTCGGAGCCTCGAAATGGCAGACCATCCGGCGGGTGGTGCTTCCTTCGGCGGCCCCCACGGTTATCACGGGGATCATCCTCAGCATCGGCCGGGTGGCGGGGGAGACGGCGCCCATCATGTTCACAGGCGCGGCCTTTTTCGCCCCCCATATCGCAAAGAGCCTGTTTTCCGAGGTAATGGCCCTGCCGTACCACATCTACGTCCTCGCCACGGCGGGAACGTTCATCGAAGAAACCCGCCCCATACAGTACGGAACGGTTCTCGTCCTTCTTCTTCTCGTCCTGGGAATCTGCTCCGTGGGGATATTCATGCGGTCCCGGCTTCGCCGGAGAATGCGCCGATAAGAGGGGGAGAACAATGGAAAAAATACAGATCAGCGCGAAAAACGTGAATCTCTATTACGGGGCGGCCCGGGTGCTCAAGGACGTCTCCGCGGACATCCTTGAAAAAAACGTGACGGCCCTCATCGGGCCTTCCGGCTGCGGCAAGAGCACGTTTCTGAGATGCATCAACAGGATGAACGATTTCATCCCCTCCGCCCGGTTTGAAGGAGAAATCCGAATCGACGGCACCGACATCTACGATAGGGGAACGGACGTGATCGCCCTGAGGCGGAAGGTGGGCATGGTGTTCCAGAAGCCCAACCCGTTCCCCATGTCCATCTATGACAACGTGGCCTACGGCCCGCGCCTTCACGGCATCCGGAACAGGGAAAAGCTCGACGAAATCGTCCGGAGCAGCCTTACCGGCGCCGCCCTCTGGGACGAGGTGAAGGACAAGCTCAAAAGCCCCGGCACGGGCCTCTCCGGCGGGCAGCAGCAGCGGCTCTGCATCGCCCGGGCCATAGCCACGGAACCGGCCGTCCTGCTGATGGACGAGCCCACGAGCGCCCTGGACCCCCTGGCCACCGCCCGCATCGAAGAGCTGGTGAGAGAGCTCAAGAAGAACTATACTGTGGTCATAGTGACCCACAACATGCAGCAGGCCGCCCGCATTTCCGACAGGACGGCGTTTTTCCTCCTGGGCGACCTGGTGGAGTACGACAGCACGCCGAAGATGTTCACGTCGCCCGGGGACAAGCGGACGGAAGATTATATCACCGGAAGGTTCGGCTAGGGGCCGAGGGGGGAGGACGAGCACATGAACGAAATCAACCTGAGAAAACAGCTTGAGGAGGACCTTGGAGAGCTGAAGCGAATGATCCTCCGGCTCGGGAGGATGGCGGAGGAAGCCATTTCCAGGGCGGTGTGGGCCCTCAAGAACCAGGACGCCGCCGTCGCCCGCAATGTCATCGAAAAGGACGACGAACTCGACGAGCTGGCTGAAGGAGTGGACAGTGCCTGCATGCACTTCACCGCCAGATACCAGCCCCTCGGGGAGGATCTCCGGGCCGTGACGTCCATCATGCACATGGCCATAGACCTGGAGCGGATCGGCGACTACGGCGGCAACATCGCCAAGGTGGCTCTCGACCTGGCCGACAAGGAACTCATCAAGCCCCTCATCGACATTCCCCGCATGGTGGACGCCCTCTCTTCCATGGTGGAGAAGGTGCTCACCGCCTTCGATACTGGCGATGCGGAAGGGGCGAAAACCGTCTTTCCCATGGATGATCTTCTGGACGACCTGGAAAAACAGATCATGAGGGAACTGCTGCTCATGATGATGGAGAATCCCCAGAGAATCGGCCAGGCGACACAGCTTCTGAACGTGGCCAGGACCCTGGAGCGGGCGGGGGACCACATCACCAACGTGGCGGAGCGGGTGGTCTATATCTACACCGGCAAAACCGTGAAGGCCTCCGCTTTTCGCCGCCCGAAGGAGCGGTGAGCCGTGCCCGGACAAAGAATACTTATCGTGGAGGACGAGGAGGCCATCGTGGAGGTCGTATCCCGGACCCTTCGGCGGCACGGGTATGAAACGGCCTCCGCCGCCGACGGCGATGATGCCCTCGAGAAAGCCTTCTCCCTGAGGCCTGACCTTGTGATCCTTGACCTCATGCTGCCGAAGATGGACGGATGGGAAGTCTGCAGGAGGCTCAAGGCGGACCGGCAGACCGCTTCCGTTCCCGTCCTCATGCTCACTGCCCGGAGAGAAGAGCGGGACGTGGTGGAAGGGCTGGAAATAGGCGCCGACGATTACATGAAAAAACCTTTCTCCCTGGCGGAACTGGCCGCCAGGGTCAAGGCGCTCCTCAGGAGGGCCGGCTCCGGCGAAGAAGGCAGGGTGGTGGAGGACGGCGACCTCCGGATAGAAGTGGACGGAGAGACGGCCCTGCTCCGGGGGGTCCCCCTGGATCTCAGCCCCACGGAATTCCGCCTCGTCGAAGCGCTGGCCAGGAGGATGGGACGCATCGTTCCCAGGGAGGAGCTGCTGTCAAAAATCTGGAGCTTCTACGGCGGTGACACCAGGACGGTGGACGTCCACATTTCCCGGCTGCGGAAGAAGCTTGATGACGGCAAGCGCCCGGCCCTTGCGGTCAATTCCCTCCGGGGAAGGGGCTACCGTCTCATGTGGGAGGAATGACGGCAATGCTGACCCTGAAGAAAAAGGTAATTTTCCTTGTGGCCGCCGTGGTGTTCTGTGCTTTCGGCATCAGCTGGGCTCTCCTCTACGGCGTGGTCAGGAACGGGATCGTCAGTCAGAGCAGAATGGAGCTTTCCCGCCAGACGGCCCTTCTCTCCGTTTCCCTGTCGAAGGAGGGGGTGTCCGGTTTTCTGAAGGATCTCGCTCGGTGGGAGGGAATCCTGAGAGGGAGAGTCACCCTCGTGGATTCCCGGGGTGCGGTTCTTGCAGACACGGAAAGCGACCCGTCGACCATGGACAATCACCTTTCCCGCCCGGAGGTGAAGGAAGCCCTGTCAGTCGGCGAGGGAACGGCGTTGCGGTACAGCACCACCACGAACATGCACTACCTGTATTTTGCCCGGAAGATTTCCCTTGACGGGGGGCGGACAGCGGTCATCCGGTCCGCCTACCCCCTGGAGCATCTTTCGGCGGCCTTCGCCGAGACCCGGAACAGGTTCCTCCTCTATCTCCTCGTTGCCGTGGCGCTGATCGCAGTCTTCGGGGCCGGGCTGGTCCGCCTCTTTTTCCGCCCCCTTGACCGGGTCGTCGAGTCGGCGGGAAAAATTGCCCAGGGAGAGGAAGTCCGCTTCCCCCTCATGGCCGAACCGGAACTGCAGCGTCTTTCCAGCGCCCTTGACGGCATGTCCGCCCAGCTCAGGGGAACCATGGAGGAGCTCCGGTCCGGCCGGGAGGATCTCTCCCGGATCGTCACGGCCCTTCCCGTGGGCGTTGTCCTGCTCGACGACGGCAGAAGGGTCCGCTATATGAACGGTGTCGCCGCCCGGCTGCTTGCCGTACGGGGAGACGTGCCCCCCGGAACACCGGTGGAGCGGATGCTTCCCTCCGGCGAGATGTACGGTCTCATTCTCTCCGCCCTGGAAGGGGGAGAGGAGAGCAGGGTGTTCGACCTGCCCGAACTTGACGGACGGTGCCTCGGAATAGCCTCAAGGAAGACGGCGACGGGGGTGCTCCTCGTGGTCACCGATCTTACGGAGGAACGGCGGATCGAGCAGTCCCGCAGGGATTTCGTCGCCGATGCGGGGCACGAGTTCCAGACCCCCCTGACCGCCATCCGGGCGGCAGCGGAGTACCTTCTTGAAGCGCCGGAGGAGGAGACGGCGGGGCAGCGGAAGAAATTCCTTTCATCCATCATTGTCCAGCAGGAACGGATGAGCAAACTGGTGGACGACCTTCTTCTGCTTTCGAGGATGGAATCGGAACCGCCCCTCCGGGATGCGGAGGAAACTGACCTTGCCCTTCTCCTCGCTGGAGTGGCGGACCAGTGCCGGACCCACCCCTTCGCCTCCCTGATCGCCGTCGAAACGGAATTGCCTCCGCGGGCGCCGGCGGTGGTCAGGACGGAAGACCTGTCGAGGGCCCTCTCGAACCTCGTGGAGAACAGCCTGAAGTATGTCCGGGAGAAATTCGGTACGGGCGAGGGAGGCAGGGTGACCCTGACCCTCCGGGAGGACGGGGATTTCTGGAGCATCATGGTGGCCGACAACGGGCCCGGCATTCCTCCTGAGACCGCTCCCGTGCTCTTCGAACGGTTCCGGCGGGGGGACGCCTCCCGGTCCAGGGGCGAGTGGGGCAAGGGGGGGTACGGTCTCGGTCTCGCCATAGCGAAAAGGATCCTGATCCGCTCGGGAGGGGATCTATTCTTCCGCCCCTCCGAGGCAGGAGCTCTCTTCGAGGCCCGCATTCCCAGAAAACACATCTGACAAAAACGTACGACGGTCCGGCCCGGAGCACCTTCCGGGCCGGATTTGTTTTATGGGTTGATTATTTGTTTCATGGATTGGAAAAAATAAAGTTGACAGGTTTCTTCCTCTGTCGTAACGTAGTGGAACTTTGTTTCATCCAAAGAATCGTCATTTTGGCAGGTGGAATTTATGGCAAAAAAGAGCAGGAAAGAGGAAGACGGTTTCGAATCAGCGGCAGTTCCGAACGCAGGAGGAAACGGCCTGAAGGACGAAGACGAGGGGAATGCCAAGGAGTCCGGAGGATCCATCCGGGTTCTCGACAGGGCCATGAGCGTCCTCGGGTACATGGCTGAGTCCCGGAGGCAGGTGGGCATCACGGAGATCGCCGATGCCGTGGGACTCTCAAAGGCCACGGTCCATCGCATCCTTTCGACACTGAAGGAGTACTCCGTGGTATTGAAGGACGACAGCGGACGATACCAGATGGGACCTTCCGTCCTGTTCTGGGCTGATGCCTACAGGCAGCGCGCGGGCCTTGCGGAAATTTCCCGCCCCCTGCTCCGGCGGCTGTGGGAAGAAAGCCACGAAACGGTCCATCTCTTCATATTCGAGGGAGGAGAGGCCTATTACCTGGACAAGCTTGACAGCCCCCACCCCGTGGGGATGCGTTCCCGCATAGGGGCCAAGCGCGACCTGTACAGCACGTCCGGAGGCCGGGCGATTCTCGCCGCTCTCCCGGAAGCCGAGGTGGACGCCTACCTGGACAAGACGGAACTGCTGCCCCGGACGGAGAACACCGTTACTGAGAAGGCGGAGCTGAAGAAACTCCTTGCGGCCGGCAGGGAAAGGGGTTTCTGCGAAGAAGTGGAGGAGAACGAGGAGGGCATACGGTGCGTGGGCGCGGCCATCCTCGACCTGAGGGGCTTTCCTGTGGGGGCGGTGAGCATCAGCGCCCCGGCCTACCGGTTCAGCGATACCCAGTCCCGTTCCCTCGGCGCAAAAATCCGGGATACCGCCCTGGCCATTTCCAGGGAACTGGGATACCGGGGGTAACCGGTTCAGCGAGGCGGAAATACCGGAAATCAAGGAGGATGAATCCATGGAAGTACGGAATTCGGCAAATCCGGCAGATGTAAAGCGGTACGACACCGAGGCCCTTCGCAGCGAGTTTCTTATCCAGGGACTTTTCTCCCCTGATGAAATTCCTCTCGTCTACTCCCATGTGGACAGGATGATCACCGGCTCGGCCTGCCCGGTGTCGAAGAGACTGAAGCTTGAAGGCGGCAGGGAGCTCGGGGTAGACTTTTTCCTCCAGCGGAGGGAAATGGCGGTGCTCAACATCGGAGACCCCGGCACGGTGATCACTGACGGGACATCCCACCGCCTGAACCGGTACGAGGCCCTCTACATCGGCATGGGGACGAAAGAGGTTTCCTTCGAACCCGAGGCCGGCAGCGCCCCGAAATTCTATCTTCTCAGCTGCCCGGCACACTGCGCGTGGCCCACCACCCTCATCACCGGGGAAATGGCGGTGAAACAGGCCCTGGGAACGAAAAAGGAATGCAATGAACGGGTGATCAACAAGTATGTCCACCCTGACGTGGTGAAGAGCTGCCAGCTCTCCATGGGGATGACGGAACTCGCTGAGGGTTCCGTTTGGAATACCATGCCCACCCACACCCACGAACGGCGGATGGAGGTGTACATGTACTTCAACCTCCCCGACGACGGGGTGATCTTCCACTTTATGGGACAACCCTCCGAACTGCGGCACATAGTGGTCCGCAGCGGCGAAGCGGTCATCTCCCCGAGCTGGTCCATCCATTCAGGGGTCGGAAGCACCAGCTACAGCTTCGTCTGGGGCATGGCGGGAGAAAACCAGACCTTTTCCGACATGGACGGCGTTCCCATGTCCCTGCTCCGCTAGCAGAGGGGAGAGCCGGCCCTCCATGGAAAGACTGGATGCCTTCGCGGCGCGCCTGGAACGATTGATGCTTATCGTTCTCCTTGCGGTCATGGTAATCCTGGGGCTCCTCCAGATCATCAGCCGTTTCGTCATCAAGGCCCCCATCATGTGGTCGGAGGCCCTCCTGATGTATATGTTCGTCTGGTTCAGCTTTCTCGGCGCCGGCCTGGCGGTAAGGGAACTTTCCCATTTCGAGGTGGAGATCTTCGTGGTCCGGCTTCCCCAGACAATCCAGAAACTCCTTTCCCTTGCGGTCTATTTAATGATCTTCGCCTTCGCTGTGTTCATGATCTGGAAAGGGCTCTTTCTCGTGAAGCTGAACCAGCGGCAGCTCATGGCCATGATGCCCTTCACCATGAGCGGCCCCTACATGATCCTGCCCCTGAGCGGCACCTTCATGGCGATCCATTCCCTGGCACATCTCACCGGGCTGTTTTCCCGGCATCATACGGAGTGGAGGGACTGACATGGCAGCCACAATCTTTGCGGTCTTCATTCTCCTGCTCGTTATCCGGATGCCCGTCTCCTTCTCCCTGGCCATCTCCGCGGCAATTGCCCTGGTCTTCGCCGGAAGCATGGATCCCCTGATCGTGGTGCAGCGGATGTACACTTCCGTCGAGTCCTTCTCCCTCATCGCCATCCCCTTCTTCATTCTCTCCGGAGGCTTCATGGAGAGCGGCGGCATCTCCAGGCGGCTCATTTCCTTCTCGTCCAGCCTGGTGGGCCATATCCGGGGCGGCCTGTCCATGATCAGCATCATGGCGGCCATGTTCTTCGCCGGCATTTCCGGCTCCACGGCGGCGGATACGGCGGCCATCGGCAGCGTCCTCATCCCGGCCATGGAGAAGAAAGGCTACGGGAAGGACCTGGCCACCAGCGTGGTGGGAACGGCGGGCGCCATAGGGATCATCATCCCTCCGAGCATCCCCATGATCATCCTGGGCATCACGGGAAGCATATCCATAGGAGGTCTTTTCCTCGGCGGGGTTTTCCCCGGCTTGCTCATGGGCCTGGCCCTCATGGTCACCAGCGGCATCTTCGCCCGGAAGCGGAACCTTCCCGCAGAACGGCGCGCAACGTGGAAGGAACGGTGGCATGCCTTCACCGATTCCATCCTGGCCCTCATGACCATGGTCATCATCATGGGGGGCATTCTCTCCGGCGTCTTCACCGCCACGGAGGCCTCGGTAGTGGCGGCCTTCTATTCCTTTCTCGTCGGCCGGTTCGTCTACGGGGAGCTGAAGTGGAAGGACATACCGGGGATTATGCTCAAGACGGGCATCACCACAGGCGTGGTGGTTCTCTGCATCGCCACCGCCTCCAGCTTCGGCTGGATCCTCGCTGCGGAGCAGATCCCCGACAAGATAGCGAAGGCTGTTTTCGCCCTGTCGGACAACCGGCTGGTCATCCTCTTCCTCATGAACGCCCTCATGCTGTTCATGGGCACGTTCCTCGACATTTCGCCCATCATCATCATTCTCGTCCCCATTCTCTTCCCCATCGCGAGACAGCTCGGCGTGACCCCCATCCACTTCGGCATCATGACCATCGTGAACATGGCCATCGGGCAGTGTACCCCGCCGGTGGGCATTTCCCTTTTCGTCGCCACGGGGATCGCGAAGGCAAAACTCGGAGAGATCCTGGGAGCCTACTCCAAATATCTCCTTACCATGATATTGGTTCTTGCGCTGATCACAGTGTTTCCGCAGATCATCACCTTTCTGCCCCAGATGATTATGGGGCTGAAGTAGACTTCTGCGAATGGAAAGGACCCAAATCCCGGGAAGGGGGGAGTGGAAGGAAAAACACCCATGCTCTAAGAGGAAGGCAGCAGTCCAGGCTTGGGAGACTCCCTCTCCGCAGGAGGGAGCAGCGGATGTGGAAGCAGAAAAGAAGGAGGTAATTACATGTTCGGTAAAAAGACCTTTAGTCTCGCGCTTCTTTTCGTTTTTCTTGCGGCGTCCTTTGCCTATGGGGCACCGGTGGTCCTGAAACTCTCCAACGTTCTGCCCGACGGCAACCCCACCACGGAGTCCATGGTCTTTTTCGCCGAGAAGGTGAAGGAGAAGACCGGGGGAACGGTGGAAGTCCGCCTCTTCAACAACAGCGCACTCGGCGGCCAGAGAGAAGCCCTTGAGAGTCTCCAGGCCGGGACTATCGAGATGTGCATGGCCAACGCCGGGCCCATGGGGCAGTTTGTCCCCACAATGGATGTATTGTCCCTTCCCTACGTCTTCCAGAGCACGGACCACATGTTCAAGGCCCTCAACGGCAAGGCCGGCGAGATGATCAAGGCCGACATCGAGAAGGCCGGGTTCGTCTTCCTCTACTGGGGCGACGGCGGTTCCCGGAACCTCATCAACAACAAGCGCCCCATCACGAAGCCCGAGGATCTGAAAGGGCTCAAGATCCGCGTCATGGACAGCAAGCTCATGGTGAACACCCTTAACGCCATGGGCGCCATCGCCACCCCCATGGCACAGGGCGAAGTCTACAGCGCCCTCCAGCAGGGCGTGCTCGACGGGTGGGAGAACAACCCCGTCACCCTTCTGACCCTCAAGCTTTACGAAGTGTCCAATATTTTCTCATGGACCCGGCATTTCATGGTTCCCGACCTGGTCATTATCAGCAAGCAGGCTTTTGCCAAGCTCACCCCTGAACAGCAGAAGGCCCTGGTCGAGGCGGGACATGAGGCCGAGGCGAAACAGCGTGAATACTGGAACGCCTTCGTCGGCAAGACCGTGGAGGAGTTGAAGACCCATAACGTGAAGTTCAACGAAGTGGACGTGGCTCCCTTCGTCCAGGCGGTCCAGCCGGTGTGGGAGGAGTACAAGGCGAAGTTCGGAACGGAACTGCTTGATCTCATCATAGCGGCGAACAAATAGGATCGAAAAGCGGCGGGAAGGACCCGCGGGTCCTCCCGCCCGAAAATGCGGACCGCCACTCCGGGTTTTACCCCGCCGGTGTTCCGGAAGACTGCAACAGGACGGCAGGGGAAGTGACTCAAAATTCCCGCGGTTTTTCCGGGCTGACTTTGGGCCGGAGCTGTGCGGCCTGTTCGAAGATCATTTTTTGCCCGGACCGGCTGTCTCTGCCGTTTCCCGGTGCAGGCCCGCAACGGGCGGAGGTGAAGTGCGTGCGAAGTGCCAAACTTGTTGCTCCGAAGCAAATACGGATTTTCGAGGACAGGATGCCCCTTCCGACGGAAGGAGAGGTCCTCGTCAGGGTGAAGGCGGCCGGGATCTGCGGCTCCGATCTTCACATCTACCGGGGAGAGCGGTCGGACGTGGCCCTTCCAAGGATTCTCGGCCACGAGCTTGTGGGCGAGGTGGAATCCGTGGGAAGCGGCGTTACCAGGTTCTCAAGGGGTGACCGGGTGACCGTGGATCCCGTGGTTTCCTGCGGAAAGTGTGTTTCCTGCCGCAGGGGGTACGACAATCTCTGCAGTTCCGTCAAGTGTCTGGGTGTCCAGGTAGACGGAGGATACTGTGACTATATCGCCGTTCCGGAGGAGAAAGTGTACTCCCTTCCCTCAGGATTGGCCTGGGAAAAAGCCGCCCTCATCGAGCCCTTCTCCATAGGGGCGGAAGTGCTCGCCAGGAGCGAAGTGCGGGAGGGAGACAAGGTCCTCGTCATCGGGGCGGGAACCATCGGCCTCTGCATTCTGCAGGCCATGAAGCTTGCAGGGGCGGAAGTGCTCATAACCGATTTCGCGGACAGCCGCCTGAAGGCGGCCGAAACTCTCGGGGCCGACAAAACGGTCAACGGCAGGACCGGGGACCTCGCCGCGGCGCTGGCCGATTTCACCGGCGAATTCGGCGCCGACGTGGTCGTGGAGGCTGTGGGTATGCCCCGCCTGCTGGAGGAAAGCCTTGGATATGCCGCTCCGGGGGGACGGATCGTGGTGCTCGGCTTTCACCCGGAACCAGCCAAAATTCCGGAGGTCATCGTGGTGAAGAAGGAACTCAAGATCGTCGGCTCCCGGATGAACTGCCGCCGGTTTCCCCAGGTCATCGAATGGTTCGAAAAGGGGCAGGTGAACCCCGAGCCCCTGATCTCCGCGGTCTATCCCTTCGAGAAAATCGACACAGCCTTCCGGGAAATACTGGAAGATCCCGAAAAGTACCTCAAGGTCCTCATAACCTATTGACGGAAAAGACGCGAAAGGAAGGCGAAAACAGATGATTCTTGACTCGTTCAGGCTTGACGGCAAGGTGGCCGTCGTCACCGGAGCGCGGAAAGGCCTCGGCTTCGGCATAGCGGAAGGCCTTGCCGAGGCGGGGGCCGACATCGTGGGAGTAGGTCCCATCCCCATGCCCGAGACGGAAAAGGCGGTGACGTCCCTCGGCAGAAAGTTCCTTTACGTTGAGGCCGATCTCACCTCCCAGGAGAGGATTCCGGACATCGTGGCGGAGACCGTGGCCGGCCTCGGGTCGCTGGACATCCTGGTGAACAACGCGGGCATCATCCGCCGGGCGGACATCCTGGAATTTTCGGAGAAGGACTGGGACGACGTGATGAACGTCAACCTGAAGAGCCTGTTCTTCCTCTCCCAGGAGGCAGCACGGCAGATGG
>Ga0334889_1003547_pt1 | contig 15193 bp, 15 predicted proteins | sample GraSluR1_MG_2_FD_207222 | JGI IMG/M metagenome (GOLD analysis project Ga0334889, IMG submission 207222) | Sludge microbial communities from methane-producing bioreactor in Wageningen University, Netherlands - Granular Sludge_8_08-R1 | ecosystem: Engineered > Bioreactor > Anaerobic > Unclassified... | reverse complement strand
CCCGGCGGGACGGAGTAGCCCGTTCGATGGAGGAATGGATGAGCAGTCCGGATGTACAGATCGGGGTTGTCGGGGCAGGCAGCTGCACTGCAGGGGAGTACGCGGCGGCAGAGGCCATCGGCAGGCTCATCGCGGAGGAGAAGGGGATCGTCTGCTGCGGTGGGCTTGGAGGAGTGATGGAGGCGGCATGCAGGGGCGCACAATCGAAAGGCGGTCTTACCGTGGGAATAGTGCCCGACACAGGGGATGGAAACGCCTACCTCGACGTGGTCATCCGCACTGGTCTCGGGCATGCCAGGAATGTCGTGGTCGTCCAGACCGCGGACGCGGTCGTCGCAGTCGGTGGAGCCCTCGGGACCCTCTCCGAACTGGCAATCGCGTTAAAACTGGGAAGGGCGGTATTCGGGTACCGCACCCATGACCTTCCCGGTGTCGTGGCCTGCGAAACGCCCGAAGAGGCGGCTGTCAGGGCACTCGACGCAGCACGCCGGTTTCGGTCGAATCATAGCCCCCGAGCCGTTCGAGAACAGATCTGAACTCTTCGGACCTGACGGCATCCACGATGACACCGATACGCGGATCGGAGAGGATCTCCTGCGGGATGGCGAGCTCGTACCGTTCTCGTGCGACGGGAACGAAGACAAGTCCCAGGGCCCGGGCGGCGCTGTACACGCACATGCCCGCATCGGCCTCCCCGCTCTTCACCGCGAGAGCTACCGCGAGGTGGGTGGTGACCTCGCGGTCGTATCCCTGGACCAGGTCAGGTGATATCCCTGCTCTTCGAAGCTCGTAATCGAGGAGTATCCTGGTCCCCGAGCCCTTCTGCCGGTTGATGAAACGAATGTCCGGCAGGTCGGAGAGGCTGTACCCCTCCCGGGAGGCGATCCCCTGCTCCCTCTCCGCGATGCAGAGGAGCGAGATATCCTCTCCGGGGAGGTACTTCTCCAGGTATTCCCTGTTGTAGTCGCCGTCCGGGGAGAGGAGGTGCATCGGAGCGGCATGGCAGTCCCCCCGCTTCAGGGCGAGCACACCCCCCATGCTTCCGACGTGGGTGGAATGTATCTCCACGCCGCCCCTCTGGGCGAGTTCTGAAAGATAATCGAGAACCGGGTCATGGCTCCCGGTCACGAGGACCGACGATTCGACACCTGAACGGGGGACCATCAGGGTGACCGGCACCTCCCCGCCGGCCTCGTACCCCTCGACGCTGGACGGTATGCGGAGGTAGCCGTTCGCCCTGACCGCGCTCATCTGGATGCCCGACCCCCTCGACTGCGGTGTCGCGACGAACCGGTCACCGATCTTTCCGAGAGAGAGCAGGACGAATTCGTCCGTCCCCACATCGGAGTGAAGCGTCGACGTGAGCCGGGCCGGAACGGAACCGGGTTCGGGGACAAAAAGCCCGCACCGGGAGAGGAGGGGGAGGAGCAGTTCGCGGATGACGGTCAGGGCGCCGAGCGGGTATCCCGGCATCCCGATAACCGGCTTCTCATTGATCTTTCCAATGATCACCGGTTTTCCGGGCTTGATTGCGACGCCGTGGATGAACACTTCACCGAGCTCGCCGATGACGTCCGCGGTATAATCACGGGTGCCGGCGGAAGATCCCGCCGAGACGATGACCAGGTCGTTCTCCCGGACCGCGGTAACGATCGCCTGCCTGATGAGGTCAGGCTCGTCGGGTGTCAGAGGGTACCTGGTGCAGGTGGCCCCGAACGCCCGGAGCCAGGCCGCGGCCATCATCGTATTGCTCTCAACGACCTGCCCCGGGCCGGGCCGGGTGCCGGGCGGGACGAGCTCGCTTCCCGTCGGGATGAGGCCTGCACGAAGGGTGATGACAGGGACCTGTGTAATTCCATAGGTCGCCAGTGGTCCGACCTCGTGGGGGCGGATCAGGTGCATCGAGGGGATGACCATCTCGGACTCGGCGATATCCTCTCCGGCAGGACGCACGTGCTGCCAGGGTGGGACCGCTTTTTGTATTGTATACCTTCCGTTCTCCTCCCAGACATCCTCTATCATGACCACGGCATCGAATTCCGGCGGGACGACGTTGCCCGTATTCACCCGCTTTACCGATTCGAGAGTGACGGGATTGTATTCGCTTGCCCCTGCCGTATCGGCACTTCTGACCGCGATCCCGTCCATTGCAGAGAGGTGGACCTCCGGCACAGAGAACCGGGTGAAAACTGGTTCTGCCGTCACCCGTCCTGCCGAGTCTTCGACAGGAACGTCCTCGATGACCCGGACTGGAGGAAAAGCGGTCGACAGGGTATCGAGCGCCTCTTCCAGGGATACAAGGGAGAGGTAGCGCTTCACCACCGGAACACTTCCACTTCGTCCCCCTGCTCGAAGCCCTCGCTTCCCGCAGGAACCCTGATGAGGGCATTGCTCCTGACAAGGGTGTTCAGGAGTCCCGACTTGCCGAAGAGAGGGTGGGCACAGCCGTCTTTTACAAAGACCCTGATGTAGTCCTCCCTTCCTTTCATGGACGGAACGTTCCGTGCAAGGATTGCTCTCTCGACCAGGCGCTCGCTTTCCCGTTCCCCTGTCAAGCCACGGAAGAGCGGCCTGCCTATGACCGTCATGACCACGAGAGCGGACGCCGGATGACCGGGAAGCCCGAGGACGGGGACCCGCCCCAGTCTGCCGATGATGGTGGGTTTTCCGGGGGCGAGTGCGATCCCGTGCACCAGGACTTCCCCGTTCTCCCTGATCAGGTCGGCGCACATGTCCCGGTCGTCCTTCGAGCTCCCCCCTGATATGAGGACCCCGTCACATTCGGTCATAGCGGTCCTGAGGGCATTGCCAAGAGATTCACGATCATCCCTGACTATGCCGTACAGGCGCGATTCGCACCCGACGGAGTCGAGGAAGGAGCGGCACATGTAGCTGTTCACGTCCCGGACCTGGCCCCCGGTGGGCACTGCATCAACCGGTACCAGTTCGCTGCCTGTTGAGATCACTCCGACGAGGGGCTTTTTCCGCACCGGCACATCCTTCTTTCCAACGGCTGCGAGGGCGCCCGTGTCCTGGATGGAGAGGCGCCTCCCCTCCGTAAGGACGAGCTCGCCGCTTGCGAAGTCCTCTCCTCTCCGCACCATGTTCTCGCCGTTTGCCATGGGCTTCTTTACGAGGACCTGGTCTCCGAGCAGATCGCAGTATTCGACCATGGCGACGGCATCGGCACCTTCGGGCAGTGGAGCCCCCGTGGGGACGTAGACGCATTCGCCGCGATGAACGGAGAGATCTGTTCCTCCGCCCATCACGACCCGCCCGACAAGTCGGAGCATGGCCGGGATCGCCTCTCCCGCACCGGTCGTATCAGAGGATCTGACCGCGTACCCGTCCATTACAGACCTGTCAAAACCGGGGATGTCCACATCGGCGTGGATATCCCGGGCCAGGACACGGGTATATGATTCCCCGAGGGGGACGAGTTCCTCGGGCATGGGGCCCGACAGCCCGCTCGCGATCTGTTGCGCTTCGCTGACGGGAATGGTCTGTAAAAAGAGGCTCATTTAAAGCAGCCCAGCTGGCAACCCCGTATCTTTACCCCGAATTTGTTGCAGTACCTGGCGATATCCAGTTTCGTTATACCATAGGTATCTGAAATTTCGAATGCCTGCGGGCACCTGATCTCCTTTCCTATTCCTTCCTTCTGAAATGCTTCCCGTATCTTCTCTTCATCCATAGTAACGATAATTGGTGTACAAAAAGATAGAGTTTATTCTATTCATCAGGGTACAGGTACCCGGAAAAGGGAGAGACAAAGATACCATGAGGATATGCCTGATCAATTCACGCCAGGATCCGGGCGGGACAAACATCCGCAGCCGGATGGAGGAACTCCTGGAGACGCCACACGAACAGCCCTATCCTCTTGAACTGCATGAATATTCATTCCTGGAGACAGAAGAGCGCCTCATCTTCCAGGATCACATCGATGAGGGACTCGAATCAGATCTCATCATCTTCCTCTCGCGACATGCGAGCATGAACCCTGTCCCCCAGCTCACGGTCCACGTGACAGGAAACCTATCGACGGCCGATTTCGGCGGGATCCCCGGATCTCTCGCAGTCGCAGCACCGGCCTGGATGCATGCCATTCTCGGGAACCTCTCCCGGCACGCGCCTCCGGGCTACCGTGTATCGTACGAGGCCACGCACCACGGCCCGACAGAGATCTCCACGCCGTCCCTCTTTGTCGAGGTGGGAAGCACCGCGAAGGAATGGAGCGATCCCGTGGCAGGAACGGCTGTCGCGATGAGCGTGCTCGAGGCGTCGCCCGGGTGTTGCATACCCCTGATCGGCCTTGGAGGGACCCATTATGCCCGGAGAGAGACCGAGATCTCACTCACCTCGAGGGGTGCATTCGGCCATATCGCACCTTCAAGGGAGATTTCGTCGATCGATCCGGGGATGATCATGCAGATGGCCGAAAAGAGCGGTGCGGTGGCTGCATTCATCGATAAAAAAGCGTTGCGAAGCGACGAGATCAGGAGTATCGAGGACGCACTCCTCCCATGCGGACTCGTCAGGCTCAACGAGAGCGACATTCTCAACTTCGGGGACATCACCTGGGAACAGTACCGTGCCGTCCTGGACCTGGCCTTCGAGGTGGACCCGGACTGCCGGCCAAACCTTCACAGGCCGAAGAGAGGCACTCCGGTCATCCTCCGGTTCAGCCCGGGGCTGCTCGAGGAGGCACAGAAAGCCGATCAGAAGGCCCTGTTCGAAGGGATATCAGCTATCCCGCTGGTCCACCTTCAATCACCCTCCGGATCGATTCTGCCCCAATTCATCATCACCGGGGAGAATCCCCGGGAAATACTCAATGCTTTAATAAGCTTATGCGTTACACTCATACGTAAAGAACAGGAGATTTCAATTGCTGGCGATCATCTCACCATCCGTAAAATCAGGTTTGACCCCCGGAAAGCGCGAGAACTCGGGGTACCGAAGGGACCACTCTATGGGGAACTGGTGAAGGGGCGCACCATACGGGTCAACGACCAGGTCATCACGCCGGAGATGGTCCGGGCCAGCACTGAAAGAACCATCCACATTCCGGGTTTGGAGAACTATACATGAAATCAATTGTGGAAGAGGCCTTGACCAGGGTGAGGGACGAATCACCTGATGTCTTGCAAAATAACGAGGATTTAGACCAGATCCTCAGAGAACTGAAGACGGAGATCGCGGTAATCGGCTGCGGGGGGAGCGGGTCGAATACCATCACCCGCATGATGGAGGAGGGTATCCACGGTGCACGCCTGATCGCACTCAATACCGACGCCCAGCACCTCATCCACACCCGTGCAGACCACCGTATCCTCCTCGGCCGCCAGCGTACCAGGGGTCTTGGTGCAGGCTCAATACCCCAGATCGGGGAGGAAGCCGCACTCGAGAACGAGCAGGATATAAAGAGAGCGGTCACCGGATGCGACATGGTCTTCATCACCGTCGGCCTTGGAGGCGGTACCGGCACGGGAGCCGCCCCGATTGTCGCCAAGGCGGCACGCGAGGAGGGTGCCCTGACCATCGCCATCGTCACCCTGCCCTTCACCGCCGAGGGTGCGATCCGGATGGAGAACGCGGAAGCGGGCCTGGAAAGGCTGCGAGACGTCGCAGATACGGTCATCGTCGTCCCCAACGATCGCCTGCTCGAAGTCGTCCCGAAACTGCCCCTGTATGCCGCATTCAAGGTCGCAGACGAGGTCCTGATGAGAGCGGTGAAGGGGATCACCGAGCTCATCACCATGCCCGGTCTTGTCAATCTCGACTTTGCCGACGTCCGCACGGTGATGGAGCGTGGCGGGGTGGCGATGATCGGGATGGGCGAGAGTGACAGCGAAGACAAGGCCGCCGATTCCGTGAAGAAGGCTATCCGTTCCCCACTCCTCGACGTGGACATATCGGGCGCCTCGGCAGCCCTTGTCAACGTCATCGGCGGACCTGACATGACAATGGAGGAGGCCGAGGGTGTGATCCAGGAGGTCTACAACCGGATAGACCCGTCGGCCCGTATCATCTGGGGTGCGCAGATCGATCCTGGCATGCAGGAGCGGATGAGGACGATGCTGGTTGTGACCGGTGTACGGTCGCCACAAATATATGGTAGGAATGAAAAAATAACCCCGAAAGTTCAGAGGCAGTTTGAGATAGACTTTCTGAAGTGATTGACGATGGAAATATCGAAACCGGATGTAAAATTCAATATAAATGAAGAGCTTTTCCGAAAATACTGGCGTATACTGAAATTAGCCCGGACGCCAAAGAAGGAAGAGTTCTCCAAGATCGCGCTGGTGGCTGCAGCGGGCGTAATCATAGTCGGCGTTATCGGATTCCTGATATATGAGGGCATGCTTGTACTGCCATGATGGATATGGAAGGGGATTCCAGCCGTATTTTTGCTATTAAGACCACATCGAAGCAGGAACGGACTGTTGCCGACAATATCATGAAGGCCATCGCCACCGGGGCCACAGACGTCAAGGTGACCGCAATAATCGTTCCTGACGAGCTGAAAGGATACGTGCTCGTCGAGACGCCCGAGAGCCTGCCAAGGATCGAGCAACTGGTCGAGAAGGTTGCGCATGCGCGCACCGTGGTCAGGGGCGAGACGTCACTCGGCGAAGTCGGACATTTCCTGGTGCCCAAGCCCGTGGTGAGCGGCATCTCCGAGGGCACCATCGTGGAACTGATCGCCGGACCTTTCAAGGGCGAGAAAGCGGTCGTAAAGCGTATAGATGCTGGCAAAGAAGAGATTACCGTGGAGCTCTACGAGAGCGTCCTCCCCATACCCATCACGGTGCGGGGGGACAGTGTCAGGGTCGTCGATAAGGGCGACGATAACGAATAACCCTGTTCTTTTCCGGTCTGCTGGTATACCTTTAAGTCTGGTCGCGTATACCTTACTTAACCCACGCTGAGTACCCAGTTTTACGGGACGGCATGGTGATACTATGGCAGAAGTGGTCGAGGTTTTGGTACCAGGAGGCAAGGCGACCGCAGGTCCGCCTATCGGGCCCGCACTGGGACCTCTCGGTATTAACGTGAAGGCGGTTGTTGACGAGATCAACAAGCAGACTGCGACCTTCAACGGCATGCAGGTGCCGGTGAGGATCGAGGTCGACGAAAAGAAGAACTTCACTGTCTCCGTGGGTATTCCGCCCACGACGGCACTCATCAAGAAAGAGGTTAATGTCGAGAAGGGGTCTCCGGAGCCCAATATGCAGATCGTGGGAGACTTGCCGATGGAGGCCGCTGTCAGGATTGCCCGTATGAAGCAGAACGATATGCTCTCCTATGACCTGAAAGGAGCGGTCAAGGAAGTTATCGGTACCTGTGTGAGTATGGGTGTCAACGTCGACGGGAAACGACCAAAAGAGGTCTTTGCCGCGGTCGACGCTGGCGAATATGACAAGCTTCTCGCAGAATAGAAGAAGATTACCATAGAAGATCAGGAAAGGTCGAAGTACTATGGAGGAACCAGATGGTAGAAAGGGCCAGAATTTTACAGGCCGTGCAGACGGCAATTGAAAAAGCGCCAAAACGCAAATTCTCTGAGAGCGTAGATATTACCGTCAATCTCAAGAATATCGATATGGCGCAGCCCAAAAATCGTATTGACGAGACGATTCTTCTCCCCCACGGAACAGGGAAAAAGGTCGGCATCGCGGTTCTCGGGAAGGGTGATATCACAACGCAGGCCAAGGAGGCCGGCGTCGACCTTATCATCGGCCCCGAAGAGATCGAACGGCTCGGCGGTGAACCGCGTGAAGCTCGCGCAGTTGCCGGCAAGTACCGTTTCTTCCTCGCAGACACCAGCGTCATGCCCCTTGTCGGCAGGTGGCTGGGTCCGAGGCTCGGTCCGCGTGGACGTATGCCCACCCCGATTCCGGGAGGGACCGATATCAGGCCGATTGTAGAGCGGCTGCGGAACTCCGTGAAGATCAGGACGAAGGACAAGAAGACATTCCATGTCAAGGTGGGCTCCACCGAGATGTCCCCCGACCAGATCGCGGACAACATCGACGCGGTTCTCAAGAGAGTCGAATCCGTTCTTGAACAGGGTGCATTGAATGTCCATTCGGTCTATGTCAAGACCACGATGGGTCCGGCAGAGAGGTTGGTCTAGATGGCGCTGTACACCCATCATCTCCCGGCATGGAAGAGGAAGGAAGTCGAGGAGATCAAGGAGGACGCAGGCAGGTTCACCCTTGTCGGACTCGTGGACATGTACGGCATCCCTGCAGCCCAGCTCCAGCTCATCAGGCGGAACCTGAAGGGCAAGGCAAAGATCAAGATGACGAGAAACACCCTGATCACGCACGCTTTCCAGGAGATGGGCGGCGAGATTTCAGGGTTGCTCTCCCACATGTCGGGTCACTCCGCGTTGATCTTTACCGACGACAACCCGTTCAAGCTCTTCAAGACGCTGGAGAAGACCAAGACGAAGATGGCCGCAAAGCCCGGTGAGACCGCACCCGAGGACATCGTCGTGCAGAAGGGGCCGACCAGTTTCAAGCCCGGCCCGATCGTCGGGGAACTTCAGCAGGCCGGCATCCCTGCCGCAATCGAGGCAGGCAAGGTCAAGATCCGGGAGACCCGGACGGTTGTGAAGAAAGGCGAGGCGATAAACCCGAAACTCGCAGATGTTCTTGCAAAGCTGGACATCAAGCCGATGGATATCGGGTTAATCCTCCAGGCTGCGTATTACGAAGGCAGCATCTACGAACCGTCGGTGCTCGCGATCGACGAGCAGGTCATATACGACCAGATCACCCTGGCGGCACGGCAGGCGTTCAACCTCTCGATCAACGGGGCAATACTGACCCGTGATACAGCTGAAACGATCATTACAAAGGCTGTCAGAGAGGCACGCGGACTTGCAGTGGAAGCAGACATCTACGAAAAGGATGTCATTGATGCGATTATTGGTAAAGCCTACAGACAAAGTGCAGCCCTCCAGAACATCGTGGAAGGGAAATAAGAAAGATTGGATTGAGGTGAAAAGAGATGGAATATATCTATGCAGCCCTTCTCCTGCACAAGGCAGGAAAGGCGATCAAGGAAGATGATGTAAAGGCAGTTCTGACCGCTGCCGGTATCGCAGTCGACGAATCCCGTGTAAAGGCGCTTGTCGCAGCGCTTGAGGGTATCGATATCGAGGACGCCATCAGCAAGGCGGCCGTAGCGCCGGTTGCCGCGGCAGCCCCCGTGGCAGCAGCCGCACCTGCAGCAGCCGCAGAAGCCGCAGCTGAGGAGCCCGAGGAAGACAAGAAGGAAGAGGAAGAGAGCGGCATGGCAGGGCTCGGCGCCCTGTTCGGCTAAAAACCCTTCTTTTTTCCGGCAACTATCCGCAGGCAGGAGCACTGCCGGCTTTTTCGCTGTTTTCGATTTATTTTCGCCAGTTTTGCTATTTTTAGGCTCTTTTCTACCAGTTGTGGGTAGGATTGATGAACGGGATACATCGTATGGGACTGTTCACCAGCATATCCCCACATGTGATGCCACGTCGCCGCCCGAAAATATCGCGAGGCTTTTTGCCCTCGACCCGGGGTGACCTGCGGTCACCTTCAGATTTTGAGCAATTGGATACGAGTTCAGTGAGGATGCCACGGCGGCGGTTGTGAGTGACTACAACTGGTATGTCGATAACAATTCGATTCAGTCTCCCCACGCAAAACAGCGGGGGGCATTCTTTTGCCCACCCGTGACGGAGGACGTATGTGCCGGACAGGGCCAGGAGAGCACTCCGGGGAGTGACACTTCAACCACGACCATCCAATACATGTAAATATGACCGTCTCGTCTGATATCTGGAATTCACATGGAACCTGTTGGACGGATATTTATGCTCGTATGCGGGATCATGGTCCTCATCAACTTCCTCTCGGTGCTGTAAGGAACGCGTGAGGAATCGGTGGACACGGGCCCTGGCGATCTCCAAGCGCACCGGTGTGGCTTTGCAGGGCCGACGAAGAATTACGAACACCCGGAGGACAGCCCCGCCTCTTCACCAGGCAGGCGGGCTCTCCAGGGGATGGATCTTTTTCCTGGTCCCAAATCTTCGTCCCTGATTTTCCGGGGAGAAGATCGGGACCCAAAACTTTGTTGTGTATCGCATCCCAACACTGGGGAAACGGGTCGTGGGCATTTCCCTGCGATCCAGCGACTGTTATCGCGGGAAGGAATGGTGTAATGGCGGCGGTTATCGAAGTCTCATCGCTTGGAAAGGAATTTGGGGGGAGGCGCGTTGTGGACAACATCACCTTCTCGGTGGAGAAGGGCGAGGTGTTCGGGTACCTGGGGCCGAACGGCGCTGGGAAGACCACGACGATGCGGATCCTGCTCGGGCTGCTTGCGCCGACGTCGGGGTTTGCACGGGTGCTCGCATCCGACCTTGCCGTCGATGACCGGGCGAGGGGTGATGTCGGTGTCCTGATGGAGAACAACGGCCTCTACGAGCGCCTGAGTGCCAGGGAGAACCTGGAGTATTTCGCACGGCTCTATGGTATCGAACGCCCGAAGGATCGCGTATCAGAACTCCTCGAGTTTACGGGGCTCCAGGACAGGAGCAGCGAGCCCGTCGGCACCTTCTCGACTGGGATGAAGCGGAAGCTCGGGATAGCCCGGGCTATCATGCACGAGCCGGAGATCGTCTTCTTCGACGAGCCGACGTCAGGGCTCGACCCTGAAGCACAGCACATGGTGAGGGAACTCATCCTCGATCTCTCGAAGAGAGAGGGCATGACCGTATTCTTAAATTCCCATAACCTGGACGAGGTGCAGAGGATATGTACCCGCGTGGCGATCCTGCACCGGGGCAGGATACGGGCTCTTGACAGTGTCAGAAACCTTGTCCGTGGTGGAGGGAAGAGTGTGTACGTCGTGACACTCGCGGATCCGGCGGCCGGAACTGCCGCCGTCGATATTCTCTCTTCGGCAGGCGGGCTCTCGGAGATCTCGGCAGAGGACGGTCGCGTATCCATGTCCCTTGACTCTCTCCAGCCCCACGAGGTCATCTCTCTGCTCGTGAACGGAGGAATCGGGGTGGACGAAGCCCGGAGGGAAGCACGATCCCTGGAAGAGATCTATCTTGGTGTGATGCGCCAGGCGGAAGGTGACGTCTCGTGAGGGGTGTCCTGGTCGTCGCGGAAAAGGAGATTTGGCAGCTGCTCCGGTCGAAGAACGTTCTCGTCTCGGCCGTCCTCTTCATCGTCATCTTCGGGGGCATGACCGGGCCGGCAATGCTTGCGGGGAGCGATGCCGACCCCGTGCAGGTGATGGACCAGCTCCTCTTCTACCTCGTCCTCGTGCTCGGCGTATTCTCGGCCTATCTCTTCACGGGCCAGGTCTTTCTCCGGGAGAAGCAGGAAGGGGTCGTGGAGACCCTCCTCTGCACTCCCCTCTCTCTCCGCGAGATCTGGCTTGGGAAGGTGGTGGGGATCGTCGTCCCGGCCACCGTTCTCTCGTACCTGGCATCGGTGATCATCGTCCTCGTCGGGTCAGCCGTGCTCGGGACGACCGTGTGGCCCTCACCTCCCGTTATCCTGCATATCCTCGTGGTCGTCCCCGCATTCATCGGTGCGGGAGCGGGACTGATCGGGTTTGCGCAGCTCCTGCTCGGGATGAGGGAGAACCAGGTATTGAACTTTGCCATCATCTTCGGGCTCATCTTCCTGATCAGTTTCACGCAGGCGATCCTCGGCCCGTCGTTCTCGGTCACGTGGGGAGTTGTCGCCGCAGTCCTGGCGCTCGCCGCAGTGATCATCATGGGTACGGCGTGGCTGACGAGGGTCCTTTCGAGGGAGCGTATCGTGACGACCCTTCCCGACTGATCAGCGGTCGGGATGAGGGCTGCCGGGTGTTCAGCTACCGCCCGGCATCCACGGGGTCGCACTCGACAACCACCGTCCCGTCGGAGAGACGGACCGGCCGGAGGGAGATCTCTATCTTCTCTCCGTCACGGCACCGGATGGTAAATGTTCCATCTGAAGGACTATGATCCGAGTCCAATAGATCAACCGCCTTTTTCCGGTACTCCGGATCAGGAAATACCTTCTCCAGCCATGCATCCATGTGGGGGATGTCCTCCGATGTGTAACCGAATTCATCTGAAAATCCCGGATTGACGAGAATTGACTTTCCTTCCTGGTTAAAAACAAGGGCTGGTTTATCTGACAGGGTAACCAGGTCAAAAAACCGCTGTTCGCTGCGTAAAAGGCGGTCTTCAGTCATTCTTCGGGCGATTGCTATTGATGCCTGGCGTAAGAACGACTCGATGGCCTGCCTGTTCCCGAGTATCTCGTCCGGTCCAAGACCAATTCCGACTATTCCAAAGACCTGATCCTGCCATACGAGGCCTGTGCTGTAAATCTTTCCTATGTTGAAGGCCTTTAGTATTGTGTTACATTCATCTTTTGGAAACTGATGAGCGCTTAGATCGTAGAAGGATACCCTCTCATCATCGAAAAAAGGTTTGAATTGATATTCTCTCATCGTTTTTATAGAGGAGGGGGTCTCAAAAAATGGGGAACTGGAATAGACACTCTCAAGAGGAAATTCCATCCCCACGAGATTCCTTCCAATAATATCTTTCGTTTTCTCTCGAAATTCCTGGTCTTCTTGAGCCTTAACAAAAAACGTATCTGTTAATTCGTCGTAGGACTCCACCCAGCACCTAGGTCTCCCTGGCAATAATTCCACCAGCCTGTCCGCGATGTACTGGTAGATATCCGCCTCAGGGGGAAGATCGACGAGCTCCATCGCTGTCCGTGCCAGAAACTCCATGTTCTTGAGGTGACGTTTCTTCTCGGTGATGTCCTCCAAAACGATGGTAAGACCCGTCTCACCGGCCTCGAAACTGGTCGGGATCACCTCCATCTTGAAGAACAACTCGTCGTTTCCAACCCGGGACCGAACATCGGTGATGACCTGCTCCTTATCCGTCGACTCGATTATACCGAATACGTCCGGTTCGGAGACGATGGGAAGTTTCAGCGCCCGCAGGTTCTTTCCGATCAGATCGTCCTTGGTGTATCCGGTGAGAGCGGTGTACTTATCGTTTGCCTGGACGATGTTCATATTCCGGTCAAGGATCAGGATCATGTTCTGCGTGAAACAGAGGAATGCCGAGAGCGGGACACGCTGCGATAACCAGTAGACCCGTGCAGTCCCGATCTGCCGCGTGTCGACCTTCCCTTCCGCCTTGAGGACGTCGAGCTGCCGTGCGATTGCGTTCCGGTCTCTCTTCAGCTTCTTTGCGATGTCGGTTATCGACATGCCCCGCGGACTGAACTTGAGGAGTTTCAGTATCGCGGCAGATGCATCATCCCCCACTTCCATGGAAGGTAGATTATGGACTGGCGTAAATGAATCTTTCTTTATACTATCTGCTGCATTTATGGGTTGTTACAGATATGGGATAAGAATTTGAAAAAACTCTTCACGATATTTTTGATTTCATTTCGCACCCGACAACGACCGTCCCATCGGAGAGACGGACTGGCTGAAGGGAGATCTCTTTCTCCCTGCCATCACGACATCGTATGGGGAATGTTCCGTTTGAAGGGACATGATCCGAATCCAATAGAGCAACCGCCTTTTTCCGGTACTCCGGATCAGGAAACGCCATCTCAAACCATCTCCCCTTTGTTGGGACATCTTCATGTGTGTAACCGAACTCCTCGGTGAACCTTGGATTGACGAGAACGATACGACCGTCCCTACCTATAACAGCAGATGGATGGATGGAGGATGTGACAAGCTCCCGGAACCGTTGTTCGCTGCGTAAAAGGCGGTCTTCAGTCATTCTCCGGGCGATTGCTATTGAGGCCTGGCGGAGGAACGACTCGATCGCCTGTTTATTTTCAAGTTCTTCGCCTGGTCCATGAAATATCCCGACCAGACCAAAGAGCTTCTCCTGCCAGACAAGCCCTGTGAGGTAGATCTTTCCGATGTTGAATGCCTGAAGGAAGGTATTACAGACCTCTTCTGTGAAAATTCGGGCGCAAGAATCGTAAAAGGAGATCTGCTCATCATCGTAAAAAGGTCGAAAATGCATCTCCCTCATATCTTTAAAGCTTGCAGCACTTTCAAAGAACGGAGCAGCATAAAAGAAATTTTCGACTGGAAATATCATCCCTACAAGATCATATCCCGCCATTTCCATTGCTCCTCGGCGAATCGTTTCCCCTTCAAGGGCCCGCATGAAGAATTCTCGCTTTACCTCATCATAAGAATGGATATAAAACATGGGATTGTCATGAAGGAGTTCAGGGAGACGTTTAGAGATATACTGGTAGATATCCGCCTCCGGAGGCAGATCGACGAGCTCCATCGCTGTCCGTGCCAGAAACTCCATGTTCTTGAGGTGACGTTTCTTCTCGGTGATGTCCTCCAAAACGATGGTAAGACCCGTCTCACCGGCCTCGAAACTGGTCGGGATCACCTCCATCTTGAAGAACAACTCGTCGTTTCCAACCCGGGACCGAACATCGGTGATGACCTGCTCCTTATCCGTCGACTCGATTATACCGAATACGTCCGGTTCGGAGACGATGGGAAGTTTCAACGCCCGCAGGTTCTTTCCGATCAATTCATCCTTTGTAAAGCCCGTGAGACCTGTGTACTTGTTGTTTGCCTGGACGATGTTCATATTCCGGTCCAGGATCAGGATCATGTTCTGCGTGAAACAGAGGAATGCCGAGAGCGGGACACGCTGGGAGAGCCAGTAGACCCGTGCAGTCCCGATCTGCCGGGTATCGACCTTTCCTTCCGCCTTGAGGACGTCGAGCTGCCGGGCGACGGCGTTCCGGTCTCTCTTCAGCTTCTTTGAGATGTCGGTTATCGACATGCCACGCGGACTGAACTTGAGCAGTTTCAGTATTGCGGCAGATGCATCGTCCCCCTCTTCCATGGTTAGAAAATTATAGAATATCTTTAATTAATTTTTCTCCATGAAATTCCCGCATTTTTTAGTGTTTGAGGAATTCCTGATGTATTGCTATATTCAGATAGATTCACCTGGCATCTGGCACCGCTTCACACCCGACGACCACCGTTCCGTCGGAGAGACGGACCGGCCGGAAGGAGATCTCTTTCTTCTCTCCGTCACGGCACCGGATGGTGAATGACCCATTCGAAGGGACATTATCCGAATCCAATAGATCAACCGCCTTTT